>Ga0210408_10000342_pt1 | contig 64740 bp, 56 predicted proteins | sample IncBWH4MmetaG_FD_155471 | JGI IMG/M metagenome (GOLD analysis project Ga0210408, IMG submission 155471) | Forest soil microbial communities from Barre Woods Harvard Forest LTER site, Petersham, Massachusetts, United States - Inc-BW-H-4-M | ecosystem: Environmental > Terrestrial > Soil >... | reverse complement strand
GAGTGAAGCGACGCCGGAGCGTCGTCGATCGTGGCCGACGGGTCGCCGTGCTCACGCAGCCGCGCGGGAACGGTGTCCAGGCGCAGCTCGGCCGGGTCGACGTCGGCGACCTCGTTCCACTCAAGCGGACAGGACACGCGCGCGTCGGGGACGGCGCGGACCGAGTAGGCCGAGGCGATGGTGCGGTCGCGGGCGTTCTGGTTGTAGTCGATGAACACGCCCTCGCGCTCCTCCTTCCACCAGCGGCTCGTCGCGCGGCGCGGCATGTTCCGCTCGACGGCCCGTGCCAGCGCGAGCGCGGCGCGGCGCACCTCGGTGAAGTCGTGCTCGGGGACGATGCGCACGTACACGTGCATGCCGCGCGAGCCGGAGGTCTTGGGAAAGCCGCGCAGACCATGCTCGGAGAGCACCTCGCGCACGCCGAGGGTCACCTCGCGCACCTGCGCGAACGGCACCTCGGGCCCGGGGTCGAGGTCGATGCGCAGCTCGTCGGGATGGTCGAGATCGGAGCGGCGTACCGGCCACGGGTTCCAGTCGATCACCCCGAGGTTCACGCCCCAGACGAGGTGGGCGGCATCATTGGGCACCAGCTCGCGGGCGGAGCGGCCGCTGGGGAAGGTGACGGTCGCGGTCTCGATCCACTCCGGCGCCGAGCTGGGTACGCGCTTTTGGAAGAACGGCTCGCCCTGCACCCCGTCGACCCAGCGCTTCATCACGGTCGGGCGCTCGCGCAGGTGACGGATGACCTCGGGGGCGCACTCGATGTAGTAGTTGACGAGGTCGAGCTTGGACAGGCCGCGCTCGGGGAAGAACGGCTTGGAGGGGCTGCTGACACGCAGCTCGCGTCCCTGCACCTCCAGCACGACGTGCTCCTTGTCGGCGGCCATGGGTGAAAGGATGCCCGATCGTGACGCCGTGCACGCGCTCCCACCATCCCGCGGTTCCCGCCAGGCGCGGCGCGATGGCATGCTGATTCCAAACACGTTGCTGCTCGCGGTGTGCGCGTTTGGCGCCGATGTGTCCGCGGAGCGCGTGGCGGAGACGATCGCGCAGGGGGTGTGCGCGGCCGGGATGCCCGCGCCGGATCTGTGTCCGATCGAGGATGGGCCGCCGGCGGGCTTCGACGCGCGGATGCGCCGGGCGCGGGCGGTGGTCCTCGGCGCCGGGCGCCTGCAGCGCGCGACGCCGGCGACCGGTCGGGGATCGGCCGGCGACGTGTTCGAGATCGCCACGCGCGCGCGTCAGGCGGGCGTGCCTGCGTATGCGGTCACCGGCGCGAACGAGCTGGATGCGTTCGACGCGCGAATGTTCGACCTGCAGGTCATCCTCGAGGTCCGCTCCGCGCGCGGGCTCGTGGCGGCCGGCACAAAGCTGGCGAGGTTGGCCTGACTACGCGGGCTCGGAGGCGAGCGAGCGCGCGACCTCGTACACCAACCGCGTGGCGTCGGCGACGGTCGCATAGTCGAGGTTCGCGGGAATGTCGCTCGGCAGGTGGTAGTTGGCCGGGGCGAGCCAGTCGGTCATCGAGACGAGCGTGGCGGTGGGGTAGCCGGCGCGGCTGGGGATGACGCCGTCGGTCGAGGCGCGGGCGCGGTAGCCGCGGTGGAGCGGTATCCCCAGCGAGTCCGCGCGCAGAGCGAACAGGTCGCGCAGCCATGGCCCGGCGTAGTACTCCATGCGCACCGGACCCTCGGCCTCCAGCAGCACGAGGTGGGGCGAGCCGACCGTGTCGAGGTTGACGAATCGCGTCGTGGCCGTGTCGAGCTCGTGGCGGTGGCGCGAAACGAACGCGCGGATGCCGTCCTGGAGGGTCTCCTCGGCGCCGCAGGAGACGAGCAGCACGCGCAGGCCGGGGAGCGGGCGCTCGCGCAGGAGCTCGGCGAGCGCGACCAGGCAGGCGACGCCGGAGAGGTTGTCGTTGGCGCCCTGCACGGTCTCGCTGCGCCAGACGTCTGCGACGAGCAGCGTGCCGAGCACACCGACGGCAAGCCCCACGCGCGCGCCGAGCCGGGGGCGACCGGGGGCGCGCAACGCACCCAGCAGCGTGGCAAGCGGACCTGCGAGTCCGAGCCACCACTGCGGCAGAGGAGTCTTGAAGCGTTCCAGCACCTGCGGCGCGCGTTCGTGGAGGGTGCGCTGCAGAGTCTGATCGAAGATGACTCCAGTCTGAGGGGCGTCGTGGTGGGCGATCACGACGAGCGTCATCGACGCGTTGGGGTCGCCCGCGCGGGCGATCAGGTTGACGGTACTGCGGCGACGGCGGACGAGGCGGCGCAGGACACGCGGGCCGTTGTGGGCCTCATCGACGATTCCGGCGAATGTCGCGGCGGCGAGCAGCGCACCGAGCAGACGACGGCCGCGCAGGCTCAGCAGAGCCGCGAGGATGCCGGCGAGACCGCCGCCGGTGGCGGTCGGCGGGAACGTGCCCCAGGAGGGCTCGTCCTCGAGCTGGACCTCGACGCCGGCGACCGCACTCAGACGCTCGTGCAGCCACTCGGCCGCCGCGCGCTCCCCGGGCGAGCACGGCGGACGCTCCAGCGGGGCGAGCGTCTCGACGACCTCGCGCAGGGTCGTCTCGATCTCGGGGACTCCCCCCGCTTGGGGCACCGCGGACTGAGAAGCAGCGTTCATCGCACGGGCGTCCCGCGGCGAGGGCGCGTTTGGGCGCAGATCCCATTGTGGACGAACGTCCGGCGGCCTCCGCACACCCCCTTGCGGGCGCGCACCACGCAGTCACGTATCGGGGACAAGGAGTCGATCACAGAAAGCATTGTCCCTCACCGCGGTAGGTGGGAACCTGCTCGACGATGCGATCGCCCACGAGCAGGTGCAGAGAGACGAAGCGCTCGCACAGCTCACCGGCCTTGGCGTGGCGAAACCAGACGCGATCGCCGGCGGCGAGATCGTCGGCGGCGTCTCCGAGCAGGGGCGTCTGCACCTCGCCGGCTCCCTCGCGGGAGTCAAGGCGCAGCCCGGGGGGCAGGTGCGGCACGGGCAGACGCGCGGCGTCGGCGGGGCCGGAGGCGAGGTAGCCGCCGCCGAGGACGGTCGCGACGCCGGGGCTGGGACGGCGCACGACGGGCAGCGCGAACAGCGCGGCGGGACGTGGTGTAAAGGCGCTGTAGGAGTCGAACAGCGCCGGGCCGTAGAGCCCGGAGCCTGCGGTCAGCTCGGTGACGGCGGGCTCGCGGGCGGTGAGGTGCAGGCTGCCGGTGCCGCCCGCGTTGACGAACTGAAGCGGGGTCAGCTCGCGCACGGCGGCGACCGCCTGCGCGCGACGGGCGGCCAGCTCGCGGGCGGAGCGCGACTGGATCGCGCGTATCGCGAGCGCGCGCAGCGGACGGCCCGGAGGGGCGTCGCCGAGGCCGGCGATGTGCGCCTCGTAGGACATGATCCCGACGAGCTGGAGCGCGTCGCGGGCGAGGATCGCGCGGGCCAGCGCGAGCGCCTGCGCGGGCGTGTGGATGGGCGAGCGCTTGGCGCCGATCACGATGCGCCCGCCGAGAGCGCGATAGCCGGCGTCGAGGTCGATGCACACGCGGATCGGCGCTGCCGGGCGAGCGCCCTCGCCCGCGCCGATGGCAGCGTCGATCAGATCGAGCTGGGCGACGTCGTCGACCATGACCGTGACACGGGCGTGTGGAAGCTCGGCCGGAAGCCGGGCCAGTTCGCTCAGCGCAACGCGATCGGCCGTGGGGTAGGCGACGACGATGTCCTCGAATCCATGCCGCGCGAGCCACAGAGCCTCGGGCAGCGTGAACGCGAGCGTGCCGGCGAAGCCATCGCGCGCGAGCGCCTGCGTCTGCAGCTGGCGGCAACGCAACGACTTGCTCGCGAGCCGGATCGGCCGGTGAGCGGCGCGGTGTTCCAGGTCGGAGGCGTTCGCCCAGAGGGCGTCGAGATCGACGAGCGCGAAGGGCGGCTGCAGATCGGCCGTGGCCTGTTCCAGGCGTTTGAGATCCGGTTGGGGGTCAGGGTGGGTCGCATCCGCGCAGGTAAGTTGGGCATCGGGCGGGTGGGTGCTGGCCGATCGGAGATCCCTTCGATCTCCGATCGGTATCCTGCCCCGCTCCGGCGCGCGCGGCTGGGACGGAGGCGCGCTCACCGGTCGCCCTCGGACTCGAGTGCGACCCGATTCGCCGCGTGACCGTCCGGCCTCGTGCCGCCGCTCGCAACGTCATGCGAGGCGCCGGCGCCCGATACGGCGCTCGCCGGGGCGACGGGTCCGAGCACGCGATCGGTGTAGTCGTTGGCGAAGCGGCCGTGGGGGTCCAGACGCGCGCGGACGGCCTGGTAGCGCTCCCAGTCGGGGTAGCGCGGGCGCAGCGCGGCGGCGGTCTGGTAATGGCGCTTGCCCCAGTGGGGGCGCCCGCCGAGCGCGTCCATGATCGCCTCCACCGCGCGGAAGTAGGGCTCATAGGCCATGCCCTCATACATGTGCACGGCGATGAACCCGGACTCGCGCGCGGAGGCGGTGCTGAGGAACGCGTCGTCGGCGGCGACCGTGCGGACCTCGATCGGGAACGGCACCGCGAACCCGCGCGCGGGCACCAGCGCCATGACGCGACGGACGGCCTCGGGCGTGCGGGCGCGCGGGAGGGCATACTCCATCTCGGTGAAGCGCACGAGGCGGGGGCTGGCGAAGATGCGGTCGGAGCGATCCACGCGCGTGGAGGAGCCCGCGAGGCGGGTGACGAGGCGGTTGATCCGGGGGATGCGCTCCGGCAGTCGCCGGCCGGCGCGGCAGACAAGGCCGAAGGCGTGGTTGGTGAGGAGGATGTCGTTGGCGTAGGCCGACACACGCCCGCGCGGCCGGGGCGGCTCGTCGGTGCGGTTGTTCGTGCGTGTGAGCGCGGTATCGGTGTGGGGGAACACGAAGAACTCGAAGTGGCCGTTGGCGAGCGCCAGCTCCTCGAAGCGCTCGAGCGTGTCGGCAAGCGGCTTGGGCGAGTCGTGTCCGCGCAGGGTGAACGCGGGCACGCAGCGCAACGTGACCTCGGCGATGACCCCGAGCGCCCCGAGCGATACGCGCGCGGCGCGATACGCCTCGGCGTCCCCGTCGGGCGCGCAGCGCAGGACCGAGCCGTCGGCGAGCACGAGCGTGAGCTCGGCCACCTGAGCGGAGATGTTGGGAAGGCGCGCGCCGGTGCCGTGCGTGGCGGTGGCGATCGCGCCGGCGAGCGTCTGCGCGTCGACGTCGCCGAGGTTCTCCAGCGCGAGCCCGTGCTCGGCCAGGCGCGCGGACAGCTCGCGGATGGTGATGCCGGCCTGGACGCGCACGAGCCCCGAGGAGCGGTCGAGGTCGAGCACGCGCGTGAGCCGATCCAGGCGCAGCTGCAGGCCGTCGGTGAGAGCGATGTCGCTGAACGAGTGGCCCGAGCCGACGACCCGTACGCGATGGCCGTCGGCGTCGGCGCGCGCGAGCGCTGTGGCGATCTCCTCGATCGAGCCGGGAGTGGCGACGGCGGCGGGACGGCAGCGCTGGTCGCCGGCCCAGTTGCGCCAGGCTCGTTGCCGCGGCGCCTGCCGGCTCCCATGCCCGGTCTCGTGGGCGCCCGTGCCCGCGGCGCCATCCCGATCTCCCCGGGACGCGGGCGGGCTCGCCACGGTGCAGGTGTCGCTAGGCTCGCTCATCGGATGACCGAGTCCGAGCCTACTCCGAGTCGGGCCGCGCGTGCCGGTCGGGCCGCGCGTGCCGATCGCCGATCGACGGGATCTCCGATCGGGGGCACACAGCCCGGAGGACTTCCGCGCGCGCGGGCGCTGCCGACGCCCGGCGCGCGACGGGCGAGCGTGATCGGGGCGGGCTCGTTCGGGACCGCGCTCGCGGTGCTGCTGGCGCGCGGCGGGTTGCGTACGACGTTGCAGGCGCGCACGGCCGAGCAGGCGGCGCTGCTCGCACAGGAGCGCGAGAACCGGGCCTACCTGCCGGGCGTGGAGCTGCCGGTGGGACTGCGCGTGGAGCCGTCCTCGGAGGGGGTCGCGCGTGCGGACTATGTGTTTCTGGCCGTGCCCTCGCGCGGGCTGGGTGAGGTGATCGAGGCGCTCGGCGCCGGCGGCCTGAGTCGGCGCGCGGCGGTCGTGTCGGTCGCGAAGGGGCTCGTCCCGCCTGAGGGGGCGCCGCCGACGAGCGTGCTGAGCGCCCGGTTCGGCGCCCATCGCGTCGCCTGTCTGGGGGGTCCGGCGCACGCGCAGGAGATGGTGCACGCGGGCGCGGCGCTGGTCGTGGCGTCAGTCGAGGAGGAGCTGGCGCGGGCGCTCGCGCAGATGTTCACACGCGCGGGAGTCGTGTGCGAGCAGTCCAACGACCCGATCGGCGTGGAGCTGGCGGGAGCGGCGAAGAATGCGGCCGCGCTCGCGGCGGGCGCGACCGAGGCGCAGGGGCTGAACGCGGCCGGCGCGGCCGCGGGGCACATATTCGCGGAGGTGTGGCGTTATGCGGAGGGACTGGGCGCGCGCCCGGAGTCGATGATCGGGCTGGCGGGCGCCGGCGACCTGGTGGCGACGGCGCTGGCGCGCGAGAGCCGCAACCGGCGCGCGGGCGAGCTGCTGGCGGCGGGCGTGCCCGCGGTGGAGATCCCGGCGCGAATCGGCCAGGCCGTGGAGGCGCTGGAGTCGGTCCCGCTGCTCGGCTGGGCGCTCGAGCGCGCGGGCGTGAACGCGCCGGTCACGAGCGCGCTGGGGCGGCTGATCTCGGGCGAGCTGCCGCTGAGCGAGTGGGTCGCGCTGGTGCGCGCGACGGTGCCGCCCCCGGCGCTGTGGCGCCGGCGCCCGCAGCCGGGGTTCTGGCGGCGGGTGTGGCGGCGTCTGAACCGCCCGCGCTGAAGCGGAGCCGTACAGCCCCGTGGCGCCTCGCCCGCGCGGGCCGGATGGCCTGCCCGCGTCACCCGCCCGTGAGGCGGGGCCGGATGGCCTGCCTGTGCCGCTCGCCGTGGAGGCGGGGCCGGATGGCCTGCCCGTGCCGCTCGCCGTGGAGGCGGGGCCGGACACCGATCGGAGATCGAAGGTATCTCCGATCGGCCAGCGCGCGCGCGCGCGGCCGGAGGACTCGCCTGCGCGGATGCGACCCACCCCTCAACCCACCGTGCGCCGCGCCGCCACCCCGTCGTCGGTGCCGGGGGTGTGTCTTAATTTCCCCCCAGCTGGTGCACTATGGTAGTCGTGTAGAGACCATAGAACACTCAAATCCATCTTTAGGTTTACGCGTGTATAATATAAGTATATACTATATTACTATAGCGAACATTCGGCGCCCAAAAAGTTAATACCCCACACACCCCCATTGCGGAGCAAAGAGAGGACATCGATGCCACGCCCCCCCGACGTCGACACGACCAAAGGCCTGTCGCTCGACCCCGACGAGTTCTTCCAGGCGAACGAACGACGCGAAAAGGCGCTGCGCATGCAGGACGTCATCCGTCCGAGCCGCACGACGCCGATCGCGATCCGCTTCGACCAGTTCACGCTCATGCGGCTGAAGTCACTCGCCGCCGCGCGCAACACCGGCTATCAGACGCTGCTCAAGGAGTTCGTCGTCGAGCGGCTGTACGAGGAGGAGAAGCGGGCGGGCATCATCTAGAACGCCGTAAGGCGGCGCTGACCGATCGGCGATCCCGCTGATCGTCGATCGGTGGCGTCCTCGGTCGCTCGCGTACCGAAGCCGGGAGACACTCGCTCCGCTCGCATCCCCGTTTCGGCCAGCGCGCCACGCTCCCTGCGTCCTGGCCTCGCTTGCCTTCCGACGTCCTAGACCCGAAACTCCCAGAAAACGTTCTCTCAGCTAGAGCCCATCAGCGCGCTCACGACCGCCTCATACACCCCCGCCCCATGAGGAGACTCGGCGATCCGCACGTTCTCGTGCGCGGCCATCGCCGCGCGGATCGAGGGATCGCGCTCCACCGCGTTGGCCACCAGCCAGAACGCGCCGACGTGCCGCGCGCACGCCAAGTCCTCGCGTGAGTCTCCCACCGCGAGCGTCTCCCCGCGCGCGTACCCCCGCGCGCGCATGTGCAGCGCCACCGCCGCCGCCTTCGACGCGGCCGCCGGCACGAGGTGATAGCCGCGCACGTGCTCGAGCTCGGCCAGCGCGGGGGAACGCCGGTTGACGACGCCGTTGTCTACCAGTCGCAGGTTCTCGTGGCCGTGCTCGGCCAGCAGCAGGTCGACCTCCGCGGCATCCACCAGCCCCCGAAACAGATGTGAGACTTCGCGCGCCACATGCCACGGCTCGTGATACTCCAGCCGTCCCGCATACCGTTCGAGCAGCAGGGCGGGCGCGCCCGAGCGCTCGATCTGCTCGGCGATCGTCAACTCCCCCGGCATCAGCTCGCCCGTCAGCCAGTGCTCCTCGCCGCCGAACTGCGGCCCTCCGCCCAGCACCACGCATGCACCCGCCTCGTAGATGAACGAGTCCTGCCCCAGCAGCCTGGCGTCCTCGTGCACCTGCGCGCGCCGGCGGCCCGACATCAGCACGACCTCCACGTCCGCGCGCAGACACGCCTGGACCGCGCGCACCCCGTCGATCGACACGCGGCCCTCGCCGTCGTGCAACAGCGACGCTCCCCGCCCCAGCAGCGTGCCGTCGAGATCGATGTAGGCGCAGCGCACGCTCATCCTCGAACCGGCGCTCGCAGGGGCGAGGACCCGTCATCGTCGGCTGCGCGCGCAAACCCGCCACCGGACCGCGTCGCTCCCTGAAGCGGCGGACGTTCGAGCACGGGCTCGGCGATCTCCACGCCCGTCAGCCACCCCTCCGCCTGCACCCGGCGGGCGATCGTGGCGAGCACCGTACGGGCCATCGGCTCAAGCGCAGCGAGCGGCTGGTGGCGGTTGCGATGCTCGTCCAGGTCCACCTGCGCGATGCCCCCCAGCCCGACCTCGCGCCACGCGTCGATCAGCATGCCGATCTCCACGCCATATCCGCTCGCGAACGGGACGCGTTCCAGCAGCTCGCGGCGGGCCGCCACCTCGCCCGCGAGCGGCTGGGAAACGGCGGCCAGCTCGGGGTAGAACAGCTCCAACGCCGGTCGAGCCAGCAGGTGGTTGACGCGCCCACCCCCCTCCGGCAGCGACACGCCACCGTGCTCGAACGGACGGCGGTAGAAGGCCTTGACGAACTCGATGCCCTGCTCGCATACCAGCGGCCCGAGCAGGCCCGTGGCGTAGTGCGCTGACGCGCCCGCCGTGTCGGCGTCCAGGTAGCACACGATCTCGCCGCGCAATACCGCCAGCGCGCGATACATCGCATCGCCCTTGCCCAGCACAGGGCCGAGCTCGGGCATCAGCTCGGACTCCTGATGGACGACCGCCCCGGCGCGCGCGGCCACCGCCGCGGTTCCATCGGCCGAGCCGGCGTCGATCACGACGACCTCGTCGATCGCGCCCGCCTCGCGCAGGCCCATCAGCGCGCGCACATGGCCCTCCACCGTCTGCGCGCACTCGCGCGCGGGCAGGCACACCGACACGCCCAGCCCGCGCTGCGCCCGCGCGGCGGCAATCAGGGCGGGCGAGTACAGCGAATGATGGAACGTGCGCGTTTGCGCCCAGCGCTCGGCGACGGAGACTGTCATCGCATCTACTATCGCAAGCCGTGGCCCGCAAACAGTCCCTTGTACCCGCTCAGCCCTCACCACCGCCGGCACATGCGCGTCAGACGTCGAGCGCTCGACCGCGCACGGCCGGCAAAGAACGCAAGACCGAGCCGTGGACGGCGCTTCTGGACGAGGGGCGCGCGGACGAGCGGCTCGTGCGCGAAGCACGCGAAGGCCCCGGCAAAGCTCGGCTCGTGGACATCCCATCCGAGCTGCACCCCGACGTGCGGGCGGCGCTCCGACGGATCGGGATCGAGCGGCTGTACTCCCACCAGGCGCAGGCCATTCACGCGGCAACCGCAAGCCCGACGATCGTCACGACCGGAACGGCGTCGGGCAAGTCGCTGTGCTTTCAGCTGCCCACGCTCAACATGCTCAGCGGCGTGCCGTTCGCGCGCGCCCTGTACATATACCCAACGAAGGCGCTCGCCCAAGACCAGGCGCGCGCGCTGAACGCGTTTGGGCTGACCAAGCAGGTGCGCCCGGCGATCTACGACGGAGACACCCCCCGCGAGGCGCGCGCGGACATCCGCCGTCAGGCGAATGTCGTGCTCACCAACCCCGACATGCTGCACATGGGCATCCTCCCCAACGACGATGCCTGGGGAGACTTCTTCCGCAATCTGAAGCTGGTCGTCATCGACGAGGCCCACGTCTACCGCGGGGTGTTCGGCTCACATGTATCCAATGTGCTGCGCCGCCTGCGCCGGATCGCAGAGATGAGCCACGGCGCGCAACTGCGGTTCCTGCTCACCTCCGCGACGATCGCCAACCCGGTCGAATTGGCCGAGCGTTTGACCGGCCTGGAGGGCGTTCGTCTGATCGACGCCGACGGCTCCCCCGCGCCGAGGCGAAGAATCGCGATGTGGAATCCACCGCTGACCGACGCGACGCAGGGCACGCGCCGCTCCGCGCTGGCCGAGGCGGCCGAGCTGCTCGCGCGACTCGTGCGTGAGGGTGCGAGGGCGATCTGCTTTATGAGCTCACGCAAGGGAGTCGAGCTGCTGAGTCGTCTGGTGAAGGACGAGCTGGACACGGCGGGGCGCCACGATCTCGCCGAGCTGGTCGAGCCCTACCGCGCCGGCTACACCCCCCAGCAGCGCCGCGAGCTGGAGGGCCGTCTCACGCGCGGCGAGCTGCGCGCGATCGTCACGACAAACGCGCTGGAGCTGGGCATCGACATCGGCGAGCTCGACGCGTCCGTCGTCGTCACGTTCCCCGGCACGGTGGCATCGCTGCGGCAGATGTGGGGCCGCGCCGGACGCCGCGGGCGGGGCCTGGCCGTATACGTCGCGGGCGAGGACGCGCTCGATCAGTTCTTCTGCCGTCACCCCGACGAGTTCCTCGACCGGCCCGTCGAGGCGGCGATCCTCGACCACGAGAGCCCGCTCATCTTCGCCGCGCACCTGCTGTGCGCCGCGCAGGAGCGGCCGCTCGACCCTGACGACATGGAGTTCTTCGGCCCGCGCCTGCAGGTTCACGCCGAGCGGCTCGTCAGCGCAAAGCGCCTGCGTATGCGCCATGAGCGGAGGCAGGCCAGCGGCATCGGGCGAGAGACATACGTGCCGCGCAACCCGGGCGGATACCCCGCCGGGGAGCTGTCGCTGCGCTCGGCATCCCCGGAGCACTTTGCGATCGTCGATGTGTCATCGGGCGAGCTGCTCGGCCAGACCGAGGCGGCGCGCGCCCACTCGACCGTGCACGACGGCGCGATCTACCTGCACCAGGGGCGTTCGTATGAGGTGCGCGACCTCGACCTGCGCCACCGGCGCGCGCTGGTCGCGCCGTTTGACGGCGACTGGTACACCCAGCCCAAGCGCGAGACGATGACGGCGATCGAGCGGCTGCTCGATCGCCGCGACGCGCTCGGGGTCACGCTCAGCTTCGGCGAGGTATCGGTCACCGAGACGGTCCTCGCCTACCAGCGCCGCCGAATCTCAGACCACGCGCAGATCGACCTCGTCGCGCTCGAGTTGCCCGAGACGAGCTTCTCCACGCAGGCGCTGTGGTTCGAGCTGGACGCGGAGCAGCCGGCGGACGCGCCCGCGAGGTCCGGCGCGACGGTGGCCAATGGCGGCCAGGCGCTCGACGGCGCAGCGGCTCCCGCGGCAGGCATGGCGGCCGCTGCGCTCGTGGGGCTGGAGTCACTGCTGGGCGCGCTGCACGCGACCGAGCACGCCCAGATCGCGGTGCTGCCGCTGATCGCGATGTGCGATCGCTGGGACATCGGCGGGCTGTCCACCAACCTGCACCCTCAGACGGGCCGTCCCACCATCTTCGTCTACGACGGCCATCCCGGGGGCATCGGCATCGCGCGCACCGCGTTTCACCGGTTCGAGGAGCTGTGCGCGGACGCGCACAGGCTGATCGCCGGCTGCGGCTGCGCGGACGGATGCCCCTCGTGCGTGCAATCCCCGAAGTGCGGCAACCTCAACGAACCGCTGTCCAAGGCCGGCGCCCGGCTGCTGCTCGAGCGGATGCTCGCCGCCGCGACACAGCCGGCCGTGGGAACGCCGCTCTGATCGCCGGCGGACGCTGTTGAAGCGTGTATCCCCTGACTCGCCCGAGCCGTCAGTATGGTCCGCTCGCCCGTCCGCCACACCGACACCGCACACCGACACCGTGTTCAACGCGCCCGCCCACAAGCTCAGGCTCACCGGCCTGACCGCCTGCCTCGCCCTGGCCGCGCTCGCGGCGATCCTGCTGCTCGGCCTGCTCTCACCGGGCTCGGCCAGACCCCAGCCGGCCGCTGTGGAAGCGCTGCCGAGCTCCTCCCCCCTCGCCGAAGGCCCCGGCGGGCGCACCGCGCTGACGCGCTGGACGCTGCGAACGGACCCAGCCGATCGCGGCACGGCGCTCGGCTGGCAGCGAGGCGGATTCGGCGGCGCGAGCGTGAGCATCCCCAACGTCATCGACCCCACGCGCTATGCCGGCGCCACGGCGCAGGCCAACTACGAAGGCTCGATCGCGTGGTATCGCACGACGTTCACCGCTCCCACGGCAGGGACATACGCGCTCACGTTCCAGTCGGCCAACTTCGCAGCACAGGTATGGGTGGACGGGCACGCGCTCGGCTCGCACCGGGGCTCCTACCTCCCGTTCGAACTGCGCGATCGCGTGGCGGCGGGCGGGCATACGCTGGTCGTGCGCATCGACTGGCGCAACCCGGGCGCGCAGTCCCAGCAGGGCTTTCACCGCACCTGGTTCAACTGGGGCGGGCTCGACGGCGAGGTCGACGTGCGCGCGATCGGCCCGAGCGAGCTGTCTGACCCGGCGATCCGGACGACGCTCTCGCCCGGTTCGATCGTCTGCGTTCGCGCTCCCTGTCCCAACATCCCCGCCGTCCAGGCGGCGACCGTCACGATCAGCGTGCAGGTGCGCAACGACGGCGCCTCCGGGCGCGCGATCGTCCCGGAAGGCTCGCTCTCCCGCGGCGGGCAGGCGATCGCGCTGGGCTTTCCCGAACAGCGCCTCGCCCACGGTCAGACCGCCACGGCGAGCGCCACCGTAACCATCCCCGAACCGGCGCTGTGGTCGCCCGCGAGCCCGAGCCTGTATCAGCTGACGCTCGGCGTAGGGCACGAGTGCAGCTTCTCCGCGCGCGTGGGACTGCGCCAGATCGCCTGGCACGGCGGACGGGTGTACCTGAATGGGCGGCCTCTGCAGGTCCACGGCGCGAGCGTCCAGGAGGACGCGCTCGGACACGGCGACGCACTCAGCCCCGGTGATCAGAACACAATCGTCAGCGAGCTGCGGGCGATCGGCGCCAACGCGGTGCGCACGCAGCACCCGCTGGACCCGGAGCTGCTGGAACGACTCGACGCGGCCGGCATCCTCGTGTGGCAGGGGATCGGCCCGGTCGAAGGAGCGGGCAACTGGTACTCGAGCTCGCCGAGCCTGCTGGCGGACGCCGAGAACCAGGCGCGCACCGCCGCCCTCGCGGATGGGCTGCACCCTTCGATCCTCGCCTGGAACCTCGTCGACGAGGTCGCCGAGAACGGCCGCAACGGCGCCGAGGTCTCCTACGTGCAAGCGTTGACCCACTGGCTGCACGCCCACGACCCCACGCGCATGGTCGCGGTCGACATCTGGGGCGATCATCCGCCCGCCCATCCCGGCGCGCTCTACCGCGAAGTCGATGCGATCGCCGAGACCGACTACTCGGGCTGGTATGACAACCCCCGCAACTCCCCCACTGCGGTGAGCGCGGAAATCTCTCGCCGCCTGCAGAGCATGCAGCGGACGTTCGCCGGCAAGGTGCTCCTGATCAGCGAGTTCGGCGCCGAATCCAACGGCCTGAACCCCGGCGCCGCCCCCGGCGGCTACTCGTTTCAGGCGTCCCTGCTCGCGCGTCACATCCGCGCCTACGTGGCCGACCCTCAGCTCAGCGGCATGTTCGTATACCTGCTGCGCGACTACCCCCTCACTCCCACGTTCCAGGGCGGCTCGATTCACAGCGCGCTGCCCCGGCTGCGCCTGATCGAAGGGCTCAACCAGAAGGGGCTGTTCACCTACGGCGGGCGCCCCAAGCAGGCGGTCGGCGCCGTCGCGCGGTTATACCGAGCGCTGGGGGCGGGTTGAGAATCGGCCCGCCGGCGGCGGCGCCAGCCCTCATGGACTGGCGAATCGATCACCGCGAGGTCTCGACACGAGCACGCGCATCGCCGCTGCGCGATTCGTGCGACGCCCGCGCAGCGCGGAGTCAGCGAACTGCCGCAGCACGGCACTGCGCGCGGTTCCGAGACGGTCAGCCTCGGCGTCCACCTCGCTGAGGAGATCATCCGGCATTGACACCATCACCTTCGCCATCACGCCCAGCAGGCACCCGATGTCAGCCGCGCGCACCGTCGGTGTCGTGGTCTTGGAGGGGTCAGCCCCCGGCCACACCTGTCGCAGGAACACCAGCTAGGAGGATCGAATAGCTCGATAGCACTTGCGGGCTGGCGCGCCTCGACCTTTCGCGTGGAGCAGCGCCTGGCTCACACCGTACGTCGGTCGTGTCCGCTAGCGTGATTGTCGTGGACACGGACATCGAGCGCGCCGCGCAGACACTGGCGGAGACGGCCGGCTCCCCGGTGCGGGTGATCCTGTTCGGCTCCCATGCCCGTGATGAAGCGCGCGCTGGCAGTGATCTCGATTTTCTCGTGATCGAGCCGAAGGTGGCTGATCGACATGCCGAGATGGTGCGCCTGCGCAGTTCTCTGCGTGACCTGCGCAGACCGATTGACGTGCTCGTCTACAGCGAGGCGCAGGTCGAGGAGTGGGGCGATGCGCCGGGAACCGCGCTGCATGCCGCCCTCGCCGAGGGCCGGGTACTTGTCGAAGCGTGACGAGCACGACGTAGCCGAGGCTCTGCTCGCCAAGGCCGGCGGCGATGCGGCTGGGCTCCGTGTGCTCGTCGATCATCCCGACGTCCCCGATCACGTACCCGGCTTCCTCGCACAGCAGGCGATCGAGAAGGCGCTTAAGGCAGTCCTGACCGCACGTGGGGTGTCTTTTGAGCGCAGCCACGACATCGACTACCTGTGCAGCCTGATCGAAGAGTCGGGACTCCAGCTCACGTGCGAACTGCGCGAGGCCATCGAGTTGACGCCGTGGGCCGTCGAGTTCCGCTACGCCGATCCTTTCGACGTGGCCCCGCTTGACCGGACACGGGCACTGGCGACCGTCGAGGCTGTATGCGAGTGGGCGGCCAGCGCGATTACCGCGACACGTCCGGCGCCTTCCACTCCAGACGCTTGATCGCGCCGCGAAGCTGATGCGCGTTCACTCGCTGTGGAGTCCAGATGCTTGTGCCCGTCAGATCGCTCAGCCGCCGCTCGACACGGCAGTAGACGAGGAAGTCGGACGGGAAGAGTCGAACATGGGTCCTTATTACGTGCAGACCCTGACCCCGATCCCTGCGTAAGACGCTTTCCGGCTTCCAGCGCTCTCTCCGACACTCGAGCCCGCTGTGAGAACATCCACGCCGTGCGCGTCCTCGTCACCGGCCACCACGGCTACATCGGGTCCGTCCTCGTTCCCATGCTCCTGCAAGCCGGCCACGACGTCGTCGGTCTCGACAGCTTCCTGTACGAGGGATGCGACTTCGGCGAGGACCTCGCTCCGGCCGTGCCCGTCATCCGCAAGGACGTTCGCGACGTGACGGCGAGCGACCTCGACGGGTTCGACGCCGTGCTGCACCTCGCCGCCCTCTCCAACGATCCGCTCGGAGACCTCAATCCCGAGTGCACATACGCGGTCAACCACCGCGCCTCGGTCGCGCTGGCGCAGGCGGCCAAGCGGGCGGGGGTCAAGCGTTACCTGTTCTCCTCCTCGTGCAGCCTGTACGGAGCCGCGGGCCGGGAGTGGGTCGACGAGACCGCCGCCCTGCACCCCGTCACCCCTTACGGCGAGTCGAAGGTCCTCGCCGAGCGCGACATCGGCCTGCTCGCCGACGACACGTTCAGCCCCACGTTCCTGCGCAACGCCACCGCCCACGGGCTCTCTCCCCGCCACCGCGGCGACCTGGTCGTCAACAACCTCACCGCGTTCGCCTACGCCACCGGCGAGGTGCTGATGCAGAGCGACGGCACCCCGTGGCGTCCGCTGGTGCACATCGAGGACATCGCACGCGCCTTCCTCGGCCTGCTGCAGGCGCCGCGCGAGCAGGTGCACGGCGAGGCCTTCAACATCGGCGCCGACGAGGAGAACTACCAGATCGCCGACATCGCCCGCATCGTCGAGGAGGTCGTGCCCGGCTCGCGAATCGCTTTCGCTGCGGGCGCCGGGCCCGACAAGCGCAGCTATCGCGTCAGCTTCGACAAGCTGGCGCGAGCCTTCCCCGAGCTGCACCCCAGATGGACGGTGCGCGCGAGCGCCGAGCAGATGCTCGGCGCCTACCGCGAGCACGGGCTGCGGATCGAGGACTTCGAAGGGTCGCGGTTCATGCGGATCGCCCGCCTGAAGGAGCTGGCGCGCGAAGGACGGCTGGACGGGGCGCTGCGCTGGCGCGAGCACGACCCGCTCGCTGTGGGCTGATCGCAGGGCGGGTGGCGTGGCGGCTCAGCCGCCGCGTGCGGCGAGCGGCGTCGGCGTCGGCGATGTCATCCGCGGCAACTCCGACGCGTACCACGCGAACGTCTCCTCAAGGCCCCGCTGCAAATCCCACGCCGGCGTCCAGCCGAGCTCCGTGGAGATCGCGCCGCAGTCCAGCCACTGGCGATGGAGCTCGCCGTGAGGGGTGCCCTGCCCGTGCACGTCGGGCTCGACTTGCAGGCCGGCGATCTCGACGAGTCGCCTGACGACCTCGAGCACGCTCACCGGGCGCCCGATGCTCGCGTTCCAGGCGCGGCCGCGCAGCTCCGGACGGTCGAGCGAGCCGGCCACCGCCAGATAGGCCGCAACCGCATCCTCGGCGTAGAGGAAGTCGCGCTCCGCCAGCCCGTTCGAGCGGATCACCGGCCGCTCGCCGGCGAGCAGCGCCTCGATGGTCCCGGGGATCAGGCGCGAGAAGTTGAAGTCGCCGCCGCCGAACACGTTGCCCAAGCGCGTGACCGCGACCGGCAGCCCGAACGTGTGCGCGTAGGAGCGGGCGACGATGTCGGCACACGCCTTGGAGGCGTCGTAGGGGTAGCGCGGCTGCAGCGCGTGGTCCTCGCGGTAGGGCAGGTGCTCGTGCACCCCGTAGGCCTTGTCGGTGGAGGCCACCACGATCCGCGCGGGGGACTCGTGGGCGACGCGGCAGGCCTCCAGCAGGTTCCAGGTGCCGCGGACGTTGACCTCGTAGGCGCTCAGGGGCGAGATCGCCGCCGACCCCACGATCGTGGTCGCCGCCAGATGGAAGACCGCTTGTACGCCGTGTTCGTCGAGCACGGCGCGCAGCGACGCCGGCTCCTCGAGGGCGGCCGCCACCGCGGTGCAGCGCTCGTGCAGCCCGCGCAGGCAAAAGCGCGAAAGCTCGGCCGGCGGCCGGTCGAGGACGAGCACCTCCGCGCCCTCGTCCAGGAGCCGCTCGGCCACCCACGAGCCGATGAAGCCCTGGGCGCCGGTGAACAGCACGCGCGTCCCCGCCCATTCGCTCACGGCGCCCGCACCGGGTCCTCCACGATGTGTCGCACCTCACTCACGCCCACGCCGCGATCCTCGGTTGGCCTGGTTCCCGCGCGATCCGGCGCAGGGCGATCGTCTGTGAAAACCCCCGATCCTCAACCCTCACACTCGATTCCCACGTGCAATCCTCCGCAGGTCGATCGTCTCGTCGTATAGCTTGGCGTCGACGCCCTCTTCCAGCGCAACCTCGCGCAGAGGGCGCCCGGAGGCGGTCGCCTTCTGCACGATCACCGTCCCCTTGTCGTAGCCGATCGCTCCGTTCAACGCCGTGGCCACGGCCAGAGTCGCCCCGGCAGATGCTTGCGTGCCGGCCTTGTTGGCCTCGATGCCGTCGATGCACTTCTCGGCGAACACGCGCGCGGTGCTGGAGAGCAGGCGCAGCGATTCGAGCAGGTTGCGGGCGATCAGGGGGATGCGCACGTTGAGCTCGAACTGGCCCTGCATGCCGCCGATCGTGATCGCTGTGTCGTTGCCGATCACCTGTGCGGACACTTGCAGGACGACCTCGGGGATCACCGGGTTGACCTTGCCGGGCATGATCGAGGAGCCCTTCTGCAGCTCGGGCAGCAGCAGCTCGCCGATGCCGGCACGCGGGCCCGAGCCCATCAGCGCAAGGTCGCCCGCGATCTTCGTCAGCGAGACGGCGATCACCTTCAGGGCGCCCGAGAGCTCGACCAGCGCGTCGCGGTTGGCCTGCGCCTCGAACGGGTCGGCCGGCGGGGCGATCTGACGCAGGCCGGATTCCCTCTTCAATCGTGCGCGCACCTTCTCCGCGAACTTCGCGTGGGTGTTCAGGCCGGTGCCGGTGGCGGTGCCGCCGAGCGGGATCTGCCCGACGTGCACGAGCGCGGCCCGCACGCGCTCGGAGCCGAGCGCGATCTGCGCGGCGTAGCCGCCGAACTCCTGACCGAGCGTCACCGGGACGGCGTCCATCAGGTGGGTCCGGCCGGACTTGACGACGTTCTGAAAGCTTTTCGCCTTCCTGGCGAATGACCGTTCGAGCTGCTTGAGCGCCGGCAGCAGCTCGTTCTGAGCGACGTCCAGCGCCGCGAGGTGGACGGCCGAGGGAAACACGTCGTTGGAGGACTGGCCCATGTTCACGTGGTCGTTGGCGTGAGTGCCCCCGCCGGCCAGCCCGGCGATCACCTCGTTGGCGTTCGTATTCGTCGAGGTGCCCGAGCCGGTCTGAAACACGTCGATCGGGAACTGGGCGTCGTGCTTGCCCGCGGCGATCTCAGCGGCGGCTTTCTCGATCCGCTTGGCGCTGCGTTTCGATAGCAGGCCGAGCTCGCCGTTCACCCCGGCGGCGGCGCCCTTCAGGCGCGCCAGCCAGCGGATGACGGGCACGGGCACGGTCTCGCCCGAGATCGGGAAGTTCTCCACGGCCTTGGCGGTCTCCCCGCCCCAGAGCTGCTTGTCCGGCATGTTGTGCGGGTCTCCTCGATTGGGGAATGCTCGCGGAAACCCTATCCACTCAGCGCCGCGCCGCGCGAGCACCATGCTCCGGCCGCGCGCACCGACTGAAGATCAGGACGGCGTAGGACCGACAGAGCTGCGCTGCGCCTGCCGGCGGTCCGACGGTGTCCTCCGCAACAAGCCGTGGAGATGATCGGCGAGCCGCAACGCAAACACCACGATCATGAAGGTGGAGTTTGCCTGACCCGAGGTCACAAAGGCGGAGCTGCTCACCACGAACAGGTCATCGAATCCGTGGACGGCCAGATCAGCATCGAGCACACCTTCCTCGGGGCGGATGGACATGCGCGAGGTGCCGGCCTGGTGGTAGCCATCGGTCAGCTGCTCGCGCACGGCCTGCTCGGAGTCCTCGTCGAGGTATTCCACAAACCCGATGCCATGGCGCCGGAGATGTCGATCGAGATGCTCGTGCGCAGCGATCACACCCTGGACATCCTCGTCTTGAAACCGCAGCCGGGTACGCAGGCGCGGCACGCCGAGCGCATCGCATTGGGCGCTCAGCGCAACATGGCTGGAGTAATGCGGGAGATGCTCGCAGTGATAGAAGAGGCTGTACGTGTTGGACGCGCTCGGCACATACACACCGGGCGCCTTGTGGCCTTTTTGCAGGAAACGTCGATACCCGAAAGCGACGGCGAACTTCACGGTCACGCCGAGGTCGCGCACGACATTCGCAAGGTGTGCACGGAGCGAGGCCGGCCGCGTCGTCCTGAGCTTGCCCTGGCGGATTCCCTCGGATAGAAGGAAGCGTCCCAGCGGAGAGGACAGCATCAGATAGGTGAGCGACAGGATGCCGCTCCCGTGCGTCGCATCGCCAAGCTCTGGATTCTCCAGCCACATGGCGATGTTCGGCAGGCTGTGCTCGACGAGAAACTCTGGCGCGAACGTGAATCGACGGCGTACGTACACACCGTCTCGATCGCGCTCGAAGTCGTATATCGTCTCCTCAGGCCGGGTGTTGAAGTGAATCTGAGCTATGCAGCCCGAAGCGTGCGCGATGTACCAGTGGCCAAGATGGTCGGAGTGGTTGCCGATGCCACCTGTGTGACATCGGTTGGAGGCGAGCAGCAGACGCGTGGACTCAAGGCCACCGCATGCCAGGACGTAGCGTCTGGCCCGCAGGAGGACGCGGTTGCCGGCCATCGTCCTTCCCACGAGGTGCGCCACGCTGAAGCGATCCTGCGCGCACACTATCTCGGTGCAGGTGAGCTTGGTCACGAGCGTCGCGAGCGACGAGGATGCAAGCGCGGCGCGGTAGCGGCGTCGAAAGTTGGTCGGCAGAGACCAGCGCTCGAGCGATGTGGCTCGAACATCTCCTGCGGGCCATCCCGGAACCAGCGAGTGCGGGGCAAGCTCGGGGATGTCGCGAGCATCGAAGACGGCCTCACCACACACGCACCATTCACACGCGCGCGAGAAATACCCCTGCAGCTCGTCGTAGCCCACCGGCCAGCGAGCGCCTGCGACGATCTCCCGAGGCTGGAAGTCGAGCGGGTCGAACGGCACGCAGCGCCCGCCCCAGAGGTTGCTCGCCCCGCCGATCTGGCGACGAGTCGCGAGTGACATCGGCGCGTGAGCAGGGTCCTCGCCGACGGTATCCCCCAACCGCTGGGCCGCGGCGCTGAAGGACTCCCCGCCGCTCTCGATCAGGATCACCCGATGCCCCGCACGGGCGAGCTCCAGGGCGAGAACGATGCCCGCGGGACCGGCGCCGACGACGGCGACGTCCGCCTCCAGCTCTGCGCCCGCCGGTAGGTCTGCTGCGTCGATCTGCACGGGAGACTCGCCGCCGCGTGTGACCTACGACCCAGTGGCCGGTTCGCGCCACATGGTCCACATCGCGGGACCGCGCGGCAGGTGCAGCTCCCCGGTGACACCAAAGCCGTAGCGGGCGTAGAAGCGGATGTTGCTCTCCTTGGAGGACTCCAGGTGGACCCCGAGGCCTTCGGCGTCGCACTGTTCGAGCACGGGCTCGAGCACGGCTGAGCCGAGACCCCGTCCACGCGCCTGTGGATCGGTGCCGAGCAGCGAGAGGTACCAGTGCGGGGGCGTGCGCGGGTGCCTTCGTCGCATGGCCATCGTGCCGATCGCGAGCAGGGGCAGACGAGAGATCAGGCGCGGGTGAAGGAAACAGCGCACGCGGGCGAGCTCGTGGGCAAGCGTCGTCTTGTCGTCTCCGGGCCCCTTCCACACGGCGACGCTGGCGAGCTCGGCGGTCGTCCAGATCTCCCAGTGCGCGAGCGCCTGGCGCAGTCGGGCCCTGTAGAGCCCTTCGAGCACACGTGCACGCAGGACATCGGAGCGGCACAACCAGACCGCCACCGGATCGTCGGCATAGGCGCGAGCGAGCAGTCGCGTAAGCGTCGGCACATCGGCGGCGATGGCTCGGCGGGTCACCGGCGGGGCGCTCGTCATGGATCCCCGGAGACCGGGTCGTCGCTGCCGTCGGCGCCCATGTGCACAGCGTGGGCGCGCGAGATCGGTGAGCTGCTCCCGTGCGGCGATCCGTTGCCCTGACGCACTCGTGAGATCCGGTGGCGGGCCATGCGCCAGCCGAGTCGCACCATCGCCGAGGACGCGTGCTGGGCGCGAGCCACGACTTCCTCCAGGGCGGCCGCGAAGCGCCGCACCTCTCGCTCCTCGATCACGAGCGCCGGCAGTGCCTTTAGCACGTTCATACGGGGGCCGGCGACCTGGCAGAGGATTCGGTGCTCGTGGAAGAGAGGAACGGTGACGAGCTGTGCGAACACGCCCGGTTGCGCGCGCTCGATGCCGACCCACACCGACCTTCTGCCGGGAGGCTCGAATTCGATCCCCCACATCAATCCGGCCCCGCGCACGTCGCGGACGATCTCGTAGCGCTCGACCAGCGGCCGCGTCAGCTCGAGCAGCAGCGCGCCCATGCGCTCGGCGCGAGCGATCAAGCCTTCGCGATCGAGCGCGCGCAGGGTCGCCAGCGCGGCCGCAGCGGAGAAGTCGTTGCCGCCGAAGGTGGAGCCGTGGCGTATCGCTCGCTTCATGCGATCGAACACACGCTCGAACGCTGCGCGCGAGACGAGCAGGGCTCCGACCGGCATGATGCCGCCCGACAGGGCCTTCGACAGGCAGATCATGTCCGGCTCGAGGTCCCAGTGCTCGAGGGCGAACAGGCGTCCCGTGCGCCCGATTCCGGTCTGCACCTCGTCACACACCAACAGGGCTCCGGCCCGACGGCAGGCGCTCTGTGCACCCGCGAGATAGCCGCAGGGCGGGAGGTTGACCCCCTTGCCCTGGATGGGCTCGATCACGAAGGCGGCGACGTCGCCACGCTCCAGCTCGCGCGCGAGCGCGTCGAGATCACCGAAGGGCACCGAGCTGCAGCCCGGGACGAACGGGCCGAAGCCCTCGCGAAACTCAGGGTTGCCGTTGAGCGACAGAGCTCCGAGCGTGAGACCGTGAAATGCATGCTCGGTATACACGATGCGAGGACGCCCGGTCGCGGCGCGAGCGATCTTGATCGCCGCCTCCACGGCCTCGGTGCCGGTGTTCGCGGGCATCATCGCGCCGACGCTCGCGGGCGCGCGTGCGAGGAGCTGCTCGGCGAGCACGCCGCTCAGCAGCGTTACGCCCAGTTGCGGCAGGTTGCCGGTGCGCGCCGCCAGAACATCCTCGAGCGCGGCGACAACCTCCGGATGGTTGCGACCAAGCGCGAATACCCCGTGACCGCCGAACAGGTCGAGGTAGCGATGGCCTTCGGAGTCGATCAGGTATGCCCCCTCACCGCCCGTCCAGATGCGGTCGAAGCCGACGGCGCGCAGGATGCGTCCCAGTTGGGGATTCAGGTAGCGGTCGTTGAGAGCCATCTCCTCGCCAACGCGGCTGGTGAGGATCTCGGGGATCGAAGGCGGAGGGGCTGGCGACACGACGGGAGCATAGGTCGCGTAAGCCGAAGTCATTTGCGTACCTGCCGGGGCGGCGCCCGGACTCGGAGCCTCAGCGCGCGCCGAGGGGCCTCGCTGTGGCGAAAACCCGCGACAGTCGGCGAAACCCACGGCGAATACGGCCGTGGAACGGACGCGAGCGAGCGGTCCCCCGTCGGGCCCCACCGGCCGCACACGTTTCCGACTTGCAGCCGGGCAGCCTTCGGGTCACGCCCCGTCACATGCGGCGCGATCGGATGGGTCGCAGAGGAGACGGCTTTCAGGAAAGTCGGAGACATCGGCAAGCACCGTCTGCAAACGGGGCAATCCTCACAGCAGCCTGTCGAGCGGCGTATCGCGGAAAGCGATCGCGAGCCGTGGGCGTTCGGTTGACCGCGAAATCGAGCTCGTGCACAATCGGCCTCATGAGCACTCCCGTGTCGAGTGCGCCGGCCGACGGTCGCGTCGCCCAGCGACTGCTGTTACGGCACGGGGTCCCGTTGGGCGCCTTCGTACGCTTTCTGTTCGTCGGCGCGACCAACACCCTGCTGACGGGAGTGCTGCTGATCGTGCTCGCGCAGTGGATCGAGATGGAGATCGCCTACACGATCGTGTTCAGCCTCGGCCTGGTCTTTACGACGATCGTGGCGGGACCGTTCGTATTCCGCTCGAGGCTGTCGGCGAAGGCGAGCGGACGCTTCATGTCGTGGTGCCTCTGCGTGTATCTGGCCGGCGTCATCGTCGCGCGCCTTGCGACCCGCCAATGGCACGTGTCCCATCTCCTCACCGCGGTGGCGATAATCGCTGTCACCGCTCCACTCAACTTTTTCGGCGGCAGGCGAGCCTTCGTGAAAGCCGGCTGACCCGCGGGCCCGCCCGCCGTCGGGCTATCCGCAGAACGCGACGAGCTCGCGCGCAAGTCCGACGGGATCGTCGTAGGCCATCAAAAAACCGGTGCTGGGCAGCACCCGCAGCTGCCCGCTCGGCAGCAGCCGCAACGCCTCCTCGGCCGTGGACAGCGGGTGCAGGCGATCCCGATCGGCCCACAGCAGCAGCACGGGCATGGCCAGACGCGGATACAACTCCAGCAGGTCCTCGCGCGCACCGGTCGGCCACGCGCGCGCGCACTTCGCCCACGAGCGGGCCAGGGACGCGTTGCCGGGCACATCCGCGAACGCGTGCCTGAGCAGGTCGCGCGCCGCCGGGTTTCCGCGCACGGACAGCCGCGACCCTCGCTCGGGGCTGAACACCGTGCGCATGCCGTATCCGGCCACACGGTCGAGACCGGGGATCGCTCCGGCCATCGTCGCCGCGCGCCAGAGGACGCGTGCTCGCGCGTGTTCGGGGGTGACATGCATACGGTTGGACATCAGCACCAGCCGGCTCGGTCGCACCCGGCCGCTTGCCACCGCCTGCAGGATGACCTCGGCGCCGGCGCCGTGTCCTCCGATCAGCGGGCTGGGCCCGAGCACGTCCGCGGCGAAGCCGCCCAGCACGTCGGCGAACCAGTCCAGGGTGTAGGAGTGGGCGGGGCTGTCCTCGGAGTCGCCGTGCAACGGCAGGTCCGGCAGGACGACGCGGAAGTGGGCCGAGAGCTGCTCGACCGAGGGCTCCCACTCCTTGTGAGAGAGCATCGCCGAGTGGATCAGCGCCAGCGGCGGTCCCGCACCGCACTCGCGGTAGGCCACTCGGGTGCCGTCCGGATGGTGGTAGAGCCGCAGCCGCATCTGGATGATCGTAGGCCGTCGTATGTGCTCCAAACGGTCGCGAGCGCGCAAATTCGTCAGCCGGCTCACAAATCCTTTAGCCAGCGAACATATCGGTCGCCCGCGCACACATCCGTCGGCACGCCCCGCGCCGTTCCTGCGCCTGCAACGCGCATGGCGCTCTGCATCCCCCGTTGCGGGGGTTGTGGTGAGAGCACACAAAGCTCACCATCTCTTACGCTATGAGCGCGATCCGCACAAACGCCGCCGCCGCGATGCTGGGAGTCAGCGCCAACACGCTGCGCGGGTGGGAGCGGCGCTTCGGCTATCCGATGCCCCACCGCACCGAGGGCGGGCACCGCCAGTTCGAGCTGACCGAGATCGAGGCGCTGCGCCAGGCGTTCGCCGAGACCCACGACATCGCCTCGGCCGTGTCGGTCGCGCGCGAGCGCGGCGAGGGGCCCTCCTCCCCCGCGCGTCTGCGGGCGGCGCTGGAGGCGTTTGCGCCGGACGCCGCCGATCGCCTGCTGGAGGAGAGTCTCGCGGTGCGCTCGGTCGAGCGTACGGTCGAGTCGGTGCTGCTGGCGGCGCTGGAGCTGCTGGGAGAGGGCTCGGCCGAGCGGGCGTTTGCGTTGCGCTATACGACCGGCTGGCTGGCGGCCGCCACGCGCGTGGCCCCGCCGGCCTCACGTGAGGAGGGCGCCCTGATCTTCGACGCCTCGCGCCCTGGTGACCTCGACGCACCGCACGTGCAGGCGCTCGAGCTGTTCCTGCGCCGGGGCGGTCTGCGCGTGCTGACCCTCCCGGTCGAGCTGGACGCCGGCCGCGTCGGCGCCGCGCTGCGCGCGCTGCGCCCCGGCGCGATCGTGCTGGCCGGTTCGGGGGCCGCGGCCAACACGCTGGGCAGGCTCGTCTACGCCTCGCGCCAGGCCGAGCCGGGCGTGGACGTGTTTGACTACCGCGGCGCCCTGCCCGAGACCGGAGCCTCGACCGTCAAGCGCATCGGCCCCGGTCCCACTACCGCGGCCGAGCAGTTGCGCGAGCGGTTGACCGGCGTGGTGCTGACCCACCACGCAACCGTCGCCTCCTGAGCGTCCGATCGCTCGCCCACACCGGCCGCAATGAGCGGGGCGGGCGCGACGGCGACTGTCCGCCTCGGTGGAGGGCGAGCCAACCTAGAATGGGCCGCCCATGACGGCCGAGCCCGGTAATCCACTGCTCCCTCCGCGCGAGGTCGATCCCAAGCAGAACCTGCCCGCGATGGAGCTTACGGTGCTGGAGCGCTGGCGCGAGCGCGACGTGTTCGCGCAGTCGCTGCGCCTGCGCGAGGGCGCGGAGCGGTGGGTGTTCTACGAGGGCCCCCCGACCGCGAACGGCCCGCCGGGCTCCCATCACGTGCTCTCGCGCGTGTTCAAGGACGTCTACCCGCGCTATCACACGATGCGCGGCCGGCTGGTGCAGCGCAAGGGCGGCTGGGACTGCCACGGGCTGCCGGTGGAGATAGCGGTCGAACAGAAGCTGGGGATCACGACGAAGGCCGAAATCGAGGACGAGTCCGTCATCGGGATCGAGCGGTTCAACGCCGAGTGTCGCGAGTCGGTGTTCGCCTACCTGCAGGAGTGGAACCGGCTGACCGAGCGGATCGGGTTCTGGATCGACCTCGACGACGCTTACCGCACGCTCGACGAGTCCTACATCGAGTCGGTGTGGTGGGCGCTGGCGGAGATCGACCGGCGGGGGCTGCTGTATGAGGGGCACAAGGTCGTGCCCTACTGCTACCGCTGCGGCACCGCGCTGTCCTCGCACGAGGTGGCGCTCGGGTATCGGAATGTGGTCGATCGGTCGGTGTACGTGCGGTTGCCGGTGCACTCCCCCGCTGCGCCGCTGCAGCAGGGGGACGAGCTGCTGATCTGGACGACGACGCCGTGGACGCTGCCGGGCAACGTCGCGGTCGCGGTCGGGCCCGAGGTCGAGTATGTGCGCGCCAGACGTGGCGATGAGACGTTCGTGCTGGCCGCGGCGCTGATCGAGAAGGTGCTCGGCGACGGGACGAATGTGCTCGATCGCTTTCCGGGTGGCAAGCTGGTCGGACAGCGATACGCGGGTCCGATTTTCCTCGAAGGACCCCATGGCGCCACCAGCCTGGACGACAGCTTTCCAATCGTCGCCGGGGACTTCGTCACGACCGAGGACGGCACGGGGATCGTCCATCTGGCGCCGGCGTTTGGCGAGGACGACTTCAGAGTGGCCGCGGCGGCCCCCGAGGTGCACTTCGACCCGACCGACCCACGCACGCTCTTCAACCCGGTGCGACCCGACGGCACGTTCGATCGGCGCGTTCGCAGCTACGAGGGCCGCGAGTATGACGGGCGCGCCGTCAAGGACGCGGATGTCACGAGCGATCTGATCGATGACCTGGACAAACGCGGGGTGCTGTTGAGGGAGGAGCGCTACGAGCACTCCTACCCCCACTGCTGGCGCTGCGGAACGCCGCTGATCTACTACGCGAAGAAGTCGTGGTACATCCGCACGACTGCCGTCCGTGAACAAATGCTGGCGGCGAACGAGACGGTCGCCTGGTATCCACCGCGGGTCAAGCACGGGCGGTTCGGTGAGTGGCTGAAGGGCAACGTCGACTGGGCGCTCTCGCGCGAGCGCTACTGGGGCACTCCGCTGCCGGTATGGCGCTGTGACGCTGGGCATACCCACACAATCGGGTCGTTCGCGGAGCTGGAGAAGCTGTCTGGGGAGACGCTGGCAGACCATCACCGCCCGTATGTGGACGAGGCGCGGTTCCCGTGCCCGGAGTGCGAGCAGCCGATGAAGCGTGTCGAGGAGGTAATCGACGTGTGGTTCGACTCCGGCGCGATGCCCTTCGCGCAGCACCACAGCCCGTTCGAGCACGAGCGGGAGCTCGCGCAGAGCTATCCGGCGGACTTCATCTGCGAGGCGCAGGATCAGACGCGCGGCTGGTTTTACTCGCTGCTGGCGGTCGCGACGCTGCTGGAGCGCGAGGCGCCATACAGGAACGTTGTGTGTCTGGGTCTGATCCTCGATGGGGACGGTCAGAAGATGTCCAAGTCGAAGGGCAACACGGTCGAGCCGTGGCAGGTGCTCGACTCCTACGGCGCGGACGCGTTCAGGTGGTACTTCTTCACCTCCAAGCAGCCGTGGGACGGGTATCGGTTCTCACAGGAGGCGATCGGCGAGGGCGTGCGGCTGTTCATCAAGCAGCTGTGGAGCACGTACTACTTCTACGTGCTGTACGCGCGCGCGGGCGCGGACGCGTTGTCCCGGTCCCGCGAGGCGCCGCCGACGGGTCCCGACGCGGATCTGGACCGCTGGGCGCGCTCGCGCACGGCCGCGACGGCCGAGCTGGTCGCGGAGCGGATGGACGCATATGACGTGACGAGCGCGGGGCGCGCGATCGCGGAGCTCGTGGACGAGCTGTCCAACTGGTACGTACGCCGTTCCAGGAGGCGGTTCTGGGACGGCGAGCACGCGGCGTTCGAGACGCTGCGCGAGTGCCTGCTGACGATCGTCAAGCTGCTGGCGCCGCTGTGCCCGTTCGTGGCGGACGAGATCTACGACAACCTCGACGGGCAACTGGCGAGCGTGCACCTGTGCGACTACCCCGCCGGCGATGCGCTGCCGACGCGCGACCAGGAGCTCGAGGAGGCGATGGCGCTCGCGCGCGAGACGGTCGGGCTAGGGCTGGCCGCGCGGGGCAAGGCCAAGCTGAAGGTGCGCCAACCGCTGCGTGAGGCGGTCGTGGTCGCGGACGGGCGCGAGCGCGCGGCGATCGAACGGCTCGCGGAGGTGGTGCGCGAGGAGCTGAACGTCAGGCGCGTGAGGTTCGTGGCGGCGGCGGAGGAGTTGAGCGAGTATGAGGTCAGGGCCAATTACCGCACGCTGGGGCCGCTGTTCGGCAAGGACATGCCGGGCGCCGCGGAGGCGATCGCGGCACTGGACCCGGCGCGCGTGGCAACCGCGATCCGCGACGGCGAGGGCGAGGTGGGGATCGCGGTCAACGGGCGCGAGCACACGCTGTCGGCCCAGGACGTGATCCTGACGCTGAGGGCGCCCGCGGGCTATTCGGTCGAGCGCGAGGGCGCGCACGCGGTCGCGCTGGATCTGGGGCTGGACGACGACCTGCGCCGCGAGGGCCATGCGCGCGAGATCGTGCACGCGGTGCAGAACGCGCGTAAGACGGCGGGGCTGCACGTCGAGGATCGGATCGAGCTTGCGCTGGCGGGCGCTCAGGACCTGATCGAGGCGGCCGAGTCCCACCGCGACTACCTCACATGCGAGACGCTGGCGATCGAGCTGAGCCTGGGAGAGAACGGCGCGGATGCTGGGCCAGGCGGAGCATCAGCGGAGGGCTATCGCGAGCAGACTGAGGTGGACGGCCTGGAGCTCACGATTGCGCTGCGCCGGGCTAGGCTGCGGTGAGGGCCGGCTCCAGTTCCGCCTCCAGCTTCTTCTTCGGGTAGGCGCCGACGACCGTCTTGACCGGGGCGCCGCCCTTGAACAGGATCAGCGTGGGGATCGAGAGGACCTGGTACTGGGCCGCAGTCTGCTGGTTGTCGTCGACGTTTAGCTTGACGATGCGCAGGTCGGGGCGCTCGGAGGCGATCTCCTCGAGCACCGGGGCCACCACGCGGCAGGGGCCGCACCAGGGCGCCCAGAAGTCGACGAGCACAGGACCCTCGGACTCGATGACCTCGGCGGTGAAGTTGGTGTCGGTGACTTCGCTGAGGGTGCCTGCCATGGTGTCTCCTTGAGGATCGCGATGTGATGCGTCGAAAGGTGTCCCCACCACTATACAAAGTGAAGCAAGGACTGCGTGAAACAAAGTCGGGCAAGCGGGCGCTCAATGGACTCTGACGGTCCAACCTTCGGAGTAGCCCACGATCGGCGTGTGGATGCCGGTCAAGGCGGTGAACAGGTGCGGGGAGACGTAGACCTCGATCAGCGCGGCGATCACGAGGATCGGCACGGCGATCGCGACCGTGACGAAGGTGGCGGCGAGCAGCTGCTCCCACTCGCCGCGGCGGCTGGCGATGATCCAGGCGGCCAGGGGTAGGAAGAGGGCTATGAGCTCGGGGATGGCGTGCGGGAGCACGCCGAGCAGCAACAGCGCCGGGGAGACGCGCAGGGAGTGAGCGACGCCGGCGAGGGCGTGGCCGAGCGTGTAGGCCTGGATGGAGAGGGAGAAGGCGGTGGCGCAGACGACGAAGACGATTGCGATGCGTCCGCCGTGCGTGTGCACCCAGCGGGAGAGGCCTACGCTGCGCGAGGACGCCTGCAGGGGCAGGGAGCTGCCGGCGATGAAGCCGGCCACGCAGGCCATCGCGTGCAGCGCGAGCACGAGCATGTTGTGGTCGAGCACCCTGAGCACGTCGCCGGTGTCGCCGACGGCGAAGGGCGGCTCGAGCGTTATGACCTGGACGTAACGCGGGAAGAGCACGGAGACGAGAAGCACCGCCATGAGCAGGCCGGCGGCCGCCGCCGCGGAGCCGGCGAACCAGCGGCCGAGGATCCGCCCGGGATCGCGCTGCCACGCGCGCAGGGTGGAGCGCGTGTGGCGCACACCGTGCGCGAAGGCGTAGGCCGAGGCATCCACTCCCAGTGCATCGGCGCGGGAGCCCGGCGACCTGAGCGGCCCTCGCGCGACCCCGCAGCCCGCGCTACAGCGCGCGCGTGGTGCGTTCCTCGGAGGCAGACTCCGCCGCCGCGACCGGACCGGAGGACGGAGGCTGACGTCCGAGGCGCAACAGGGGCACGAGCCACATCGCCTCGGCGGCGATGCGCCAGGACATCTTGGACCGGCCGCGGGTGCGATCGCGGAAGACGATCGGGACCTCGACGACGCGAAAGCCGGCCTGGAGGGAGCGGTAGGTGAGCTCGACCTGGAAGGCATAACCCCGGGAGCGGACCGAGTCGAAGCGGATCGCCTCGAGGACCTCGCGGCGAAAGCACTTGAAGCCGCCGGTGAGGTCGCGCACGCGCAGGCCGAGCACCAGGCGCGCGTAGGTCGAGCCGCCCTCGGAGATGAAGCGGCGCACCAGTCCCCAGTCGGTGACGCCGCCGCCGGGGACGTAGCGCGAGCCGAGCGCGAGATCGGCGCCGGAGCGCACGGCGTCGAGCAGGCGGGCGAGATCGGCGGGGTCGTGGGAGAAGTCGCAGTCCATCTCGAACACGTAGGCGGCGCCGTGATCGAGGGCGTGGCGAAAGCCGGCCAGATAGGCGGGGCCGATGCCGTTCTTCTCGGTGCGGTGCAGCACCCGCACCCAGTCGTGCTCGGCGGCGAAACGGTCGGCGATGTCGCCGGTGCCGTCGGGCGAGTCGTCGTCGACGACGAGGATGCGAAAGCCCTCCGGAGAGGCCCCGGCCAGCACCTCGCCGGCGGCGTCGAGCATCGCGACGATGTTGGGCGCCTCGTCGTAGGTCGGGAGGATCAGCCAGGGGACGGCGGACGCGGACGCGGACATCGGTCGGCGTACCCTACGGGTTCGCGTCACGACAGGCGGCGGGTCGAGGGGCCGTGGGCGGCGTACCCTGGAGCCGTGGAGCTGTCGAACGGGGCGATCGCGGATGCGCTGGAAGAGCTGGGGGACCTGTACGAGCTCGACGGGGCGATCGTGCACCGGGTGCTGGCATACCGGACCGCCGCCAAGACGGTGCGCGAAGCGACGGTGTCGGTGGGAGCGCTCGCGCGGGCGGGGCGCGCGGTGGCGCTGAAGGGCATCGGCGAGACGTTGCAGGAGAAGATCAGGACGTTGTGTGAGACGGGGACGATTCCAGCGGCGGAGAAGCTGCGGGCCAAGTTCCCGCCGGGGCTCGTGGAGATCACGCGGCTGCCGGGGATCGGCGCCAAGCGGGCACGGCTGCTGCATTCGGCCCTGGGGATCGACTCGCCGCAGGCGCTGCGCGAGGCGGCGATGGCCCAGCGCGTGCGCGAGGTGAAAGGACTCGGGGCGAAGTTCGAGGAAGGCGTCTTGAGCGCGCTGGAGCGAGCGGCCGCCGACCCGGCACAGAACGGTGGCAGGCAGGCGCGGCTGCTGCTGCCGCAGGCGCTCGAGCTGGGCGAGGCGCTGGCGCGCGGTCTGAGCGAAGACGGCGCGGGCGCGGGCGCGAGGGTGATCGTCGCGGGCTCGGCGCGGAGGATGGGCGACAGCGTGAAGGACATCGACCTGATCGCGGTCACGAAACGGCCGGCGGCGCTGGCGCAGCGTCTGGCGCAGCTCGATGAGATCGAGAGCGTGTCCTCGGCGGGGACCGTCGGCGCGAGGGGACGCGCGCACGTGGGCGTGGGCGTCGATCTGCGGATCGGCAAGCCGCATGAGCTGGGGAACCTGCTGCAGCACTTCACGGGCTCGGGCAGGCACAATGCGGCGCTGCGCGAGCTGGCGGTCAGGAAAGGGCTGCACGTGTCCGAGCACGGCGTGCTCAGCGACGCGGACGGGCCTGGGCGGACGCGCACGTATGAGAGCGAGCGGGAGGTGTATGAGGCGGTGGGGATGGCGTACATCGAGCCGGAGCTGCGCGAGGACCGCGGCGAGCTGCAGGTGGCCGCGGACGGCGGGAAGGGTCTGCCAAAGCTGATCGAGCAGCGGGACATCAGGGGAGAGTTGCACTGCCACACGATCGCCTCGGACGGGCACAACACGATCGCGGAGATGGCGGCGGCGGCGAGGGAGCTGGGGTACGAGTACGTCGCGATCACCGACCACTCGGCGACGCACGGGTTCGGCAACGACGTCTCGCCGGATGAGCTGAGACGCCAGATCGAGCGGGTGCGCGAGGTGGATGCGCGGCTGGAGGGCATTGCGGTGAAGGCGGGCAGCGAGGTGAACATCCTGCCGGACGGGGGGCTCGACTACGAGGATGAGCTGCTGGCGGAGCTCGACTGGGTGGTGGCGAGCGCGCACACGGCGTTCGGGATGGGCGAAGCGGCGATGACCGCGCGCATGATCCGCGCGATCGAGCATCCGCTGGTGGACGCGATCGGGCATCCGACGGGCAGGATGATCGTGCGACGCGAGCCATATGCGATCGACCTGGGAGCGGTGTTCGAGGCGGCGGCGCGGACGGGGACGCTGCTGGAGATCAACGCCAATCCGGACAGGCGCGACCTGTCGGACGTGCATGCCCGCAACGCGGTGAGGGCGGGGGTGAAGATCGCGGTCGACTCCGACGCTCACAAAGTGGTGACGTTGCAGAACATGCGCTGGGGCATCGCGACGGCCCGGCGGGCGTGGCTGACGCGCGAGGATGTCGCAAACACGCGACCGTGGAACGAGCTTCAGGGGATGCGCAAACGCAATCGCACGAAATAGCGCGGGTAAGGGTGGGTGACCCGCAAGCCCCGCTGCTCCCGTACAGCCCTGCTGGCGCCGGTCACCGCACGGAGTGGCGCTCGTGTCAGCGGGCGGAGTGAGACAGCAGGCGCGGAAGCAGCTCCGCCGAGACGATGCGGTCGGTCGTGGGCCGAGTAAAAGCTGAGAGGGCGGATGCGGCACGGGCTGGGTGGTCGGGCGCGGGGTCGTCGAGCGCGGTGCGCAAGGAGGCGCCGAGATCGTCTGCGACCAGGCGCGGGTCGAGCGCACGCGCGAGCGGCAGCGCGGCGTAGGGTCCGGGGGCGGGCGTGGTGACGAGTAGGCAGCCGTCGGCGAGGGCCTCCAGCTGGGCGAGGCCGTAGTCCTCGCGGCGGGGGGCGCAGACGAACACGCGGGCGCGGCGCAGCAGCGCCCGGTAGTCGAGGGGCGCGAGTGGGCCGGTGATGATTACGCCGGCGCTCGGCAACGAGATGCCGGCGCGGGCGAGCTCAGCGAGCGAGGCGCCCGCGACATAGAGCTGCTCGTCGGGCCGGCGCACCCGAGTCCAGGCGCAGAGGACGCGGTCGAGTCCCTTCTTGAGTGGGTTGGCCGCGTAGGCGATCGCGGCGATGTCGCGGACGGGCGCGGGCGGTCCGGAGGGTTCGACGGGGACGGGCAGGACGAGCGCGCGATTGCCGGCGCGCGTGGAGGCGGGCACCTCGTCCAGACCACCATCGCTCCAGGGCAGCAGCAGCGGCGCCCGGGAGAGACGGCGGCGCTCCAGGGGGCGCTGCCAGAGGCCATGGCGTCCGGGGCGGTTGCCGGCGGAGGGAGCGTCGAAGCGGATCGCGCCCGGCCGCGGCCACAGCAGCGCGGCGGTGGTGCTCGAGTAGACAATGGCGCGCGGCGCGTGCTCCACCAGTCCGGCGAGGGCGGCGCGGCGCGCGGCGAGAGCCCAGGCGAGATCGGTGAGAGCGAGCGTGCGCAGCGGACGCGGGCGCGCGGCGGCGGCGAGCGCGACACAGGCGCCGGCGTGGCGCAGGGAGTCGACGAGCTCTGAGTCGGCGGCGCGCAGGCCGGCAGTGGCGGCGAGCGAGACGATCAAAACATCCACCCCCTCGCCGGACGCGCCCACCGAACCCGGTGCTCGAATCGGGGCCTGCGCGCCGACCGGACCGTGTCCTGCGGCATGGGCCGCGTAGGCGACTCCCTGACCGGCCCCAGAGGACGGGCTGGTCCCGCGATCGGGCCCGCCGGCGGACATCAGGTGAGCGAGCCGCCCGAGGACTCGGGACGCAACGCTCTGAAGCCAGGCGTGCGGTGCAGCGCGATCGGCTGCAACGGTGAGGTGCGCTTGACGTAGAAGGAGACTCCGTCGCGCTCCTCGATGGCGGCGACCGCGGAGTGCTGGCGGCGCCAGGCGAGCGCCCAGATGATCGCGAAGCCCACGGCGATGCCCGGGATCTGGGGGGCGAGGAAGGCGAGGCCACCGGCGATCAGCGTGAACAGGAGCAGCGGCCACAGGCGGTTGAGCAGGATCGCGCCGGGGTGGTGCTCGGGCATGGCGGTGCTGGCCTGGGCGCCGGCGAGCAGGCGCGCGATCGGCGGGTTGGCCTCGGCGCGGCGGCCGAGGCGCAGCCCGATCAGGGCGGCGAGGACCCACCAGCCGAGCGCGACCGCGATCAGACGCTCCTGGGAGCTCACGCTCGTCTGCGAGCCGGCGATCGCGAGCACGGTGAGGGCGGCGAGCGCGGTCGCGGCGCCCGCGCTGAGCAGAACGGTGGTCTTGAGAAACTCGACGAAGCGCACGGGCAGCGACCTCCGAGCGGGGCTAGAGCAGCGCCTCGAGCAGGCCACGCACCTCGGCGGCGCCGTCGATCAGCAGGTCGGCCGCGGAGGCCAGCTCGGGGGGTGTTTCGTCGGAGTCGACGGCGACGCAGAGGGCGTGCTCCAGCGCGGAGTCCCGTACGAGCGCGCGCAGGCCGCGGAACGCGTCGAGATCGGTCGTGTCGTCGCCGACGTAGACGGCGGCCGAGACGGGCTGGTCGCGCAGGAGCGCGGCGATGCCGAGGCCCTTGTGCAGCTCCACCGGCGGGCGCACCTCCAGGACCTTGCGCCCCCAGTGCACCGCAAAGCCCTGCGCTGAGGCTTCGCGGGCGATGTCCGCGACGGCGGCACAGGCGGCCTGCTCGTCGGGGGCGCCGCGCCAGTGAAATGCGGCGATCGCGTCCTTGTCCTCGCCGCGGATGCGCAGGCGCTGGCGCGCGGGCGTGTGGACGGCGGCTGCGAACGCGCGCACGCGCGGCGTCCAGGCGGCGAGCTCGGGATCGAGCTGGGGCCTGGTAGCTCCTGGAAGCAGCAGTTCGCCGCCGTGGTTGCCGATGTAGGCGATCGTGCCGATCGCGACGATCTGGCGGGCGGTTCCGGCGCGCCGGCCGCTGATGCAGCCGACGATGCGATAGCGCTTGGCGATCTCGATCAGCAGCGCGCGCGTGGCCTCGGGCACGTGCGCGTCGGCGGCGTGGCGCACGATCGGCGCGAGCGTGCCGTCGATGTCGAGCAGCACGGCGGCGTGAGGCGGATCGCGGCGTAGCGGCTGCAGCGCCTCCACGAGCGTAGCGGCGGGTGACACGGACACTAGTATGGCGGGCGCCGTGGCTGAATCCCCGCACGTCTCAGCACCGGGTGACCCAGCCCGAACACCGCCTTGCGGACGGGCGCGAGCGCACGCCCTCTCCAGCTTCGCGCACCGCGCTCGGAGCGGCTGAAAGATGACCGCCGAGCGCTCCGCGCAGCGGACGGTGAGGCTGATGGCGATCGGCACCTCCGCGGGCCTGTTCAGCGGCCTGTTCGGGGTCGGAGGCGGCAGCGTGATCGTCCCGCTGCTGGTGCTGTGGCTGAGCTACGGCGAGCGCGAGGCGACGGCCACCTCGCTGGCGGCGATCGTTTTCATCGCTGGGTTCGCCGCGACGGTGCAGGGACTGTACGGCAACGTGGACGTCGGCTATGCGGCGCTGATCGGCGTGCCGGCTGTAGGTGGCGTGCTGCTGGGGACATGGCTTGCGCAGCGGCTGCGCACCCGCTCGATCGCGCTGCTGTTCGCGCTCGTGCTGATGGCCAGCGCGGTGGAGCTGGTGCTGCGGTGAGCGGCGCAAACGGAAATGCCGCAGTGAGCGCAGGCGGCGGAGCCGGGTCGGCGCGGTGACGATCGCGCTGATCGCGATCGGCGTAGCGGCGGGGGTCCTCGCCGGCCTGCTCGGCGTCGGCGGCGGGGTGCTGTTCGTGCCGGGACTCGTGATCGTCGTCGGCCTGGGCCAGCACCAGGCGGAGGCGACCTCGCTGCTGGCGATCATCCCGGTGGCGATCGTGGGGACGTGGCGGCAGGACCGCTACGGCAACGTGCGCCGCCGCGACGCGCTGCTGCTGGGGCTGCTGTCGGTGGTCGGCGCCGCCGCGGGCGTCGCGCTCGCAAACGCGCTGTCGGGGCGCGTGCTGCGCGACGCGTTCGCCGCGCTGATGGTGGGGATCGCGGCTCAGCTCGTGCGCAAGACGCTGCGCGAACAGGCGCCGGGCGCGATTGCGGAGAAACCCGCATCGGGTCGGGGGTGAAACCCCGTAGCGGGCGGCCGCGGGCGATGGGCTAGACTGCAAAGTGCGATGGGACTCGACAATCCTCTGCACATCGCGTTTTTGGTGGTGATCCTGCTGCTCGTGTTCGGAGCGAAACGGCTACCTGAGATCGGCCGCTCGCTCGGCAGCGGGATGCGCGAATTCAAGACATCGATCACGGGCGAGGCGAATCATTCACAGCAGGCGCTGCCGCCCACCGCCGGCCAGCAGCAGCCCGCCGCTCAGGCTCCCGCGCAGCCACCGGCCGCACAGGCGCCTGCCGCGCAGCCTCCCCCGCCGCCCCCGGTCGCGGAACCCGTCGGGTCGCCGGTCGCGCCGCCAGAGCAGCCGCCGGCCTCCTGACCTGGCCGATCGCGGCGCGCCGACGCGCCGGATTCACCTACCGCCGCCCGATCGAGCGGTTCGCTCGCCACCGTCGGCGATCCACACCCATCGGCGATCCACACCGTGGGTCGGTCACACCATCGGCGATCCACACCCATCAGCGATCCACACCATCGGGTCGGCCACACCGTCGCGTCAGCCGCGATGACGGATCGAACCGGTGGAGACGGCTTCGAATGCCGAGCCCGGAACGCGCTTGAGCTGTTCGAGGTCTTCGTCGTTCCAGTGCGGATCGGGCGCGCCGGTGATGTACCAGGAGGAGCCGTTGTCGGCGACGATCAGCCCGTAGCGCTTCAGGGCGCGCAGTACGATCAGCGACTCGCCGTGAAAGCCGGCGAGGCTGTAGCTCGCGCGCAGTCGCAGCCGCAGTCCCATCGGCGGCAGCGCCGGGTCTGCGTCGGAGGAGGCGAAGTGGGTCGCCGGGTGGATGTAGCCGTGCTGGGTGCGTGCGACGGTCACGCGCAGCGCGTGTTCGATCCGCCCGGCGCGGACCTCGGGGTAGCGGACCAGCAGCGGCATGATCGGCAGGCCCGCCGCGTCGGCCGAGGTCCAGCCTTCGGGGCGCAGCGCATTGGAGCGCAGGTTGAACACGGCGCCCGAGCCGGCTTCCCAGCCCGCTCCGCGGCGACCCGCCGAGTACAGCTCATACAGCTTGCACGTTCCCCGTTGCAGCACGAGCACGTGACGATCCCCGGCTTCTCCGGCGCCCTCGACCGGGGCGTTCGGCGGGATCGGGTAGGGGCCCGGCTCGGATTCGGCGCCGAATTCGCCGAACGCGATCGGCACTCGCGGCTGATGAGCTCCGACCACGGTGTAGGGGATGCCGTAGCTCGGGTTCGTGCCGAAGTCCGGATGCAGATGCCCGCTCAGGCCGATGCTCGCGACGTACTGCGCCGAGCGCGGATCGACGGGGGCGTGGGAGATGTCCCGGTTGAGCGGATTGCTCGCGGGAAACAGCGGGCAGGAATACTCACGCGGGCCGGCCGGCGCGAGCGCCGGAGCGGCAGTGGCGGTGGCAGCAGCAGCGAGCGCAATTGCCGCGAAGCGCAAGGCCTGCACGGACCGGGCAGGGACCGACGAGCGCGGTCGGCGAGGGGACATGAGCGCTCGTGCGGATGGGAGCGGTCGCATCCGCGACACGCTACGCCAGGAGGGGGTCCTCGGGCGGTGGCCTGGACGATCGTTGCGCGCTCGGCCATCCCGCCGTAGCACCACTACTGCCGCGATCCTGCGTCCGTGCGGCGCTTGACTCTCATGATCCGCCCCGACCCGCACCCGCATTTTGTCAGGCACTCTGAGGAGCGCAAGCGCCGGGAGCGCCTGCAAAAGCGTCGCCGATATGCCGACCGGTGCGGTAAGCGGCGCCTGCTGCAATCCGATGAAAGAGCCATAGCTATGGCTTACCCACAAAGCCCGCCCCGGGGGCGCGCTACGACCCGCCCAGGGGTGCGCTACGACAGCAGGCTGCTGGTCATCCGCTCGATCTCCGCGATCGAGGTCAGCCCGGCGCGCACCTTCTGCAGACCGTCCTCGCGCAGCCGCGCCATCCCCGCCTCCGCGGCGACCGCCGCGATCTCGTCGACCGAGCCGTGCTCGAGCACGAGCGTCCTGATCCGCTCATTCACCGCCATCACCTCATACACCCCCACGCGCCCGCGATAGCCGCTGCCCCCGCAGCGCGAGCACCCGACCGCCTCCAGCGGCTGCGCGCCCGTCAATCCGTGCTCGGCCAGCACCGCCTCCGACAGCTGCTGGGGACGCTTGCAGTGGCTGCACAGCATCCGCACCAGCCGCTGCGCCACGACGCAGTCGATCGCCGAGGACACCAGGAACGGCTCGATGCCCATGTCCATCAGCCGCCCCAGCGCGCTCGGCGCATCGCGGGTGTGCAGCGTCGAGAGCACCAGGTGGCCGGTCAGCGCCGCCTCGACCGCGATGTGCGCGGTCTCGCGGTCGCGGATCTCACCGACCATGATCACGTCCGGGTCCGCGCGCAGCATCGAGCGCAAGCCCACGTCGAACGTCACGCCCGCCTTCGGGGCGATCTGCATCTGCTTGACGCCCGCCATCCGCTGCTCGACCGGGTCCTCGATCGTGAGAATGCTGCGCTCGCCGTCGTTGAGCACGGTCAGCGCCCCGTACAGCGTCGTCGACTTGCCCGAGCCCGTCGGGCCCGTCACGAGCACGGCGCCGTTGGGCTTTGAGATCGCGCGCTCGAACCGGCGCAGCTCCTCCGGGCCCATCCCCAGCGCCTCCAGATTCTGGACCGTAACCCCCTTGTCGAGGATCCGCAGCACCACGCCCTCGCCGTGCACCAGCGGCAACGACACCACCCTTATGTCCACGCGCCGGCCCTCGACCGTCAGGGCGAACCGGCCGTCTTGGGGCACGCGCCGCTCGGCGATGTCCAGATCGCCCATAATCTTGATCCGCGACACCACCCCCACCGCCATCCGCCGCTTGACCGTCGCCGCCGGCGCCAACACGCCGTCGACGCGGAACAGCACCTTCGCGTCCCCCTCTTCCGGGCTGATGTGGATATCCGAGGCGCCCTGCTGCACCGCCTGGGCGATGATCGAGTGCACCAGCTTGATGACCGGCGCGTCGCGATCGGCCTCCTCGGACAGCGTGCCCGGTTCGAGCTCGGCCTCGGCCTCGGGATCCCCGTCGACGATGTCTTCGATCGACTCCTCCATCCCGGCGAGCCGCGTCAGCAGCAGGTCGAGATCCTCGACCGAGGCGACCGCCACGCGCACCCGCCGCCCGGTGATCATCGCCACGTCGTCGATCGTCAGCACGTTCGTGGGGTCGGCCATCGCCAGCAGCAGCGCCCCGTCCTCGGCGAACCCGACCGGCACGGCCCGATAGCGCTTGGCGGCGTCGGCGCCGATCAGGTGCACAGCGCCCATGTCCAGGTCATACACCGACAGGTCGACGTAGTCGAGCCCGAACCGCTCGGCGACCACGCGCGCCAGCTGGTCTGAGCGCAGCACGCCCTGACCCACCAGCACCTCCCCCGTCGGGCGGCCATGCTCGCGCGCGATCCTGACGGCCTCCTCGACCGTGCCGCGGTCGGCGAACCCGAGATCGACGACCACTTCGCCGATCATCCGGCTCGAGCGCCCGCTCGAGCGCGCCGGATACAGGCCGTTGCCCGCGCGCTCGCCCTCGCGCCGCTCGCGCAGCGGCTCGGGACGTGCATCCTCGCTCGCGCCGAAGCGCTCGCGCTCGCGCTCGGCGACGACATCGGCGACAGAGTTTCCCATTACCCGTCTATCGGCAGCAGGCATGCCCGTCTTGACTGGGTTCGGCGCTCTGACGGGCGCATTGAGCGCATGCTTGCGATGCGCTCCTCGCCACCGAGCGGGAGGTCTGGAGAGCCGGTCGGGAACAACTGACAGCAAGCCCTCCCGCATGATGTACGGTGATGACGATGCCACCGCTCATCTGGGACCGTAGGCCCGATGAACTCAGGGCCCCCGCCATGATCTGCGCGTTCCAGGGTTGGAACGACGCGGGCGACTCCGCCTCGACCGCGGTCGCCTTCCTCGCCTCGGCGCTCGAGGCCGATCGCTTCGCCCGGATCGACTCGCAGGAGTTCTATGACTTCCAGGCCAACCGCCCCAGCGTGCGGCTGACCGCAGGCAACTACGAAGAGGTCATGTGGCCCACGGTCGAGGTGTTCGAGGCGTTCGCCCCGCGCGCCACGCGCGATCTCGTGCTCGTGCAGGGCGTCGAGCCGTCGATGCGCTGGCGCGCGTTCAGCGCCCACATCCTCGACCTCGCCGAAGCGCTCGGCGTGCAGGTCGTCGTCTCGCTGGGAGCGCTGCTGGGCGACGTCGCTCATTCGCGGCCGGTGACGATGACCGGGTGCGCGTCAGACCCCTCGCTGGTCGCGCGGCTGGGCATCAAGCCGTCCACCTACGAAGGACCGACGGGCATCGTCGGCGTGCTGCACCACACCTGCGCGCAGGCCGGCCTGCCCTCGGCGGCGATCTGGGCGGGCGTACCGCACTACGTGGCCGCGGCCGCCAACCCCAAGGCCGCGCTCGCTCTGGTGCGCCGCGTCGAAGGGCTGGTGGGCGTCTCGGTCGACGTCTCCGAGCTCGAGGTCGCCTCCACCGACTACGAGCGCCAGGTCGGCATCGCCGTCTCCAGCGACCCCGACATCCAGGCGTTCGTCGAGCGCCTGGAGCAGGAAGCCGACGCCGAGGCCGAGGCCTCGCCCAGCGAGGTCCCCGACGGAGATACGCTGGAGCGAGAATTCCAGCGGTTTCTCAAGCAGCGCGGGATCCGGCCGTCCTGATCCGGGGCCGGTGGGCGCGTGCGCCCACCGGCGATGACGCACGCTCGGCGGGGTCGCGCATGCGCGACCCCGAACGGCCACGATCAGCGCTCCGCGGCCGGACAGACGATGCGAAAGTCACAGATCGAGCACGCCGCGCGCGAGGGTGTGGGGTCGAAGCGCTGGCCCATGATCCCCTCGCCGGCCTTCATCACCCTCGCCCGCACGCGCTCCTCGTCGGTCTCGCCGGGCAATCGCACGATCAGGTCGTCGAGCACGTAGTAGTAGGCCCGACTCGCTGCCTCCACCTGCCAGGACTCGCGCGCCGCGAGCGCATACAGCGACAGCTGGACGTCGTCGCGCAGTTGCTCGGGGGTGCGGGGGCGGGAGGTCTTGTAGTCGATCAGCTCATACCGTTCGCCGCCGCCGGGCTCGCCGCCGCCGGCGCCCTGCCCGTGCGCTTCCGCGAGGCGATCGACGCGATCCACCCGCCCGCGCAGGTGATGGGGTCCGATCCGCAGCGAGAACTGGCGCTCGAACCACACCGGCTCGGAGTCCTGGCCGTGCAGTCGCGTGTGGTAGCGCTCCAGCGCCGCGCGCGCCTTGGCGCGCAGCTCGCGCTCGGCCTCGCCCTCGCGGAACCCGCCTCGCCGCCAGCACGCGTCGAACAGGTCCAGCAGCTGCGTCAGCGTCTCCCCGCCGGCGGCGTGATAGCGCTCGAGCACCTGATGCACGACGATCCCAAACCGCTGTCCCAGCGTCGGCTCGGTCGGGATACGCAGCACGCGCGCGAACTTGTAGCGCAGCGGGCAGCTCCGGTAGGTCTCGATGTCCGAGGCCGACAGCGCCAGCCCCCCGCCCTTGCGCGGCAGGAACGGCACCAGCGAGGGCTCTCCGCGGGGGGAGACGGCCTGCAGGCGCGCGGCCTGAGCGTCGTAGCCTCCGCCCTGCGCGCCACCGCCGGCGCCCGGCGCGAGCGCGGTATCCGCCGGGGCGCAGTCGCCGGAGGCGGCGCTCAGCGTCCCGTCGAGCGGACTGGTCTGCAGGATCTCCCGCTCGAGCGCCGTCGCCGCCGCGAGCAGCCGCGCATTCACGTCCGCCAGCGCGTCGCCCACGCTCTGCTCGGCCGGCCGCTGGGCCAGCGCCGAGAGCTTGAGCAGCTCCAGATAGCGCGCGACGCCGTGGGCGATGTCCAGGTCGGTGTCCAGCCGCAGCTCGCTCAGGCGCGCGCCGATTCGGACGACGTCGGTGAGGACCTCTTCGCGCACGATCCGCTGCATGTCGCGCAGCGCCACGTCGGGGCCGTCTTGCGCTGTGGAGGATGCCGCCGCGGCCGCGCCGCGCGGCTCGCGCTCGGCCCCCAGCGCCGCGCGCGCGAGCAGATCCGGGCGGGACTCGTGGAGCGCCGCGCTCGCCGCGCGGTGCAGCTCCAGGAAACGCTGGATCCGCGTCCGCGCCTCGGGCGGCACCTGCGGCGACTCGATCGCGCAGCTCAGCGCGGCGATCATGTCGAGCTTGCGCCGCCTGGCGATCTGGATCACGCGCGCGAGGTCGACCTGGCGCAGCTCGATCGGCGGTCGCGCCAGCGCGCGCACGACCGCCGAGGCGTCGCTCGGATCGGCCAGCAGCCGCGTCCACGCGACCACGTCGCGCACCTCCGCCCGCTCCATGTCCACCGAGGCCTCGGGCGCCATGTCCGTCGGCGTCCCCGGCTGGGGACTTCCAGGCGTGTCCGGCGGCACGGACAAATCCTTATCTGGCAATGCCGGCACGCACCTAGGATATGTACATGTCCACTTCTCGCGCGATCGACTGGGACACGGCTCAGCGGATCGGCGAGCTGATCGCCGGCTCCCCTGCGTATGGCGGGCCCGCCGGCCGCTCGGTGCAGCCGCTCGCGCACGAGTTCGCGGGCCGCGTCGGCGAGTACACGGGCCTGAGCCTCCCCGCCGAGCTGCCGCCGCTGGAGATGGTCGACCGGCCGACCTGGATCGCCGCCAACCTGCTCACGATGCGACCCCTGCTGGACCCGCTGCTGGAGCGCCTGGAGTCGGAAGACGGAGATGCGGATGACGAGCGGCGCGGCGAAGATGGCGAGCCGGGCACGTCCGGCGCTGACTTGGGCGGCGGAGATGGCCGGCCGGGCGCCTCCGGTGCGGACTCGGGCAGCGTAGATGGCGGCGGCGGGGTCGGGGGTCTGCTGTCGGGCCCGCTGCGTTCGGCGTCGGGGTCGCTGCGCTCAGCCTCCGGTCACCTGCTGGGCGCCCAGCTGGGCGCCGTGACCGGCATGCTCTCCCAGCGGGTGCTCGGCCAGTACGACGTCTCCCTGCTCGACGCCTCCGCGCCCCCGCGCCTGCTGCTGCTCGCGCCGAACCTGGCCGCTGCTGCGCGCAACCTCGGAGTCGACCGCGACGAGCTGATCGCCTGGGTGGCGATCCACGAGATCACCCACGCCGTGCAGTTCTCTGGAGCGCCGTGGCTGCGCGATCATCTCGGGGGCATGCTCCGGGAGCTGCTCGAGGGGCTGCGAGGAATCGGAGATCGGCCATCGGCCGCCGGAGGATCTTCAGGTGGGAACGGCTTTGGCTGGCTGCGGGACCCCGGCGCGCTGCTGGACCGCGCGCGCGACGGTGAGCTGCGAACGCTGGTCGATCGCGCGCGACGCGGCGAACTGCTGCGGCTCGGGCTGGGCGACGAGCGCTGGACGCTGGTCGAGCGGATGCAGGCGACGATGTCGCTGATCGAGGGGCACGCCGAGCACACGATGGACGCCGTCGGCGCCGAGCTGCTGCCCTCGCTGCCGCGCCTGCGCGCCGCGATGACCCGCCGGCGCGAGTCCCGCGGGCTGCCGTGGCGAGTGCTCGAGCGGCTGCTCGGGTTGGAGCTGAAGCTGCGCCAGTACGAGGTCGGGCGGCGCTTCTGCGACGCGGTCGTGCACGCGGGCGGTCCCGAGACGCTCGCGGTGGCGTGGCGCTCGCCCGCGGAGCTGCCCACCGCGGCAGAGCTGGCCGAGCCCGCCCGGTGGCTGCAGCGCGTCGGCGTTCCCGCCTGACGACGCGCGCATCCCGCTCCAGCTCACGCTGTCCCATGGTCCGGCGACCGCCCCCAGCGGCTTTGCCGGCGCCCGCCCAGCGGCTCGATCGAGCGCCGGCCTCGTCTGCCCGCTCCCCGTCGGCAGACACTTAAGTCCCTGGAAATGACGTAAACCCGAACGCATGTTCCTGTTGTTACAATCTCGACGCTCGAACCTCGCTTGTTCACAGGGAATTTACCGAGGACATATGTCCGGGTGTAACAATCTCGTGCGGTCGGGTTACAAACAGGTGTTCGGTGCTAAGCTCGATGCGAGCCTCCGCACGAGCGCAACGTAACCTCCTCCTCGACGAGGAATCACGACAAGGAGACCCACTCCAGATGGCTTCAGCCAAAACCACCTCCCCTCGTAGCACCAAACCCCGCGCCAAAGCCACAGGCGCGCGCGGCAGCGCCCAAGCCAAGGCCAGCCATGCCAAAGGCGCGCGCACGCGTGCCGCCCATCAGGCCGAATCGACCGTCCGCCAGACCAAGACCGCCACGCGGGAGACCGCCGGCGTGTTCAGCGACTACGCCGAGCGTGCGGTCCTGATCCCCGTAGGCGCGGCGCTGACCGCCCGCGACCGGGTCGTCTCGAGCGTGAACGACACGCTCACGAACTACTCGAGCACGTCCCGCGCCCAGGCGCAGCTGCGCAAATTCGAGCGTCGCGGCGCCACCGCCCGCAAGCGGCTGGAGCGTGAAGTGCGCAAAGCGCGCACGAGCGTCGAGCGCGAGCTGCGCAAGCGCCGCCAGGACGGCGCCGAGTTCGCCGACCGCTTCCAGGAGCGCATCCAGAGCCTGGTCTGATCCCCCACTTCCCCCCGCCCCGGACGAGGAGATCCGGGGTGCGCCGCCGCACAGGCGAGCGCCGCTGCCAAGACAAGCAGCGATCGGGACAGTCTGCCGGCCTCATACCTCGCCGGTAGAAGTAGGACCCTCTCCTCCCTAGCCCCCGGAGCGACCCCCGCTCCGGGGGCTTTTTGCGGACACGCGCGGGCGGGTCGGGCCGAGATCGCCGGTTTGCCACAATGGGCAGGTGACCGACGAGACCCAGATCCGCAAGGCCCTCGAGGTCGTGATCGATCCCGAGCTGCGGCGTTCGATCGTCGAGCTCGACATGGTGCGCTCGATCGACGTCTCCGCCAACGGCGTCGTCGACGTGACCGTCTCGCTGACGACGCCCGGCTGTCCGATCAAGGGCCATTTCCAGACCGCCGTCGCGCAGGCCGTCTCCGCGCTGGAGGGAGTCACGCACTGCAACGTCTACTTCGATGTGCTCAGCGACGAGCAGAAGGCCTCGCTGCAGCAGAAGCTGGGCCGCGGCAGCCTGCCCGATGGAGCGCTCGCGCGGGTCGCGAACGTGCTGTGCGTCGGCTCGGGCAAGGGTGGCGTCGGCAAGTCCACGCTGACCGCCAACCTCGCCGCGGCGCTGGCCGGCGAAGGCAGGCGCGTGGGCATCCTCGACGCCGACGTGTGGGGGTACTCGATCCCGCGCATGTACGGCCTTGGCTCGACCCGTCCTCCCGTCTCGGCGGAGCGCAAAATCCTGCCGCTGGAGGCGCACGGCGTGAAGGTGATGTCGATCGGCTTCTTCGTGGCCGAGGACGCCGCTGTCGTATGGCGTGGGCCGATGCTGCACAAGGCGCTCACCCAGTTCCTGCAGGACGTCGACTGGGGAGCGCTCGATCATCTGCTGATCGACCTGCCGCCGGGCACCGGCGACGTCTCGATGACGCTCGCCCAGCTGCTTCCTCAGGCGAGCTTCGCGATCGTCACCACCCCCCAGCCGACGGCCCAGCGGGTCGCGCGGCGCGCCGCCGAGATGGCGCACAAGGTCTCGCTCGACATTTGCGGGATCATCGAGAACATGTCCGGCTTCACCACCCCCTCGGGCGAGCGCTTTCAGATCTTCGGCGAGGGCGGCGGCCAGGAGCTCGCCGACGAGCTCGACGTGCCGCTGCTGGGCAAGATCCCGTTGACGATGCCCCTGCGCGAGCACGCCGACTGCGGTGTCCCGCTCGTGATCGAGGAGCCCGACGATCCCGCCTCGCAGGCTATCCGCCACGCAGCGCGCGGCCTGATCGCGATGGCCGCGCCGGCCTCGCTGCCCGTCCTGCCAACACTGGCCACGCTACCGCTGGTCGAGGTGGCCGGCGGCTCCGCCGATGCGCCCGGCGCCGCTCCGGCGTCCTCGGAGCGAAAACCGGCCGGCATGTCACTGCCGATGGCCTAGGGCCCGCCGCGGCGTGGACCCCGGGCGCGCGATCGCGGGGGTCGGACGCTGGAGACATCCTGCTCGATCGCTTGACAAGCAAGCCCCAGCTGAGAGGATCGTCTGAATGCCCGTACAGGACCAGGAAGAGGAGCAGGTCGACCAGCCCCACGACGGCGTGGTCGAAATCGACGAACGCCGCGCCAAGATGGAGCGGCTGCGCGCGGAAGGGATCGACCCCTACCCCGCGGTGACCCTGTGGGGCAGGCGCACGCGCATCGCCGAGATCCTCGGCGCGCACGATCCGAGCACGCTCGAGCACGGTGCGCACCAGGACATGAGCTATCTCGTGGCCGGCAGGCTGATCTCGCGCCGCGGCCATGGCAAGACCGCGTTTCTGGACCTGCGCGACCTGTCGGGTCAGGTCCAGGTCGTGCTGCGCGTGGACTCGCTCGGGCAGGAGGACTACGAGCGCATCCTCGGCTTCGACGTCGGCGACATCCTCTCGGTCGAGGGCTGCGTGTACGTGACCCAGCGCGGCCAGCTGGCGCTGGAGGCGGTGCGTTGCACGCTGCTGACCAAGACGCTGCGCCCGCCGCCGGACAAGCACCACGGCCTCGGCGACACGGGAACGCGCTACCGCTACCGCGAGCTCGATCTGATCGCCAACCAGGAGACGCGCGAGCTGTTCGTCACGCGCAACAAGATCGTCCTCGCGATCCGCGAATGGCTGGCCGAGCGTTACTTCGTGGAGATCGAAACGCCCGCGCTGCAGTCGCTGGCCGGCGGCGCCGGCTCGCGGCCGTTCACTACCCACCACAACGCCCTGGACCGCGACCTGTACCTGCGCATCTCCGTCGAGCTGTTCCTCAACCGCTGCATCGTCGGGGGTATGGAGAACGTCTACGACATGGGCAAGGTCTTCCGCAACGAGGGCATCTCCCCCAAGCACTCGCCGGAGTTCACGATCATCGAGTTCATGTGCGCCTATTCGGACTACAACGACGTCGCGACCGTGACTGAAGAAATGTTCCGCGACGTGGCCCAGAAGGCGCTGGGGCGCACGGTCATCAAACGAAACGGCGAGGAGATCGACCTGGCGAAGCCGTGGACACGAATCACGATGCGCGAGCTGATCCTCGAACGCTTCGGCCTGGACTTCATGGAGTCCACGCGCGAGCAGCTCGCGGAGGTGCTGGACGAGCCGATGGATCCCGCGGCAACGTGGGCCGAGGTCGTAGCCGACATCTACTCCGAGAAGATCGAGTCGACGATCAACCAGCCGACGCACGTCTTCGACTTCCCGCTGGAGCCGTTCCCGATCACCAAGCGCCACTCCGTGCATCCCGAGCTCGCGGAGCACTTCGACGCGGTGATCGGCGGCATCGAGCTCGTCAGCGGCGACACCGAGCTCAACGACCCGGTCGACCAGTGGCAGCGCTTCGTCGAGCAGCGCAAGCGGCGCATGATCGACGACGCGGACGTGCCGCACCCCAACGACGAGGAGTACGCGCGCGCGATCGAGTACGGCTACTCGCCGACTGCCGGCGGCGGGATGGGGGTCGACCGCCTGGTGATGATCCTCACCGAACGCGACACGCTGCGCGAGGTGATCCCGTTCCCGATCGTGCGGGAGCTCAGATGAGCTCCACGGGAAAGCTCGACCTCGACCCGGGCACGATCGCCTCCTGCCGCGAGGCGGCGGGCCAGATCGCGGCGCAGGTCTCAGAGGAGATCGCCAGCAAGACGACCGTCTCGGTGGAGCGCACGATCACGCGCCTGCTCGGCGTCGATGGCGCCAACGAACTGGACGCGCCGCTGCCGAACGTGCTCGTCGACCACGTGTGCGACCACGGCGAGCTGAGCAAAGGGATCGCCTACTGGCTTGGCAACGCGCTGCTTGCCGATCCGACGACCACGCCGCAGTCGCTCGCCGAGGAGGTCGACGCCGGGGGTCTCGAGCTGTGCGCGCTGCCGCGGGCCGGCGACGAGGCGATCCGGGAGCGGATCGCACGGGAGTGCGAGCGCCGCGTGGGCGAGATCGGCGAGCGCATGCGCGAGCGCCGTGAGACGCGTGAGCGACTCGGCGAGCACCCGCCGCCGCTGCGCTACGTGCTGACCGCCACGGGCAACGTCTACGAGGACGTCGTGCATGGCCTGGCGGTGGCGCAGGCAGGCGGCGACATCGTCGCGGTGATCCGCTCGACCGCCCAGTCGCTGCTCGACTACGTCCCCTACGGTCCGACGACCGAGGGCTACGGCGGCACGTTCGCGACGCAAGAGAACTTCCGCATCATGCGCGCGGCGCTGGACGAGTGGTCGCAGCGCAATGGCCGCTACGTGCGACTGTCGAGCTTCTGCTCGGGGCTGTGCATGCCGGAGATCGCCGCGATGGGCGCGATCGAGGGCTTCGACAACATGGTCAACGACGCGCTCTACGGGATCCTCTATCGAGACATCAACCCCGTCCGCGGCCTGATCGACCAGCGCGTCTCGCGCACGATCAACGGCTACTTCGGGGTTGTGATCAACACCGGCGAGGACAACTACCTGCGCACCGCCGATGCGATCGAGGCGGCGCCGTCGGTCACCGCCTCGCAGTTCATCAACCGCCAGCTCGCCCTGGACTCGGGTGTGCCCGACGAGCAGATCGCACTCGGCGATGCCTATGAGATCGACACGCCGGTCAAGAACAGCCTGCTGTATGAGTGGGCGCAAGCGCAGCTCACGCGCGAGCTGTTCCCCGAGTGCCCGGTCAAGTACATGCCGCCGACGCGCCACATGGACGGCAACCTGTATCGCACGCACGCGACCGACTCGCTGTTCAACCTCGTCACGATCGCCACCGGCCAGGGCATCCAGACGATCGGCGTGCCGACCGAGGGGATCTTCACGCCGCACATCCACGACCGCGTGATCGGTCTGGAGAACGTGAACTACGTGTTCGACGCCGCGCACGACCTCGGCGAGGAGATCGAGTTCCGCCGCGGCGGCATCGTGCAGACGCGCGCGCAAGAGGTGCTCGCCGGCGCCCACGCGCTGCTGCAGCGGATTGCCGAGCAAGGTCTGTTCGCCTCGCTCGGCGAGGGCGTCTTTGGCGACGTCCCCCGCCAGATCGACGAGGGTCGCGGTACGGAAGGCATCGTGACGGTCGACGAGGGCTACTTCAATCCGGCGATCGAGCTGATGCGTGGAGCGTCGAGTCTTGCCCGATAACTCGTCGCCGCTGCCGACCGCCCTCCGCGCGGTCGATCTCTCGCGGGTGCGCCCGTATGCCGACCATCTCGGCGACGGGATCGTGCAGCTCAGCTTCACGCTGCCCGTCCCCTACGGGCTCGCCGCGCGTCGCGCCGCGCAGGAGTGGGCAGCGCAAATGGGCTTCGAGCACCCCGAGGTCGTCCACTACCAGGAGTTGACCGACGGCTATTCCTACTTCGTGATGTTCGCCGAGTCTCGCCAAACCGTCGACTACGCCTCGCTCTCCGAGGAAGGGTTCGACATCGAGTACATGAGCGAGGAGCAGATCGAGGCGTTCGCCGCCGAGCACATCGGCCGCCCGATCGTCGTCGTCGGCGCCGCAACCGGCACCGACACGCACAGCGTCGGCATCGACGCGATGCTCAACCTCAAGGGCTTCCACGGCCACCACGGCTTGGAGGGCTACAAAGCGTTCGAGACGCACAACCTCGGCAGCCAGGTGCCCAACAGCGTGCTGGTCTCCCGCGCGATCGACCTGGACGCCGACGCGATCCTCGTCTCGCAGACCGTCACGCAGCAGAACCTGCACGTCGCCAACCTGACCGAGCTCGTCGAGATCGTCGAAGCGGAGGGGCGTAGGCGCCAGCTGATCCTCACCTGCGGCGGCCCGCGCGTCTCGAATGAGCTCGCCAAGGAGCTGGGCTTCGACGCGGGCTTCTCCAAGGGAACCTACCCGCACCACGTCGCGAGCTTCATCGTGCGGGAGCTCGCCGCGCGGCTGGCGGAAGCGTAGTGCTGTCGGACCTGCTCGTCGGCGATCGCCGATTGGCGCTGGTCGGCCTGGCCAAGAACACCGGCAAGACGGAGACGTTGGCCGCTTTGCTGAGAGAGCTGGCGGAGCGCAACAGTCGCATCGGGGTGACCTCGATCGGGCGCGACGGCGAGGAGCACGACGTGATCGACGCGCGCATCGACAAGCCGCGGATCCTCCTCCAGGCTGGGGACCTCGTGGCGAGCACCGCCGCGCTCGTACGGGCGAGCGGGGTCGCGCACGAGCGCTTGACGCGAACCGGAGTGAGGACACCCCTTGGAGAGGTCGTCATCGCAAGGCTCGCCGAGCGGGGCACCATCGAAGTCGCCGGTCCGAGCGCGGCCGCCGACGTGCGTGAGGTAAGCGACGCAATGCTCGATCTGGGTGTCGAGCAAGTACTGATCGACGGTGCGATCGACCGTCGCGCGGCGTCTTCGCCGGCGGTCGCCGACGGGCTCGTGATGGCGACCGGCGCGATCCTCGCGGCGGAGATCGAGACGGTGGTGGCGATCACCAGGGACGCGGTCGATCTGGTCAGGCTGCCGCAGGCAAACGGCGACGGGGTCTGGCTGGAGGGCCGGCTTGTGCTGAACGCCGAGCCGGATGCGATCGCGGCACTCCTGCGCGAGCACCCGCACGCTGACACGTTCCTCGTGCAGGGCGCGCTCGGCGAGCGCTTTCTGGAGGGCCTGCTCGCAGCGCGGCGCGAGCGGGCCGGGCGCGAGCTGAGGATCGTCGCCGCCGACCCCACCAAGGTGTTCCTGTCTCGCCGCGGGCCCGAGTGGTATAAGCGTCAGGGACTCACGATCGGGGTTCTGCGCACGATCGGCCTGCGCGCGATCACCGTCAACCCGGTCGCGCCTCAGTCGCACGCCTTCGACTCACGTGCGCTGCGCGAGTCGCTCGAAGCTGCCATCGCGGACGTCCCCGTCCTCGACGTCCGCGACCCGTCCTACTTGGCGTTGGCGAAGTAGTCGGCGTTGATCTGTGAGTACTTCTGCCACTCGTCCGGGAGCTGATCCTCGGCGAAGCACGCGTCCACGGGGCAGGCCTCCACGCAGGCGTCGCAGTCGATGCACTCCTCGGGGTCGATGTAGAGCATCTCGGCCGCGTCGTATCCGGGCTCCTCAGGCGTCGGGTGGATGCAGTCGACGGGGCACACCTCGACGCAGGAGTTGTCCTTGGTGCCGATGCACGGCTCGGCGATCACGTAGGCCATTCGCTAAGTTCTTTCCTGTCGGTTTGCGGGTCTCTGCTGGTGGACGTGTTTTGGGCGAGAGCCTATTTTAGAGATGACGCTCGCCCGCGCGGCCCTATCCTAGCGAGCCCCATCGTAGATGATTGCATGCTCAATCATCTCCGCTCGCGACGACTCCGCTAGGTTTGAGGCGATGCTGCTCCTCACGGGCGCGACCGGCCAGGTTGGCTTGGCGCTGCTGCGCCGGCTGCTCGACGACGGCTCCGACGTGCGCTGCCTGGTGCGCGACCCGCGCCGGCTGGGGACGCTGCGCGTGCGCGTGCAGATCGCGCTCGGCGACCTCACCGACCCGCCGTCGTTTCGCAACGCGCTGCGGGGCGTGGACACGGTCGTGCACCTTGCGGCGACGATCCGCGACCAGCCGCACGGCTCGATCGAGGAGCTCAACGGAATCGCCACCTGGCGGATCGTGCGCGCCGCGCAGCGCGCCGGGGTGGGGCGGTTCGTATTCTTCTCGACGCTCGACGCCTCCGCGCAGCACCGCACGCGCTTTCACCGCGCCAAGGCGGCCGCCGAGCAGGCCGTGCGCGAGACCGATCTGGACTGGACCGTGTTCGCCCCCTCGATCGTCTACGCGCCGGGCGACGCGTGGCTGACGCTGCTGGAACGCATGGCGCTCGCGCCCGTGATGCCGATGTCGGGCATGGGGCGTGCGCGCTATCAACCGATCTGGACCGAGGACGTCGCCGCATGCGTGATGGCGGCCCTGCGCGCCCCCGCCGGCGAGCGGCGGCGGTACGAGCTCGCGGGCCCCGACACGTTGACACACACCGAGATCGTCAGACTCGTGCTCGACTCGCTGCACCGTCCACGGCCTCTGGTGAAGGTGCCCACACCGATCGTCTCGCGCACGCTGCGCCTGCTGGAGGCGGCGCTCGGCGAGCGCGCGTTCGCGACCTGGGACGAGGCCGAGCTGATGGAGTGCTCGATGCTGGCCCGCTCCGGCGTGCAGGACGCCGAGCGACTCGGGGTCACGCCCAAGCCAATGCGGGCGGTGCTGGGGGTCGGCTGACGTTGCTGACCCGACCGATCAGGCCACCCGACCGATCAGGCCACCCGAGCGATAAACCCCTCAGCCGCCGGACACGACGACGAGGTGGTAGGTGATGTCCTGGGAGAACGGACCCCCGAGGAAGAGGCCGGTGCCACCGAAACTGATCGTGTGAGGTCCTGGGCTGAGCGGCGTCAGCAGCGCGTAGAACCCGTCCGCCACCGTCGGTTCATACGTCCCTTCCGGCGTACCAAAGAAGTTTTCGGCTGGAAGGAAGACACTAAACGACGGCGCGCTGCATCGGGCGACTGGACCGGCGCACACGCGGTACGGCGTGGTCGCGGGATCCAGGTTGGCGAGGGCGCGACCATCGACACTGGCATGGAGTTCGGAAAACGGGCCAAAGGCCCCCTCCAGTTCTTCCCACGCCCCCAGGGGCGTCTTAGCGGGTTCAATGTTGGAAGCATTCAGCAACGGGAAGAACAGCGCCTTCCCCACGGGTACGGTGCACTGGTCGCGTGTGACCGAACCGCTGCCGTTAGCGCCGACCAGGAAGAACACTGAGCCGGACTGCGCTGCGCGGCACCCCGCACCAGTCGAATCGAGCAACGGGTTCGAGGAGACAGGCTGCGACTCGACATACTGCCACCATGCCGCTGACCACCCCCCGTACGTCTTCCCGAACGCATGGGAGTTGGGTGGCAGGACACCAGGGTTAGCGTTGCTCGCCCGCGCTGCGATCGTCGAAACTGTCAATGCAAATGCCAAAGAGGCGCTGCATACGACGACGACGCAAGGCCATTTATATATGCTGAAGCTCATTGCTGGTCCTTCCTGACAGCTGAAACAATGTATATATTCAGGCTCCCACCGGGTTCGCGCTACCGCCCATAGAAACGCCTTTGCGGGCGGACTATACTCCAATTGTCAAGAGCACGCCTGAGGGGCCCATGCTCCTAGGGAAAGTCCACGCCACGGGTAGCAAGAACGCGCTTGCTCGGCCTCGCTTTTATGGATACTGGGCTAGCGAACGGCATACTCCATCCCAAACTAAAGTCCGCCATCCGTGACGCATCCGACAAGCCGAACTTGTGCGACTCTACCAGTGTTGTGGTGGGCTGTCAACGCTCCCACCCCCAAATCTTTTACATGCTGGTAACTACTCACGTCCCAATGCCCGGAGCGACGGCAGGACGGCTGCCCCGTCGGCCTCATCCCGAGCGACTCCGAGAGCCACCGCAGCAGCCTGCGCCGTGCTCGCCCCTGCGGAATCGCCCAATGCGCTCTTGCAATACGCGAGGAGGAGATGGGCCGCGCCAAAAGTTGGGTCCAGGCCGACGGCGCGCTCTAGGTTGGTGACCGCCCTGTGCAGGGTCGCCTCGTCGATAGACTGGTCGATGCGCAGAAGACCGAACTGTTGGTTGGCAAGGTCGGTTTGCCACTCTTCGCGGGCTCCCTTCGTGGCAGAGTTTAGCTTGAGGTCTGTCGCGGCCATGTGGAACCAGGCCCTCGGATTCTTGGGTTCGAGGGCCGTGAGTACGCGTGCGCGACGATGCGCCGCCTCGTCTTCGCCCGCGAGCGAAGACGCTGTTACCAAGAGGTCCCACACGAGCGCGCTGTCTATATCGGACAGAGTTTCGAGCAGCCGCTGCTCGGCCGCCTCGCGATGGCCATCGAGCAGGAGCAAAAGCGGATCGCGGCTGTCGACTCGATATGTCTCGGAGAGCGTGACGGGCTGCGCCGTCATGGGCGTCAGCCGTAGTCTAAGTGCCGCTATCAGGCGTGCCACATCTTCGGGAGTCGAACCAGCTACTCCGTAGGAGTCCTCGCTGTGCCGACACAGCATGCCCACCCATCTCTGCCCAGGGTCCAAACCGAGACGCGCAAACGCCTCTATGGCCAGCTTGTAAACACGGATGTCGATGTCGTCGAGAACCTCGAAGCCGGCTTCGCGTGCGCACTCGACGATCTCTGGAACCTGGTCATCGGCGTCCGCTCGGACAACCAGCACGGTTGCGTGTCCTGCAAGCGATGCGCGGCGCCGGCCGGTTTGATCTTCGACCTGGGCGAGCAGGTCGTCTAGCTCGGCGAGCGTTTCCTCTGGGCTCGACGGCACAGTCTCGCTGCAACGCTGGCATCTGAACGTGTCCCCTTCGCGCCGGTTCGTCAGGATCGGTTCGGCGCAATTCGGGCAGACGGTGAAACGCCAAGGAGTGCCTCGCATGGTGATCCCCTGCTGCAGGTCGAGTTCATGGCGCACCGCTGAGAGCTGATCGCACAGCATTGCGCAGTACTCGTCGTCGGTCACATCGCAATAGAAGTCGACTGAACAAAAGCCGTCGAAGGCCACCGCGATCTGCATGTGCGATGCGTTTGGCATGGTCATCACGTCAGACCCTGCCGGGTCGGCGCTTATCTCATCCTCGTGCCGGTCTTGCTCAGACACACCGCAATCTTGCGGCTGCGAAAGGGCTGTCGTCTCGTCATCGACGCTGCGCGTCGCGAGCTCGTCCAGAGCTGTCGTCTCGTCTTCTTGCCCCCCGGCTAGACTGGCCGCACGGGGCCCGGGGCGTGTCCCTGCCTCGGCATGATGTCGCATGTCAGCGACGATGCGAGCGTCGTGGTGGGCCAGCGCGAGCGTGGTGAGTCGGTTCATTCCGTCGGCGTCTTCGAGCGCTTGGGCACACTGCATCGCCAGGAATAGGGTGCCGGTCGATGCGTCCCCTGCTCTGATCGCGAGCACCGCCGACGCCGCCGCCTCGGGCACGCGGCCGAGATCGTCGAACAGGACTTCGGCGAGCACCGCGTGCGCGTGCGAGTCGGCAGGCTCACGGCGCACCGCGTGCCTGAGAGCGTCGATCGCTTGCTCCGCCTCGCCCTGCCGGCGCAGGCCGATCCCGAGCTGAATCCACAACTTGTGGACCTGCGGATGCGTCGGATTCGCACGGGTGAATCCACGTAGCAGACCGATGGCCTGCTCGACTTCGCCGTTCTCGATATGGGCGCCCGCAAGGTTCGTGATGTGCCGGATCTGATGCTCGGAGCCTGTCCGGCGCACGAGGTCTCTCAGGATTGGGATCGCCTCGTCGCGGCGGCCGAGGCGCTTGAGGGACAGCGCCATTTCCCCGAGGCACTCATTTCGCTCCGCGTCGGTTTGCGCGAGCGCGAGGCCGGCGTCGTAGCTGGTGAGCGCGTCCGCATCGCGGCCGGCTTGCGACAGCGCGCTTCCGTGCAGCATCCTGAGAGTGCTTGTCTGGTGCTCGTCTGGGACGGAGTCGAGCTCGTCGAGCGCCAGCTCGATCTCATCGAATCTCAGGAGCGTCTCGACAGTGGCGGGCATGAGACGGTTGCGCAGATCGGGGATCGGGTTCATCGCGGCTTGAAGCGCTGTGGTGTCAATGCCCGCCCGGGCGGCGGCATCGTCGAGCTGCGCGCGGACGGCAAAGAAGTCCGCTGTCCGCATAGCTACGTCATCGGCTTGGCATCGGCCGGCGAGAGTCAGCAGGTCCTTGGCGAGCGCCAGCTCGACGAGGAACCGTAACGCCTCACCGCTCGCTGCTTCTGGCGGTCCGCTCTCTACCTCGGACGCGCGGAGCAGTGGCTTTTCTACGATCTGACTCAACATCACCCCGAACGAATAGACGTCGCTTGCGACCGATAGCTCGCCGTCGTATGTCTCCGGTGCTGCGTAGCCGGGTGTTCCTATCGGTCCGGCCTCAGGCGCCAGTTCGCCGGCCACGCGAGCGATGCCGAAGTCGGATACGAAAGCGCCGGCCGGCGCGACCAGGACGTTGCTCGGCTTGAGGTCACTGTGCACAAGGCCGGGTAGGCGCTCCGCTGCGCACATCATGCCGGTCGCGACCTGCCAGGCGATAGCCAGGGCCCGCGGTGGCACGAGTTGTCCGCTTCCGATGAGATCCTGGAGTGTGATCTCGCCGTTGGGACCCGGCGGCACCACGGGCATCATCACAAATAGCTGTCCGTCGCAGACGTCTACGCCGCACGCAGCGAGCACGAATGGGACGCCAACCAATCGCGAGGAGATTAGCGCCTCGCGTACGAACGCATGATTGGCTCGCGGTTCGAGCACGAGAGGCCGCGGAATGCCCTTCAGCGCCACTTCCAGACCTGGGACCTCGATGTGCTCGCAGATCAGCACCCCTCCCATGCCGCCCGGTCGCTCGTCCAGCACACGCCAGCGACCGCCGAGCAGACGCTGGCTTGGCGCTCGGCCGCTCCCGGTCGTTACGGGGAAGGCAGACGTTGGTCGCTCGTCGGCCAACTCGACACCCCGTCTTCGGGAGTTAGGGCGGCGGGCTGGGCCCGAGGCGCACGCGCCACCTCGGCGCGCAGCCGGACGAAGTAGCCGCCGAGGTTCTCGCGCATCGCGCGCACGGTCCTCGACGGCGAGTCCAAGACCGCCAGGAGGAGATGCGCCTCGCTGACGAACGAGCACTTCTCGCTCAGCGCAAGGCGCTGAGCGATACGCACGTCCTCGCGCTCGGCCCATGCAAACGGCACAAAAGATTCCCCCTGATGTAGACCCGCACGCGCCACGTTGCTCATGAGCCACGCACGCATCTCGAGGCCCAGACCAGAGCGAGTGGCGTCAAGGCAACGGCGGGTGACGCTGCCGGGCAGGCCGATGAGCGCCACGAGCAGGTTAGACGTGCGGTAGGGCGTATCGGCCGCCTGAGCTATGCCCACTGATGTGTCGAGCGCATGCTGCAACTGGGCGGCGAACGGAAGCGTCGACGTCAGCCGTAGGAGAGACACTTGCTCTCGGAGCTCGGCAGCGCGATCGGCGAGGTACCGTAGATGCTCTATCACGACCATCCCGAAGACGGCACTGTCGTGTCGCGCAGCCTCTTCTCGCAAAGCCCCGGGCAGCTCGCTGAACAGCGCGTCCAGAACAACCCTCAGATCGACAGGCAGGGTCTTGAGGTCGACTCCGATTTCGATGAGCCGCGCTTCCCAGCGGGCGACATCAGTAGCCGACACACGCTCCTCCACCATCGGCAGCTCGGTCACGGGACTTCGGTTGACGACCTCCCCCAGCAACTGGAGCGCGAGATCGACTTCCTCAGGCCGAATCGCCTGCTCTCGGCTGAGAACGGCTTCAAGCGTGCGAAGACACGCCGAATCGACGATCCGTCGCTCCTCTGGGCCGAGCACCACAGCGCGCGCGCGTGTCGCTACGCCGTCCAGAACCAACCCGGCGAGCTTGCTCGCAAGCCCCGCGAGGATGGATTCGCCAATCAGCATAGAGCTACCTCACAGCCTAACGGGATTGTGCATCGCGAGCAGCCGCCCACCACCACCACCACCAAACCAGCATCGCCGCCTGATGAACCAGGCTGAGCCAGACCGACCCCACGGAGACTCGATTTCGTGCGTTCTCGCGCTCGGAGGCGAGTAGCAATTCGAAGACTCCTGCTCACGAGCCCGAGCAAGCGCGTCAACGGAGACCGCTCACACTCCTGCTTCACGACGGGGACCAACCCGTACCACCGCTCGCCTCACTGCTCCTCCTTGGGCGGGAGTAGACGTCTCGATCAGACCTTCGAGAGTGCCTGGTTGGATGTCAAGGTCGGTTGAAAAGTAGGCCAGGTTCGCCGGTTGAAAGCTAGGCCACCGGAGGGTTGATGCGCCGGCTCATAGGCTGTCGCTGTGGCCTGGGACACCATCTTCTACGCGACCCCTCAGGACTCTGTCCCGGGAGCCGACTTCCTCGACGCCTGCCCCCCGAATGTCCGGGGAACTATCCTGGCAGTGCTCGATGCCGTCGCAGTTGCTCCGTCGCCAGCCTTCTCGGGTGGCGGTAAGAGGGAGGCCATGCACGGCGACATGGGCGGCTACTACGAGATCCGCGTCACCGGACCAGGCCGTGAGCAGTACCGGCTCTTCTGCCTGCTCGAGAACGCCGACAAGCACACCCTGACCGCTCGTGGCCTACGCGGACCGGCCATCGCCGTCATCACCGGGATGCGCAAGAAAGCCGGAACCGTCTTCAGCGAGCGTGACTACGCCAAGGTTCGACAGCTTGGCAGCGACCACACCGCACAAACGCCGCGGCACATCGCCAGCGGGCAGGGGTCACGGTTTGAGATTTCAAACCCGCGACCTCCAGAAACCATTGGATTTGCAGGAAGAATACGCGAGCCTAGTAGAGGCGATTCACGCCGAGATGCCCGCTGGCGCCCATCGAAAGACATCATTTGCAGGGAAAAACAACGGAAAAACGGGAGCGACGGGGGGGTCGGGCACGCGATTGACACCCCGCGGATTGAGATCCGGTTGTGAGGCGCGCGCCCGCGAGGTAGACAGGCTGCTGCTCGGCCGTCCCAAGCGCTTGGTATCCCTACTCGGCGATGAGCCCCGACAAGCGACAGCGGCAACGTGATTCGCGGCAGGCCAAGTCCTCTCGCGCATCTAAGCCGGCACGCGACACAGGACCGCCATATGAAGTGCTGTGGCATCCGGCGGCCGACGCCGAGCGTGTCGCGATCTCCGATGCCGCTGAGCGCGCGGCGATCCAGCACGCGCGGGAGAAGCTCGAAGCGATCGGCCCACGACTCGGCGCTCCGCACAGCAGCGCAATCAAGGGCGAGGATGGTTCGGGACTGCGCGAGCTGCGCCCACGTGCGGGACGTAGCCGCTGGCGGCCGATCTATCGGCAGGTGGGACCTGGGACCTTCGTGATCCTCGCCGTGGCTCCGGAGGCGGAGATCGACGGGCGTGGCTTCGATGAGAAGGTCCGTGACGCTCGGCGACGCTTCGATGAGTTGGAGATGTGATCTTCGGTCGTGCAGTCGATAACAAGCTTGATATCATCTGGACAGGGCCAAGATCAAAGGAACGGCATGAAGCTCAGCGACATGAAGACAAGCGAGCAGGTGTTGGCCGAGGAGCTGCACGGCCCGGAGTTCCAGCGAGAGTGGGACCGAACCGCAGTCGCACGGGCCGTCGCGCTGAAGGTACTGACCTACCGCACCGAGCATGAACTCTCCCAGCGAGCCCTAGCAAAGGAGCTCAACATGACCCAGCCACAACTCGCGCGCCTGGAGGCCGGCGAGCACAACCCCACCATCGACACCCTCGCCCGCCTCGCGCAGACACTCGACCTCGAGTTCGCCATCGACATCCACCCCCGCCAACGCGCGCCCAAGCTCCTCAGCGGACACGCGCAAGGCCGAAACGCCATCGCCTCCTACGAGACTGACACTGCGGCAGTGCTACTCGCCGCCGGGTGACGTCAGACGCCAGACATCCGCTTCGATTAGCGGAGGACGAAAGCGGGAGCGACGGGGGTCGGGTCCGGACTTTACCCCCGCCAGACAGCAACATCGAGGTCTGGGCGGAGCCGCCGCGGGTCGCCGGTCAATAGTGGGCGCTCCACCGAAACTCGCGCACGGAGAGCTGGGCCTGAACACGTATCAGAGTAGTCGCTGGAACTCCTCGCGGCTGATCCCGGCGGTTCGCAAGATGTTGCCGAGAGTCCCTCGCTTGATCGGCTGGTTGCCATGGATCGGCACCGGCAGGGCGTCTGGGACCGTCGGGTGGCGCAGGATGTGATGGCTGCCGCGGATGCGCTTCACGTACCAGCCCTGGCCTTCCAGGATCTTGAGGAGCTGCTTGCCGGTGACGGCTGGGAGTTGGCTCACGCGGCGTGGACCGCTACACGGTCACGATGCACCGAGGGGATCGGCAGGTCGTCTTCGTGCATGACCTCCAGGTAGCCCTCGATCGCCTCCTGGGCGTTGGCGCGCGCCTCCTCGATCGTCTCGCCCTGAGTCGCCACGCTCGGCAGATCGGGCACGAACACGCTGTAGCCGCCCTCCGGCTCAGCCACCATCACGACATCGAACTCGCGTCCTGCGTTCATAGCTCCAGCATACGGCAGCGCCGCTGGGTGTCAAGCAAGGAGGGGGCGAAACCCGACGCAAAGCCAGCACTCCTGTTTTGCTTCCTGGAGTGGGCTGACGGAGAGCGTCGAGAAGCCCGGCGATCATGTAGAATGAGCACCTGAGCGGTGCTGTCGAGCACTGCGGGTTCCGCCTTGCAGGCCGTCCCAAAGGACTCCCGGGCGAGGTAGCAAAGGTCACACCGTCAGCGGACGGAGAGGCCCAGAGGGACACGCAGAGCGAGTGGTGCCACCGCTTCGGCCACGTGGTCAATAGGACCAAGGTCGAAGGGGAGCCGGGGCATGTTGTTCCTCCGGCCCTCCCCGAGGGCCACCGTCGCCCGGTCCACAGAGGGCGGCAGCACAGAGAGGAACAATCGAATGAGCCCTACTACGACGAAGAAGATTGGCCACGGCACCTTTGAGGAGCGTGGCATTCGCCCGATCCAGCCAGTCACATCACCTCCGAAAACGAGCACGGTCGCGCGTCTCGCCGAACGTCTAGAGAAGGAGTACGACCACACCCCTGAGGCCGCGCGGACGATTGCTGAGGCGGTGGAGGATCCCCGCGTGGCCAGGGAGCAACTCGGCCGACTATCACGGGTCCCGGTGAGGGGCGGAACGCTGTATACGCTCGACGTCCGCGTCAATGCGCTTCGCGTGCTGATCGATCCGGTGAATCCGCGCACCGTCGGGTCGATCGACTACCCGGCAGCGGCCTCCGCAGACGCCAGATCGAAGTACTGGGCGCCGCGAGACCTTTCCGTCGACGAAGACACGCCTGGAGAGCTTGTCTTCGAAGCGAGCACTCAGGAAGCACTGGCAGACGCGCTCGATGATGCGAAGGGCGTCCTGCGAGGGCAGAATGCCCTCGACGAGTCGATAGCGCTGAACGGCGTGTTCTTTCCCCTAACGATCATGCCCTGGCGGATCGCCTTCGACGACGGGTCCGAGATCGCGGCGCTCGTCGCACGGGATGGTTCGTCACGTCTCAACGGAGCCCAAGAGAATCTCGGGATCGGACCATCTGACCCGATCCTCGGAGCGATCGCGGACCCGCGGCGTTCCCGGGCAGTGGTCGGAGAGATCGCAAGCATCGGCGAGCGCGCCCAAGAGGAAATCTCGTCTCCGGACGCGGCACGCGCGCATTCCGTGATGGTGCCCGCGCGCGTGATTGTGTCGTACGAGCCCGACCCCGGCTCGGACACGGATCTGCTCGACGTCGTAGACGAGTTTGTTGCACTCCTGCACCTCGATCCTCCCACCCCTTGGACACCTCCAGCCGAGTCCCACAAGCGCGCCGACATCGTCATCGAGGCCCTCAAGCGGGAGGCACTGCTCAGCCCGGCAAGGGCCGAGTATTTCGCGGGCATGATGGACCAGAAGACCGCGGGGGAAAAGAACTTGGCCATGTACCCCGACGAGCGGGCCGCGATCATCCTCCACTTCTTTGTCAAAGGACCATCTAGCAAGGTTCGGGAGGCCATCGCCCGGGGTATCCGGCAGCTCACCGGGAAAGGCCAGGCCCGCAAGGAGTACAAGACACCAATCATTGCCTCGCTCGTCCTTCGGGGAGCACATTGGACGAGTCCGAACAGGCGAAAGTCCGCAGAGTCGACCCTCCCGCGAGCGTACATGATGTCCGCGCTGTGGGAGCATGAATGGCGCCCCACGAAACGTACCAACGACGAGATCCTCGAAGTCGTGCTCAACAATTTGGATGAGGGCAAGCCATTCTCGCCGTCCATCCTTGAGCTTGCGGTTCGCGGCTCGTACTGGCTTGTCGTGCATGGTGCCCTTGGCCGAGAGTCCTTTGGGCAATCGGGTGACGAGGAGAAGGACAACCGACCACCCGCGGCCGTGCTGGCCGAGCTCTGTCGTACCGGGCACGGTCTCCGCGTTCTTCACCGCGCAATCAAGGACGGACGCGCAGGAAGACCTCCGCGGAGGATCGATGAGAAAGGCGACCTCCAGACATCCGGGAGCGGCAAGGTCGAGGCGATGGACAACGCATGGCTGCGCACAACCTTCAGAACCCAGACGAAGAAGGGCAGCTCTGGCGCCCGTACAAATAGGATTTCGCCCCAAGAGGAGCTCGCCTCGGAGGTGCGGGGAATCCGTGAGGATGTTGCGGACCTCGCAGCCCGCGTTGATGGACTCCGGTCGATTCTCGGTGACGATGAGATGCCAATCGTCAACGAGGTGGGCATCCCCATGGCCACCCTGCAGAGCATCGAGGAGGAGTTCCGCTTCGGTGTCATGGGGCCGCTGTGGCCCTACGGAGGGATTCACCAGAGCCGGGGGCACGCCAACAGCGGGGCACCGGGCGAGGATGCGTACGAGGCGGCTGTCATGGCAGAGTCATGAACAGTCGCCTGTACCGTGCTGCCCGGATCCTCGCAGGACAATGGGCCGGGGAAGCTGATCCCGTGCCCTATTCGCTTGGGGCGAGCGTCAGTTCCGTGCCCGGGAGCGGGCCCGTGGTGTATGTCGTCGGCGGCCTCACCGGCGATGTCACATATGTCGGGTCTTCGATGAACGGCGCCGCCTCCCGGCTCCGTCGACATCTCGGGGAGCCGACAAAGGCTGGTGCCTGGCGGGCGGTGTGGCTCATACCGCTCTTGGACGATACGCCAGAGATCGCAGTAAGGCGGATCGAGGGCCGCATTGGTAGGCGGCTGAGACCAACAGGCACCGAACGACTTCCCCGTCCGTTTGGGCCGTGAGTTGGCCTTCGACAACGGCCCGCCTGCTGTGAGGCGTTTCGCGCGGCGTGCTGGGTTGGACTTGATCTTCGCCGCCGTTCGAGCTAGGCGTGTGGCCATCCAAAACCAATAGCGGCCCGGCGGTGCGCAAACACCCCGGGCCTGGCACCGAAGAACGAGCCTTCGATGCGCTGAGAACGGTATCCGCTGGGCTGGGCTGCCTGTCGCGCGCGCTGGGGCGCGTCCTTCTGGTGCCCTGACTTTAAGGGAGGCCGTTATGAGCGCCTGGTTGATCGTGCCCGCAGGGATGGTGGGTTTGTTGCGCGAGGGGTTGCACAGCGAGATCGAGGCGGCGGTGCAGCTGATCGCGCCGGTCGTGGAGGCTCCGGACAGGGATGAGCACCCGGAGCGCTACCGGGTGCCGCTTGCCCGGTTGGACGCGGCGCGTGCCCTGTTGGACCTCGTCGGGTGGAGCTCGGCCGGCCCGCCGGTCGATGTGCGGGTCGATCTGCGCGAGCACCACCGCGTGCTGCTGCGGGCGTTGCGAAGCGAGCTCCTGATCGAAGAGGAGGCACTCGGGAGCATTCAGGAGGGCAATCTCCGGGACGCGGCCAAGCGCCGGGGGATCGTCGAGCGCGCCGAGGCGCTGCGGGAGCTCATCTCGACGATCGAGGCCCGCATAGGTGCCCTTGGGGGAGACGTGGGGGGAGAGGACGACGAGGGGAGGTCTCAGAATGAGCGGCGCCACCCCCAGCGTCCTCGCCGTTCTGGGCCTTTCGCATGACGACCGTGCCGGGCGACGCAACGTTGAGCTTGGGTGCGCGATCCGCTGGTTGCGTCGCGCGCGGGGCCGGACGATCGAAGACCTCGCGCTCGACGCGGACATCCATCCCACCTATCTCTCAGGAATCGAGCGTGGTGTCCGCAACCCGACGTGGGGCAAGCTCTGTGCGCTCGCGGACTCGCTTGATGTTCCCGTCTCCACGATCGCCACCACCGCCGAGAGGATCACCGTCCTCACACTCGACGCGACGCCCCCTACCAGCCATGTTCGGACGTTCGACGACTCTCCTACGTGATCGTTGACTTCCTTGCGAGTTGGAGCTAGTGGGTTCCCCAGCAACGTTTGCCGGGTTGGGGCGAGGGGTGATGGCGCTGGTGGCGAAGTCCTGTGGTCGAGATCGCTACTCGACCGGGAGGGGCTA
>Ga0210408_10000341_pt1 | contig 64779 bp, 50 predicted proteins | sample IncBWH4MmetaG_FD_155471 | JGI IMG/M metagenome (GOLD analysis project Ga0210408, IMG submission 155471) | Forest soil microbial communities from Barre Woods Harvard Forest LTER site, Petersham, Massachusetts, United States - Inc-BW-H-4-M | ecosystem: Environmental > Terrestrial > Soil >... | reverse complement strand
AACTTACGCTCGCAGCGGCGCGGGGAGATGAATATCGCAGCCTGGTCCAACTCTACAAAGCGTTGGGCGGAGGCTGGCAACCGTAGCCATACAGGATTTGCTTTAAGAAGAACCCACCCGTTTTCGTCGCCAACCTTCATGGCCCAGCAACCATCACATGATCGTAGAGCAAATTGCGCAGGTAGCCGGATGTAATGGCGGGTCCGTGCCTGCCAACGTCCGGCTGCTTTTGTGAAGTTCTTCATCGCTATCATTCGTCAGTTCAGGAGCACCTCAGACTGCTATTTCTTCTTCTGCTCTTCAATTACTCCGTAACAACCGCAGGCCATGTTACAAAAAGAATACTGTCCCAACGCACTTTTTCAACACCCACTCCCTATTTCACTCACTGACGCTGGACACTAGGCAACAATGCGCTATGCGGCTTCCCGTTCTAGGAAGCAAAGCGAGGGCTGTAGGTCAAGCTTGTCTACTGCCGGCTTCACATTTAGGTGGAATGACGCTCGGTCTTCAGCGAGCTTCGGGCCAATCACGCTGGTCAACCTCTCAACGGTGGTGCTCAAGTCTTTGGCGTGCATCTGCTGCAATTGAACCGCAATTGTGACGTCGAACAGCCCAGTTTTGCTCGGGTGAGAGTGTTGTGCCTTATGCGCGAGCAAACTACCCCCGAGCATCCGAGCAAGGCTCACGAGCGAGCGGCTTTTGCACGCGGGGCATTCGTCACCTCGACTGCTAAGGGGCTGTCCTCGGCCTAGCTGGCAGTCGCGGTAGGGACGACCATCGCTGATCGCCCCCCGCGCGGATCCGCACGAGCGCTCATTAGCGCATGCGGCTCTTATCGCAGATGAATAACGGCCAAGCGTGCTGCTGGGCCGTACACTCGCCCACCCGTGGGACACGCGCAATCCCGCTCTATGTCGGGTACGTGTCGAGTGGGAGCGTGTTCTCCTTGATCAGCAGCCTTCCCTCCTCACTCTCCGCCGACGAGCCTTCCGCCTTTGTTCGAATGATTCATCGGTAATATGCCGCTGTCCGACTCCTCGCAGACGTGCACGCGGGGCGTACGGCCTGAGCCTTCTCCCGCCGTCCTGCGGCTGACGTTCGCCGCAAGCATCTCCGAGGTCTCCCGGTTCTCGTGTATGAAGTTTCTAGGCGTGCCTGGGACCTTCGACTACGCCGGACCAACAAGGGCTCGCGCTATCGCCATTGTCCGTGTTGCCTTCCGCACATGTTTACTGCGTCGGCGTCCGGTTGTATATTTTCGCAGCTCCATCTCCCACCCCGCCTATTCCCCTGTTTACGCTTCGCCGTGCACCTCGCGATGCCCATCGCAAAACTCGGGGCCAAAGTAGATCGCTACTCCTTCTTTGTAAGGCTTCTTCCCTCCTCTGCTTCATACCGGTTTAGCCCGGCGCACTAACATCCTCATTGCTCAAAACCCCTCAATGAGCGACCCCCTCATTTCAACAACCATCGTCTACAATCAGGAGGCAAAGGAGCGCCAGTGTGAGTACAGCGGGGGGTTGGTACAAAGTGACGATGACTACTCGTGAGTATAAGGCCAAGGGGAAGGCGCTAGAAGAGAGTTTTGAGACTCAGCTTCAGTACGTCGCTACAAAAGATGGGGCCGCTCTATTTTTGCGCAGAGACGAAAAATCGGACACCTGGGAGTATTACCTTACCCCGGAGGCGATGGCCTTTGCGCTTGATGTCGTCAAAGAGTATGCGTGGGGTAAGGCATATGCGTGGGGCCAGGCTTGCTCCCCTCCGTCTGCGACCTTGAAAAATTTGACGCTTTGTCGAGGTGAAGCGGGTGACAAGTATGCCAACTTGGTGCAATCGTCTAAGTAAGAGAACATTTGCGTCCCGTACCTCCCTTTGCCCCTCGATCCGATCCCCGGCGTCGATTTTCAGACGGTCCAATGCACGTCCACAAGCTGATCAACACGGGGCATGGCCAGTGGGTACGATGGGGCAACCAAAACCTCCAAAATGCATTCTTAAATAATGTGTACGCCGTTAATGTTACGATGTATAAATAATTAGAAAGCGGGCCCTTGGGAACAGAACTTTCTTTAGCAAGACTCATCGTGGTCGAAGATTTCGCGCCCTTGCGGGAGCTTATCTGCTCGATACTAGGGCAAGAGCGCGGCTTGCAGATCATCGCTGAAGTGTCCGACGGGCTAGAAGCGGTTCAGAAAGCTGAAGAACTGAAGCCGGATCTGATTCTCCTCGACATCGAACTGCCAACGCTAGACGGACTCGCGGCTGCTCGACAAATTCGCAAGCTTGCCCCTGAATCCAAAATAATCTTCGTGAGCCAGGAGTCCTCTCCTGCGGTGGTGCAAGAGGCATTTAACTTGGGGGCACGGGGCTACGTGGCCAAAACAATGGTTGCGAGCGACCTACTGGCTGCTATCAAGGTGGTTGTTGAGGGCAGGCGGTTTGTCAGCTGTGGATTGTTGGGTGACCATTTCACTGACACCAACTCCCGACCGTCAGCGGACTATTAAGCAGCCACGGGCACTGCGATACCCTTCCCTAGTATCCGCAACTCGGTTTTCGGGGTGGTAAACCCCGAAAAGCCGCAATCAAAGCAGATCGAAATCTTCGGAAATGTTAAAACGCCGGAATTATCAACGTTTTTGAGGCCACCGAAATGGATCATCATCTCGGCCGGAAATTCCGCCTGATTGTTCGAGTGACAAAATGCACAATACATAACGCACACTACTCTTCCCGTCAAAGCATCGACCAGTTGCTCCTCGGTGCACTGCAGCCGCTCACCCCCGCTCCGAGCGCCGAATTCACATGGTGTTAACACGAGTGCGCTCCACTAGGTGGGTGAATTGTTCATTATCCGCATCGATTAATCAGTTGGAATTTCCTGGCTAGAGCATGCAGAATGCGCAATCCGCTGGCACGCAGTAGATTGCTGACGACAATCGACAGCTTGATCCGCACTTCCTCCTGGCGCGCAAGCGGCAGAACGCACGCGAAAAAGATTACACACCGTCACGTGCTACCACCCCCGTCCAGGCCGGAGTGGCGCGACACAGATTGGTTTAAAACGCGCGTTCCCGATCAAACTCAAAAACGGCCTCACTTCATCCAGAGTGCAAACAGACCTTCGCCCTCCACGCTCCATCAGCGTACACGCACAACTCAACCCCATTTTCATGTCAATAGGCGGGCCGCAGGCCCATGAGAACTCAAAACCCCCCGGTGGTTCCAAAAACCCCTCTGGTGGCTTTGCCAGAACCCATTTATTTTGCAGTGTCGAAAATGGCGGATTCTGCGCTTTCCGAAAAGACTTGGTTTCGAAATCCGGACCCCAGCTTCCACCTAGCCAACAATCGAGGGAATTCATGGCGACAAAAGGGAATTCGTCAGAGAAACAAGACTCGGTGCCCGCCTATTCCAAGAAGAGGCCTATAGTTTCCTATCGGCGATGCCTCAATCGGCTGTTCGAGGGGTTCCTTTTCGCTGGAGCGCAGTCTCTAGCTTCTTTAACGTGGCCAAGGAGTATGCAGCGGAGTCGCGTTCCTCAATGTCGTTCGTTGACTCGAGCAATTCACCGAGGCGGTCCATGACAGCCTTTTTAGCTTCTTTGACACGCTCTGAAAACTCATCGGTGGGTATGTCTACGAGTCCGGCTTCCGAAAGTAGGCTCCAAACCTGTTGTTTCCCAGATTGATAAGTTTTGCCCATGATATAGCGCTCCGCTTCCTCTCTGACCTTCCTTGGGATCGCGCGAATTTTCATGTTCCCTAGGATCGGGCGGATTATGCCGAGCCTCCTTTGAACCTGAGATAGGTATACGCCAGATACTGATTCAGTTCGGCACGGAAGGATTGTTCCTCATCGCGAGGATCCAACCCGGCGTCGGCCATCGAAGCGAGCCGTCGTTCGCAAGCCTCCCTTTCGTCCTGGCTAATGTCCTGTGGCTTGCGCCAGACTGGCGATTCATGCTCACCCAGAATCTTGTGCTCGGGTATAACACGCCCATCCTCAAGAATGAAATCTCGCCACACGAGTCCCCATCTCACCTCTTTCACGACGCCGGTTGCCGAACCACCGCGTGACGAGAAGGTAATGATTTGGGCCTCTTCCGAAGGCCATTTCGGATGAACATCCGGTCGCTTTTCCGTGGGTCTCATCAACAGCTGTCGGCGATGCTTTAGTTACGCTCTTCTGGTTGCGGTTTACTGCCTACAATTTGAGATCCCTGCACAACCGGTCTGGGCCACGAGTGCCGGGACAATACGCGGTCCACCATTTGCTCCACCATCGAAATAAATCTAGGGTCCCCGGCTTCAGTCGACCCGACCAACACCATATTCAGTGCACTGAGCTGCTCAGCCTGCTCAATCCCCAATGTCGATTCGTTTGGACGCCTCAGATACACAATCCAGAGTACAGTAACGGCATTGTATGCTGAACTTTTTGTTAGACTGACAATCGCAGCCGGACCATCACCGAAATACATCACAACGCTGACCAGCACCATCTCGATGCATGCAAAGATTCCGAATCCTAGCGCAATTCCGAATACGGGCTGCCGCCAGCAATTTCTGAGAAACCGGCAAAGAATCATCAAGAGTATGCAGAGCCCACATTGCATGACGCGCTCACTGCGATCGAACGCCAGCACCGCTGACACGACACGGTCGGCACTAGCCTGCTGCGTCGAGAAGGCATTCACGATGGAGAGCAAGATAAGCAGCCCACAGGCCCACCTGAAGATGACGGATGCCAACTTCTGAATTCCTCCATATTGTTTCAGGAGGTGCTGCAAAATTTCGTCCATCACGGCGACACCTAACAGCACGCTAATCGCATTGCCCGCCCAGTATGCATCGAAGTAATTGTCCGGAGAGTAGCGATATACAACAAACAAAATCCCCGACTTCACGATCTGAAAAATGATGTAGGAGAAGAATCGTGGAAAAACTCCGTGCCATTTGCGCCGGAACATGAAGAGAAGAAGCCCAATCTGCAGCATCGGACCCGCAACCCAGCTCGCATACATCAGGATGCCCTTCATTGCTTCCACCCTCCCCCAGAGGTCAGAAGCATACTTCTCCCCAAGCATCCCCGCAAGTTCTTTGTCGAGGCCGCTCAGTCGCTGACTTTCAGTTCACGTTTGTTACTTGCAAACTTTTCCGCGGCACAACGGCATCGGATCGCTGCCGTCCGCCACCAACACCACTTGTTCTGCCCGTATCGTAGCGGCACCGGTCTGGGAAGCGTTCTTTGGAACTGCGCAGTAGATTGCGGCCAATGCTAACGCCGCGAGCAGGACTTCGCCTGTCGTTTTCATGGGGGAGGTTCTCCTAGGCGCAAATTGTACGCCCGGCGAAGTATATGCCTAAGGATTTTATGGGGAAGCTGTGGAAAACTACAACGTTCGACTCGGCGCTGGTGATGATGCCCAATGAATTGGAGGCATACAAGGAGGGACCCAAAGCGTACGAATTCAGGGGAAACGAATGGCTCATGCTCACCTTCGACATGTCGTCAAAAGATCTTCCCGCGCCGAAAGGTTCCTCAATGAGCCGACCAGCACGACTCCTGCAGTTGTTGATTTCGTGTTTCACCTTCGCATAGAGCAACCGCCCCAACCGCCCCCTTGACATTCGACAGGAGTAAGGTGTAAACCTCTTGTCGAGTGTCGAGGGAAGGGAAAGAGCATGCCACCATCAACCGACCTGTTACAAGGAACGCTGGATTTGCTGATTTTGAAGACGCTTGCGCTTGAACCGATGCACGGATGGGGCATTGCCAACCGAATTCAGCAGGTCTCCAAAGATGCGCTGCAGATCGGGCAGGGCTCTCTGTACCCGGCCCTGCACCGCCTCGAATACAAGGGATGGATTAAGGCGGAGTGGGCTAGCTCTGAAAACAACCGCCGGGCGAAATTCTATTCGCTGACCCGCGCGGGGAAAAAGCAGTTGGAAGCTGAACTCTCGAACTGGGACCGACTGAACACCGCGATCAGATTGGTTCTGGAGCAAATTTAGAAGGTATCCGCATGCTGCGTGAATTCTTGACTCGCCTGCGCTTCTTCCTATCGCGCAAGCGACCGGTCGATCTTGATGATGAATTGCAGTTTCACCTCGAGCAGTCCACTCAGACGAATATCGCAGCGGGGATGAGCCCAGAAGAAGCACGTCGGCAGGCGGGGATCGCTTTCGGAGGTGTCGAACGCACACGCGAACAGTGCTATGAGCAGCGCCCCGGACGGCTGCTGGAGGCTGTGGTGCAGGATGTTCGCTATGCGCTCCGTTGGCTTGGACGCAACCCAATCTTTACGACCGCAGTAATAACAACTCTTGCGCTTGGCATCGGCGCGACTACAGCCGTTTTCAGTGTCGTGGACTCCCTGCTTTTGCGCCCACTGCCGTATCCGAACTCCGAGCAAATCGTAAGGATTTGGAATACGTTCTCCCCCCGAGGGATGAACGAGATTCCCCTGTCAGAACCGGAGTTCCTTGAGTATCAGCAGAGTCAGAGCTTCGCCCACGTGGCGGGATTTTCACTCGGTACAGTGACTCTTACCGGGACAGGAGATCCCTTGCGGCTTGTGGCGAGCTGGGGCACTTCCGAGTTCTTCTCGGTGTTGGGCACGGAGCCCTTTCTTGGCCGGGTTTTCTCTACCCAAGAGCAGCAGGCCGGCCACACTCAGGTGGTCGTTCTGAGCTACAAGCTATGGCAGAACCGGTTTGGCTCCAATCCGGAAATTGTCGGCTCATCAGTTCTGCTGAATGGTGATAGCTCTGTGGTTGTCGGAGTCATGCCCCGCGACTTCAAGTTTCCAAGTGAGGATGTCGATGTATGGCAACCACTGGCTATTTCGCCTGCCAGTTCAAATCTGGGAAACCACTATTTGAACCTCGTGGGAGACCTGAAGCAAGCGACTCTCGACCAGGCGAGAGCCGAAATGAAGACAATTCTTGTGCGCATCGAGGAAAAGTATCCGTCCTATTACAACGGAGCTGCAGGAATTGGTGTCGCGCTCATCCCACTACGGGAGCAGATGACAGGAAGCGTGCGGACTACGTTGTTAGTCTTAATGGCCGCCGTATGTTTCATGCTTCTGATCGCCTGCACCAACGTGTCCAATCTGCTGTTAGCCAAGGCAGAAGACCGCAAGAAGGAAATTGCGACCAGAACAGCCCTGGGCGCTAGCCGCTGGCGCATCATCCGTCAGGTACTGATCGAAAACCTTCTCCTGTTTTTGGCCAGCGGGATCGCGGGGCTGCTGCTGGCATTCTTCTGCTTAAAGATCCTGCCCTTCGGAGACTCTGTGAACGTCGCACAGTTCGGAGGAGTCGCGCTCAACCTGCGGGTTCTGGCCTTCGCGGCCATTCTTTGTTTGTTCACCGGACTGCTGTTTGGCCTTGTGCCCGCCCTGAAAGCCTCGCACTCCGACTTCAACGACACACTCAAAACAAGCGGCCGGAATTCGGGGGGAAGCCGTCGTGGCACCCGGCATCGTAGTCTCTTGGTGATCTCCGAGATTGCGTTCTCTCTCGTGTTGCTCGCCGGGGCCGGGCTCATGATCGGAAGTTTGGTGCGTCTGCTCGGCGTCACCCTTGGTTTCGACCCGAAAAACGTAGTCACGATGCGGCTGTCTCTACCCCAAGCTCGTTACTCGTTGGGTCGAACTGCCACCTTCTATCAGCAGTTGCAGGAACAAGTGAGGAGCTTGCCCGGCGTGGAAGCAGTCGCAATCGTGAACCAGTTGCCGTTGAGTAACACCTCCGCAAACTCCTCCCTTGAAGTCGAAGGTCGCCCGGCCGGGACAGATATCAACGTTGCTGATTCGCAGATCATCAGTCCCGATTACTTTCGCGCGATGGGAATCCCGCTGGTCCGGGGGCGATTTTTGAGCGAGGCGGATACAAGGCCTGCTCCTATGTCGGTGATGGTTAATCAAACGCTAGCCCGCAAGGTCTGGCCCGGGGAAAATCCCATTGGCAAGCGAATAAGGTTTAGGTCGGACGCTCCCTGGCTTTCGGTAATCGGGGTAGTGACCGATATCAAGAATCACGGTTCCAACGTAGCCACCAAGCCGGAAGTGTATTTCCTGCACACTGATCAACCGTCGGGTTTATGGGCTGACTTCCGCTCGATGACTCTCATTGTCCGGACCGCCGGAGGGCCGCAACAGACCGTGGGGGCAATTCGCGGCGAGCTCAAGAATCTAGATCCGGACTTGCCGATCTACAAAGTTCAAACATTAGACCAGATCGTCTCGGCTTCCGTCTCCCAGACCCGTTTTCCGGCGCTCCTGCTGTCCGTATTTGCGGGCCTGGCACTCCTGCTGGCGGCAGTTGGAGTCTATGGAGTTCTGGCGTACACCGTTGAACAGAGCAAACATGAGATCGGCGTGCGAATGGCACTGGGCGCGCCGCGAGCACAAATTCTGAGATTGTTCCTCGGTCAGGGGGTCAAGTGGGCCATGCTGGGTGGCGGTGCTGGGCTCCTGGCCGCATTCATACTTGTGCGCTTTATGCGGAGCATGCTGTTTGAGGTAGGCGCCTATGATCCGGGAATATTTGCCAGTGGAGTAGCAATGCTCACGATAGTGGTGCTGATGGCCTGCTACCTTCCCGCCCTCCGAGCTACCAAAATAGACCCGATGGCGGCTGTGAGGAGTGAGTAAGAAGCTGCGCAGCCAATTATGCTACCACTGGTTGCCGGCAGCAACCTAGAACCGGGTCTACAACATCGGTTTCCAGTCGAGGCAGCGCTTCCTGACGACCAGGCAATTGATCGAATTGCGGTCGAGTGACCGACAAACGGAAGTGATTCCGGGCCACAAGCCTTAGTGCTGTATCTGAAGCGCCCCCGAGCGAAGAGCTGGGGGTTGAGACGCTGCCTTAGGGGCGTTTCAGATACAGCGACTTGAAGGAAGTCTCGCCACCTGACCAATGCTGGTGTCCGCAATTCGAACAAGAAGAATGGTGCTTGATGGGCCGTTGTAAAGCGGCATTTTCCACCCGCGGTGCCTTGAGCTACACCTATCGCAACCAGTTCGCCACGGCTCGCGGATCGAACCTGACACAAGTGGCAATCCTGAACGAGGGGATGCGACCGGATCGCGCCAATTTGAACAGCGCGATGCGCGACACGGCTAACCACTGGGCCCATTTTGGTCTGTAACGCCTTACGGGGTGCAGGATCACGGTCATCCTATCTTCCTGATCAGCACCATGCCTATGCATACGCACAACTTGCAGGCAGACGCCCGCGCCAGCTTGTTTGTTGGGAACTGTAAACGATGGCCCGAGGCCTGACTCTCAGTTTCACTCCTCGACCTTCTTCGGGGTCGTACCCACTGGTCGCATCTGCTTCAGCAGCCTTACTCGGCGAAATCCACAAGGTGTGAGCGCAATCACTGAAAACTAAGCACCTATAAGTGATCTAGACAACGTCAAGCTTTCCCCCTTTTGCCGCAGCACAATCCGCTAACAATGAAGCCCCGGAGTCCGGGGCTTTTTTGCTGGAGCAACGCACGCAGCCCCATGCCTTCGGTGCGCCTTCACAACCAATCACCCTCCTGCGAACCTTCGATCTGCCGCAGCACAGACTTAAGATCAACAATCATGGCTAACAGCTTCTTGCATAGAGGCTCGGGAATGACCATAGGATCATATCGTGCGGCCGGGATTGAAAGGTTCAACGCATCTTCCAGTTCGCAACGGGCAGTTGTGAGCTTTTTGAGGGCTTTGCTTTTAAGTTCGTGGTCCAACATCAGTCTTCCTTCTGGGGGAAGAAAGGCCATGGATTGCAGCACGACGGTAGCAGTTTCACCCCGGCGATTCTGTGCTCATGGTCACAATCGGGGTGGACGAATCTGAGCGACACTGTACAAGAAATGCGGGCGGCGGGGCGACGGTGAATTGTGCCAACCCAAAGTGCGATAGTATGGCGTGAGAAAGTCCGAGGGGAATCACCATGACTTGGATTCTTGCTATGACATTCATTTTCGCAGAATTTTTAACGCCGCTTTCCGCCGCTCCTTCATTCTCATCGGCTGGCTTGCTGCTAGTCGCCAACAAAGGCGACCAGACTCTTGGCCTCGTTGACACGGATAGCGGGCGGCAGATTGCGACCATCGTGGAGGGAGGTGTTACTGGACATGAAGTTGTCGCCTCTCCCGATGGCAAGAAAGCATTCGTGCCCATCTATGGCAACTCTGGAGTCGGTATGCCCGGCACGGACGGAAGCACAATCGCTGTGATCGATCTCGGCGAGCACAAGCTGATCCGCACGGTTGATTTTGGACACGGTGTCAGGCCCCATTGCGCTGTGTTCGGTCCCAAAGACGGTCTGCTGTATGTAACCACCGAGCTAGACAAATCCGTAGCGATCATCGATCCCCACTCCCTAAAAATTCTCGGGAGCGTTCCGACCGGGCAAGCAGAATCTCACATGCTGGCGATCAGCCCGGATGGGAGCAGGGGCTACACTGCAAATGTGGGTCCGGGAACAGTATCCGTGCTCGACCTCGCAGGACGAAAAACCCTCACGGTAATTCCCGTCGCCGGACATGTGCAGCGCATTTCGCTTTCTCCTGACGGGCACTGGGCATTTACCTCGGACACTGAGAAGCCTCGGCTGTCAGTAATCGATACCGCAACGAATAAGGTTGATCGCTGGATCACACTGCCCGGCACGGGTTACGGGACCGCCCCCACGCCGGATGGGAAATGGCTGCTAGTTGCAATTCCGAGCACGAGTGAAGTTGCAGTGGTCGATGTGGCGACCATGCGGGTAGTGCGGACGATTAAAGTGCCGCCTTCCCCTCAGGAGGTGCTGGTACGACCAGATGGTTTGGTGGCTTACGTTTCGTGCTCCGCGAGCCACCAGATTGCTTCTATCCGGATCAACGACTGGAGTGTGAAGCTGATCGAAGCCGGGCCCGATGCGGATGGTCTGGCTTGGGCGAAGTGATATTCGGCCCTGCAGCAACGCCCCCAAGGGCGGGCGGAGGAATCCGTGTCCCTGCGGTTCCGGCAAGAAATACATGCGGTGCTGCGGCGCGGTGACGGTGAACTGAGACGCCAGCCTAATTCATTCTCTCGATTCGGAACAGCATTGCAGCCCTGCGTCAGCGGAACAGCGGCAGTCGAATTATCGTCGCTGGCTGCAACCGCAAATTCCAGAATAAACCATCGCCTTACGCACGAAGATCGAGGCAGTTTCGCCGACGAGTGACGACGGCCAGTCTCGCGGAGCACCTTTCTAACCAGTTCGCCGAACCCCTCCTGACGAAACTGGACCGCCGATACATTTACCGCGATTGTCACCGCAGGTAGACCTTCGTCTTGCCATTTTCGGGCTTGAGAACATGCAGTCCTGAGCACCCATTCGCCAATAGGCAAAATCAGACCGCAGTTCTCGGCAATTCGTATGAACTTATCAGGCGGCACAAGGCCAAGTTCCGGGTGCTGCCAACGAAGAAGCGCCTCCAGTCCGGTGATCCTTTCAGTGCTAACATCCATCTGTGGCTGGTACACCAAGAATAGTTCTTGTTTGTTCAGCGCCAGTCGGAGGTCATTCTCCAGGGTCAACCTCTCCACCACCTGAGCATTCATCGCCTTCCTATCCAGGCAATGACTCGCGAAGCCTTGAAGAGTTCTTTGGGCAGCCGCAGGTCACCGTCCAGTGCAAAGAGGCCGGCATGATTCAGGGTTGATTTATGTGCGAGGATTTTTCCTGAGAATTTCCCTTTAAGGTTGTTTCTGATTAGGTCGATGTCCCTCTTGAGTAGGGCACCATGACCGCTGCAATCTGGTTTTCCCGCCGCCCAGTACCTTCGCGTGTTCAACGGAGCACCAACATAGTCGCCCCAAAGCCAAGGCCTTTCCTCGGAAGCATGAAAGTCTTCTTGCCCTTGTTGGAGTTGGCCATGATGCGGTAGCTAAACAAGCGACGTTGGATGTTCGTTGGCCTGCAAAACAGATTTCTGGCGCACCACCCAATTCAGGTTATGGTGGTCCTCTGCTTGGACAAGCAATCAGGGCAAATGCCATGGCTGAAGCTGGCTTCAGAATGCTTCGTAACATAAGACTCCAAGTCAGCCCAATCTCCATCTTCGGCGCGAATCTTCTTGCACCAGGCACAGATAGGAAGAAGTCCCTTCAAGGTCTTCACTTCGTCCAGTGCCTTTTGCAACCTGGCCGTTGTGAATTGAAGTTCGCGTTCGGCCCTCGTTTGCTCCGTCACGTCGAGGGCATGGCCGATAACGTATGGCGGATTGCCATTTTCACTTACCATCAGGTTCCGGTATAGCCACACCCGCACTTTCTTGTCCCGAGCTATCACACGCACGTAGCCGGAGTCTTGATGGCACGATTGCATCCGTTCGAGATACTGCGGAAAGGTATAACGTACGGAAGGCGCTAAGAACTCAGCCAGGGTCTTGCCAACCCATCCGTCGGGTTCAAAACCGAGCGCTCGTGCAGCCGCCGGGTTGACGGATAGCAAAATACCCGACATGTTGTGGGTGCAGATCAGACCCAGGCTATTCTCGACAACGCTCCGATACCGATCTTGACTGCGGTGTAGTTCAGCCTCAACGCGTTTGTACTCGTCGTAGAACTGAGCGGGACCAGATGGTTGGATACCAAAAATGAATTTGTCCTTATCGAGGCACTCCAGACCAACGTGTCCCTCGTATTGACTATCGCTAGCTCCCAGCCAAACGACCCGATAGCGCGCTTGCTGTCCTCCGTGATCCAATAGAAGAATCGCATCCACAGCCAACGGGGGCAGGCCACGTAGTCGTGCGCCAAAGGCAGCAATCTCAAGAGTGAAAGTGTTTTGCGAGAAGGGATTTCCGAAGACGTCTTTACCCGAGACCGTGACGGGTTTACAGCCAGGGATGCGCGGTCCCTTGCGAACACCTTTGGCCCAACCTGGTTTTGCCCCTGTGGACATGTTTTTACCCCAAAACTTACTTCAGCACTTCCTGCACCAATTTCGGAAGGATTAAGGATCTTCTAAACCGTTTGTTTGCGACTTGTTGGAACTCAGCAGGAGGTACTCTCACACTCGGTCATTGCGGGCGGATCTCTCAGTGTCTTGATTCCAGACAGTGACGTACCTCAAAGACGCCCCAAATCAAGATCTACACTCTCCATGCCAGCACCTTACACAGGGGGCTCTGAAACCATCTCTTTTCCTTCTCGCATTCGCTGATTGAGGGGGTAGCATCTATCGGGGAAAAATTCACCTATCCCGCCCGGTACCACCGGGGTTGCCCCCTGCCGCTCGCGTAACTTTTCTCCGAAAAACCGGACTTTGCGATTAAATGGAGATCGCCAACCCACGAAGGCGATTGACATAGCGGCGAAAAATCGCGCTCGAAAGGCCAACATCGCTGATTTCAGACCGGGGAGGGCAGAGCACCCTGGGTTCACTCTGGCTGTACTCTAAGCCTGCGGTAAGCTGACCAATCCACCGTAAGTATTGTTGTCGCAAAAACAGATCCAGCAAACCTGACATCTGGATGAAGAAATGAGCCGGCTGCACGACCAGCGACGCACCTCGAGACAACGATACTCAATGCCCTCTCCCGCGTTTACGACAATGAATCGCTTGGCCGCGATGATTGTGCCGTGCGCAGCCTATCGATAAAAAATGCTAAGAGTCAACTGCTCCAAAACGTTAGATTAATAAACTCTAGTTTAGATCCGCGTTCGGCAACTTGCATCGCGGGCTGGGAAGCTCCGAGCATGCCTCAGGCATTGTTTCAAATGTCTACAAAGGTGTCTGGGTTGCAGACGGTCCTCCGACCACGGTTGGAAGACGTGCTTAAGGGTCAACAGGTTGCCATAGCTGAGTTCTGGCCTGTCGCGTCAAAGTTACAAAATTCCCGCACCGGACTTAATAAGCCTTCGACCCATACCTGCATGTTGATGTTTGAGGAGTTCTTCGATTGTGGGTGCTGGCTCCGGTCTGTGAAACAAGAATCCCTGGCCCACTTCGCAATCAAAATGCTGCAGCTTTTCTCTCTGTTGTTCGTTTTCTATACCCTCGGCAACTACCCTTAGGCCAAGGTTGTGAGCCAGCATGATAATGATGCGAACGATCTCGAGGGTCTCCGGATCCAAGGCTATACCGGAAATGAAGCTGCGGTCGATCTTCAAAGTATCGACAGGAAAACGCTGGAGACGAGAAAGCGATGAGTAGCCGGTGCCGAAATCGTCGATGCTCAGACCAACCCCCAGGGCCTTCAATTCCGAGAGGACGACGTCAGATCTGGCGGCATCGCCCATCGCAATGTTCTCTGTGATCTCAAGGTCAACGCAGCGAGGATTGATCCCGGTTTGCTGAAGGACTTCGCGGATCTGGGCAGCGAGGTCCGGTTGCGCGAACTGCTTGGCTGTGACATTCACGTTGATGGCAAGCGGCGGGTCCGACGGGAAGAGTTCCTGCCAGTGGCGAAGTTGTTGGCAAGCCTCAAAAAGCAATCGGCGGTTCAGAGGTAGGATAAGACCCGTCTCGTCCGCGACCGCGATGAACTCTGCTGGAGAGACAATACCCTGTGGTCGCTTCCAGCGAGACAGCGCCTCGAATCCGATAATCCGACGATCCCGCAATGACACCAGAGGCTGGTAGTACACGAGGAACTCGTTACGCTCCAGGCCTTTCCGCAAATCGGTTTCGAGTTGTAGCCGTTTGACGGCGTCGGCCTGCATCGCGCTGTCAAACACTTCGCAGCCGCCTTTCCCGACACGCTTTGCACGATGCGTTGCAATTTCAGCATCGCGGAGAACATCCTCAGCACTGGTCGGTCCTACGCCACTGCAAACGATGCCGATACTTGCCGTGATCACAATCTCTTGACCGTTCACAGCGAAGGGGAGGGACAAGCGCTCCTGAATGCGCTCAGCGACGCGAATGGCATCACTGGGATCACGAAGCTCGGCGGCAAGCACGAGAAATTCGTCGCCCCCGGGCCGCGCCAGCGTATGGTCACCCGGCGGACACGCGGCGTTTCTGTTCGGTTCTCGTGAAATAGTGTCCGAGCCGCGGAGGCATGCCGTCAGTCGACGAGCTATCTGGATAAGAAGTTCGTCGCCTAACGTGCGCCCCAGGCTATCGTTCACTACTTTGAATTGATCGATGTCGATGAATAAAACCGCGAACCGAAAATCCCGGTGTCGTCCGGAAACTCCGATCGCCCGCTGCAGGCGATCGAGAAAGAGGGCCTGATTGGGTAGATTGGTTAGTCCATCGTAGAAAGCACGATGTTCCAGTAGAGCTTCGGCATGCTTCCGCTCGGTAATGTCGCGGTTGACTATAACCAGTCCCTGGGTCTCGCCATCAAGGCCAGGAATCCTGCTCGCCGTGGATTCGAGAACACGCCATGTGCCATCTTTGTGGCGGATTCGGTACTCGAGACGATCTCCGCGACCCGTCAGGTGAGCTTTCTGGGCCGCCTCCTGCACCCGCACCTGATCGTCGGGATGAACCTGCTCCATCGATGACGTGGAGGCTAATTCGTCCGGTGTATACCCGAGTATTTTTTGGTACGCCGGACTGTTGTAAAGACGGCGGCCATGGGGGTCGACAACGGCAATCATGTCCGCCGCATTCTCGGTAATCAGATGAAAGAGCCGTTCCTGCTCAGCGAGACGGCGGCGGATACGCTGCAGTTGTAGATGTTGATAAACCGTATAGACATCGAACAGGAGCACAAGTGCAGCCAGCCCGCGCACCCACTCCTTCAGCGTTTGGGAATGAACCTCATCGGTGGCCCAATGAAGGCCCGGAAACGTCAAAGACAGGATGCCGAACGTCAGAACCAGGGTTACTGCCACCGCCAGGCCCCAAAGCCACCACTCGCGAGTATCTACTTCTCGGGTCGGGGAGAGCGTCCGATTGTTGCTGAGCCTGGCTTGAGATTTATCACTCACAGCGTTTTAACCCTTCAAGTTCCGCTTGCAATACGTTCTTGAACGTCATTTTCGCACCCCTGATGGTAGTGGCACCCTTTGGCACCAACCGTTGGTTACCATCGGTTACCACCTTCTATTACGGTCTCGCCATTGCGGCGGTACACGTACCAACGTAATCTCGACTCATGACGGAATCGAAACAGACCGGAGCAAACGCAAAACGGAAGCACGGTCGTTCACAGTCGATACCGATCAATGGAGAAGCACTCATGAAATCATTCTTACTTTCAGCGTTGGCTGTTGTCGTCCTCACCGGGATCTCGGCAGCGAAGGAATTACCGGACGCACCCAGCGCCGTGGAAGCAGCCGATGCTTTCTTGGTTGAAACGGCACCGCCAACTCCGGCCCCGAAGGTCTTCGAGAACAAAAGACCCCTGGATGCCACTTTCTTAGGGCTGGCCTTGATTTCGACTAGCAGCACGTTCGCAGACTCCTACACTACGTTATTTGCCCGGCAGAACTGGCTCGCCGGGAAGAAAGGCGTTTGCAACATGGAAGTTCAATCCGCCTACCTGTACGGAACCCATCCGACCGTTGGCCGGGCCTACGCCGTCGCTTCGGCCAAAAGCGTTGGCTCTGTGCTCGCTGCCTACTACTTACGCAAGCACCACAGCAAGTTCTGGAGCGCGCCGCTGGTTGTGAATTCGATCATCAGTCTGCAGGGCGTGACACAGAATATGATGGCCTGCAACTAGGCATCTATCGCGCTGCCAATTACTGCACTGTCAACGTCAGTGGTACAGAATGTTGTAAAGATCCAGAAGTTCCAGTCACGGTTATGGTGTACGTCCCTGCTGTAGTTCCCTGGTGCTGAGGAGCGATACCGGTCCCGCCGGCGCAGGCCGACATGAACAGCAGGGCCCCAGCCAGCAGGAACAGCGAGATCAGTAGTGCGAATTTCTTCGCACGGCGATGGGTGGCGATCACTGTGAGTCCAACCAGGCCGAACCCTGGAAGCTGCGTCCACAGGGCGTAAAACGGATGACTCTCTTTCGAATCGGACATCGCTAATGCGGCAGAGTTCGCCGTCGTATTGACCGTGACTGTGACTGCTGCCGAGTTGGAGCCAGGGGTCACAGAAGTAGTGGAGAGGCTGCAGGTTGTTTGTGCAGGAGCTCCGCTGCAGCTCAATTTCACCGCATTGGAAAAAGTTCCCCCGACGGAAGCCACCTTCACCGAATAAGACGCGGTTGTCCCGGCCTTGACGGTAGCACTGTTGCTCGAACTGGTAATCCGAAAATCCGATCCACTTCCACTCAAGCCGACAGTCTGCGGACTGCCCGCCGCGCTGCTACGGATCGTCACTGCGCCAGTGCGCACTCCAGCTACGGAGGGAGTAAATGACACGTTGATCAAGCATGAAGACGCAGCGGGCAGATTGGCCGGGCAATTATCGGTCTGCCCATAATCTCCTGAGACTTGAATACTGCTGATCGTCAGTACCATGTTGCCCGTGTTCGCCAACGACAGAGTCTGCGAGGCCGTGACGGTTCCTACCGGGGTGGTGGGGAAACTTAAAGCGGCAGGACTCAAATTCACAACGGGGCCGATTGCGCTGCCGCTCAAGCTGATACTGTGGGGTGAACCAGCGGCGTCATCCGCAATGACGATGGTTCCACTACGAGATCCTGCCGCATTCGGAGTGAACGTAATGGAAAGAGTGCAGCTCCCGCCTGCCGATAAACCAGGTTCGCAGTTATCGGTTTCGGAAAAATCGCCGGTTGTGGTGATCGACGAGATCGAAAGCGGTGCGCTACCGATGTTCCGCACAACCACAGTCTGGGGCTGGCTGCTAGTGCCAATCATCTGACTGGCATACTGCAAGGACGAGGGACCGAAGGTAACGGCTGCCAAAAAATCGGGGGCAATCTTGAGTATGAACCCATCCGTCTTACCGCCTAGTCCACTCTGGAACGCATGCTGCGTGACAGGAAAGTCAGTGGAATCCGTGGTGCCGGTTATATAAAGATTGCCGCCGGCATCGAGGACCATCCCCGCGGGCGCAGGCTGATCATTTCCGCTACCACCCAAGTATGTGGCAAACAGTTGGGTGCTGGCCGCCGGATCAAGCTCGACGAGCAATAGGTCATTTCCGCCGCTGAAGCTTTCGATTCCGTTCACTGTGCTGAACAAGCCGCCTCCGGTATAAGCCAGAATGTATGCGTCATTTCTTCCATCGAGCAGGATCGCTTGAGGATCGGCCTCGTTGTTCGGGCCGAGGAATGTCGAATATAGAAGTGTCGTGCCTGTGGCATCGAACTTGGTTACGAAGGCATAGTTGCATGCAAAACCGTAAACGCTGGGGTCGCAAATGGTGGTCACTGTGATGGGAAAGGTCCCGAAGCTGAGCGCGGCTCCGGTAATATATGCCGAGCCGGAGCTATCCACGGCTATTGCGGTGGGATTCGTGACGACCCCGGTCGGGTCATAAAAGTAAGTCGAGTACTGCAGGTTTCCGCTTCCGCCGAACTTGCTGACGAATCCCACCGAGCCATTCCCTTGCGTCGAGTCTGAGGTTAGATAAGTGCCTTGCGTCACCGGGAAGTTATACGTATTCGTCGTGCCCGTAACGTAAGCGTTGCCAAGCGTGTCCAGCACCATCCCTTTGACAATGCTGGTAGGTTCTGGCCAGCACGGAGTTCCGCCGCAGTTGAGCGGCACATTGGAGCTGCCTGCGAGGTAAGTGGAATACACCAGAGACAATCCGTCGGCGGTGAACCTCGTCAGGAAACCGTAGTTGCCGAATGCGCCTCCTTGGTTGGCAGAGACGGTGGGTTGATAAGCATTCGCAACCGGGAAGGTTGTCGAGGATGTGTATCCGGCGATGACCATTTCTCCTGCATTATCAATGGCCAGGCTCGATACAAAGTTCGAGCCGCTTCCTCCGAAATATGTCGAATACAGGAGAGAAGAACCGTCCGGCGAAATTTTGGTGAGGAACGCATCAAATCCGCCAGAGTATGTTCCCTGAAATGGATTAACCACGGGGAAGTCGCTGGACGCGGTGCCGCCGCTCACATAGATGTTGTTGGCAGAATCCAACGCGAGGGCATAGCCATAGTCTTGGCTGTTTCCGCCGAGATAGTCGGTGTAGATGAGATTGGATCCAGTGGCATCGAGCTTGGCGATAAAGACGTGGGTGTTTCCATTGCTAAGTGCACCGAGTGATGTCAGCGGAAAGTCCGTCGAATCCGTCGAGCCGGCAACGTAGACACTTCCAGCCGTGTCGACCGCAATCCCGCTGACTTGGTCATCAGAGCTGCCGCCAAGATAGGTTGAATACACCAAAACGGGATCGATGAGCAGTGCGCTGTTCCGGTCGTACTTTGCCACCTGGAAACCAACATGGCTCGGATCCCTCACAACGTACCCGCCCTCGACCGGAATGCGTTGGCCCTTCGATTCCTGATAAACCGTTGGTGTCTGGAAATGAAGTTCTCCGATGCCAGTCGTTAGAATGAGGTTGCCATAAGCGTCGATGTGCATGTCGCTGGCGCCGGAGACCTCAAATTGAATCCGTTCGGGCTTGGCACCGGGAGCGATTGCGAAGTCGTACTCCATTTGCCGGTGATTGCCGTAGTAGAGCAGATCGATTCCGGGGTAAATGTTCTTGTAACGAACTTGATCGTAAGTGGGGATGTTTCCTCGCCATTTAGCAGGATTGTTGCCAATGAAGTAGTTGACCCGACCGGGTTGCGGGCCTTCTCCTACCACGGACGGATTCTTTGAGGCTCCCAAAAGGCGGAGCTGCAGCGTGGCTTTCTTGGAGGGATGAACGACCGCATCGCCAGTTGCTGTGTGATTTGCGCGAAGGGAGAGCACCATCCCGTCGCTCGTGAGAAATGCCGTGTATCCTGGTCCGCGCGAGACGAACTTCACACTTGGGTCCGTCTGGCCTCGGTTTGCCTCGAACGTCAGCGGCAGTTTGCCGTAGTTGGAATTGATCGAAGCCTGCGCCGGCTGTTCTTCCCCACGGGATTGCGCTCCCGCGCATGCGGTCGCTAATGTCAGAAAAAGTATCGAGCCCAGCTTGTTTATGTGCATTTTGAGGGTCCCTCCGCCAAGTTCGTTAGCGGCTTAAAATAACTGGGGGAACCGCCGAAACGGTCTGCAGAATTGCCAATGCATGACTAGGGCCGAACTGGATGGGGCAGGGGACTCGTAAGGTTAGGAGTAGGCGTGGTTTACGCGGCTTTGTTGTCGGAAGGACATGACGGGTGGGCTAAAGCCGTCTGAGTTACGGACTTCAGTCCGCAAACCGGACATCGAGTTCGGGCGCAAGCCGAGGTAGAGAAAGGTGGTAACCGTAAGTGCTGGTTACTACGCGGTCCCTTTCTCGGGCTCCTGCACCTTCATTCTCGAGAGTAACTGGTAGATGGTTGCACGTGCGATCCCAAGCACCTCTGCGGCTCGCGCCTTGTTGCCTCCGACGCCTTCCAGAACGCGCAGGATGTGCCGGCGCTGCATTTCCTCCAGGGAGAGAAATGGCTCGTCTCCCGCCAGGTCTTGACTGAGTGGCCCGCGCAGCCTCTCCGGCAGGTCGCTAATGTCGATCAGGTTTCCGTCGGCCATCATGCAGGCATTGCCGATCACATTTTCGAGTTCACGGACATTTCCAGGCCAAGGATAGGTTGCCAGACGAGTCTGCGCCCTGCGTGCGAGGCCCGCGATTGGCTTGTTGTATTCCGCCGAAAATTTTTCAATGAAATATCTTTCCAGCAGGGGAAGGTCTTCGCGCCTGCTTGCCAGCGCCGGTAGAGGAAGTTCGACGACGGCCAAACGGTAGTAAAGATCTTCCCGGAACTTACCCTCGCGCACCATAGTTTTCAGATTGCGATGTGTGGCCGCGATGACCCGCACGTCCAGATTCCGCGGAGTGAGCGATCCTACGCGCTGGACCTGATGATTCTGGAGAACGCGTAGGAGTTTCGCCTGCGCTGCCGGTGCAAGCTCTCCAATTTCATCCAGTAAAATTGTTCCACCGTCGGCATGTTCGAACAAGCCGACTTTGTCCTGCGTTGCGCCGGTGAATGCTCCCCGAACATAGCCGAAAAGCTCGCTCTCCACTAGGTTGTCGACGAGAGCCGAGCAATTACACACAACGAAAGGCCCGCGTGCCACCGGACTCAACCGGTGCAGAGCTCTGGCAACCAGCTCTTTGCCGGTGCCGGTTGCCCCTGTCACCAGCACGGTTCTGAAATGCGGGGCGATTCTTCGTATTCTTGCGTAGACCTCGAGCATCAGCGGGCTACGTCCAACGATGCCTTCGAATTGATATGCATCGATGAGTTCTCGATCGAGACGCAGCGTTTTCTGTCTCGTCTCGGCCTCTTCCAGCAGTGTGTTGACGCGGGCGCGCAGTTTGTCGATGTCAATCGGTTTCGTCAAATAATCAGACGCGCCTTTTTGAATCGCTTCGACAGCGGACTCGGCGGAGTAGTGAGCCGTAATCAGAACGACATCCACGCCCGGATCAACGCTCACAATCCGTTCCAATATCTCAATGCCGCTCGCCTTCGGCATTACTAGATCGAGAAGGACAATCTTCGGCCGCGTGCGCAAGAACGTCTCAAAACCCTCTTCTGGATCGTTCGATGTCAGGATCTCCAGTCCCGGACGCTCCAGAGCCAGCCGGATGATGTCGAGGTTTGTGGCATCGTCGTCAATCGCCAGCAACTTGAGCAGATTTGTCGAGGTCATAGGAGAGGATAGCCTTTCCCGATGGCAGCCTGACGCCGATCGTCAGCCGGAGCGATCCGGATAAGGATGATAGGAGGAGAAGAATTGGTAAGCCGACGTTGAGGACTACAAATTGACAGCACTCAAATCTCGCCTTGTGTAGCGAAAGTAAGAACCGCGCAAAACAGCCGCAAGGCGGATTTACGACTCACTGAGCCGCGACACCGCTCCAGAGCTAAAAGCCCACTAAGAGGCTTATAGCAATCGGGCAATCGAGTCAAGGGGCAACTTCGATTCGTCGCTCCGGATCAGGCAGCAAAGAGAGGGAGGGCCTTCGCTTAGGGCAGGCTTAGTCCTGAAGAATCCATTCCGGAGTACGCTCGATGAACTCGAAAGCATAACTCTGCCAGGGTGTTTCCGGAGCCTCTCTTCGCACCACCCGAACGCGCCCTACATACTGGTCTCGGCTCGATCCGGTGAGAAAGACTTGCAGGGACGAATCGCTTGAGAGCGAGAGACCGAGGGAGCAGAGAAAACCGCCGGCGCTCACGTTCTGGGTTGTGGCGAGTTGTTCAAATGAACGCTGGGCCGCATCCGTACCTTTGAGCTTTAATACAAGCTTCATGCGCACGCGCACGTGAGCGCGCCGCTCCGATGGCCTGGTTTGCAGTTCTGAGGCGAGGCGGGCTTTCAGTTTCACAAAATCTATGGGCTTCTCAAAAAAGTCCGTCGCCCCCAGATTATTCATGTAGTCGCGGTATTTCGCGGACGATTCGCCTGACACCACGAATATAGGAATGCGCGCCGTGTAGCTGAGGTTATGAAGACTCTGGCAGAGCTCGAAGCCAGAACACTCGGGCATCATCAGATCAAGGAGGATTGCGCGGGGCTTGTGTTCCAGGGCGAGCGCCAAGGCCTGGACCGGGTTTCCTGTGTCGATCAGCTCGTAGGTATCCGACAGGCGCATCTTCACCATTCCGCGCATGCTGTCATCGTCGTCTATAATCAGTATCTTTTCCATCGAACTTCCTCCTAAGCGCCGATCCTGGTTGACCGCTTGCGCTCTAAACGATTCCGGCCGGCTCGATGCTTACATCGAGTGCCTCTCGAATTTTCCGGGCCAACGCATCCCGGGTGAACGGTTTAGGAAGGAAGAAACTTCCTTCCGCCAGAACACCGTGTTCACCCACGGTCTGGCCTGTGTATCCAGACATGTAAACGACACGCGTCTCCGGGCGATGTCGCACGAGTTGGTCAGCGAGGATCCGTCCACTCATACCTGGCATCACAACGTCCGTTAAGAGCAGATGGATCACTCCTCTGTGCCCTTGACTCTTCTTCAACGCTTCCTCTCCGTTCTCGGCTTCCAGAACGGAATAGCCGCAAAGTTCCAAGAGATGACGGCTCAATTCGCGCAGAGAGGTCTCGTCTTCCACCAGCAGTACCGTTTCCATCCCGTGCAAAGAAACCGGTAAGTCCGTCGACTGCTTTTGTGGATCAGCGGCAACTTCTACCTTCGGAAGATAAATCTTGAAGGATGCGCCGGCTCCAGGTTCACTGATGACATCGATGTAGCCACCACTCTGTTTGACCACACCGTAAACGGTGGAGAGTCCGAGGCCTGTGCCTTTCCCCTTTTCCTTCGTGGTGAAGAATGGCTCGAAAACCCGGGCGCGCGTCGTTGCGTCCATTCCAACTCCGTTGTCGGTGACGCTGAGCAAAACGTAGTCTCCAACCAGCACGGGATAGGGATAGCGTCGAACGAAAGCTTCGTCCATGTGAAAGTTGGAGGTTTCAATTCGTAACTCACCACCCCTAGGCATCGCATCCCGCGCATTCACCGCCAGGTTCATAATGACTTGTTCGATTTGGCCTTGATCAGCCTTGATGCGGACAAGTGCCGGATCCAGCGAAGTTTTGAGCTGAACGTCCTCGCCGATCAAACGCAACAGCATCTTTTCCATGTCCTTGACAACCACGTTCAGCTCCAGAACTTTTGGATCCATCACTTGTTGGCGGCTGAAGGCCAACAATTGGCGCGTCAGGGTTGCCGCTCGATGACCTGCCTTCAACATTTCCTCGACACAGGTACGCAACGGACTTTCTGTCGCGGTACCGTCTCGCACAATTTCTCCATAGCCGATGATTACACCAAGCAAGTTGTTGAAGTCGTGAGCTACGCCTCCAGAAAGCCGCCCAACGGCTTCCATCTTCTGCGATTGACGAAATTGCTCTTCCAGATGTTTACGTTCCGTCACGTCGCGATTCACGATCACCAACTTCTCAACCTTTCCGGATTTCACAATGGTGCTGGCTCGGGACTCGAGCGTGCGCCAGCTCCCGTTCTTGTGTCGCATGCGGTATTCGAGGCTTGTACCCTTACCGCTGAGGCGCGCTGCCGTTGCGGCCCTCTGCACTTTTTCGCGGTCTTCCGGATGGATCTCCTCCCCCGCAGTGGTGCCTCCCAGTTCCTGGGGTGTGTAACCAAGAATCTTTTGGTAGGAAGGGCTGTTGTAAAGACGCTGTCCTTTCACGTCCACGACAGCGATCATGTCGGCGGCGTTTTCCGTGATAAGGCGAAATAGTTCTTCGCGTTCGATCAGCTGTTTTCGAACCGCCTGGATCTGGAAGTGCTGGTAGACGGTATAGATGTCAAAGAGGAATACCAAGCCGACGAGGCCAAGAATCGTGTCGTTGAGGGGGGTGGAACTCGGTTCCTGATGATGGACGTGGATTACAGAGAAACCCAGCGAGACAATGCCGCCGGTGAGAATCAGAGTGATCAGGACGGCGCATAGCCACAGCCACCAATCGCGCCGCTCAACGACGCGCATCCGTTCGCGCAGGCTGGATCCAGAATCTACAAGTCCGTCCGCTTCCAACAAGGAGAGCCCCATGGTGTTTTCTCTAGGCCTTCATCTTCAACGGATTGGCCCAAACTGCTGGTTACGGGGGAATGGCTCTTCATGAAAAAGCACGATGCCTGCCATCCGACTTGGTTCCATTCAACTCCACAAGCGGTTGTAAGCCCCTTGGGAACAGTGACTTGCAAACGGGTTCCAGGTTCAGGCGAAAGTGAGATGAATGTAGATGTCCATGCGCTGGAATCCCGGACAGATTCTGGACAAATTGCTCAGTCCGAATGCCCGGAGGATCGTGAAGCAGATCCGGACGTACGATGACCTTCCTGATTTTCGTCCAAGACCCCGCGCATTACCTTCAAGACCGCAGACACTTCGGCTTTGAGCGAGGCCAGCAGACCGGCTACAGGCTGTAGATTGCGCTCATGGCCCAAACGCTCGAGGTCTTGAGCTGTCTGAGCGGCATTCGCCAGCCCCAGATAGCCCAATTCTCCTTTCATACTGTGCGCCGTCCTTTCAATCTCATCCGAATTGCCGGTTTCGATCGCCCGCTGCAAACCGGTTAGGTGCTTGGGACTCTCCTCCAGAAAAATTGTCAGCAGTTCGCGCAAGAGGGACTCGTCGCCATCGATGCGCTCCAACACTGCGCTGGGATTCCAAGTCGATGAAGACACCTCGATAACGGGAGTTCTCGTGGGCGCACTACCCATCCCTTTCGCGGGGACGACCTCGGCGATGGCCGCGGCAATTCCCTGGCTGGTCACTGGCTTGCTGATGTAGGTATCCATCCCCGCTTCCAGACAGCGTTCGCGGTCGCCCTTTATCGCGTGAGCCGTCATCGCGATAATCGGAAGGTGAGATGTTGTCTGGGTTTCGTTCTCACGGATCTTTCGCGTAGCGGTCAGCCCATCCATCTCGGGCATCTGCACATCCATCAGCGCAAGATCGAACGTCTCGGCTTCCAATCTCTTCAATGCTGCCCGTCCGTTTTGAGCGAGCGCACATAGATGTCCCATTTTCTCCAACATCCGAATAACCAGCTTCTGGTTCACCAGGTTGTCTTCAACGACGAGAATTCGAAGTTGCCTAGTATCCCCTGCCGGCTGGTCGCTACTCGCGGGGCGCAGACTATCATCGGTAGCCGTGTGACCGAGCGCGGTCAGCGCGGCAGACAGAAGTTCCGACGGCCCTAAAGGCTTAGGGAGACAAACTGCAATGGCATTTCTGCGATGTTGTTCTACTTTCGCGCGTTGGCCGGAGGTTGCCATCATCACGATACCAATTCGCCGATGCGGATCTTCTAAGATCTGCTCCGCGAGCTCAAATCCATCCATCCCCGGCATTTGAGAATCAATAACGGCCAAGCGAAAGCCAGCGCCCTCTGCTTCGGCTTGATGCACAGCTTCGAGCGCCGTCGTTCCACCCTCGACGGCAATGGGACGCATTCCCCAACTTCTCGTAGTCTCCAGCAAAACTTGCCTGTTCGTGGCATTGTCATCCACTAACAGCACGGGCACATCCGCCAGTTTCAGGCTTTGAGCTTTGAGCCCCGAGTTGTGGTGCGCTTCAGCAATTGTCAGGGGAATTGTGAAATGAAATGTGCTGCCGTTTCCGGCGCTGCTTTCCAACCAAATCCGCCCGCCCATCAGCTCAGTCAGTTGTGAGGAAATAGCGAGACCCAGCCCGGTGCCCCCGTAGTTTCGCGTTGTACTGCCATCGGCTTGAGCAAATGCTTCGAAGACGAGCGCATGCTTTTCCGCAGCGATGCCAATGCCGGTATCAGCCACACTGAAATGGAGCGTGAGTTCGCGTCCTGCGGAATCGTCTAAGTTCACTCGTATAATCACTTCGCCCTGGGGCGTGAACTTGATGGCGTTTCCTGCCAGGTTCAAAAGAATCTGACGCAGCCGTCCAGAATCGCCGATCACATGGTCAGGTATCTGAGGATCGATATAATAAGCCAGTTCGAGACCTTTCTGATCGGCTGGCAGCGCCAATCCTCTCAAGGTCTCTCCGACCACATTGCGCAAGTTGAATTCAATCGGGTCCAGTTCCAACCTTCCTGATTCAACCTTGGAGAAATCGAGGATGTCGTTGATCACCCCGAGCAGAGAATCACCGGAAGACTTCAACATGGTCAGATATTCGCGCTGTTCGCCGGTAAGCTCGGTGTCGAGTGCCAGCTCCGTCATGCCAATGATCCCGTTCACCGGAGTACGGATCTCATGACTCATGTTCGCCAAGAACTCACCCTTGATACGGCTGGCTTCTTCCGCTTTGTATTTGGCGGCGATCATCTGTGTATTGGCATCAAGCAACTCGGCGGTACGCTCGAGCAGTTCAACGGCGAGCCGATGCCGCTCGGTTATGGCCGAACCCACAATGAGTCCCGTCGCTGAGACCACGAACATGAAGAGACCATACTCGGAGAACAGAGCGGGTGTCGGCGGGGAGAAGTGCAATGCGACCACGATGCCAAAATTGAGAGTGAGTAACCCGGTCACAACGCGCTGGATTCCCTGACGCATGGCGATCCAGATGATGGGAACGAATGCCAAAAAGAAGGCGCGAAAATGCAGGAAGGGAGCGCCGAACATTATCCAGACTGAAAGCAGCAATGCGCAGATCTGGGCTCCACATTCCACCAGCGGCCAAAAACTACCGGTCGGAATGCGAGCGACTCTCCTCTTCCCAGGGCGCTCGGATGGTCCTCCGGTTAATTGCTGACGTACCCAGGGAAAGACATAAATCAAGAGGAAAGGCGCAACGCCCAGCAACCCGATTTCATCTCCAAGAAGCCAGAGCGCCGCGGACTGCCAGAATTCTTCCCAGCGGATCGCATGGTCCGCGACCAGGCAGACAACGCCAACTCCGGTGGATGCTACCGCCGCCGCAGTAGTTACAGAGACGTAACGCACTACGTCTTGTCGTCGATGTAAACCAAGGTCAATTTTCAGCGGCCCGCGCAGCACGTATGCCGCGGCCCCGTAGAGCCCGGCCATTCCCATCGCACCGAGCGTTTCGCCGAATGTTGTGAGGGGCTGGCCATAAATCAGAACTCCTGCAAGGGCACCAGAAACCGCCCCCAGACACGCATACCACGGGCTGATTCCCAGCAGGAGAGCCAGCATCAAGCCCGTAGCTGGATACCAGATCACCGCGCCAAGGCGAGAAATGACGATGATTTCCGGACGGTTCAACAGAAGATAAAGCAACACGAAGGCGACCGAGAGAAAAACGTGGCGAATCGCTACTCGCGGCGCAAACATGGCAGATTAGTCCGATTGGATTCCTGGTGACGTGAGTTGCGCCCGGTGGTCAGTCGAAAGCCTTTCGCCGCTCGCAATCGCGTCGCAGGAGCCGATGACAACTCGGTTGCGGCCAGATCGCTTGGCCTCGTACAACGCGGTGTCGGCGAAGGACAAGAGTTCAACATCGCGCATTTCGCCGGATCCAATTACGCCCCCAACACTGATGGTGACATTGACGTCTCCAGCATCCGTTGAGATCGGGGTTTCCGAAAGAGCAGCGCAGGCTCGCTCCGCGATTCTCCTCAGATCGTCCGGAGTGCAGTTTGACAGAACAACCAGAAATTCCTCGCCGCCGTAGCGACCAATAAAGTCATAGTTCCGCACCACCTGATGGATGCGGCGTCCAGCCTCTTTGAGGACTACGTCGCCAGTCAGGTGTCCGTAAGTATCGTTGACGCTCTTGAAATGATCGAGGTCAATCATCAAGACGCCAGTGTGAGTCAGCAACCGAACGCTTCGCTGAAGCTCGCTCGCGAGCAGGTGAAGTGTGGCCCCGTGACTCCATAGACCTGTCAGATCGTCGTGCGTTGCCTGGAACCGCAGCGCCTCGCGGGCCTGAATCAGTTCGTGCTGCAGCATCAGAATTCTTTTGCCTGCCCGCAGCCGCGCCCGCAATTCCGAAATGTCAAACGGCTTCGTCAGATAGTCGTCGGCTCCCGCTTCCAGTCCGGCCACGACATCTCGCTTCTGGTCTTTGCCCGAAAGGAGCAAGATGTATTGGTATCGTTCCAGTGGCATCGCGCGAACCCGGCGGCACAACTCAATACCGTCGATCCCGGGCATGATCCAGTCCAGAATCAAAAGGTCGGGTGTGTTCGACTGTTGCAGCAGCTTCCACGCCTGATTTCCATCTTCGGCGAGAATCACGCGATAGCCCCAGCTTTTTAGACGGCTCTGCAATACCCTGCGAAAAATAGGGTCGTCTTCCGCGAGGAGGACAGTTTCAGAAACGCAGCCTCCCGCCTGAAAATGCGCTCCCGGATTTCCGAGCTGCTCAGCGATGTCGATGGCGATTCTCCATGGACGTGGTTAAAGGCGGTTGCTCTAATGGATTGGGCTCGTGAAGGGAAGAGCAGCCGTCTCCGGGTTCGCAGTGTTTACGAGGACAGGATTCAATACCGCGAAAATGTTCCTGACTCAGGACCCTTCGATCGTTTGGACAACCGGATCGTGGATCGCTGCCAGAGTTTGCCAGGCCTAATCCTCGTTGCCCACGGGCCGACTGCGCTTCCAATGCTGCCTGCAACTCCAGGACACGCTCGCCAACTCTCACTCGGGCTCGGAGCTCTGCAGGTAGCGGGGGTTTGGCTATGTAGTCGTCAGCTCCAGATCGCAGTCCGGAAACGATATCCGCTTCATTGTTCTTGCCAGTCAGGATGATCAAGTACGTCGAAGACAACGCCGGAGAAGCTCTCACATTTCGGCAAATCTGCGGGCCGCTTAGTCCGGGCATAACCCAGTCAAGGATGGCCAGCTGTGGTGCGTCTGATCGCTGCAGGACCGCCCATGCTTCATCTCCATTATTGGTCATGATAATTTCATGATCAGTCCCGAGAACCTGGCGCAAGATCTTTTGGAAGAAATCGTCGTCTTCGGCAATTAGCAGTTTCATGCTTTACTCCGGTTTCTTGCTGACTTCGCCAATATCGCAGGCCCTCGGGCGCCAAACATACGTTCGCCTCAGCGCAAACGCGGTTGCCAAGCCCACGACGCCGTGGCGATCCGTGCGCTTAGAACCAATGCACGAGCACTGCCATTAACCGCCCTTGAAGATTTGCCACCTTGTGTCATAAGTGCCTTGTTTATATGGGCTTGAGTTCAGACTGCCCATGTCCGCAAATCAGTCGGGTTTGGTTGTCGGCGGGGCGGGGTGTCTACTTCGAGGATTCGTGTTCATCTACGAGACAACCATCATCCCAGGGTTGGTGACCCCTCTACGCGTCAGGCGTTGGTAATGAACCCTGATTACGCTATGGAGATGCTGCGCACTGTCTAGCTTCCCGACGCTATTCTGCAGCTAAGGAGATTCCCTTGGCGCGGTCTGAACCTGGGGGCGAGTGAGGCAAGATCTTCAGGCTCAGGGCTCCGAAACCAATCACCAGTGCTTGGCTTCGGAGAGCTCTTCATGCCTCAGTGTGCCGGAGGTTGCCGTCATCTAGCAGGAGAGGCAACGCGGAGTGGGGCCTCGCCGACCAGAGTCAGCGGATCGTGACGAGAATCTTGCCGAGCACCAACAAGTAGCCGATAATGGCGACCCAGCCGTGTGTGCGGATGGCTCGATGACTGGCGGGCCAAGGGAACATCAGCAGCCCGAAAACAGGCATCAGCTTGTCGGGCCACATCAGTCCGGCGACGCCAAAAATCAGGTTCAACTGCACAATCAGGTAGAAGATCAGATTTTCCATAAAAATGATTTTGAGGGGGAAACCGCAATTCTATTACAGCGAGCCCAGCGGAATGAAGCGAAAGTTACGAAAGTAACTGTGTTGACTTAAGCCCTCAGGGAACTGCCCGGATTCACGCCCTCAAGGGGCCCTTCTCGTTGGACACTTACCTCCGTAACGTTTGAGGGCCTAGCTTTTCGGCATAACCTTGAGGTGCAAATCGGTATTGCGAGGAGCTTTTTATCTCCGGCATGGACACATCGCAAGCAGCGCGCGCAGCGTCAGCGCGGGCGTTTGTTCACAGCTTGAACATCCTTATTAAGTACGCACGGATGTATGGCTACAGTCACAAACGTACCGAGACGCAATTTGAAACCACCTGGAGCGAACTGCAGAGTGCCCTGCCGAGCGGCGGTTTCCTGCTGGGAGTTTCCGACAACAAGCTGTTGCTCGATGGCATTCCCCTGGAGTCAGGCCAGTCGGAGAAAAGCTTCGCCACTCTACTGACCACGGCCGGTCTGGCCAGCTTGCATTTCTCCAAGGAAGTCACGGAAGAAGATTTCGTGCGCCTGGTCCGGGCCTTCATGGTTGCGGGATCGAAGGCAACCGATGTTGCGAAACATATCAAAGAAGCACTGGGTGGCAAGCAGGGATCGATCAAGATCAATGAAGTGAAGTTCGTCGCCGCCGACCCGCTGACAGGAGACGTCAGCATTGCAGCCCAAATCGCTGCCCAGACTTTAGGGCCGGAATTCAGACAGTGGCTGAATGACCCTCAGAAGCTCTTGCAGTTGATTGCGGCTGCCGAAGGCGCCAACTCCGGTGGCGGTAAAGTCACCGACGGAGCGCCAATGGTTCCGCTCGGCAGCGTGCCCAACATTCCCGTCGGAAAGGGCGGTGCCGGTGCGGGCGGCGGAGGCGGCACAGGTGGTGGCGGTGGCACCGGTGGCAGTGGTGGGGCTGGAACAGGCACGGGTGTAGCTCCGGCGTGGACGGGCGGCATGGTTCCCCTGCAGGAGCAGGAAGTGATCCAGGCAATTCGGTTGCTGACCCGCTTTGGACAGGTGCAGCATGATCCCCACGTCAAAGAAGAAGACCTGCACAAGGAGTTGAGTGAGACCGACCCCAACACGCGCTTGAATCTGCAACAGTTGTTGGGCAGCCTTGCGGCGCGCGCCACGTCCGCCGAGGAGCAGGACACTCCGCTGCTGATGAAGGCCGCCGAGCACATGGCTATCCGCTTCGCGCTCGAGCGCTACCAGAAGGGCGAAGTCAAGGTAAACGCCGTCCATCAGATGATGGAGCACATGAGCCGGCAGATGGACTCGCTGCGGCAGATTCTCAAAATCCAGGAAGAGAAAATGAACAAGGCCGGCATCCTGGTGGAGTCGCATGCCGACATCCTGGATCGCATGTTCTGGGCTGAAGTACCAGAGGCGGGCAAGAAGAGTGTGCTGCTGTCGCACGAAGCGCCTTGTGTTCCGCCCCGCAACCTGCGGCAGTTCGTGGAGAGCCTGCTGGAACGTGATGATAAGCAACTGGTCTCCGACATTCTGAACAATTACTCGAGCTGTTTGACCGCGAAAGAGGTTGAACCGCGTCGCCGCACCGCCATCGGATTGAGCCAGGTCGCCGATCTTTACGCGCGCCTGGGTGGCCAACCCATGGCGCAAGCCGTCCGCAAGCTGAGCGAACAGATCATCGCCGAAAAAGATGCCGAGATGCAGAGCTTGCTCAGCGCGGCCTTCGTGCGCTTGAGCCAGGAATCGAGCGCGGCCAGGAACTATCCGGCGATCAGTGAAGTCTGTGCCGGCATGGAACTGATCAGCGTTGAGCGCCCGGTATTGATGAGCGATCTTCGGCCGCGTGTTGGCGTCGAAAACCGTTTGCCAGAGTTCATCGAAGAAGCGATACGGCTGCAGCCGGTGTCGGCGGATTTGTTGGCCGTCTTGCGTCGCACGAGCCAGGCTGGAGCCGAGCACCTTGCGGACCGGTTCTTCCGCTGCATGCGGCGCGATGAGTGCGATCGCATGATCGAGATGGTGAAAGAGTTAGGATCGCCAGTACTGCTTCAGTTGCGCGAGATCTTACGCACGGGCCAGCCCCGACAAGCTTCCGGCGGAGTGGGGCTGATCAGCCGGCTGGATGTCGGTACTTTGCTGGAACTGCTCCCGGCGCGCCTGCCGGAATGGAACCGTTTCTATCACGACATTGTGGTCCGCCAGATCGCCTACGGAAACGCGGCCGATCGTGGACGCACACTGCTGGAACTGGCGGAAGTGCTCGATGCACTAGTGCTCCCCGAAGCGGTCGACGAGATCGGAATGAGCGGCGATCTGACTGCCGTGCCTCCACTCATCGCCATGGCTCGTCCCGGCGAGGCGGCTTTGCGTTCACCGTACATACAGTTGAAGGCCATTGAGTCGCTCGGACGGTTAAAGGACGCCGAGGCGGTAAACACGCTCCGGGAAATCCTGGAGGCCAAGAAGACTTTCGGATGGGTGTATCACCGCGAGCTCCGAATCGCCGCGGCCCAAGCTCTGTCGAAGACCGATCCCCGCTACGGTGCCCAAGTCATGCATGACAGCGGATTTGAATCGGCCGAACTGGCGATCGCACCGCTCGATCTAGCCCCGGCGTGTCCCTGGGTACGGCAACGCCGCTATGAGCGGATGGTTTTGGCTAAGACCGTGTCTGGAACGATTGGCAGCTCCTGGGGCAAGTCGAAGATCATGATTCGGGAATTGAGCCTCGGCGGTGGCATGGGGACGAAGGAAGACAATCTCCGGATTGGGAGCGAAGCCGACCTTGAGATTTCTCTGGGCATGCGCTCCAAGATACGGGCGCACGTGCTTCTACGCCGCGCTCGCGTAAATGAAGTAGGATTCGAGATCGTGAACACCGATCTGGAGAGCCGCTACAAACTCCGGCGCCTATTGGTGGAGGCACTGAATTCGGCCCCACAGAACAAGGGCCATGAGTGGGGCGGCGAGAGGAAAGTGTAGCGCTTAGCACTTAGCCGTTAGCCTAGCTCGAACCCAAAATCAAAAGCCTCTGCTATGCGCAGAGGCTTTTCAGTTCCTGCAAAACTGTTTTTTACTTCACCTTCAAGAAGATGATCGCCAGGGTGTACAGCGCCAGCGACTCGATCAGCACCAGGCCCAGAATCAGAGCGAACTGGATTCCAGGACGGGCGGCAGGGTTACGGGCAAGCGACTCGGTCGCGGCGGCAACGGCCTTGCCTTGGGCCAGGCCGCAGACAGCGGACGCGATCGCCATGGAGAATCCGGCGGTGATGGCGATCCAGCTTGCTTCGCTGGTACCGCCTCCCTGCGCGAACGCAGGTATGGCGAAGCACAGCGCGGAAAGAATCATGAACAAACGGCTTAGTTGACGCATGGGTGTTGCTCCTTTATGAATTGCCGCCAGGAGGTGGTTGACGCCATACCGTGCAGGCGCCCTCACGCTGGTGACTTCAGTTCTCAGTTCTCAGTTCTCAGTTCCCAGCAAAAACCACGCCGAGAAGAGAGCCGACAACTGGGAGCTGACTTATTGAGTTTTTCCTTCTCACTGAGAACCGACAACTGAGAACTGAGAACTAGTTTCAGTGCTCTTCCGCAACCGCGCCCGATACGTAAATGATCGACAGCAGCATGAAGACGTACGCCTGCAAGACCGCTACCACAATGTGAAGTCCGCTGAAGATGATGGGGACGCCGATCGGGATCATGGAAAAGAACACCAGCGTGATCAGGTCGCCGGCGAAAATGTTTGCCCATAGGCGCACGGTCAGTGAGAGCAAGCGCGCGAAGTGGCTGACCAGTTCAATCGGAAGCATCAAGGCTGCGAGCAGAATCCGCGCAATCAGCGGCATGCCTTCCATTGGCGGTCCGAAAAAGTGCAGCAGATATTTCGGGCCGGCGTGCTTGAACCCCTGCGCTTGGTAGTAGAGGAACGCGCAAATAGCACAGCCAAGAGGAACGATTGGAACTGCAGTCGGCGACTCGAACCCCGGAATCAACCCAATCAGGTTGCAGACCAGGATGAAGATGAAAATGATGGTAAAAAAAGGCGTGTAGGGCTCGCTATGATGGCCAATGATCTCGTGGCTCTGGCTGAGTACAAATCCTTCAATACCCTCGAACGAATGCTGCAGCGGCCCTGGAGATTCCACCGAAAGCCGCGACCGGACCAGCAGGAAGAGGATCAGCAGAAAACCAAAAACCAGAAGTTCCATCGCGAAAGAGTCACTGATCGGCGCGGATGCGTATTTGGGCTCAATGTGAAGCATCCGCAGGAACGTGGTAACCGGCCCCGCAAAAAGGTGATTCAGGATTTGGGTGAACCAAAGTTGTTCGGGCATGAAAGCTTGTAGCTGCTGGCTCCCGGCTTATTGCGGAACTCAGTCGTGTCCAGACCTGTCTTGCCTGAGTGCTGCGTATAACTCATAGAACGCTTCGCAGACGATGGCACCCACGGGTAGAAACAGGCCCGCGAACAAACCCCTGAGGCTCGCGGGGAAACTGGTTAATATAACATACGCGGCCAGCCCCAACAATACGTAGCGAAGCAGGAATCGGGCCACGATTCCCGCGCCGGACTGAGGTTTGCCGGTGTTGGTCACGCGATCTGCGAGGCCGGAGACGCCGCTTTTCAGCCATTGAAAATTCAGATAGGCGATCACGCATCCCAGCAGGAATCCGATGGCAGCCCGAAGCCCGAACCTGGCCCAGGCTATGGCGCAAAGAACGGGGCCAAGGATGAGCATGAAGTTACGGATGCGTGGAAGGGCGGCGGCATAGAACCCTTCTTCCGCGTTGTGCTCGACGCCAGTGGCGTTGGGATGGGATTGGTCGGTCATCATGCGATGGACGACTGTTGAGGAGCTATCCTTCCGCTTCGAGTCGACCTTACTTCGTGTCACGTGAAATGGTGCGGATCAGTTCAATCAGGCCGGCGGCTGTGCCCAGCAGCAGTCCAACGACTGCAATCCATGTAGTGTGCAGCCAGCGGTCCAGAAGCGACCCCAGGAGATATCCCGCCACCGTCCCCGCGGGCAGCATGAAAGCGAGTTGGCTGTATCGTCCGACTTGAACCCATGGGCTTTTCTTACGGTCGGGATCCTCGGGAGGAGTGGAAGGCATTGGGCAAGACGCTCAGAAGAAATGATACGGCAGGCTGTGGTATGTGGCGAGAGTCAGTTTGGGGCTCTGACGCGGCGGCTCCAGCCTCGAGGACGCACTTCTCTAATGCATCAGGTTGGCGACTTTTGACTGCTGCGCAATCCCCAATGCCCAATTCACTATCTCGATGAACCGATTGGGCATGATGCCGATGTAGAGCGTGGCCAATCCTGTAAGCCCCAGTGCCACGCGCATCGCGAGACTTACGGGCAGCTTTTCTTCTCCCTTTTCCGGCTGGCGCATGAACATCGCGTTGGCGATCTTCAGGTAGTAGTAGAGGCCGAAGACCGAGTAGAGCACGCCGAGAGAGGCCAGAACGTAATGTTTAGTCTCGATCAGACTGAGGAAGATGAAGTACTTTCCCCAGAATCCGGCGAGGGGCGGGATTCCAGCCAGCGATAGCATGAACAGCAGCATCAGCACCGCTTCGACAGGGGCGCGTGAGTATAGGCCGTTGAGATCGTCGAGATCGTCGCCGGCAATGTTGCGATGACGAAGTGAAGTGATCACCGCAAAGGCGCCAAGGTTCATGAACGTGTAAACGAGCAGATAGATCAGGATGCCTTTGAATCCATCGGAGAACCCATCATGCGAGGTGGCTGTGCCCAAAGCGATCATCCCCAGCAACATGTATCCCACATGCGCAATCGAGGAGTAGGCCAGCAGGCGCTTGGTATTAGTCTGGGTGAGCGCTGCGAAGTTGGCGCCAGTCATGGTCGCGATCGAGACGAATACCAGAAGAGGTACCCAAACATCCCGCATCGAGACCAGCCCACAGAATTGGAACGGGCTTCCTAGCAGAATTCGCAGCAGCATCGCCCAACCCGCCGCCTTGACTGCGACGGACATGAATCCGGTAATGCTGGTCGGGGCTCCTTCATATGCGTCCGGAGCCCATTGATGAAAAGGAATTGCGGCGATCTTGAATAACAATCCCGTCAATGTCGTCACGACGGCGATAATCGCGACCGGCCTGTACTGGGGATCGAATGCGCGATGCAGCAGTTGCTGATGAATGCCTGCGAGATTCGTGGTGCCGGTCAGCCCATACAGCAGCGAAAGCCCGTAGGCAAAGATCCCAGACGAAAACGCGCCCAACAGTAGATATTTCAAAGCGGCTTCATTCGAGCGCCGGTCGCGGCGTAGAAATCCAACGAGCACGTAGGTCGAGATGGCCATCAGTTCCAGGCCGATAAAAATCAGGACGATATCAAATCCGGAGGCCATGCACATCATGCCCGCTACCGAAAGCAGCATCAAGGCATAGTACTCGCCGTGGTTTTCGTTTTCCGTTTCGAGATACCGCACCGACATGAGAATGGCGATCGCGGTGCCCGCCAGAAACAGATAAAAGAAGTAAAGGGCGAAGCGGTCGACCACCATAGTACCCAGCATGCCGACTTTGCCGGGCTCGGCGCCCAGAAAGAGCTGAATCTTGTAAACGCCGGCCGCGGAGAAGCAAACACCAATAAATGCCGTCACGGCATTTAACCACTTCATCTCCTTGGGGAGCATGAAGTCGATCAGCAGGATGCCAAGTGCAAACAGCACCAGCAGCGTGATCGGAAGCGCGAGCAGATAGTCGGTCCAGGCCACTAATTCTTCCCCTTTGCCGGAGCCGGAGCAGGCGTGGTGCGAGTGACCGGGTGAATTGCTGCCGGCGTGCCGGTGTTCACCGCTGCGGGACTGGGCCTGGCCGACGAGCCGCACCCCGCGCACTCACTCGGGGCAGCAGCCCCGCCTGCAACCCAGGCTGTGGTCTCAGCTTTCGGCGTCTCACGATTGAACGTGGCCGCAAGATGGTTCACGGGCTGCTCGAGGATCTGGAAGAACGGCTTGGGGTAGAGCCCAATCCAGAAGGCCATGATGAGCAGCGGAACAAAGGTGGCTACTTCTCGCGGCGTGAGATCATGCAGCTTCTCATTCTTCGGATTCGTGACCGGGCCGAAGAATACGCGCTGGTAGAGCCACAACAGATAGGCAGCCGCGAGCACAACTCCCGGCACGGCCCATGCCGTCCAGAACCAGCCGGGGTGGCCGGCAATGTCCTTCTGCAGGAACGTTCCTCCCAGGATCGTGAACTCGCCGACGAAGCCATTGAGCAGCGGCAGTCCCATCGACGAGAGGAACATGATCATCGTGATGGTGGCATAGATCGGCATCACGTTCGAGATGCCACCGTATTCGGAGATCTCGCGCGTGTGCCGCCGTTCATAGAGAATGCCGACGATCAAGAAGAGCGCGCCGGTCGAGATTCCGTGGTTGATCTGCTGCAGGACGGAACCGCTGATTCCAAGTGGCGATAGCGCGAAAATCCCGAGCGTACAGAACCCGAGGTGGCTTACCGAAGAATAGGCCACCAGTTTCTTCATGTCCTTCTGCATCAGCGACACGAGTGCGCCATAAATGATCGCGATGACCGATAGCACCATCACCCAGAAGCGCGTGCGCCCATGCGTGAGGACGTCGGGAAAGAACGGAAGCGAGAAGCGGATGAAACCGTATGTCCCCATCTTCAGCAGGACGCCCGCCAGGATTACCGAACCCGCGGTTGGAGCTTCCACGTGCGCATCCGGCAGCCAGGTATGGAAAGGAAACATCGGGACTTTGATCGCGAAGGCGAAGAAGAAGCTCAGGAATAGAAGGGTCGCGGCGTAGGGACCGTAGTCGGTATAGATTTGAGGTGCCGTCTTATACAGTTCTTGCAGGGCGAACGTGTAAACCCCGGTGATCGAGTGATGATGGAAATACAGGAACAGGATGCCGAGCAGCATCAGCACCGAACCGGCCAGCGTATACAGAAAGAATTTGATCGCGGCGTAGAGTTTTCGCGGGCCGCCCCAGATGCCGATCAGCAAGTACATCGGCACCAGCATGGCTTCCCAGAAAACGAAAAAGAGGAAGAAATCGAGCGCCATGAAGACGCCGAGCATACCGGTCTGCAGTACCAGGAACCAGACGTAATATTCCTTCACCCGGTTCTCGATGGCGGTCCAGGACGAGAGAATCGAGATCCAGCCCAGCAGCGTGGTCAGCATGATGAGCAGGAACGAGATGCCGTCGATGCCGAGGACGTAACCTGCGCCGATGGAAGGAATCCAATTGTTCGCCGTACCTTCAACGAACTTGAACTGAGCCGCATCGCCGTTCTTCACCAGTTCCCAAAATCGCGGCACCAGCGGCAGGGAAATTAGGAACCCGGCGAGGGCAAAAATGTTGGCGATCCAACGGATGGCGTCCTTGTTCTCCTTGGGAACGAACAAGAGCAGGATCGCGCCCAGCAGAGGCGTGAACAGAATGATGGAGAGGATGTGAGATTCCATTGTCTTTGAACTCTCAGCTGTGAGCTTCGAGCTGCGAGCTGCGAGCAAACCCAGGTTCGTTTGCTCAAAACTCGGAGCTCATAGCTCGCAGCTCTCAGTGATACAGGTAATAAAACACGAACCCTACCAAACCCGCGGTCATCACCAGGGCATACCACTGCACCAATCCCCATTCGAGCAGGCGCGCCGGATAACTCAACATGCGAGCCAGAATGGCAGGACCGTTGACACCAATACCGTCGATGATCCACTTGTCCCACCAACTCGAGATCGTGGCCACGAAACGCGTAAGCCATCCGCTGGCATTCACGGCGCCGTCAATGACGTTGGCATCGAACCAGGAACTGGCCTCGCCGAGTCCCATAGCGCCCAGGCGCACGCCGCCCAGCTTTCGCCGTCCGGTGAAGACGTAGTCGTAGCCTTCGTCGACGTAATATTTGTTCAGCAGAGTGTTGTAGACGGGCGGGGACAGAGCATTGATCGGCTCGACGTAGCCTTTGTCGGCCTCGCGATACGAACGTCCAGCCATGTACCAGCCGAGGGCAGCTGCGCCCACAGACAGGAACATGAGCCAATACTCGGTTCCACTGGACTTCTCTTCTTCTTTTGTTCCGGCGGCGAGTTGTCCTGGCTCTTCCTTCGCAAACACCCGAGCCTCTTTCGCGAATACCGGGGCCAGATACGCCTCGAAGCGATTCGTCTCGCCATGAATGCCGACCAACCGGGCAAGGCTCTGCGGGAAGCCAAGAAATCCGGCGAACAGCGACATCACGGCCAGCACGACCAGTGGCATGGTCATAGATACGGGCGATTCGTGGATGTGGTGCTCGACCTCGTGGCTCATCCGCGGCTTGCTCCAGAACGTCAGGTAGATCAGCCGAAACATGTAGAACGCCGTCATCAGCGCGGTGGCGTAACCGATAATCCACAAGAGGTGATAGGCCACGCTCTCGCTGGTCCAGGCCTGCCACAGGATTTCATCTTTGGAAAAGAATCCAGCGAAAGGCGGTATTCCTGCGATGGCCAATGTCGCGATGAACATCGTCCAGTATGTCGTCGGAATCCGGTCGCGCAGGTTGCCCATGTTGCGCATATCCTGCTCGCCTGACATGGCGTGAATCACCGAACCTGCTCCGAGGAACAGCAAGGCCTTGAAGAATGCGTGGGTGAAGACGTGGAACACGCCGGCGGCGAAAGCTCCCACGCCCAGAGCCAGGAACATGTACCCGAGTTGTGAGACCGTCGAGTAAGCGAGCACGCGCTTGATGTCGTTCTGCACAAGACCAATCGACGCGGCGAAAATCGCTGTTAGCGCGCCCACGATGGCAACCGTCTTCATCGATGTCGGAGCCAGTACGAACAGCGCATTCGAGCGCGCCACCATGTAGACGCCTGCCGTGACCATAGTGGCGGCGTGGATCAGCGCGCTGACGGGCGTCGGGCCCTCCATGGCATCCGGCAGCCATATATAAAGAGGGAGCTGCGCTGACTTGCCGCAGGCTCCGACAAAAAGAAGAAGCGTTGCCGCGGTGATGATCGGATCGCCGATCTGAAAATGTCCAGACCGGGCCGCGGCGTTCACGTCGATGTAGCGCAGAGAACCCATCAGCCAGGCTATGAAGAACATCCCCAGGAGGAACCCGGCATCGCCGATGCGATTGACGATGAATGCTTTGTTCGCGGCGTCGCTGGCGGACTTGCGCTGGAAGTAAAAACCGATCAGAAGGTACGAGCAGAGGCCGACGCCCTCCCAGCCTACGAACATCAGCGCGTAGTTGTTGGCCAGGATGAGCGTGAGCATCGAGAACATGAAGAGGTTGAGATAACCGAAGAACCGGTAATAGCCGCCCTCATGGGCCATGTAGCCGGTCGAATAAATATGGATGAGCATCCCGACCCCGGTGACAAACAGGAGCCAGATGGCGGAAAGAGGATCGAGCAGGAACCCTGCATCAATCTGGAAATTGGCGGCCGAGCCGTCTTGCTTGAAGAAGTTCAGGTGTCCGGTGTCGGTGCCGAGCCAGGTGTAGACGATCTTCTCAAAGGGTTGATGATTGTTTGCTCCGGCCCACACGTTGTACTGGAGGACCGCCCCGCAAGCGAACAGAAACGTCAGCACGACGACACCGACGCACACGGCGTTGACGCTTTGCTTGGTCAGCTTTCGACCGAAGAAAAACATCATCGCCGCCCCGATGGCCGGCAGCAGCGGGATTAGGTAGATGTGGTCTAGAAAGAGCATTCAGCACTCAGCATTTCAGCGCTCAGCCTGTCGGCTAAGCACTTAGCACTTGGCAGTTAGCATTTGGCAGTTAGCATTTGGCCGCCCAGGTTCCTGGCGAACCAGAGGAATCCTGTGATGGCTAGATGCTAAGTGCTAATTGCTAAGAGCTGCTTTCCTACCACTTCAGCAAATTCACTTCGTCGACGTTGACCGTCTCCTTATTACGGAAGAAGGCGATCAGGATGCCGAGTCCGACAGCGGCTTCAGCCGCCGCGTCGGTAATGACGAAAATTGCGAATACCTGGCCGTGCAACGCGGACGGCCCGTGAATGCTCTGCCAGTAACGCGAGAACGCAACCAGATTCAGGTTGACGGCGTTCAAGATCAGTTCGATCGACATCAGTACAATGACAACGTTGCGGCGAGTCAGCACGCCGATCACGCCCAGCAAAAACAGCGCCGCGCCCAGAACCAGGTAATGCAGAGTCGAGACTTCGAAAAGTGCTGAGTGCATGTGATTATGAGCTTCGAGCCGTGTGCTTCGAGCTAAGAACAGGCTGGGATAGTCCCGGTCCACAGCTCGAAGCTCGCAGCTTATTCAAATTCTTTTCTTCGCCATCACCACCGCCCCGATGATCGCCACCAGCAGGAGCAACGACGCGATCTCGAAGGCGAACATGTATGTCCCAGCATGCTGGTCGAACAGGAGGTCTGCGATCCCCTGGGTGTTCTGCATGTCCACGTACGACGTTCGTCCCTCGGGGAAGAGCACTCTGCCTTTCGTGGTCGTCGTATAGACAGTGATAAACAATCCGCCGAGGACGGCTGCCGCCACAACGCCTACCAGCCATTGCTTATTGAATTGCCGCTCTTTTTCCGCACGCTCGATCGAGATCAGCATGATCACGAACAGGAACAGCACCATGATGCCCCCCGCATAAAGAATGATCTGAACGCCGGCGACAAATGGGGCATAGAGCATCAGGTATAGCGCTGCCTGAGCCAAAAGCGTGGTGATCAGCGCCAGCGCCGAGTGAACGGCGTTCTTACGCGTGATGACCAGGATGCCGCCGATGATCATGATGGCGGCTAGCCCGTAAAAGAAGAACGGGGTCGCGACTGGCGGATTCGAGGCGAGCGAAGGATTCATCGCTGGAACACCTCCTTCACCTGCGCCAGCAACTCTGCTCGCATTCCGACCACAGCGGTAAGAATGAGCAGCGCCAAGCCGGTCGGCAACAGCACCTTCCATCCCACTTTCATGAGCTGATCAAAGCGATAACGCGGGAACGTGCCACGATACCAGATATAGAGGTACATGAATCCTGCAACTTTGGCCGAGAACCAGAAAATATCTCCCACGCGGTCCCGAACCGGTGGGAGGAACATCAGCAGACCGATCAGTGTCAGGACAGCTCCGAATCCCGCAAGCCCTAAGGTCTGAATCTTGAAGAGCGGGTGCTTGGGCATCCGGGCGGTGTTATAGAAGCACATGGCGCCAAGTAACAGGAATGCAATTCCCGGGATGAAAGAAAAAGCCAGATCCCAGGTTGTTCCATGCAGCAGATTCGGAAAGGGCCGCAGCCATCCCCCGAGCCACAATGTCACTGCGATCGACGAGACCGCGATCATTGCCGAATACTCAGCCAGGAAGAAAAGAGACCAGCGGAAGCCGCTGTATTCGGTATGGAATCCGGCGGTGAGCTCGGATTCAGCCTCGGGGAGATCGAATGGGGCTCGGTTGGTTTCGGCGACCATCGCGATGGCAAAGATCCCGAACGCGATGATGCCAAGAGGGAAGAACTTGAAGAGGAACCAGATTCCTTGTTCCTGCTGCGCCTGAACAATGCCGATCATGCTGAGCGTGCCGGTCTTCGACTCGTTCAGGCTGGTCATCAGGATCGCCGAAACCACGGCCAGTCCCATGGCCACTTCGTAGGAAACCATTTGCGCGCTCGAACGCAGCGCGCCAATCAGAGGATAGTGCGAGTTCGATGCCCACCCCGCTGTTACGATCCCTAGCACGGAGAGCGATGACACACCCAGCATGAACAGGATCCCGATGTTCATGTCGGTGATGGCGTGGGTCGGGCCGAAGGGGACTACAACGAAGACGGTGAACGCCGCGAGCACTACGATGAACGGCGCCATCCAGAAGACCACCTTGTCGGCTCCGTCTGGAATGATGTCTTCTTTCAGCAGAAGCTTGAGAGCATCGGCGATTGGCTGCAGCAATCCGTGCGGACCCACGCGCATCGGCCCGAGGCGAACCTGCATGTGCGCCAGGATCTTCCGCTCCAGCCAGTTCATCGCGATCACAGCGATCGACAAGCCGACGAACACCAGCAGTACGTAGACCGTGGCCCAAAAAAAGTTTCCGGCGGCACCAGGGGTCTTGTCGCTGCTGAGGTAAGACTCGATGTATTGCACGATCTCGTGCATCAGCGGTCTACCTCGCCCAGAACGATATCGAGCGTGCCGATGACCGCGATTACATCGGCCACGAGCTGGTCCCGGCACATCACGTCGAGCGCCTGCAGGTTTACGAAGCTCGGGGGACGGACGCGCACGCGGTAGGGCTGCGTTGATCCGTCACTCACGATGAAGTATCCCAGTTCGCCCTTGGGAGCTTCGATCGAGTGATAGACCTCGCCGACCGGGGGCTTCATCACTTTCGGAACTTTGGCCATGATGGGCCCTTCGGGAATGCCTTCGACTGCTTGCTCGATGATCCGGAGCGACTGCCGCATTTCCATCATGCGTACGATGTACCGATCGTAGGTGTCGCCATTTTCACCGATGGGAATCTCGAACTCAAAATTCTTGTAGTTGGCGTAGGGCTGGGCTTTGCGGATGTCCCATTTGACCCCACTCGCGCGCAGTACCGGGCCGGTGACACCTAGAGCGATGGCGTCTTTGCCTGAGATGACGCCCACGTCCTTTGTGCGCTCTAACCAGATGCGATTCGTGGTGAGCAGTTCTTCGTATTCGTCAATCTTCGGCTTCACGAAGGAAACGAAATTTCTCACGTCTCTTTCGAACCCGTCGTAGGCCTCGTACTGCAGGCCGCCGATGCGGAACGCATGCGTGGTCAACCGGGCGCCACAGTACTTCTCGAAAATCTTGAGAATTTCTTCCCGGTCGCGGAAGGTGTAGAAGAGCGGTGTGATGGCGCCGATGTCGAGCGCGTGCGTGCCGAGCCACAGCTGGTGGCTGGCGATGCGGTTGAGTTCGGTGAGGATAACGCGGATGTACTGCGCTCGCGGTGGGGCCTCAACGCTCAGAAGCTTTTCGACTGTCTCGCAATATCCCAGCCCATTCGAGACCGCGGCTACATAGTCCATGCGGTCGACGTAGGGATTAAACATTGTGTAGGTGCGGTTCTCGGCAATCTTTTCGACCCCGCGGTGCAGGTATCCGATGACGCACTCAAGCCCGAGAACTTTCTCGCCATCCAGCCGAAGAATTACGCGCAGCACACCATGGGTCGCCGGATGCTGTGGGCCCATATTGATGACGAGCTCGTTCGCGTCAAGGAACGTCTTGTCGGGCATGTCGAGATCGAGCGGCGAGAGTGTGTTGGGATCGGTCATGAATCGTCGTTAGCCGGTGGTCGTTCGTCGGTGGTTCTTGGTCCTCACTGCCCGCTCTCGATCCCCAGGTTGATCTGTACCCACTCGTTGTCCTGCTGCAGGATTCCGTAATCCTTGCGCAGGGGGAATCCCTTCCAGCCATCCGGCAACAGAATGCGCTTGAGATCCGGATGCCCATCGAATTTGATCCCAAACATGTCGTAGACTTCGCGTTCCAGCCAATTGCACGTTGCCCAGAGAGGGACCGAACTCGGAACCGTCTCGCCATCCGCGATCTGTGTCTTTACACGGATGCGCTCATTCCGCTGGAAGGAATAGAGTACCCAGACTACGTCGAACTGCTTCTCGCGCTTCGGATAATGCACCGCCGTCACGTCGACGCAATAGTCAAACTTCTCGTCATCGCGTAGAAGTTGCAGAATCTCAGGAATCAGCGACCTATCTACTTCAAAATAGTTTTGCCCGAGATGAGTGAGTGGGTTAATACCCGTCCCGTACTCGCGCTTGTACTTGGCCACCAGGGGCGAATCCCACGGAGTCGGCACGGGCCCGGCGGGTTTCGGCGGAGCAGGATGGCCCGCGGCAGGCGCTGCGGGTTTAGCCGCCGGCGTAGCAGGCGAGGCTGGTTTGGCGGGAGTCGCGGGGGCTGCGGCTTTCGGTGGAGTCGCAGTCTCGGCCGGGGTCGTCTTGGTTTCTGATTGAACGGAACCGGAGGGCGTGGATTTCACCCCGCCCGGGGTTGCGGGCTTATCCGCCGTCGGGTTTTCATTTTCCGGCGACGGCGGAGGGGGCGATTTGGTTTCGTCCGGCATAAAGCGACGGCACAGACTCCGGCGCAAGCTGCGTTCGAAAGAACGTTCACTTTTATCAGCTTGGGGAAACGGTGTCAAACCAGACGGCTCTGGTGTCAAGGCCTTTGGCAGTCACGCACTTGCAGCGCAGTTGAGGTTCCAACTCTACCTTCGGACCTTGATCGTTTTCACAAACAATTCAAGCTCCTGTAACCCTCTGTTAACCCTGCCTTCATAGGCTTATCGGCCTATGAAAAAAACACTTGCTCTGCTCTCGCTCGCAGCTGTCTGCTCTGTGGGTACAGCAGTCTGCCAGAATGATCACCAGAACCACATCAAACGGGTTCTTCTGATCAGCGTTGACGGTATGCATGCCGTCGATTTCCTGAACTGCGCTAACGGTATCAGCGGCGCGAATCACGGAGAACCTTATTGCCCAGCCCTTGCTGCCCTCGCTACACACGGCGTCAATTACGTCGCCGCCAGCACCTCCAAACCATCAGACTCGTTTCCCGGGCTAACGGCGATCATCACCGGTGGAAGCCCGGCCCTCACCGGCGTGTATTACGACGTCGCCTATTCCCGCAATTTGCAAGGACCTGCAACGACCACTGGCAACGGCAATGCGGCTGGACTCTGCACACCGGGTCAGGTGCCGACCGGCTATACAACGGAGTATGAAGAAGGCATCGACATCGACCAGACCCAGGTAAACGGCGGAACTCCCGGCGCTGCTCTCACCGATGGCACCATCGCTTCCATCGATCCCAAGAAACTGCCTCGCGATCCGGCGAAGGGTTGTGCGCCCGTGTGGCCGTGGCAGTTCGTCCGCGCCAACAGCATCTTCAGCGTCATTCACCAGAATGGCGGAGTCACCGCGTGGTCCGACAAGCACCCCGCGTACTCCTCCGTGGCCTCCGGCATCGGGCCAACAGCACTGGACGATTTCTATGCGCCGGAAATCAACTCCAACGTGATTGGGCTTCCCCATGTCACAACGCCCACCGGCGTAGCTTGCGACAACGTGCTCGACACTGCCGCCGACCTCACGGCCTGGACCAACAGCTTCCAGAACATTCAGTGCTATGACACGCTGAAGGTCGACGCCATTCTCAACTGGATCGATGGCAAGACTCACCTCGGCGGCGGAAAGTTGAAGGTCCCGAACATCTTCGGCATGAACTTCCAGGCCGTGAGCGTGGGCCAGAAGCTCATTGAAAAGGGCAACAGCACGGTCGGCGGATACCTCGACGCTGCTGGCACGCCCACTGCAGCCCTGCTCAGCGAGTTCCAGTTCGTCGACGCCTCGATTGCGGCATTCGTCAGCGAGCTGAAAAAACAGGGCCTTTATGATAAGACCCTGATCGTGATCACGGCCAAGCACGGCCAGTCACCGATCGATCCGAGTCTCTATGTCAGGCAGACCATCAACGGCACTTCCCCGGCCGCACTGATCTCCAACCAGTTGCACGCTGCCATGCCACCTTCCGAGGATCCCAACGGCAGCGGCATTGGATCGACGGAAGATGACGTCTCTCTGGTCTGGCTGACGAATCCGTCATACACGGACGCCGCGGTGGGCCTCCTTGAGGCCAATCTTGGCCCCTTGGGAGTGGGGGCTGGGCAGTTCTACTATGGCCCCTCGCTCGCTCTTAACTTCAACGATCCCAACCAAGACCCGCGCACGCCGGACATCATCGTGACCCCCAACATCGGCGTGACTTACTCGGGCAGCCACGCAAAACAGGCCGAGCACGGCGGGTTCGCCCATGACGACACCAATGTCGTGCTGCTGGTTTCCAATCCGGATTTCGACAGCAAGACCGTAAAGGCGGCGGTAGGCACGGCCCAGGTGGCGCCGACCATCCTCAAGGCCTTGGGCATCGATCCTCGGGCCTTGGATGCGGTGCGGACTGAGGGCACGGGCGTACTCCCGGCGCTCGATCTCAAGTAGCGCGTTTCGCAACATAATCCTCAACATTTTTATCCCGACCAGACCTTTGGATTGGCAAATCGCCAATCCAAAGGCCCGGGCGGGACTTTGAGTTTTCTTGTAGGACGCCGGTATGAACCGGGCCCCGTCTCAGAGCTAGCGCAACTCGACACCCGATATCCGGGGTAACGGCATCCGAGCTAACCCAGATCCCGAGGTCAGCTATCGCGATTGGGCCTGGTAGGTTTCGATCAGATCGCGGATGCGTTGCGCATCGCGCTTGCGATGGCCATGACTGGTGATGGGATCGGTCCCGCCAGTAGATTCGATCACGATCTCGGCCCAGAACACGCCGGTGGAAATGTGGACCGATGCGACCTTCGACATGGTAATGCTCTCTTCGTTGCTGCCGAAAAAGCGGCCTTTCACGCGAGAAACGCGCTGCGGGCTGATCACGAGCTTTGTGGGAAACCAGAAATTGCCCTGCGTCCACCGCGAAGCGGTGAAAATCTCGGCGGGGGAAGAATCCATCGGGTTGAGAGGTGGAGTGCTCAAAGATCGATAAGTGTCTCACCACTAAACGACTCGAATTATGCTAGACCCATTCCAACGCGCCCTTCTTCCAGACCCAGATATATCCGATGATCAGGATGGCGAGAAAGATCAGCATCTCCAGCAGCCCGAACAGCCCGAATGCTTTGAACTTCACTGCCCAGGGAAAGAGGAAAATCGTTTCCACATCAAAGACGACGAAGAGGATTGCAATGATGTAGTAGCGAACCGTGTAGCGTCCTCGGGCGTTGTCGATGGGGTCGATCCCGCACTCGTACGGCATCAACTTGGTCTTGCTGGGATTGTTCGGCCGCACCAGCTTAGCAAGAAGCAACGTGATTGGAAGCAGCGTGCCTACGATCACAAGGAAGATGAAGATTGGAACGTAGTTTTGCGGCATATGAATTCAACTTTGTGCAGCACGTCATCCTAGCGCGGATGCTATCCGACTTCAAGTGAAAGCAAACCAAACCCCAAAAAGCTATCACCACTAAGGCCACGAAGGTTTACGAAGGAAGACCTCAGACTCCGAACTCCTGATTCTTCGCGGCCTTGTGGTTCAAGCCTTTGTAGGCGCTCACGCGAGTCCGTTTCGGGTCAGCGGCAGCTCTCTGATCCGTTTCCCGGTCGCCGCGTAAATCGCGTTGCACAGTGCCGGAACAAACGGTGGAACTCCTGGCTCACCGACTCCAGCAGGGGGTGCCGAGCTCTCCACGATCTGTACGTCCACGTACACGGGCGCATCATTCATCCGGGCCACTGGATAATTATGGAAGTTTGACTGGTCGATTACGCCGTTCGTCGCCGTAATCTCGCCGGTGCGGGCGATGCTGGTCCCGAATACGGCGGCACCCTGAAACTGCGAGCGGACCATGTCTGGGTTGGCGACGATCCCCGCATCGACCGCGGTATAGACGTTCGGGATTCGTACCGCGCCGGAGCTGTCCACTTCTGCCTCCACAACCGAGGCCACGTAGGTCAAGAAGCTCCGGTGCACGGCGATGCCCATGCCCCATCCGTTGCCCGATTTCTTTTTGCCCCAATTGGCTTTATCAGCCGCCAGTTGCGCGACGTGGCGCAGTCGCGCCGTGTCATAGGGATACTTCGCCGCGACATCGGCAGGTTGCTTGACGTCGATGACATGGCCCGATCCGATCAATGCAAGCAAGTAATCATACGGATCGCGGTTCGCCGCGTAAGCGAGTTCGTTTGCGAATGACTGCACGGCGAATGCGTGATAAATGTTCGCGACCGACCGCAGCCATCCGATGCGGACGTGGTTCACAGCCTTCCCGTTCTCTGAGCGGAAGTTCGGCACATCAAACGGGATTACGTTCCACCCCAACGACATCTCTCCATCGCTGCCGTAGACAGCATCTTTATCGAACGTCGATGCGATTGAAGGAAAGACGGAGCGCTGCAGCCATGCCTTAGGAATTCCCTTGTCGTCAACGGTGGCCTTGATGTACATGGCCGCGACTGAGTGGAAGTAATCGAACTTGATGTCGTCCTCACGGCTCCAGACGACTTTTACGGGCTTGCCGGTCGTTTTGGACAGCACAGCAGCTTCGACGGCGTAGTCCGGTTTTGATTTGCGGCCGAAGCCTCCGCCCAAGAACGTGACGTGGCATGTAACATTCTCTTTCTTCAGGCCGAGTTTCTTGGCCACTTCTTCCTGTACACCTTGAGGATTCTGCGTCGGTGACCAGACGGTGACTTTCTCGCCTTGAACGTCAGCGACGGCCACGGGAGGCTCCATCGATGCGTGTGCCAGATGCGGAGCATAGTATTCCGCCTCGAGGACTTTGCCGCCCTTGGAGAACTCGGCGTCGGGATCTCCGATCTTATGCACTACTTTCCCCGGTTGGCGGGCAGTCTCCTGCAACTGCTTCTTGTAATCCGGCGAGTTGTAGACGGCGTGCGCGCCGTTGTCCCATTCGATCTTGAGCGCGTCGCGTCCCTTGAATGCCGACCAGGTGTTGTCGGCGATGACTGCGACGCCCCCCAGCGGCTGAAAGTGGTGCGGGGGCTTGAAGGGATCGATCGGGATCGTCTGCTTCACACCTTTGAGCTTCAGCGTGGCGGAGTCATCGACGGACTTCACCTTCCCGCCCAGCACGGGCGGATGGGCGATTGCGGCGTACAGCATGCCATCAACCCGGACATCCATGCCGAATAGCGGCTTGCCAGCGCAAACCTCAGTGACGTCATAGCCCGGAGCGGGCTTGCCAATGTATCTCCACTCGGAAGGCGATTTAAGTTTCAACTCTTCCTTCTTCGGAACCGGCTGTTTTGCGGCCAACGCGGCGAGATCGCCATAGCCGATCGTCCGGTTGGAAGCTTTATGTGATACCACATGTGCCGGATCGGCCACACACTGCGCTTCGGGTACGCCCCACTGCTGCGCGGCGGCCCGAACCAGCATCAGGCGCGCGGTCGCTCCCGTTTCGCGAAGCGTGTCGAAAAACTCGCGAACGGAATGCGACCCATCGGTGTCTTGCGATCCGTAGCGCTCATCGCCGTCACCCTGGATTACCTCTACTCGAGACCAGTCGGCATCGAGTTCATCGGCAACGATGCGTGGCAGGCTGGTGCGGACTCCGTTCCCCATCTCGGTCCGATGAGCGACGATCAGCACGGTTCCGTCGGGCTGAATTCCGAGAAAGATGCTGGGATGGAAGGCTGTCGCCTCAATCGAAGGAGCAGCGGAGCCCAGTGCTACATTTCCTGCCGCTTTTGCGAGAAGCGGAGTTTTCGCCACGCACAGCACAAACGCGCTCGCGGAAAGGGCTCCCTGCAGGAAACTGCGGCGTGTCACATTTACGACTGCGAACGTGGAGGAGGTCTTCTCTAGAGTGATCATGCCCGCTCCTTCGCCGCTTCCTTAATCGCGGCCCGAATGCGCTGGTAGGTTCCGCAGCGGCAGATGTTGCCCGACATCTCATCGTCGATGTCGGCGTCGGTGGGATGCGGCTTCGACGAGAGCAGGGAAATGGCCTGCATGATCTGTCCGGTCTGGCAATAACCGCACTGTGGCACGTTCACCGCGGCCCACGCCTTCTGTACGGCGTGCGGTCCATGCGTGGATACTCCTTCGATGGTCGTGATCTCATGCCCCTCCAGTTGTTTCATTTGAGTGGAGCAGGATCGGATAGCCTTGCCGTCTTCCAGCACCGTGCAGGCGCCGCACAGCGCCATGCCACAGCCAAATTTTGTCCCGGTGAACCCGAGAATGTCGCGCAGATACCACAGCAGCGGCATATCCGGATCGCCATCAAATGCTTGTGTTGAGCCATTCACTTTGAGATGAACCATGGGCATGTCCTAGGTTGGAGATTATGCGGGTATTCTACCGCCGAAGGGGAGTGGCGGAGCAAGAAGAACGAGAGGAGTTGTGCAGGTGTCGCCTGCGACCTGCCCGGCCGGATTGCCGCCTTACTTCTCCCAGTGGGTTGTACTGAACTTCTCCGGATCGAAAACGGCCGGCTCCAACTTCACGTTGGCCTGGATATCGGAGTAATCCTCGGAGAAGACCTTGGTGCCGTCGGAATAAACTTCCACTCCTGCCGCAATCCAGGCCCCCGCCAAAGGTTGATAGTGAATAAAGCGAATATCGTCTAGTTTTGAAGCGTCATCCCTCGCGGGTTCGATTTCACGCAGAAACAGTTGAGTGTCCTTTGCAATCCAAAACTGCTTCGATTTCAAATCGCCCTTCTCCGCGCCGACGACATAGGCAGGCTTTCCCTCCCATGAATCCTCGCGGAGCCTTGATAGGTCGTAGCCCTCGCCCTTGACGATGTTGATCGTCACTTCGGGATCCTGGCAGTAGACGTCGAAACCAAGAACCAAAAGCATGTTGATGTCCTTCTTGTTCGCGACAACTTTGTTTTCTGTGATGACGGTGACGCTCCCATTGGAAAAGATGTAACCCTTGCCTTCGGTGGCCGGGCCGATGTCGATGCGCAGCCTGCCCGGAAACAAGGCTGCTTCGTACCAGGTTTCGGCGGTGCTGGTTCCGTCCGGTTTGTAGGTCGTACTTTTTTGCGTAAAGGTGACCGTCTGATACCACGAATCCTTGTAACGGTCATGCATGGCGCGCAGCAGATCTTCTCCATTGCGGATCGTCTGTGCCTGAGCCAGGTTGAGAGTGAGAACTACAAGAAGCAGCGACGGTTTTGAAAGGTGCATCGAGTGGGCCTCGGGACTTAGACGAAAAAAGATGATAAATGACAGCGGTGATGAACCTAGGTCCCCAAGAAAGCACCTTGTTTTCTTCGCTCGTTCCATGTTTCGCCTATGCTCCGTGGCCCATCGTTTTACAGGCAATTTGCACGAGATTTGCGGATGCGCAACAAGGCTGAATTAGGTTGCGCGAGCCTCTGCATTATGGCAACACCGAGGATTGGGTAGCGGACCTCAACCCTACGTTTGAAATGCGGCGGGGTGCAGGCTGCCAAACCGGCGTTTCACTGAGACGCTGTCTAGTTCGCTCCACCGATCGCAAGTTGTCAAAGACCCAGTCGGCAGTAATGGCCGATGCGCCGACTTTCATTGAATCGACTTAAATCTCCACGCTTGATGCCGCGCGAGTGCGTCGTCGGTGGGACCTTACGGTCCCACCGATCTTGATTGGATGTGGCCTAATCGCCGTCCTCATCTTTGTCGTTGTCGTTGTCACCATGAATGGCTGGAGCAGGCGTTCCCTTCAGCCCTTCCCAAAGGATCTTGTTGTACAGTTCGGCCGGAACGCGGTCTTCGGCCGAGAAGTCGAAACCACGGGTTTTATCGGCCCAGTATTGCGCGTTCTGAGTCGGCTTCAAGTCGGGACCGGCGGCAAACTTGACCTTGGTTGCGTCCAGCCCCAATGTGGTCAACTTCAGCAGCGTCGATGCGACCGCGTCGAAGCTCCACTTGCCCGATGATCGGATGTCGAACACATCCGCCATGGGCCGCGCGTAATAGGTGTTGAGGTTGAGGTGCTCGGTGCCAAAGATGTCTTCGATGGTGCGGAGCACGTTGGGCTGACTATACGCAGTACTCACCACAGCATGTCGCTTCACGTAGGGGCCAACGAAGTACGTTGTAGCGCGATGCGAGTTGACGTGGTCCGCTCCGTCTTGTGAGTCATCTTCGATGATGATGATCAGCGTGTCTTTCGCGTATCGACTGTGAGCCACGGCTTGAACCAGCAATCCCACGGCGTAGTCGTTGTCAGCCTCCTGGAGTTCTGGAGTATTCACTCCTCCCAGAGCGGAACTGAAACTACCGGTGTGATCGTGGCTGAGACCGCGGATCATCTCAAGGGATGGCAGATTGCCGTTTGCAACAAACTGCTGGAACTCACGGTTCCATTCGTTGAACCGCCAAAGATCGGGATAGGCCTGATCGTAAGCGCGGAAATATGGATCATAGAATCCGTTCTGAGCGAGAAGTTGATTCGCCGTTGTGGTCTGGATGACGCCGGCAGCGAAAGGATCCGTGATGGGGTTCGCAATGGTTCCGATGCTGCCTGGCGTGTTGGCCATCCAGCCGTAGTTGCGCACCGTTCCTCCAGCGTTCAACACCGCGTTGAAGATGTATCCCTGCTGATAACCCGTGGGACCATCTGTTGCCGCGTGGTCGCCGTCACCAGCCAGGATGTTGGCCGTACCGCCGCTCATCGACGAAGTGGAAGTACTGTAGGGTGTCGTTGCGCCCGTTGGGTCAAAGAAGAAGTCGCGTTCGGTAACGCTGTTCAAGTTGCTTGGGATATTGCGGTTCTGACCTTCTCCTTCATAGGAGAGGCCTCGGTTCACGCGCGCATAGTTGATTTGCTGGGTGAGCGTTTCCGTGTTCGTCACACGGCCACGCATCGACCAGGACCATCCATCCATCGATCCGTCACCAGGATCCATGAAGTTATCCAGAGTAACGAAGTTTGACGCCATACTATGGAAGCTGGGCGTCACCGGTTGGCCGAACAGAGCCAGCGAGGGTTCTCCGTTGGAACCGTTGCCCAGATCACCCAGAATCTGATCGAAGGTGCGGTTCTCTTTCACGACGTAGATCACGTGTTTGATTTTCGAGCGAAGGAAGCTCATTACGCGTTCGTCGGATCGGGTTGGTCCGAACAGGTATCCGTTATTAACCGCCACCCGTGCCGTCAAACCCCAAAGGCCCTCGCCATCGGGAACCCGAGCGCTCACAAGCGAAGCGTGCTCCAGCTGAAACTGATATTGGTTGTTCGCCCGCAGGATCGCGGACTCGGCCGCATTGCCGCCCGGGAAGGGGCCGCCAGGGGGCGTGATGTACTGGATGAAGGCAAAGTTCCCGTAGCCATAGCCAGGGTTCGGACCGGTGTCGCTCTTGCCGTTGCTGATGTACATCCACCTGCCATCGGCGCTGAATGCGACGTCAGTCGGGTCGTAGGCAGTCGGGATCAGGCCGATCGTGGTGAAAGCATGTGGCCCGCTGAGTGGTATTACCGCGATCGAGTTCGAGCCGGCATTCACCGCATAAAGCATTCCATTTGCGGGATTGATGGCGACCGCGGTCGGTGCCGCGCCAGTTGTGTTTGCGGGAAGACCCAGGAAAGCCGGAGCGCGAGTATCGATCTTATGGGTGACCGCGTTCGTTGCAGTGCTGATGACGGCGACCTGATCCTGATTGTCCTGGGCAACATAGAGCATTGTGCCGTCCGCGCTGAGCGTCATGCCGTTGGGATTGCCATCCAATTGGACGCGGGCCACAAATGATCCCGCGGTTGGGCTGGCAACGTTGACGGCAACCAGTTCGCGATCGCGATCGGCCGCAACGTAGGCGATCGAACCGTTCAGTACGACTGAGTAAGGAAAGGTCCCGCCCTTCGTGCCGCTCGGAGCGCCCGACGTTGCAAAGGGCCGGAGATCGTATTCATAGCGTACCGTTCCCGTTGCGGTGTCGATGACGCTAATCGAATCGTTGTAATTGTTGACTGCTACGAGGGTCTTGCCATCGGCGGAAATGGCAAGTCCAGCCACGTTAGGCTCGACGCCCAGACCGAGGCCGGTCCGATTGGCAGCGTTAGAGACACAGCCGCTTGGGGCATGGCCAAGGTTGATCTTGTTGCTCAATGAGAAACTGGTGCCATTGCTGCTATAGACGTACACCGCGTCGTCACAGCCGCCCGAGGCATATAGCGTCTGGCTGTTTGGAGCCCAAACCAGACCGACGTGCGCATTGAGCTGCTGAATGACCTGCTTAAGCACCGGGTTCGTCTTATTCACACCCGAAATGTCGTAGAGAAAAAGAAACTGGGTTGAAGCCGCTGTGTCAACGGTACCCGTCGAGTCGTAAAGGGAGTTCATCCCGGCGGTCAAGATAGCCAGGGTCTTGCCATCCGGACTTACTACTTCCTTCACCGCCTCGCCCGCCACGAAATTCGGGTAGTTCGTGAGGCCCGGGTTCAAGGTTTGCTGGACAGCATTGGCCAAGGCTGTTGGTGTGATGTAAAGTCCTGTCGGCGTAGGCGACTTCTGATCGCCATCGAAATTGGGTTGGGCGTTTGCAAGACCCGCGAAGACCAGAATCGTCAAGGCGAGAACACTCATCTTGCGTAGCTCGTCGAACCTGAACAGTCGCATACTCTTCATGTTCTTCTTCTCCGAAGAAATTTTTGGTTGAACGGCATTAACGGTAGACGGTTTGAGAAAACGGGCAGAACTTCATCGCACTGCGGCTGTGATCGACGATAGGAGTGCAATATTGTGCTTAGATAAACATCAGGTGAAGACTTATTCACAGCCAATCAAACCGCTTGTTCGACGTAGACCAGGGGTTTCGTTCCTGGTCGATGTGACGAAGTCAGTTTGCTAGGATGACCGTTGATATTGCCAACCCTGGACGAATGGGGCGCTAGATTGCAAAACGTTCCTACATCGTTCGTCGGAACCAAATCGCCGCGTTTGGGAGGTCGGCGATGCAGTTCACGAGAGACATTCTTGATTCGGAAGGGAGGCGGCCATTCTCGAAACTAGTCTGGTGGGTCGGGTACGCGAACCGCTGCCGATGGCCTTCTGGGTTGCGCCAGTTCCAAGTTGCTCGTTCTCAGAATTCGAAGGATTTCTACTCCCCGGGCGTAGAACACAACTGTATGGTCGGGCCAAATTGAATGCGGCAGGGAGCGAGTTCTCCAAGCGTTTCGTTTGCCGTCATGGGAGCCTTTGTGATTGTAATCTGAATCAACTTTCCGCTGAGTTCGGCTTTTATAGACCACGCGCTCCCCGCTCGAGTTCTCCGGGCTGGCAATCATGGTCGGTGACAATTGCGCTGGCGATTTCGAGGGCCGCGCTACAGCTTCCACGCTAGGTTGAAAACATGTCCCAGTCTACAAATCCAGCCTCGCCGCAGCAGGTGGCGCATTTGCTTGCACTGGCGACTAAGTTGCTGATGGCCGGGCGACCGGCCGATGCGATCGCGCCCTTGCGCGATGCAGCGTTGCTGCAGCCGTCCAATCCCATCATCCATCACGATCTCGGCCTCGCCTGCCTGGAGGTCGGCGGTGTAGCGGATGCCATCGCGGCACTGCAGCGGGCCGTCGCCAGCGACCCGCGCTACACCGATGCATATTTCCGTCTGGGAATCGCCTTGGAGAAGCAGGGCAACCTCCGCGCGGCAATTGTTGCGTACCACCGCGCCACTCAGTTGCTTCCCTCCCTCACCGAGGCATGGTTCCGTGCCGGTGCCCTGGTCTACACCATGGGCCATCTCGACGAGGCAATCGGCTGTTTCCGACGCGCGGCCGAGACCGGCGGCAAGACCAGCTTCGGCCGCCTAGGCAAGGCACGGGCGCTGCTGACCGCGGAGCGCAATCAGGAAGCTGAACTTGTGTTGCGACAGACGCTGGCGCGCGATCCGGGCAACGCCATAGCGCACGATCTGCTAGGCAATCTTCTTTCTGAGTACGGCCGCTTCGACGAAGCTCGCGAATGCTTCCAGCACGCAATCGCGCTCGCGCCCCTGCTGGCAGGAAGCTACTACGATTTCGTCCGCTGCCGCCGCGTCACCAGCGATGACGACGGTCTGTTGCGACGGATGGAAGCCGCCCTGGCCACGCCGGGGCTGGAAGCAGCGCAACGACTGCGGCTTCACCTTGCCATCGGCAAGGCAGCGGACGATCTTGGCGACTACGCCTTGGCCATGCAGCATTTCGACGCCGCTGACGACGTGCGCCGGGGTTTTGGGTCGTTCAACTCTGCCGCGTTTTCCACCGAGGTCGACCGCCTGATTGCCCGCTGCACGCCCGAATTGATCGCGCGCGCGCCCGAACTGGGCAGCAGCCATGCGACGCCGGTGCTGATCATCGGCATGCCGCGGTCCGGCACAACGCTAGTTGAGCAGATAGTCTCCATGCATCCCCAGGTCGGTGCCGGGGGCGAGTTGAATTTCTGGAACGAGCGCGGGGCGGCGTGGCACCGCACCGGCGCGGCGGGGAACGAAATGCCGTTCCTCGCCAAGGCGGCGGCAGACTATCTTGGCGTACTGCGCGCGATCGCGCCCAAGGCAGCACGAGTGACCGACAAGATGCCGTTCAACTTCCTCTGGGCAGGGCTCATCCACTTGGCATTCCCGCGGTCAGTCATCATCCATTGCCGCCGCGCAGCGGTCGACACTGCGCTCTCGATCCATCAAACTCATTTCAATCCGGGCATGGCGTTTCCCACCGGAGGTACGGAACTGGTCGCGTATTTCCGCTGCTACCAGAGGGTCACCGACCATTGGCGGCGCGTGCTGCCGGCGGATCGCTTCATCGAGGTCGAATACGAGGAACTAACCCGCGAGCCCGAACCAATCATCCGGCGGATGATCGCGGCCTGCGGTCTGACCTGGCACGACGCGTGCCTGCGCCACGAGCGCAATCCGCGAGCGGTGAAGACCCCCAGCAAGTGGCAGACCCGGCAGCCAATCTATCGCACTTCCGTCGCGCGCTGGCGACGCTACGAACCCTGGCTGGGGCTCCTGCGCCCGCTCGTCGACGACGGGTCCGAACGGGACGCGAGCATCGCCCGATCGTGATTGGGCTTGCGACCCCACTCAACGCAAAGATACGAAAACAAATGCCGCAAAACGGAGTCTGCTTAAACCGGCGCTGCGCGACGTTACCATCCCCACCAAAAGTTCAGCCCATGTAACGGAAAGTTCACAGTGTTGTCATCAAGCCGTCACAGTTCGTTTGTTAAGGTTGCCGCCTACCACGACGGAGTGCGGGCCGCTGGTCGTATTTGCACCCCGACTCGCACGCCGGCCCGGTTGCGTGAGGAAAGAAATTCAAGGAGGAGAGAGGAGAACACTACATGTCCCGACAAAGGTCTTGGTCTCGAAACAACTCTCGAAAAAAATCTCGAAAGAAACGTCTGAGTCCGCTCGCCGGTCTGGTGGCGGCGGCGGGGCTGAGCCTTCCGGCGCTCGCCGGCGGTCAGTCCGTGCCGTACCCAACCTACGTCACCGGTCCGCAGCCGAACGGCTCGTGGGTCGTCGGCGATGGCCAGATCCTCACCCCGGCTGGCATCCAAGTCGACCTCGGCATCCGGGTCCGCGCGAAGGCGATTGCTCTGAACCCCAATCTAAAAAGTCACACCGCCGCCGTTCTCACCATGGGAGCGTCGGAGGCCGTCGAGGTGTTCGACACCGAAACCGGCGTTGTTCTGCAGGATTACATGGCGCTGGGACATGATTCGAGCGGCAGCTATGCCGGGATAGCTTATTCGGCGGACGGCAAGCACTTGCTGTTCAGCCAGGACAGCAGCAATGTCACGATCGCAAACGTAACGCCCGAGGGCTTGCTGGAAGACAACGCCCAAGTCAGCGTGCCGCCGGACACTTCCTTCATCACTTGTTTTCCGAACAGCCCGATCGGCGATTACGGCAGATCCTGTGCCACGTTCTACAATCCGTACACTTCTTATCCTGGCGGCATCGCGCTCTCGGCGGATGGCAACAGCGCCTACGCTCTGCTGAACCAGAACAATACGCTCACCAAGATCAACCTGGCCGCGTCGACTCCGACGGAGGGTGCACAAATCCGCGTCGGCAACGCACCACACAGCATCGTGATCAACAAGGCCGGCACGACCGCCTATGTCAGCAATGAGGGTGGCCGGGAGGCTACCGAAGCGGACTTCCAGGTCTACTCCGCCGGCACGGAAATCGTCGCCGATCCGGTGGTTGGCGCCGCGATCACCGGCACCGTTTCTGTGGTAGATCTGCCATCGATGACGGTCACCGCGAACATCTCGACAGGTCTGCATCCAACCGGGATGGCGTTTTATGGAAAGTACCTGTTAGTCGCCAACGCCTATAGCGACACGATCTCGGTGATCGACACGAACACCAATACAGTCGCTTGGACGATCAGCGTTGGGCTGCCCATCGGCGTGCCCGGCCAAGGTTCGGCCTATGGCGCAGGCCCGAACTCGATCGCCGTCGATCCTGCGAAACACACTGCCTATGTCGCCTTTTACAATGCCAATTGTGTCGGGGTGGTCAACCTTATAAAGGGCACTGCGAATCCCGTTGTCGGCATGATTCCGGTCGGCTATGCGCCCGCCTCGGTCGTGCTGGACAAGGCCAATAACACCCTCATCGTTGCCAATGACAAAGGCATCGGCACTCGTTATTCGTTCGAGTGCGACCACGGCGTCTGCGGCTACAACACCCACCAGGACAACGGCACCGTCAGCATCGTCCCGGTGCCGAGCACCGCGACCTTGGCCACGATGACGGACCAGGTTTTCGAGAATAACCACTGGGATCTCGCGCAAAATATCCAGTCGGCCTCTGGGGGGAGTCCGAAGACCAAGCCGGTCGCACTGCCGAAGAAAATCGGTGATCCCTCGCTGATCAAGCACGTGTTCCTGATCATCCGTGAAAACCGCACCTATGATCAGATCCTGGGCGACGTCGCCGCCGGCAATGGCGACGCCTCGTTGGCAGTGTTCGGCGGCAAGGACACGCCAAACGCGCACAAACTGGTGAAGCGCTTCCCTCTCTTCGACAATTTCTACGACCCCAGCCGCCAGTCGGCTGACGGTCACCAGTGGATCACCGAGGCTATGGCGCCCTACGCCGACGACATTCAGTCGCCGGACTGGAACCGCAGCTATCCCGGCGGGAATGCCGGCGATGCCCTCGCCTATCAAAACAAAGGCTTCCTGTTCTCGGAGGCGGCGGCCGCTGGTCAGACCGTGAAGATCTACGGCGAATACGTCGAGAACGATACATTCTTACAGCCGAACGGGTCGACCAGCGAGCCAAGCTGGAGCGACTTTTACGCCGACGCGCAGAAGTTCGAGGCTGGGCAGGAGTCGACGCTTTACTATCAGAACACGGTCCAGGCAGAGTCCTCGGTCCCGGCCGTGTATCAGCACCTCATCAAGAACTTCCCGCAGTTCGATCTGGGCATTCCCGATCAGTTCCGCGTCGATCTGTGGGTGCAAGATTTTAAGAGTGACGTTAAGGCCGGTACGGTGCCCTCGTTGAGTATCCTGTGGATCATGGACGACCATACCGGCGGCCCGCCGACCCCGGACGCGGAACAGGCCGATAACGACTTGGCAGTTGGGCGCATTATCGACTACATCAGCCACAGCAGCGTTTGGTCCAGTTCGGCGATCTTCATGGAGGAAGACGACGCGCAGAACGGCGTCGATCACGTCGACGGTCATCGCAGCCCAGGCTTTGTCGTCAGCCCATACGCTGTGCAGAACGGACCCTCCGACCACACCTACTACACACAGGTCAATATGACTCGGACGATCGAGCAAATTCTCGGTCTGCCGCCCATGAACCAGTTCGACCTCGTGGCGACGCCGATGAGGACGGCTTTCCTCAAAGGCACGCCCTCCGCGGCCAACTTCAAGCCGTGGACACACGTTCCGAACCAGGTCCCGCTCGACGATGGTGTTGTCGCGAGCGCAGCCCCCACAACCGGCGGCGCCGCGGTCAAGGTCCTGAGAAAGGCTTGGCTTCAGAAGAAGGCGGAGATCTTCGCCGGCAAACTGACCAGGCCCGACTCCGAGGACCCGGACACCGTCAACCATCTGAACTGGTACCTGTCCACCGGGTTTACGCGGCCCTATCCCGGCGAGAGTAAGGTTCGCCCGCCGAGCGACTTCAATAACCCGGCACCCACTAAGGCTGACGAGGACGACTAAAATACGTTTCGGCTGCAACAGCCCTCTCTTCGGTCACCGGGGAGAGGGTTTTTCGATTCCAGAATTTCTAGCAATTGTTGGGTGTGAGGTCACACATGCGGCACTCGAATCATTTCATGCGGCGTCTCTGCATTCAGATCATACGATGTTTCTTACTAGCTTTGACTTGCGGCGGCGTGATGGCGCAGACAGCCGTCAACAGCGGCTTCATACGGGGGCTCACCGCCGACAGCAGCGGAGCGGCAATTGCTAACGCGACGATCACGCTCATTTCTCGTGCGACAGCCACGGCAGTGACCCGCAACTCAAACTCCGCGGGCATGTTTGTTTTTCCGGCACAACCCGTTGGCAGGTATTCGATGGAGGTAAAGGCGGACGGATTCCGTACTCAAGTTGTCAACGGGGTGGAGGTGCAGGTCGGCCAAGCCACTTCGGTGAACGTACGGCTGCAGCCGGGCGCGGGGAGCGAGTCGATGACAGTAATCGGTGAGTCTCCTCTGCTTCGCACGGAGGAATCGGACCTAAGTTCGGTGGTGAACCGAGAAATGCTGGACGGTCTGCCCCTCAGTGGGCGCCGGTTCCTGGATTTCGCTTTGCTTGTCCCCAACACCTCGCCAGACGGGCAACAGGGTTTGGTGACCTTCGCTGGGGAGGAGGGAGGCCAAGACACCGGATATGCCAATGCCAACGGCACCAATTCTTTTACGGTGGACGGCGCGAGTGCAACCAGCAATTACTTTGGAGCGGCCCGTGGCGGCGAGCGCGTCCCTTATGTTTTTGGTGAAAATACAATCGAAGAATTCCAGGTCGCAGTTTCGCCTTACCGCGCCGAATACGGTGGAGCCGCAACGGGTTTCGTGAACGTCGTGACCCGCTCCGGCAGCGACGGCTTGCATGGAAACGCTTTTTATTACAACCGCAACTCCGGAACCGGTGCGAACGATGCAGTAGACAAGGCCGCCGGCATCCCTCGGCCGGTGAATGTGCTGCAGCAATTTGGCGGCAGCCTCGGCGGACCGATCGTGTCCCATCACACTTGGTTTTTTGCCGACTATGAGCAGCAAAAGCAGAAGAACCCGATCTCGGTAGTCAATCCCGCGTTTGCAGATGTCAGCCAGACTGATTTCCAGGTGCCCGCCAGCATAAAACTTCCCGCTCCGAACGGATCCTTCCCAGTTTCTGGAAGCATCAGCGCTCCAGATCCTTCGAACCCAATTTATCTGCAACAGGTGTCGAATGCGCTCAATGCTATCCAATCGAATCTAGGCGTAAGGCAACGTTTTCGGAATGACTGGTCGTTGTCCACCAGGATCGATTACCACGACATCAAAGACGACCGTTTCTATCTCAGTCTGAATTGGAACCGGTTCGATTCCCCAAGCGGGATGATCACGGCAGGCAACACGCCGCTGTTCGGGATTAGCGCTTTGGCCAATAGCTTCGTTCGGGACTACCATGCCAGCTTTGGCTGGAGTCACGCCTTTGGCAGTAGTCTGCTGAACGAACTGCGTTCCAGCTTTTCGCGCGATGACCAATTCTCAACCCCTACTGGGCTCGTCGCCCCTGTCCTCCCGAGTGTCGTGCTGCTCCCCACGGGCGGCGAGAACGCAGGTGGTAGCAAACTCGAACTGGGCAATGCCGGTTTTGCCGGCGGGCGTACCAATGAAGCTTTGTGGCAACTTTCCGATCATGTGAGTTATCTGCAGGGAAAGCACACGCTGAAGTTTGGAGCGGAATTCACTCGTGCTCACGTGACTGACTTGGCCTTTGGTGGCTTCGATCCCGATGCTCAAGCACAAAACGGAACCTTTCGCGGCACCTACAGCTTTTCCAGCTTGACCAACTTCGCCCTCGGGATTTACGACAGTTTCTTCCAAAGCACCGGCCAGCCGAAGTTTTCGTTCAACGTTCCGTACGTGGGTTTTTACTTGCAGGATACCTATCAAGTCCGTCCACGGCTGACCGTCGACCTCGGGGTGCGCGAAGATTTCCAGGTCTATCCGCAGCCGAGGGAAAATCCGGCGTTCCCGCTGACGGGGCAATTTTCGAACCAGTACGAGCGAATCGCGCCCAGGCTTGGATTTGCCTGGCAACTGCTCGACAAGACGGTGATCCGTGGCGGCTTCGGAATGTTCTATGAAAATCTCAATGGTCTGAACTATCGCAACGCAGTGGTGTCGAATGGATTGTTATCGCAACAGGCCTCGGTTTCTCTTGGGTACAACACCAACCTGCTACCCGACCAGCAGATTGCGGTCTTTCCCCACCAGATCACCGATTTGTCGCAATTCTCTGCATCAGACATTTCTTTGGTGGATTCACACTTTCGCTTTCCGTACATCATGCAAGGAAGCTTGCAAATTGAACGCGAGATCCTGCCCGAAACCGTGATCACAGTCGGGACAACATGGACGCACGGAATGCATTTGATTTCTTCCAGCGCTTTTGATTTGAATCTCAATCCACCTACTGGGACGACCACTTACACCCTCTGTCCGGCAGGTACAACTAGCGTGAGCCAGTGCGGCGCCGGCCGCTCCGTCGTGCTCCCCACTCTGGACTCAGGTCTTCTGACCGAGGGACGGCTTACCGCGAACTTGGGCCAGATCAATGCGCTGATTTCGCCCGGAGTCAATAACTACAACTCCTTTTTCGTACAGGCGCAGCGCCGCCTTCGGCACGGTGTAGCGTTGCAGATGGCCTACACACTTTCAAAAAACATCATGTCGCGTGGGGTCGATTTCAACAATCAATTTGATTTCAGCAATACACGCGCGCCTTATCTCATTGATCAGCGCCATCGCCTGTCGATTGCCGGGGTCTTCGAGCCTGGTATCGGCTCTCGCCTGCAATCGAGCATCTGGCGGGGCGCGTTATCGAATTGGAAGATAAGCACTGTGATGCAGTTTGCTTCCGGTCGTCCTTTTGCTCCCCTGATCGATGTTTCCTGCGCCGCCGATGACGTCAGTCAAGGCTGCCCTGATAATGCTCCACAGAATGCTATTAATAACACGGCAGCTCTCCAGGCCACGGCTAACTCAGCTCTTGGCATCAACGGCGGCAGTCCGAGTCCCATGGTCGGCCTGGATTCCTTCTACGGTCCTTGGACGCAGCAGATCGATCTCGCGCTGGCACGTAGGTTCAATCTCACTGAGCGCCACGTGATTACATTTGAGGCGCAAGCCTTCAATCTGCTGAATCATCCCAATTACTATGTTCAGAACGGAACGGGCGTCAGCCAGATGCAATATGAGCCTTTCGGCTCAACCTGTGGAGACGGCGAAAGTCCAGACCAACACTGTTACTTGGTCCCCCGGCAAGGGTTCGGCTCACTGCTTGTCATCAACGCGCTCAATGGCCCACGGGTGCTGCAGTTCGCCATTAAATGGAGTTTCTGAAGACTTGGCGGGAGTAGGTTGCGCACGCGAAGCGGCGAAGCCCTCGAGTTCCGGGATTGCCACGGGCGGACTGCGGCCCTCAAGAGGCGATCGCTAGTTGCTCTTGATAATGAGCAACTCGGAAGTTGGGAATGGAATCCGCTCACTCAGGAGACGCGATTTGTGTTGAAGAAAACTCCCGCTAGGGCACGACTGACATTCCATCGGCTGACGAACTCCATACCGCCAGATCAAAGCCGGCCTTCCAAAAAAAAGGTGTGCCAAAAGGAGGCCATGCTGACCGCTGGGAGAATACCATCGTCCCACGAATACTGAGCCTATGTGACTCATCTGTCTGCCAACTGTGTCCCACCACAGGTTGATCTGTAATCTCGAACAGCGCTGGCGTCGGGTTGTGC
>Ga0210408_10000340_pt1 | contig 65083 bp, 58 predicted proteins | sample IncBWH4MmetaG_FD_155471 | JGI IMG/M metagenome (GOLD analysis project Ga0210408, IMG submission 155471) | Forest soil microbial communities from Barre Woods Harvard Forest LTER site, Petersham, Massachusetts, United States - Inc-BW-H-4-M | ecosystem: Environmental > Terrestrial > Soil >... | reverse complement strand
GGTCGGACCCAGACCTGCTCGAACAGGCCTTCCCCGGTGCGACCCGGCGGCTTCCTGTCAAAGTGCTCCCGCGTGTTCCCCATGGCGACATTCTCCGCGCCCAAATGGCCAGTTCCGTTCTGCTCCTGCTTTCCCACGCCACAGAAAAAGGCGTGTTAACCGGGAAGGTTTTTGATTATCTGGCCGCCCGCCGGCCGATCCTGGCCATTCCGGATGACCTGGGAGAGATTGCCGCGTTGTTGCGCCGCACCGGCGCCGGGGTCGCCCTCACCCAGCCCGAGGCCATTGCCCGGCAACTCACCGGTTGGTTCGCCGCCTGGCACGCAGGTGAGGACTCCATCACCAGCCGCAACGAGAATGAAATCGCCCGTTACTCCCGCCGCGCTCAGGCCAAACATCTGGCCGCCCTCCTGGACGACGTCGTGGCCCACCCGGCAGCCGGCCGCCTGCCTTAGGGAACCCGGTGACGTTTGACCAGAATCCAGCGGCCCAATGAAACGAAACGCTTCCGGCGGCGTTGGGCCGCGACCGAAGGCCCTGTCGTTTCAAAAATGCGCTCGAATTGCTCCAGTAGCCGCCGCCGGTCGTACCACTCGGTAGGTTGGTTATTTGGAAACGCGGGCTCAGAAAGATATTCCAGGTACTTCGCCTCGTCGCGGTCCAGCTCAACGACTTTTTCCACCAGCGCATCCAGGTCCGGAAAGTCGCTCGCATTGAGAAAGCTCCGCGGGTTGAAATCCGCTGCGACCCGCGGGTTGCCCCAGTAAAGCGGCAGGGTCCGGGCCATCAATGCCTGGCAAAGCTTCTCGGTCGTGTATCCCGGGAGACAGGAATTCTCAAAGCTGATGTGGAACTTGTAATTGCGCATCCATTCGATCTTGCCGTCATACCCCACCAGCGGTCCGCCGATGTTGTTCATAAACCGGCCCCCGGAATCCACCCGCTTATAGGCTGACAGCTTCTCGAACATTTCCAGCCGGTTCCGGTTTCGCTTCGGGTTTTGGTTGCTCACCACAAACGAGCAGAATTTCGCCCGCTGCTTCAACAGCGCGTCGGACCGCTCCGACCGGTGAATGAGTGGTTCGGGTGATTCGTGCAGTACCACGTAATAGGGCAGCCGCATATGCCTGGGATTGTCTTCGTAGAAAGCGGTGAAGGCCCAGTCGCATTCCCTGAAATCCGCCCGGATCGGCTCGTGCGTGAAATAGATCTTCACGCAATTGTGCAGCCGGTGCACATGCCCGTTGTTGCAGTAGATGATAAAATCCGGCTGATCGCAGATTCGGACGTCAAACCGTTCGCTCAGCAGGTTGAAAAAGAAATTGTCGTGCTTGTCGAAAAATGGCCAGAAATCGCAAAAATCCAGTCGGATCAGTCGTTTCATCCTAAAAACAAAAAGTTAACCAACGCTCCTTCACGCTTCCGGGGCTGCCTTCGAACCGCGCGAAACCTTTGGGGTGCGTACGGCCCGGGCCGCGCTCTTTTCTTTCTTCAGCCTCGAGGCCGGCCCATTACTGCCTCTGCTCGCAGGTGACGCCGAGCCCGTCTCCAAGCGCTTTGCGCTCGCCACCGTGGTTCCCTGCAGGCGGCCTTCGCCGCCGCTTTTTTCGGCCGCTGGAGCGCGCCCGCTCTTGAACCGCGCGTAAGCTGTCCTGCCGAGCGCCAGCTCCGCCGGCAACGGCGATTCCTCGGGTAAATCGAGGCAATGCAACCCTTGCTCGCCGTTGAGTTCATACCGCAGCCCTGATTCCGGGCACCGGAAGCGACCATCGGCGCCTGCTGTGAGCACCTGCCCGTGCCGGCTCATCCAGCCGGCCTGCCGCGCCGGGTTGCCTCGCACCAGCGCATAATCCAGCACGTCCTTGGTCACCACCGCCCCGGCGGCCACGAAGGCGTAGCGTCCCACGGTGACCCCGCACAGGATGGTGGCATTGGCTCCGATCGTCGCGCCGCGCCGGATGACCGTTTGCTCGTAAAGACCGCGCCGCGTTACCTGCGAACGTGGATTGGTCACGTTTGTCAGCACGCAGGATGGTCCTAAAAAGACGTCATCCTCGATCACCACGCCGGTGTAGAGCGAGACGTTGTTCTGGATTTTGACATTGTTGCCGATCTGGGCCCTGTCCACATTCACGTTTTGTCCCAAACTGCACTGTGCCCCAATCTGGGCACCTTTCTGCACATGGCTGAAGTGCCAGATCTTTGTCCCGGCCCCGATGCTGGCGCCCTCATCGACTGTAGCGGTAGAATGGACAAAATAATCGGGTGCTGCTGCCGCGGGTAGTGGAGCCGACAGAGGCGTATGTCCGTGGTCGGTGGATTGCGGCGCGGGTGCGACAGCCTCGCCGTCCTTCTCCAGGCTGTCCTGCGCTGCCTGCAAGACCTGCAGCACCCGCAGACCTTCGCGCCCGTCGGTGCGCGGCGGGCGCCGGTCCTGGCAACGCTCCAGAAAATGCCGGCATTCCTCCCGCAAGGGTTCGTTCTCTGGCACCACCACCCACTCGCCGGCAATCTTCGTAGGCGTCGGTGTCTGGCCCTCCTTCCACCGCAGGAAATCCCGATACACCACCAGCTTCTCCGCCCAGGGCTTGGTGTCGTCAAATACCGCCATCCCGGCCGAACCGACCACCGTCAGCTTTTGCTCCTTAAACGGATTAAGCCAGGAAACATAGATATGGCCGCGAACCCCGCCGCCAAACCGCAGCGTCGTCATCGTCGTATCGGCCACTCCTGAGTGCAGGAATGAGCCCCCGGAACATCGTACCTGCTCCGGCAACTGGTGGTTCACCAGCGCCAGTATCACCGAGATGTCATGCGGGGCAAAACTCCACAGCGCGTTCTCCTCGCGGCGGATTTTGCCCAGATTCAGCCGATTGGAAGCAATGTAACAGAGCTTGCCTAGTTCTCCCGCGCTCACCAGCGAACGCAGCCGCTCGATGCATGGGTGATATTGCAGCAAATGGCCCACCATCAGGATGTGTCCCTTGGTTTCGGCCAGCCGTACCAGGTCCTCGGCCTGGGCTAAATCAACGCATAAAGGCTTTTCCACATAGACATCTTTTCCGGCCTCCAGGCATGCCTTCGCAAACTGGTAATGCAGCACCGCCGGAGTCGCAACGACTGCTTTCCGGATCATCTTGTTCCCGAGCACACGCGCCAAATCCGGTTCCCGTGCCACCGCCGCGTAATCGGCGCCGCCGCTGGCCAGCGCAGCCGCGCTGGAATCACAAATCGTGTGCAACGCTCCCAGCGCGTTGAAATTGCGAGCCAGGTTCTTGCCCCAATAACCTGCCCCGATCAGCGCCAGGTCGCGCGGCTGTGAAAGTGTCTCAGTTGTTTTCATGGTCACTTCTGCTCGAGGGCCGATTTCAAAGCTGCCACTACACCGTCCTGCTCCGCCTCGCTCAAAAACGGGTGCATCGGCAGGCTCAGCACTTCGCGCGCGGCCTTCTCCGACTCCGGAAAATCCCCCGCTCGATAACCCAGCCCGGCGAAAACCGGCTGTTCGTGGAGGCACTTCGGATAATAAACTGCTGTGGGGATGCCCTTCGCCTTCAGCTTCTCGCCCACTTGTTCTCGTTGCCCCACGCGAATGGTGTACTGCGCATAAACGTGTGTATTCCCCGGCATGACTTCGGGAACTCCACACAGGTCTTGTAGTTTTTCCGAGTAGCGGGCCCCCAGCCTGCCGCGCTGCTTCACTTCCCAATCGAAATGCGGCCACTTCGCCAGCAGAACCGCCGCCTGCAGCGTGTCAAAACGCCCGTTGGTTCCTACCCACGGATGATGATGACGCTTGAGTCCGCCGTGCGTTCGAATCGCCCGCATCCGTTCCGCCAGCGCGTCATCGCTGGTGAACAGCGCCCCGCCATCCCCATAGCACCCGAGTGGCTTAGCCGGGAAAAAGCTCGTGCTGGCCACCGCCGTCACACCGCAACTTCGTCTGCCCTTCTGCTGCGCTCCAAAGCTTTGCGCTCCATCCTCGATCACCGGAACTCCGCGCCTCCCCGCCATCGTCTTGATTTGCTCGTAATCCGGCATTTGCCCAAAAAGACTGACCGGAATGACGGCCTTGGTCCGTGCTGAAAACGCCGCCTCCAGTTTGGCCAAATCCAGGTTATACGTCGCCGGCTCGATATCAACAAATACCGGCTTGGCGCCCACTAAAGAAATCACTTCCGCCGTGCTGATCCACGTGAACGGTACGGTAATCACGTCGTCCCCGGGCCCGACGCCCAGCGCCCGCAACGCAATCTCGAGACTCGCCGTGCCGCTGGCCACCGTGATGCAGTGCGCCATCCCAACGTACGCCGCCAATGTCTTCTCCAATTCAATGATCTCCGGCCCCATGATGAAATGCCCGTGCTCCAGCACTTGCCGCATCCGCTGGTCAATCTCGTTCTGATACCGCCGGTATTGGGCCTTTAGATCGATAAAATCCATAGCTCGGCAGCGTATGCGCACGCCTGGCTTTCGGGCTCGGACATCGCAACCGGCCCGGAGTTTACCCGAGCGCTGCAGGAATTGAAAAACCAAAATCGAGACGTAGAGGCGGGCTTCCAGCCTGCCAGTGCAGACGACATCCTTGCGTCTGTTTGTGTCCACTTCTCCTACACTTCCACCAATTTGAGGACACTCCCCCAACCCCCAAACCAGCAGTTCCCATGCCCCACCCTTGTCAGGATTCACTCAAAACTGCTTGTTTCGCCCATCATCTCCACGCATCACGCTTCCTCTATCCGCGCTCCCTTGCCCTCGAAAACCATGGCACGGCCCAAGCTTCAATCCTTCAACCGTCCCGGCGGGCTCGGGGGCTGGACGCGACTGAAGGAATTCAGCTGCTCCTTCCCGTCACAAAAACCCGTCGGCTCAAGACTAATAAGGCAAGTTGTTTTATGCCAAGCCGAGAATCTCGAAGGGTTCCAACTCCCGCTTCCCATCACTCTCTTCGTCACCCGGGACCCATCCCTCCGGTAACCATACCCCCCGTTTTGGTAACCGCTGGTAACCCCTGGTAACCGCTGGTAACCAAAAACTTTTTCGCCACCCATCCGACATTTCCAGACTGAAAACTGAATAACCTGAAAACTCGATAATCATATGGACACTCCAAACTCTGCATCCGCCTCCTGCTCTCCTCGCTCAGAACCTCCGCACCCTGAACAACCCTCCAATCCGCAGATTGAAATCCTCCCGCACCCGGTCGCCCCGCCGCCCGGCTCCAACGGCTCCGCCGTCGCGCAACCAGCCCCGAGCCTCCCGCCGGTACTAAGGAAACTCACCCGCAACGGTAAAATCGCCCGCCTTCCCAAATCCGCGCGTGACATGGTCAATCGCATGCTCTTCAACCACATCCCCGATAATCAAATCGCCTCGGCCCTCTCTGACATCGGTTTCACTGTCACCCCGCGCAACGTCTCCAACTGGAAAACGCGCGGTGGCTTCAAAGAATGGTGTCTCGAGCAGGAACACGCCCTCCAGTTCCGCTTGCTCCAGGACAACCTCACCGATTACCTTCGCCAGCACGACGCCAGCCAGGTCCCGGAGGTCGGCCTCCAGCTCGCCGCCACCCACCTCGTCCAATTCCTTCTCCGGCCCGAAGCCGCCCAGCAGCTCACCACCCAGCCCGAAAAGTATTGCCGTACGCTGGCTTCCCTTTGCCGTCTCTCCGGCCAAATCCAGGCCCTCCAAAAATACCGCGACGATTCCGCCAAGGAACTCGGCCAGAGCCATTATCCCGAACGCGTCAAGCGTGAAGAAGAAAAGGACATTGAAATTGTGAGGGAAACTTATAGCTCCACCATTGGAGAAAGTCCCCGCGACCCCAATATCCCTTATCGCAATTACCTGCCCAAACCCGACTAACGTCAAGACCCCGCCCAGCCGCCGCAAACTTTCGCCCCCGCGGGCTCTGTTGCTTGACATTCTAATCGAGTAACCGGCTCCGCGCAGCCGTTTCGATTGCGAGTTTGGGATCCTGCTGCGTTAAGCACCCGCAAACCAGGGCTTGACCTCCCGCCGGGTTTTGATAGCCTGTGCTTGTGATTATGAGCCGTCAGAATTTTGCCAGCGCTTACTGGTATTACTTTACCAGCTAGGCGGATTGGCGCTTGCGGCAACCATAAACACCCCGCATCACCAACTCCGCCGCAGGTCCCCCACCTGCGGTTTTTTTGTGGAGACCTCCGGCCAACCAAAACACCAAATATGATCATTGTCCTTAAACCCGGCATCGTCAAAAAACAGGAAACCATCGTTCTGAATGAAATCCGAAAACGAGGCTACAAACCTCACGTCATGCGCGGTGTCGCCCGCATCGTCATCGGCGCTATCGGCGACGAACTGACCCACCAGTCGCTCGAGACGTTGGCCCTGGTCTTCCCCGACATCGTCGAGAGCGTCATGCCGGTGCAGAAGCGTTACAAATTCGTCAGCCGCGAAGGCCACCCGGAAAACTCCCATGTCGCGGTCCGCGAACACCTCATCGGCGGCCGGAAATTCCACGTCATGGCCGGGCCGTGCTCCGTCGAGGGCAGCGAACAGTTGCTCAAAACCGCCGAAGCCGTGAAGGCCGCCGGCGCCACCATCCTGCGCGGCGGCGCCTTCAAGCCCCGCACCTCACCTTATGAATTCCAGGGTCTGGGCGAAAAGGGGCTCAAGCTTCTGGCCAAGGCGCGCAAAGAAACCGGCCTGGCGGTCATCACCGAGTTGCTCTCCGAGAATCACGCCGACCTCGTCGCCGAGTACACCGACATCATCCAAATCGGGGCGCGCAACGCGCAGAACTTCCAACTCCTCATCGCCGCCGCCAAAACCGGCAAACCCATTCTCCTCAAACGCGGGCTCTCGATGAAGATCGAAGAATGGCTGCTGGCGGGCGAATACGTCCTCGCCAACCACAATGCCAACCTCATGTTCTGCGAGCGCGGCATCCGCACCTTCGAAACCTACACCCGCAACACTCTCGATTTGGCCGCCATTCCCATCATCAAGAACGAGTCGCACTGCCCCATTGTCATCGACCCCAGCCAGGGCGCTGGCCGCGCCGACCTTGTCAAAGCCCTCTGCAAGGGGGCCGTGGCCATGGGCGCCGACGCCCTCCTGATCGAGGTGCACCCGAATCCGGCCCAGGCCTGGAGCGACGGCGCCCAGCAAGTCTCCTTGGAAGTTTTCGCCCAACTGATGCAGGAACTGCGCCCGCTGCTGCAGGCGGTGGGTCGGGAGTAGCCGAAAAGCATAACGGATGGGAAACGACAATCGGGCCGGTCCAGCAATACCGGGCCGGCGCATCTTCATCGAGGTCTTGCCACCTCGCTCATTTCTTCGAGGTCGCCCGTTCGCGAATCCAATATAGATCGTGGTTGTTCGGCGACGGATCGTTATGAGGAATATACTGCGCTCCACCCGCAAGGTTTTTCTTGGTCCTGGGATCCAGCCACTTGTGGGATTCGGCATGGTTGTCCGCGAAAGACAATACCCCCAGCCCCAGGTGTAAAGTGGATGGGTAATGAATGAAATCGTCCCCGGTCATATCAATTCCAAATGCCGGAGTGCAAATGCTGGCAGGGTTGACATCGATGAAAACAAAGTGGTTGGCCGGGAAATCGGCGGCCAGCTCGGCCGTCTTCATATAATCCCGGTAGAAAGGATTCAGTTGCAGCGGCGACTCCACATTAGCGCTTGGAGTTGCCACATAACTGTTCATGTCGTAGCTCCGCAGCTCGGGCGCGTTTTTTCCACCGGTCGACCACACTGGCCAATTAGACCGATCGGAAGGGCACTTGTAGGTCTGCACGGATTTGATGTACGGTGAAAACAACGCATAAGTGGTGCCCACGAGATATTGATCATTCTCCAGCGTGGTGGGATCGCCATGATTGCTCCCCTGGACCCAAAGATAGGCGCTGCCTTTGACAGGTCCGCCGCCGTTCGGCACGAGTGTTTCCCGGTTGTCCGTGGAATAGAGTGCCCAGGTCAGGATCAATTGCTTCTCGTTGTTCACGCACGCGGTGCGCAAGGCCGTCTCCTTGGCTTTCGAGAGAGCCGGCAACAACATCGCCGCCAGTATCGCAATGATCGCGATCACCACCAGAAGTTCGATCAGCGTGAAAGCTGGATAAAGGGCCGGTTTCGTGCCTGTTGCGAAACCCGTGCCGGGTAACCGTCCGCGATACCCTGTCATGGTCAAGAAATATATCAGGCCTGCCGCCAAAGGGAAGTGTGCATTTCACCGCACAGTACCGCAGATGCGCCCGTTTCAGGTCTTTCAGGTCGAAACCGTTTGTTAAGCGCGCCGACGTATGATAAAGTTTCAAAACGCCTTTCCAAAGACCTTATGCGCAGGCCGAATTCAGGCTGTCGGGGCTTTACTCTGATCGAGTTGTTGGTCGTGATTGCCGTTATTGCCATTCTGGCCGCGATGCTTTTGCCGGCCCTGGCAAAAGGAAAGGATGCCGCCAAGCGCATCCAATGCACCAATAACCAGAAACAGTTGGCGATGGTGTGGACCATGTACGCAACGGACAATAACGATTCCCTCGTGTCCAACGGCATGCATGACCCGCCGGACACCGTTACCAGGTTTTGGGTCCAGGGCGCTTTTTATAACCTCCAGGACAACACCAATACCACTTACCTCCTGGATCCCGGCTTCGCGCTCTTCGCCAACTACTTGCAGAACACCAAGGTCTATGTCTGCCCAAGTGATCGAGGCACCGTTAAAGTGTTCACCTTATCTTACCCAAAAATCCGGAGCTATTCGCTCAATGCGTACTTGGGCTGGCTCGGCGCGTGGGACACGCGCATGTCCACCGCTTACAAAATTTTCACCAAGTATTCGCAGCTCAGCGCGAAAATGCCCCAGGGCACTTTTACCTTCATCGACGTGAACCCGGACAGCATCTGCTGGCCGTATTTCGGGATGTACATGACTAAGGACAGCTTTTTCAATTTCCCGAACAGCTCCCATAATCGCGGCGGGGTGCTCGCGTTTGCCGATGGACACGTCGAGCGCCACCGCTGGATGGATCAGCGGACCATTCGGGCTTTGTCCTCAGACTACCACCGCCACGACGAACCCTCGCCCGGCAACCCCGACCTCGCCTGGCTGCGCGAACGCACCACCGTGCTCAAGTAAACTTCCCCACGAAACGCTTTTTCGACCTTTATCGCGTACTTTGTCGGTTCACCTTGTCCCAAATGGCCCGCCACGGCCCGATTCGACAAAGTGTGCGGCAAACCTGTTTCAATCGGCACTCCAACCAGGTAGGTAATCGGGATCGGTGTCATTCTGCCTTTCACTGTGCCGATGTTCCATTGGTAATCGTTCGTGCCCAGTCTTGTGGTGAGGCCGTGCAACTCCTGGATGCTGTACGTCCGCAAACACGAGACCAGAGCGTCGAATAGCGTCACCAGCGGCACCACCGGAAGCAGGTAGGTCCAGAACAACCTTGACCAGCGAAACGGTCGAATGAACGGGGTCACAGCCAGCACGATGACCGGTGCCAGCAGCATAAGAAGCAGCGCCAAGGGGCGACGCTGCGTGGCCTCAAAAACTCCGATTCCCTGGCGCTTGCGAACGGCATCGGCGAGCACTGCGCATGCCTGCTCAGGGCCGAGATGATGGAAACCAGTGAACATCGTCCGGAATCCGGTCAGGTCGCCGGGAACTTGCGTCGCGTCCACGGGTTGAGGACGATAGCTGATGGCCTGATTGGTCGAGCGGTTCGCCCGGCCAATTCCCTCCAGGTTTGGGTATTTGTCAGTCAGGCAAACCGACACATTCACTCCCATCTCGACCAGGGCAGGATGCAGCCAAACCCACGGCCCGCCCGCGCCCGAACACAAGTCAAGGATGCGGCGTGTGCCGGTGCGCTGAAGCGCGGTAACCAGAACCGGGATTATCGCCGCGTAGGGCTTCGTTGTGGCCAATGAAAATTGAAGGCAATCAGTGACCGCGTCCCGAATCGAGCGTGGGCACCAATCCTGGTCTTCAATTTCGATTAGGTGAAGACGTTTCATGCAGGTCGAAACGCCCCGATGCCGCCCAACCTGACGCACTGTAACCGCTATCGACTGCCATGCAAGTGCCGGGCCGTCAGTGACGGCGGGCGACGTCACTCCGATTCCTTCCCTCCGTCCGCCATCACCGCCGCGAACCTTAGCCCGCGAGTGCTGATGCGCAGTTCACCAAACCCGAATTCCTCCAGCACTCCTTCGTAAATGACCGCGCCGGTCAGGATGACATCGGCGCGATTGGGCGGCAGGCCGGTGATTTCCTTCCGCTTTTCAAGCGGGAGGCTCCAGAGCCGCTCAACCTGCCACCGCACCCGTTCAAGGCTCAGCCGCGTTGCTTCCAGCCGTTGCCGGTCGAAACTATCGAGCTTAGCCTCCATCCCACCCAAAATACTTGCCGTGCCCCCGGTGCCGACCAATTGCGCATGCCCCTGGTTCGCGTGTCGTTTCACCTCCCGTTGAATGGCGGTGTCTAAACTGGGTTTCACCTTCGTCTGCAGAAACTCCCGCACCCATTGGCGGCACGTGGTTAATTCCTCCGGCTTAGGCGGGTCGCCGGGCGACAACTTTGCCAGCAGCCGCACCGTGCCCAGGGGAAAACTTTTTCGAAAATGCTTCTCCGCTCCCTGGCCTAGGATAAATTCGGTGCTGCCCCCGCCCACATCCAGCAACAGCAAGGGCTCGCGTGCCAGCGCCGGATCGGTCGTCACTCCCTGAAACACCCAGTCCGCCTCCTGGTCGCCGGAAATGATTTCGACTTTTAGCCCGCTGGCCTGCTCGATGGCGCTGGTGAGTTCGGCGGCATTGACCGCGTCGCGTGCCGCGCTGGTGGCGATGACGCGCACAGCCGCAGCCTTGTGCTCGCGCGCCTTCGCGGCAAAATCGGCCACCGCCCGGCCGGTTTTCGCAATCGGCCCGGGTTGCAACCGATGCGTGTCGTAAAAGCCTTCCCCGAGCCGGGTCTGCTGGCTCTCCTCGCAAACGGGGTCCACCTGCCGGCCGGCAATATCCGCCACCAGCAACTTGATCGAGTTGGTGCCGACGTCAATCACCGCGCGGCGGACAGCTTCCATGCGGCGCAGAATTTAGGGCGATCCCGTGCGAGGCCCAAGCAGAAAACGGCACCGAGGCCGCAGGCATCGAGAGTGGTCCATCATCCATCATCCACCAGCCATCATCCTTTTTGAAAATAGCCACGTTGCCGTTCGCTAATCGGCATCCCAAGCTTCTCCATCACCTGGAGCATGTCTTCCCACACACGGCGTTTCTCACTCGGGGCCTGGTTACGCAGCAGGTAAGCCGGATGATAAGTCGGCATCAAGGGAATGCCGCGGTAGGTTTGCCAGTGGCCGCGCAACCGGGTGATGCCGGCGGTTTTTCCCAGGAGTCCCTCCACCGCCGTACCGCCAAGGGCCACCAGCACCTTCGGCCGAATCAAATCGATCTGTTCGTGCAAATACGGAATGCAGGTTTGCATTTCCTCGGGCGTCGGCTTCCGATTTCCGCTTGCCTGGCCCGGCGTATCCGGCCGACACTTTAAGATGTTGGCGATATAGACCGTGTCGCGGCTCAGGCCCAGCGTTTGAATGATTTTGGTGAGCAACTCCCCGGCCCGGCCGACAAAGGGCTCACCTTGCCTATCTTCGTCGGCTCCCGGTGCTTCCCCCACAAACATTAGCTGGGCGTTGATATTGCCCACGCCAAAAACAACATTCTTGCGGGCCGCTGCCAGGTGCTCGCATTTAACGCAAACCATGGCTCGCTGGCGCAATTCGGCAAAGGCGGCCGCTTTGGCTTCGGCGCTCAGCTCAGGTCCAGCCGCCGGAGCGGGCGCCTCCCCGGGCAGTGAGAGGAGCGGCGCCTGCTCGGTGGTCCCTTTCGACAGCGCAGGTTTGGACATGGGGACTGCCGCCGAAGCGGTTGGCTTTGCAGCAAGGCTTTGGACCGGGGTTTCTGAGCTTTTGCGAGAAACCGTCTCTCGCCCCTGGCTCAAGCCAGTCAAAATCTCGGTCGAAACGGTGACGAAACGGACCCCGTGCGCTTTGAGGCCCTGGAGATGCTGAATCGTGGCGTCGAGAAGTTGGTGATACGGATCGGACATTGGCGCAAAGCTTACCTTCCGGACCAATACAGGGCAAGTTCCGCAACAGCTCCGCAAGATCTGAAATGTTCTTGTGCCTTCTCGTGCTTTTGTGGCCATTTTATTCTTCGCGTCTTCCTTCTTCGCTGTTCAATTCCGGGTTGGAGGATGGGTCGCTCTTTGGTTAACCCTGTCCGTTATTGATTGACTTTACGGCGGCATAGCTGACAATCTCCCCATGCTGCAAAACCCCACAGATTCGAGGCCCGATTCCCGCGCGCTTGCCCGGTCACTCGCCCACCCGCGCGCTACTTTTGCACCCGTGGCCAAAGTTCTGCTCAATCGCTGGTTTTTCCTTTGTTGCCTTCTGTTCCCTCCGGCCCTTTCAGACGGCGCCGAGCCGTTCCGTTTTGCCTTTCTGAGCGACAGCCACGTCGGCTCCTCGACGGGGGAGCAGGACCTGCGAGCGACCGTGCGGGACATCAATTCAATGACGGGTTTGAGCTTCGTGGTGGTCTCGGGCGATATCACCGAATACGGTTCGCTTGAACAGCTTAGGCTGGCGAAGAGCATTTTTGACGAAGTAAAGATCCCCTTCCATTTGGTTCCCGGCAATCACGACACCAAATGGTCGGAGTCCGGGGCGACGGATTTTGCGCGGCTTTGGGGTGAGGACCGGTTTGTGTTCGAGCACGGCAGGTTTCGTTTTATCGCGATGCACGAAGGGCCGGTGATGAAAATGGCGGATGGCCATTGGGCGCCGCAGGACGTGCACTGGCTCAAAGAAACACTCGAACACCTTCCTGACAAAAACCAGCCCATCATCTTCATCACCCATTATCCCCTCGATGACGGGATCGCCAACTGGTACATCGTTTTGGACCTGCTCAAGCAATACAACACCCAGGTGGTGTTGTGCGGGCACGGTCATGCCAACCACAAGCTCCTGTTTGAAGGAATGCCTGGAGTTATGGGCCGCTCCAACCTCCGCGCTCGAGCTGAAGTCGGCGGCTTCAATCTCGTTGAAGTCAAAGATGGAACCATGACCTTTTGCGAACGGGTCACGGGTCAGGAGACCAAACCCGCCTGGCACTCAGTGGTGCTGGAGAAACATGATTACGCCAGCGATACCAACAGATATCCCCGCCCCGATTTTTCAATCAATTCGCGGTGTCCGGAGGTGAAGGAGCGGTGGAGTTTCCAGACCGGCTACACCATCGCCAGCTCGCCCGCCTTTTGGAAGGGGCTGGTGATCATCGGCGACGCCTCGGGCATCGTCTATGCGTTTGGTGTCAAAACTGGCGATGTGAGGTGGCGATTCAAGACGCAGAACGCCGTCTATTCAACCCCTGCCGTCGCCGGTGATGTTGTTGCAGTCACATCCACCGATGGCAACATCTATGGCCTCAAAGCCGCCAATGGGAAGGAGCTTTGGCGCTATACCACCGGCCGGCCGATTGTTGCCTCGCCGGGCATTGCGAATGGCACGGTTTATGTGGGATCGAGCGAAGGGAAGTTCCGCGCCTTGAAACTCGCTTCGGGCAAACTCGCCTGGGAATTCCCAGGCCTGAACGGCTTTGTCGAGACCCGGCCCCTGGTATATCAAGGCAAGGTGATTTTCGGCGCGTGGGACCAGCACCTCTATGCGCTCGATGCTAAAACCGGCGCCCTCGCCTGGAAATGGAAGGGCGACCGCCCGGGCACGTTGCTCTCCCCGGCCGCCTGCTGGCCCATTGCCGCAAAAGACAAGGTTTTCATCGTTGCGCCAGACCGGCAGATGACCGCGCTCAACGCAAAAACCGGAGCGCAACTCTGGCGCACGGGCCATTATGTCGTGCGTGAATCCATCGGTCTCTCTGAAGACCGGAGCCGATTTTACGTTCGCGCGATGAATGATTTTTTCTATGCGTTTTCCACCTCGTCCTCCCAGCCGGAGAAGCTTTGGGAGTGCAATGCCCATTTCGGTTACGATATCAATTCGGCGATGCTGGCCGAGAAAGGTGGCGTGGTGTTTTACGGCACCAAAAACGGCCTGCTCTTTGCGCTGGATGCCAAAACCGGCGCCATTCAATGGCAGCATAAGCTCGGCGTCGGCGTGCTCAACACGGTCGTGCCCTTGAACGCAACGCAGGTGCTGACGACAGATTTCGATGGCAAAGTCGCGCTGGTCGAGGTGACAAAGTAAGGCAAGCTTGGGACCTCCTTGACTTTCGTGGCTGCATGTGACTTTCCTTCTCCGCACAGCTGATTTGATTCTTATGCTAACCCAAAAAGCACCTCTCACTGCGGCACTGGCTTCTTTCACGCTTGCGGGCGCCGCCGCCGCAGCGACCTTTGGCCTCGAGACGCTCGACCTCCAGCAGGTCGAACAGGAATGGGGCCAGCCCCACGCCAATCAATCCGTCGAGGGCCATCCTTTGCTTCTGGGTGGGCAGCGGTTCGAGCATGGCCTGGGCACGCACGCCACCAGCACGTTCCGCATTGCCCTCGGCGGAAAAGCCGAACGCTTTACGGCTGTCGTGGGCGCTGATGACGAAGTGGAGCACCGCGGCAGCATCACTTTCAGGGTCGTTGGCGATGGCAAAACCCTTTGGGAAAGCGGCGTGATGCGCGGCGGCGATCCCGCCAAACACGTCGCGGTGGACTTGCATGGCATAAAAACGCTTGTTCTCAGCGTCGGCGACGCCGGTGATGGCATCGACCATGACCACGGCGACTGGGCGGACGCGCAAATTGTAATGACCGAAGGCAAGCCGCAAGCGTTCGCTCCACCGCGGGAACCGGCAGTCGTGTTGACGCCCAAATCTTCGCCCCAGCCGCGTATTAATGGCGCCAAACTTTTTGGTGTTCGCCCCGGTTCCCCATTCCTCTTCACGATTCCGGCATCGGGGCAACGTCCGATTGCTTTTGCGGCAGATAACCTGCCCTCCGGCTTGCAATTGGACCCGCTGACCGGCCGCATCACCGGAGTCCTCAAGGAGAAAGGCTCTCACCTGGTCACACTGCACGCCAAAAACGCGAGCGGTTCAACTCAACGTGAATTCAAAATTGTCTGCGGCGATACCATCGCGCTGACCCCGCCACTGGGTTGGAACAGTTGGAACGGCTTTGGTTGCGACGTGAAAGAAGCCAATGTCCGCGCCGCCGCCGATGCGATGGTCGCCAGCGGGCTCATCAATCACGGCTGGACCTATATCAACATCGATGATTGCTGGGAGGCCGGCCGGGATGGGGAGGGCAACGTTCAGTCCAACCCGAAGTTCCCGGACATGAAGGCGCTGGCCGACTATGTTCATGGCAAGGGCCTGAAAATCGGCTTGTATTCCTCGCCAGGGCCGACGACCTGTGCCGGCCACGAAGGCAGCTATAAACATGAGGAACAAGACGCGCGCCGTTATGCTGAATGGGGCTTCGATTACCTGAAATATGATTGGTGCAGCTACGGCGGAATCAAGCCGCGTCCCAACCATGAGGAGTTGCTGGAACCTTACCAGGTGATGCGTGCCGCGCTGGCCAAGGCGCCGCGGGATATCGTCTTCAGCTTGTGCCAGTATGGCATGGGCAATGTCTGGGAATGGGGCGCGCAGGTCGGCGGCAATTGCTGGCGCACCACCGGCGACATCAGCGACACCTGGTCGAGCATGTCCGGCATCGGGTTCGGCCAGGCCGGCCACGAAAAGTTCGCCGGGCCGGGCCACTGGAATGATCCCGACATGTTGGTGGTGGGCTATGTCGGCTGGAGCGCCAAGGTGCGGCCTACCCGCCTCTCACCCAACGAGCAATACACGCACATCTCTTTGTGGTGCCTGCTGTGTTCGCCGCTGCTGATCGGCTGCGACATGACCCGGTTGGACGATTTCACCCTTAACTTGCTCACCAATGACGAAGTGCTTGACGTCAACCAGGACCCGCTGGGCCGCCAGGCGGGCCGTGTTGCCAAAGAAGACTCGTGGGAGGTGTGGGCCAAGGAACTGGAGGACGGCTCGAAAGCGGTCGGCTTGTTCAATCGTGGTGAGGACGAGGCGATGCTGACCGCCAATTGGGCCCACCTCGGTTTAACAGGAAAACAAGTGGCGCGCGACCTTTGGCGCCAAAAGGACCTGGGCACATTCAACGGGCAGTTCCAAATCTCAGTGCCGCGGCATGGGGTGGTCTTGGTTAAACTGACACCAGCGAGGTAACCTCATGCTTACTTCGTGAGCAGCATTTTCAGACCGGCGACGACAAGCACCGTGGCGAGGAGCCGGCGCATTATCAGGGGGCTGAGGCGACGGCTGCCCAGTTCCGCGCCTATCAACCCGCCAATCAACGCCGCCGGAGCCCACCAAAGAACCTCGTGCGGCAGTGCTCGTACACTCTGCCAATGGCCCAGTAAGCCAGCCATCGAGTTTACCCAAATGAAAGCCGCCGAGACGCCGGCGGTCTTGCGCACGTCCGCCCAACCGAAAAGCAAGAGGAGGGGGCTGAGAAAAATTCCCCCGCCCACTCCGGTCAGGCCCGACAGTAAACCAATGGCAGCGCCCAGGGAGAGTGCCGCTGGCAATGGAGCGGGTTTTTGAACCAGCGGCGAATGAGCGGATTGCTTGATGGCCAGCCGCCACGCTGCAAAGAGTAAAACGAGACCGAGGATTATTTTGTAAACGTGGACCGGCAGCTTCCACGACCCGCCCAAGAAAGCAAAAGGAACCGAGAGCACCGCAAATGGCCAAAAAATATTCCAGGCAAAACAACCCGCCCGTGCAAAACGAAACGTGCCCACCCCGGCCACAAACAAGTTCAGCACCAGCGCGGTCGGCTTCATCACCTCCGGCGCGAGGTTGAACAAGGCCATCGCGGCCAAATAACCGGACGCTCCGCCGTGGCCCACCGTCGAGTAGAGCAGCGCGGCGATGAAGATGAGCAGGGTAAGGAGGAGAGTGTCAGCCATAGATTCCCATCCGCGCGGGCTCCATTATTCTATCCCGCCGTCAGGTCGCCGGCGGATTATGTCTCACCAGCAAGGGGATGCTGATTTGCGGCCGGTCATCCAGGGACAGATCAATCGAGTAATGGCCCGGGTTCTCGAACCTGAGTTGCTGGATATTGACGATGAAGTTGCGAGTGCTGAACAGCGCATCTCCCGGGACCACGACTTCCACCGGAATATCCGGGCAGCGCAGGATGGAGCGCCCGTCGGCATCAACGAAGTTCAACTTGAGTTTGTGGGCGCCTTCATCTTCGCTGCCGAAAATGACGCGCAAAGCAATCGAGCATTGCGGGTGCGCCGCGGGGAGTTGCTGGGTGTAGATGGTATCAAAGGCGCCAAGCAAGTTCAGCTTGCCATTGTCGTCTGTCGCCGCGTCGCACAGGACTGCCACTTGAATGTTCATTGCCGGCTGCGCGCGGCAAGCTTGCAGCCGAGTGGCCAGGGTTCTCGGAAGGCCTGCTGCAAACTACGTTCCTCACCGCGCGAAGGGAGCTTACCGGGGCGCCGCGGCTTAGGGCAAACAGAAACCGGACTAAGCTTCCGGAGCTTTTGGGTCCACGAAAGTGAGTTTGACGGCGCCGGTTTTGGGTTTGGCAAAACTGTCGAGCGGACTAAAGCCGGAGTCCGTGGCCGGCGGAGCTGCGGCGCGGGACTCGGATGCGTCGGGGTCAAGAGCAGAACGCAGGGCGCCTTCGACAAGTTGGGCGCAATGGATTTTCATCGGGGGCAGCGGGCCGAGTTCACCGGCTAATTCCTCAGTTTTGAGCGCGAGGGCTTCTTCGGCGGTTTTGCCGCGAATCAATTCGGTGGCGAGGCTGGCGACCGCGATGGCGGTTTCACAGCCGAAGGATTGAAAGGTGGCGCGGTCGATGACTTTGCGGCCCTTGTCCTCTTTGAATTTCACCCAGAGGCGCAGCATTTCACCGCAATCGGCATTACCGACCGTGCCGATAGCGTCGGCGCCGGGCAATTCACCCAGATTCTGCGGGTTTCGCAGGGCCTCGGCTATGCGCTTTTGAAGGTCGTCAGTCATGGTTCTGTCTTCATTCGTTCACCCCACCCTGTACCGTCGCATCGTCGGGTCCACTTCCTTTGCCCAGGCGTCGATCCCGCCGCGGAGGCAGCGAACGTTTTGGAGACCATGGCCGAGGAAATAGGCGGCCGCGTCCAGGGCCTGCCGCCCCTGATGATCGATGATGACCAGTGGGCGCGCGTTAGTGCCCTCGGCCAGGATGTCACGCATAGTCGGCTGAGACAGCAAGACCGAACCGGCAATTTGGACGGCCTCGAATTCCTCCCGGGAGCGAACATCAAGCAGGCGGATGGATTTATCGTGATTGAGCCACTCAGCGAGGTCCTTAGCGTTGAGCAGGATTTTGGCGTCTTGCTCGTGGCTCGCCTGGACATGCGCCAGGACTTCCCCCACGTTCAGGTTGCCGTTGCGCTCGCAAACTTGTTCGAGGGATTCGTCCGGTTGAAAGGCGCAACTGCTGCAGCCACCGATGTGGTAGCGGCGGAAAAGCGCGCGCTGAGCGCCGGGGTACATTTCCAGCACTTCCCGCATTGTGGAAGAGGCCGTTATTTGTTCCTGGACGACCATACTAAACTCCAAAAAACTTCTGAATTTCGCCCACAACTTCGATGAAGCGATCGATTTCCTGGACGGTGTTATAGAAGTAAAAGCTGGCTCGGGCGGTTGATTCGACACCCAGCTTGCGCATGAGCGGTTGGTTGCAATGGTGGCCCCCACGCAAGGCCACCCCGCGCTGGTCGGCAACCGTGACCACATCGTGCGCGTGAACGTCTTTGAGCAGAAATCCAACCAGGCCTGCCCGGCCGATGTGCGGGCCAAAGAGACGAATCCCTTCTTTGAAACGGGACAGTTGCGAATAGGCGTAGGCGCCCAATTCCTGGTCGTGTTGGGCGATGTGGTGCCGGCCGATTTTGTCGAGGTAATCCATCGCGGCGTGCAAGCCAATGGCGCCGGAGATGTCAGGGGTGCCGGCCTCGAATTTGTGCGGGGCATGTTTCCAGGTGCTCTTTTGGAAATCGACGCTGAGAATCATCTCGCCGCCACCCTGGTAAGGCGGCATGGCTTCCAACACTTCCTGGCGCCCATAAAGGACGCCGATGCCGGTCGGACCGCACATTTTGTGACCTGAGAAAGCGAGGAAGTCACAGCCGATTTCCTGAACGTCCAGCGGGCGATGGCCGGCGCTCTGGGCGGCATCCACCAAGGTGGTAATGCCGAGTTTGCGGGCCCGGGCACAGAGCTCGGCAACGGGATTGATAGTCCCGAGGGAGTTGGAAACATGGGTCAAGGCGAAGAGCTTGACGTCCCTGGTCAGCCATTCGTCGAGGTGGCTGAGGTCGAGCAGGCCGATGTCGCCGGTGACGGGAAGGAAGGTGAGTTTGGCGCCAGTGCGCTCAGCCAGGAGCTGCCAAGGGACGATGTTGCTGTGGTGCTCCATCTCGGTCAGTAGAATTTTATCGCCGGCCCTGACGTTTTTTGAACCCCAGGCCTGCGCCACCAGGTTAATGCCTTCGGTGGTGCCGCGAGTGAAGATGATTTCGTCGGCGCTGCGCGCATTAATGAACTGTGCGGTGCGCGTGCGGGCCGCCTCGAAAGCGGTGGTGGCGCGGTTGCTCAGCTCGTGAATGCCGCGATGGACGTTGGCATTATCGTGCTCGTAATAGTGGCGCAGAGCTTCGAGGACGGGGAGCGGCTTTTGTGTGGTGGCGGCGTTATCGAAATAGAGCAGCGGGTGGCCATGGACCTTCTGGTCAAGGATCGGGAAATCGGCGCGGAAGGCAGACCAATCCGGTTTCTTCATCTTTTGCTTCGGAGGAGCTGGAGCTTCAGTCATCATTACAATAGGCCGAGTTGGAGCTTGGCGGCTTCGGTCATCATCGCCTGGTTCCAGGGCGGGTCCCAGACCAGTTCGACGGCCACATCATCGACGCCTTCGAGTCCGAGCAAGCGGTTTTGGACATCCTGGGCGAGGGTGGGGCCCATGCCACAACCGGGAGCGGTGAGAGTCATTTTCACATCGACTTTGTAGGTGTCGGGGGCAAGGGGCGAGAGGTGACAATCATAAATGAGGCCGAGATCGACGATGTTCACGGGAATTTCCGGGTCGTAGCAGGTGCGCAACTGGCTCCAGATTTCTTTTTCCAACGTCTCCTGGTTGACTGGGGCGCCGGTGCTTGCAGGCTTGGCTGTAGCCTCAACGCCCAAGGCGTCGCCGTCCTTGCCTTCGATGCGAAACATGTTGCCGTTGACGATGACGGTGTAGCTGCCACCGAGGGATTGGGTGATATGGGCCTGTTCGCCTTTCTGCAAGGTGACCTTGGTGCCGACGGGGATGATTGCCGCCTCAACGTCGCGGGAGAGAGTGATAGGTTCGCTGCTAGTCATAATAAAGGGAATATAGCCGATCCGTGCAATTCCTGCCTGCTATATGTCCTCGGTCTCAGTACTGACTGCTTGAGCGCCTTGGCCTTTGAGGGCAGCCAGCACTGCGTGCCAGGCCAGGATCGCGCATTTGACCCGGGCTGGAAATTTGTGCACGCCGGCAAAAACAGCCAGTTTACCGACCTCACCCACGACGCGGCCGGTGGTAACCATTTCGTGGACTTGATCAAACATTTTGTGCACGTCGGATTTTGTTTTACCCTTGACCGTTTCGGTCAACAGTGAGGCAGAGGCTTTGGAAATACAGCAGCCCGAACCGGTGAAGCTGATGTCTTTGATGGTCTCACCTTCCGTCAGCAGGAACAGCTTCAACTGGTCCCCGCAGAGCGGGTTATGGCCCTGGGCAAAACAGGTGGGCCGCGCCAATTCATGAAAATTGCGCGGGTGCTTGCAGTGCTCAAGAATGACCTGCTGATAGAGCTCCGATAGATCGTCAAACACGAAAAGAGGTAACCACGAAATACACGGAAAGAAGCGACGCGCGGGTGTGCCCCAAACCGGCTTTTTCTGTCGTGTATTTCGAGTGCTTTGTGGTTGAGTTCATTTGGCCTTTTCTCCGAGGTGCGGGTTGGCTTCCAACCGTTCCCAAATCAACTTATCCAACTCTTCCCGAACGGGGATACAGCGAATGCGCTCGATGATCTCGCCGGCGAAGGCGTGAATCAACATACGCCGGGCCGTCTCGGAGTCGATGCCTCGGGTTCGCAGATAGAAGATGGATTCATCATTCAATTGGCCGATGGTTGCGCCATGGGTGCATTTGACATCGTCGGCGTAAATTTCCAATTGCGGTTTGGTATCGATCGTGGCTTCCTCTGAGAGCAACAGGTTTTTGTTGGTCTGTTTGGCGTCGGTCTTTTGGGCAGGCTGGCGCACCAGGATGCGGCCATGAAAAACGCCTTTGGAGCGGCCATCGAGAATGCCATTGTAATATTCGTGGCTATTGCAGTGGGGTTGGGCGTGATCGACGACCATGTGGTGGTCGGCGAGTTGGTCGCCCCGGGTCAGGTAAAGTCCGTTGAGCACGCACTCAACACCTTCGCCTGCCAGCGTGGTGCGGATGTTGTTGCGCGAGAGCTTCGCTCCCGTGGCAACTGAATGGGAAATGAAATTGCAGCCGCGCCCAAGGTGCGCGTGGATGGCCGCCATGTGAAAGGCGCTCAGGCTTTCATCCTGGAACTTGCAATGCTCAACCACCGCGCCCTCGCCCAGCACCAATTCGGTTACGGCGTTGGTAAAATACGCCCCCTGGATGGCGCAGGCGTAATTCTCGACGAGAGTCGCCCGCGCGCCTTTATCAACGAGGACAAGGTTCCGCGGGTGGGAGGTGGCGCCGTCCTCCTTTGCCGTAGAGATGAACAGCAGATGAATCGGGGTTTCGACCACCCTGCCGGCCGGGACGTGAATGAAAGCGCCATCCTGGAAGAACGCGGTGTTCAGCGAGGTGAACGTGTTGTCGGCCCCGGAGGCATAGCGGCCCAGGTGCTGTTCGAGCAGACTCGAATGCGAGTTCAAGGCGGCCGCCAGACTTGTGACCGTTACGCCTTGCGCTTGTGGAATCGCTGAAGAAAGAGATTCAATAAAGTGGCCGTTAACGAAGACCAGGTGTGCTCCCGGCAAGCGGCTAAAGGTGAGCTCGTTGAGGGTTTCCCGGGTAAGACCATTCCCGGAGGCCTCAAAGAGGGGTTTAAACGGTAGTTTGGCAATCGGGGCAACATTGGTGAAACGCCAGTCTTCATCCTTAAGGGCCGGGAAGCCTAATTCGGCGAAGCGGGCGATGCCGGCCTTGCGTAGCGGGAAGATCCACGCCGGTTGCCTGGCTTCGTGTTCGAACCGTTCGAATTCTTCGAGACGCGGCTCGTTTTCCGTTAATAGCGTTTTTTCCATTGCCTGAACCATACTTGCACACTTGTCTTGCTCCTCGTGAGAGTCAAATTGAGTTTGGTAGTGTCTCACCGCCGAGGGAGGAGTGCAAGTCAACGATTGGAGCCGTAAACAGGAGGATTGGAGGGGACCTCACTCCGCCTTTCCGCCTTACAGCCGTTTGGCCAGGCGGGAGGCCAGGCGGTCAAGCGCGGGAGACCGGTCCAAGGGCGACAGGTGTACGTCCAGCAGACAGAAACCCTCAGTCCAGCCCTGGGCCTGCGAAAGAGCATGGTCCAGGTCTCGTTCGGTCTTCACCAAAAAACCACGCCCGGCGCCGAGGATTTCGGGCAGGCGGCTGTACCGCCAGGGCCAGACGTCGTTGTACGGACCATCCTGCATGTGCCGTTCGGTGCCATAACCGAAGTTGTTCAACACCACCACGACCGGATTGAGTTTGTACCGGGCTACAGTGGCGAGCTCCATGCCCGTCATTTGAAAAGCGCCGTCGCCCACCAGCACCAGCGGTCGGGATTTAGGCTTGGCGAGTTGAGCGCCGATGCAGGCGGGCACGGCGAAGCCCATGGAAGTATAGTAGGCGGGGCTAATGAATTCAGTGCGGCCCCGGATGAAAAGATCGGTGGCGCCGAACAGCGCGTCGCCCACGTCAGCGACGACGATGGTGCTCTCGGAAATGAACGCGTTGAGGCGTTGGAAGAGGTGCTTGACGGTGAGCGGACCAAGGCCGTCCCCAGCTCGGCCCAGCTTGCTGAACTGCGGTCGGACCTTTGATTGGCTCCTCGCTGTTAGCGCTGCTACTGCCGGGGACTGCCGCGCTCCGCCCCCGAGAGGAGCGGGTCTTGGTATTTTCGGAGTTGGGCGACGGCGGAACCGGAGGCGGAGCAAACCGCGCATGAAATCCTTGAAGCGCACATCTTCATAGATGTGATAGCCGAGGGAGAGTTTCTCGCTGGTGGCCGAGATGCAGCGGGCGGGATCCAGGTGTGCAGTGTAAATACCAAGATTGATGTCCGTCATGAATGTGCCTAGCAGAACGACGCAGTCACTGGTCTCGACGTATTGGCGCACATCATCGCGGCCCATCGCACCTTCGTAAACGCCCAGGTAAAACGGGTGCTGTTCGCCGATCACGGATTTGCCCAGCACGGTGGCGGCCACGGGGATGCGCGTCTTGCGAGCTAATTCAATGACTTGGTCCTGCAGACCGAAACGGTGAACCTCAACATCGGCCAGGATAACCGGTTGGCGCGAACGATTGATCATCTCCTCAGCTTCGGCCAGCGCGGCTTGCAAACTCTGAGGGTTGCTGCGCTCGTGGATTTTCGGAGTCTTGTGGTGAGGAATCCCACGCACGAGGACCTGGTCCCGCGGCAACTCGAGATAAACGGGGCGTTTGTAGCGAACGGCAGCGTGCAGCACGCGATCAATTTCCTGGAAGGCAGTTTGCGGATCGCTCAGAACCGCCGAGGCGATAGTGAGCTGTTCAAAAACTTTCTTTTGGGTATCAAACTCTCGGACCTTGTGATGGAGCAGCGGGTTCTTCTCACGTTCCTTCATCCCGGGCGCGCCGCTGATAACAACGACGGGCGATTTTTCTGCGAAGGCCTCAGCCGTGGTGTTGGCGACCTTGAGTCCACCGACGCAGTAAGTAACGCAGACGGCACCCAAGCCGTGCACGCGGGCGTAGGCGTCCGCCGCAAAGCCCGCCCCCTGCTCGTAGCAAGTATTGATGAGCCGCAGTTTGCTTTTGGCCAGCAGGTCATAAAAGCCCAGGACGTAATCGCCCGGGATGCCGAAGACATGCCGGACGCCTTCTCCATAGAGGCGTTGGATGATGTATCCGCCGATGGAAGGTGATGTTTTCATCTACCCGGCAACATAGACATTTGGGGTTGTGATCGCCAGCCTGTCCGGCACATTGACAGAGTGCCAATATTGGAATTTCACGCTATAAATCACGGAGACGATAATTGAAGACGTGATCATGCTCACCGAAGACGATGTTAAAACCGCTCTTAAGGCGGTGAAATACCCCGGTTACACGCGCGACATCCTTTCGTTTGGGCTGGTCAAACAGATCGCCGTCAAGGATGGTGCAGTCAGCGTCAGTATGAATCTGACCAGCGGCAACCCGGAAGCCGCGCGGCAAATCAAAACCGAATGCGAACAAGCGCTGCGTGCTTTGCCCGGGGTAAAAGCCGTTTACGTAGAGGTCAATCAACCGAGCGCGGCGCCGGCACCGGCGGCTGCCGGAGCGCAAACTCCTTGGTCCCAGCAGGCTCGAGTGCCGGGCATCCGGCGGATTGTGGCGGTAGCCAGCGGCAAGGGTGGCGTGGGCAAATCGACCGTTTCGGTCAACCTTGCCTGCGGACTGAAACATCTGGGGGCGAGAGTGGGCCTTTTGGACTGCGACATTTACGGTCCCTCCATTCCGTTGATGATGGGCGTCCACCAGAAACCGACGATTAGTGACGAGGATAAGATGGTCCCGCCCGCTAATCACGGTGTGAAACTCATGAGCATGGGATTGCTCCTGGAAGGAGATCAACCAGTGATTTGGCGCGGGCCGATGATCATGAAGACCATCCAGCAATTCTTCAGCGCCGTTGAGTGGGGCGAACTGGACTTTCTGCTGGTGGATTTGCCACCCGGCACCGGGGATGCCCAGCTTACACTCTGCCAAACCGTACCGCTGGACGGTGGGGTAATTGTGACCACCCCCCAGGAGGCATCCCTGGGGGTGGTCCGGAAGGGCATTGCGATGTTTTTGAAGGTCAATGTTCCTATCCTCGGTATCGTGGAAAACATGAGTTACTACACTACCCCTACCGGGGAACGTGTGGAAATCTTTGGGCACGGTGGGGGGCAAGCCGAAGCGAAGCGCCAGAATGTCTCGTTTCTTGGGGAAGTTCCTATTTTCACGGAAGTTAGGGAAGGTGGAGACAAAGGGTTGCCGGTGGTTGTATCGGCGCCTAAGCAACCGCCGGGCAGCGCTTTCATTAGAATTGCCGAAGCCTTGCGGGAGAAACTCCAATAATTTGAAGGCCTTTTTGCGTTTTCGTGGTAGACTTTAAGTAACAAGCTGGAAGTTTGAGAACATTTTTAGATAGTGCAAACATACGAGCGAAAAGTTGCACTTTGACGTTGTCAAAGTTCCTTAACAATGCTTAGATTTGATTTCGCAACACAATGTTTGAGCGCGCGATTATGGCTGACGACACGAAAGAGGCCCTCTCGGCGAGTGATTTGCTGAAGAACTCGACGCTCTACCGCGAGTTTCAGGCCGAGCGAGAGGAAATCCTTAAGCACAAGTGGATTGAGTCGGAAAAAGCGGGGCGGGATATTGGTTTTGAGCGGGCCTTGACCGACTGGATCATCAAGCACCGCTCGAAATGGCGTAAGAGCCGGCAGGCCGCAGCAGCAAGCCGTTAGACGTGCTGCGGCTCCTTTAAGGCAGTCCCGCGAGGCTGCTAAGGAACTGATGCTAAACAATTTGTTCGAGGACAGGGCGGAGCGCCCGAGAGAGAGCTATTGTGCCTCACGATGGATCCCCTTCAGCAAACACCAAGCTCCAAACACCAAGCTCCAGAAAAGCTCCAAACACCAAGCTCCAATTCCACCGTTTCCCGGGCTGTTTTCGTCGGGGAATCGCCCCGGTTCCGTAGCGCCGCCAATTGCTGGCGGCAGTTTTTGGAATTTGGAGCTTCTCCCACGGTATGCCTGAATCCACCCTTATTCTGAATGCCGGGGCAATGCAGCGGGCCCTAACGCGGATCGCTCACGAGATCGCCGAACGAAACGAAGCCGGAAGCGAGGTGGTGGTGGTGGGTATCCAGCGTGGGGGAGTGCCGTTGGCCCAGCGGTGGGGCGTGCTGCTGACGGGAATCTGGAGGCAACCAGTTCCGATCGGCAGCCTGGACGTGAGCATGCACCGCGATGATCTGGACCAACGAGTCGCTCCTAACATGCAGCCGACGATCATTCCGTTTGATGTGACCGGCAAGACGGTTGTGCTGGTAGATGATGTGCTTTTCAGCGGGCGGACCGTCCGGGCAGCGATGGATGCGCTAAATGATTTTGGCCGTCCAAAATGTATTCAATTGGCGGTCTTAATTGATCGGGGGCACCGTGAACTCCCCATCAAGGCTGATTTCGTGGGGAAAAACGTACCCACCTCTCTGGATGAAGACATCCACGTGCGATTGACCGAAATGGGCGGCGTGGATGAGGTCGTGGTGGAAAAAAAAGGAGCGCCGTGATGCAGTATTGGAGTAGATATTGGAGAGCTTGCAACCCCACTTGCTCAACCCCCCTTTCCGTCATCGCAGCATTGCCCCGATGAGCTGGAAACGCAAACATCTGCTCGATATAGAGTCGCTCACCGCGGAAGAAATCCTCACGGCGCTGGACACCGCCCGCGCGTTCAAGGAGGTGGGCCAACGGGCGATTAAGAAGGTCCCGGCCTTGCGCGGTAAAACCGTGGTGAATTTGTTCGTCGAACCTTCGACCCGGACGCGCATCAGTTTCGAGCTCTCCGAGCAACGGCTTTCGGCCGACATCATCAATTTCACCGCGGAAGCCTCTTCGCTGAAGAAAGGCGAAACGCTCAAAGACACGGCGCGCAATCTGGAGGCTCTGAATGCGGATTTCATCGTCATCCGCCACAGCGCCTCAGGGGCGCCCCACTTCCTGGCGCGGGTTCTCAATGCCAGCGTGATCAACGCAGGAGACGGGGCGCACGAGCATCCGACGCAAGCCTTACTGGATGTTTTCACCATCCGCGAAAAGAAAGGGCGGATTGAAGGGCTGAACGTGACAATTCTCGGGGACATTCTTTACAGCCGGGTGGCACGCTCGGACATTTGGGCGCTGACGAAGCTCGGGGCGAAGGTGACGCTGTGCGGACCCTCGACGCTGGTGCCGCGGGTGTTTGAGCAGATGGGCTGCCGGGTGACTCACAATGTGGAAGAGGCCATTCGTGACGCGGACATTATCAACCTGCTGCGCATCCAGCACGAGCGGCAGCGCAGGACGATGTTTCCGAGTCTGGGCGAATACAGCAACCTGTTCGGGCTGACCAAAGCACGGCTGACGCGCACGAAGCCCGATGCACTCATCATGCATCCCGGTCCAATCAATCGGGGGGTGGAAATCGACAGCGAGATAGCCGACTCCGGTCGCTCAGTGATTTTGGAACAGGTAACGAATGGGCTGGCGGTGCGGATGGCAGTGTTGTTTTTGGTCAATGGAGGGAAGGGGCCGCAGGAAGTGGCGCCATGAAGTCCACCGTCGGCGATTCACGGGTACTGGTTCGGCGTTCCTCGGGTTAAACCGCGTTGGTTCGTTGATGTCGCCCTCAAGCCTGGAACTCGCTGCGGCTTTCCAGCGATTTATGCAGGGCGTCTTTGACCGCGTCGAGCCGGGCTGGTAGTTCCAGCGGTTGGTTGGCGTGACGGGCCGGAAAGTCGAGTTCGCCCTTGTGGTATTTGACCTTCATCTCGACAAATTTCAGGCCGTGGGCGGTGGAGATCACCACCACCCGCTCGGCTTTGTCAATTTTGCCGGCCTTGAGCAGTTTCAGCAGAACCGCCAGCGCGACGCCTGTGTGAGGGCAGTTGAACATGCCGGTTCGGTCACCGAGCGCAGCGGCATCCGCCAGTTCCTCTTCGCTGGCCTGCTCGACGATCCCGTTGAACTGTTTGAGCGTGCGCACCGCTTTTTGAAAGCTGACCGGGTTGCCGATCTGGATGGCGCTGGCGAGGGTTTTCTGAGCCTCGATGGGTTCGAAAACTTCGAAGTTGCGCAGATAAGAGCGATATAGCGGGTTGGCTCGTTGAGCCTGCGCGACAGCAATCCGCGGCAGCTTGGCGATGAGCCCGAGGTCTTTCATCATCATCAGGCCTTTGCCCAGAGCGGAGACGTTGCCGAGGTTGCCCCCAGGAATGATGATGACGTCGGGCGCTTCCCAGTCGAACTGCTGGACGATTTCGATGCCGACGGTCTTCTGGCCTTCGACGCGCAGGGAATTCATCGAGTTGGCGAGGTAAAGCGTTGGGTCTTTAGTGATTTCCTGCACGAGCTTCATGCAACCGTCGAAATCGGTATCCAGGTAAAGCACGAGTGCGCCGTTGGAAATCGGCTGAACCAATTGGGCGAGCGAAATTTTGCCGCGTGGCAACAGGACAATCGATTGAATGCCAGCGGCGGCGCAGTAAGTGGCGAGCGCGGCTGAGGTGTCACCGGTCGAGGCGCAGGCGACGGCTTTAATGGGGGCGCCTTCGGAAATCATTTGTTTGACCTGGGAAACCAGGACAGTCATGCCAAGGTCTTTAAAGGACCCACTGTGGGTGTTGCCGCAGAGTTTTATCCAAAGGTCCTTAAGGCCGATGACTTTGCTGAAGCGCTCAGCCCAGAAGAGGTTGGTGCCTCCCTCGTAAAGCGAAACGATATTGTTGTTGTCGATTTGGGGAAGAATCCATTCCTTTTTGCCCCACACACCAGAGCCGTAGGGCCACTCGTTGCTTTTGTAACGGTCCTCGAAGAGTTTCATCCATGCGGCGGCGCTGCGCTGAGCCAGGGCCTGGGTATCGTGCTTCACCTCCAGCAGCGACTGGCAGCGCTCGCATTGGTACACGATAGAGTTAAGCGGATAGGTGGCGCCGCATTCAGGGTTGATGCATTGAAACCAGGCTTTGTAGGGCATAGCGATTTCTGTAATTAAGCTATCCGGTGCGGGTTGCAACGTCAAAAAAGAGCGATGAATCGCGTGCGCGACATTGCCTTTTTGTGATCGTCGGAATGCGAGCGCGTACTTTAAAACCGCTTCCGTTCGGGAGTGGACATGTAACTTCTGATACACGCCGCGAATATGGAAACGGATGCCATCCAGGCTAATGCCCAATCGGTCGCTAATCTCCTTATATCGATTCCCGAGGGCGAGTTCCTCCAGAACCTCCCGTTCGCGAGGCGTGAGATTCTCCATGTCGGCTGGTACCGGGTCGCTTTTGCGGAAGCGCTGCACAATGCGGCGAGCAATTTGTGGCGTCATCGGTGAACCGCCATGGCTGACTTCCTCGATAGCTTCCACGAGCCGGGACGGAACAGTGTCTTTGAGCAGAAAGCCATCAGCGCCTGCCAGGATGGAGTTGAAGAGGGAATCGTTGTCGTCATGAACTGTCAGCATAATGATGACCACGGTGGGCATAAGGCCTTTCAAGACCCTGACGCACTCGACTCCATCCATTTTCGGCAGTTTGACATCCATCAGAACCACGTCCGGTTTGTGCCGGGCGATATCTGCCAGGGTTGATTCGGCGTCCGCATAGTCGGCCACGACCCGAAGCCGAGGCGACCTCTTGAGAAGGTTCTTCATACTCATCCGCAGGTCATCGTTGTCCTCCACCAATGCCACCGAGATGCTCATATTTTCACGTTTCGAATCAGCTTCCACGGATTGTGCAAACGGAACCTTCCTTCGTTGGATATGGCAGTTGCACGCGAATGCAGGTTCCGGCCCCTTGGCGACTGTCAATTTGCAGCGAGGCGCCAATCGCCTCGGTCCGGTGACGCATATTTGCCAGGCCGCTACGCTGGCTTGCCGCGGCAAGGCCGACATTAAAGCCGCGCCCGTTATCTTCCACGCGAATCTCAAGAACCCCATCTTGCAGTCTCAGCCACAAACGCGCTTCCGAGGCTTGGGAATGTTTGAGGATATTGTTTAGCGCCTCCTTGATTACCATGAATAAATTATGCCGCACCTCGGCTGTGAGCGGCACAGGTGGGACCTCGGCCGGCAGGTCCAGATGACAGCAAATCGGCGTTGCTTGGAAAAAGTCATACGAGTATTGGCTGATGTACTGCACGAGACTGTCGAGCGTGTCATTTCGGGGGTTAACGGCCCAAATAATCGTCCCTAACCCTCGCACGGCGTTCCGGGCTGTGTTGCCAATCATCGCAGCATGAGCTTCGACTTCCGTGGGCCGCGATTTATCTCCCTTGACTAGTTCGCTAAGCACGATCACGTGCGTCAGACAGGAACCGATGTCATCGTGGAAATCCCTGGCGATGCGCGCGCGTTCGAGTTCGACCAGATGCGCTTGCTGCTGGCGCTCAAGCCTTCGTTGCGCCTTGACATTCTCAATGCGCCGGGCGGCGAACGCGATGCCCGCGCCGCTGCTAAGCAACGCTGTCCCGACGAACCACCACGTCTGCCAAAAGTGGGGCGGAATGATGAGTTCAAACTTTGCCCCCTGTGTGCTCCAAGCCCCATCATTGTTGCAAGCCTGCACCTGGAATTTGTAGCGCCCGTGCGGCAGGTACGAATAGTCCACAATCCGCTTCGTACCACCGTCCACCCAGGCCGAGTCCAAGCCCTCCATGCGATACTTGAAGCGCACTTTCTCCGGTGCCGAAAAGCTGAGAGCCGTGTAGCGAATTCCCAAGCGGGTCTTGCCCGCAGGCGCTATAATTGTGGCTGGTCCCGCGAGGCTGTAGGGTTTTCCATCCACAGTTACTTCTTCAATGAGCACTGGGGGCGACAGCGTGTTAGCCTCTACTGCCTCCGGACCCACGACGACGACTCCCTTTAGAGTTGGAAAAAGCAAACGGCCATCCCGGGTCAGGCAGCCGGAGGGTTGGAAGGCGCACGTGCAGGCGGCGGACAGCATCCCGTCAGACTGATCGAAGCTGGCACAGGAAAAACTCCCCGTCTCCCCGCGCGCGAAGGATTCGAGGGCTGTTTTATCCACGGAAAATATCCCGTGCGGTGAACTCAACCACAGCCGCCTTCTTGAATCCTCGATGATGTGGCAAACCGTCTCGTCCGCCAGACCGTCACGGGTCGTGAAGTTCGCAAACTTGCCGTCGTGCAAGCAACTTAATCCGCCGTCAGCGGTGCCGACCCAAAGCCGGTCGTCGTGATCCACGAAAAGGGACCAGGCCAAATTGCTCAAGAGGCCGTTCGCGGTGGTGTAAGCGGTGAACTTGCCATCGTGCAGACAGAACAACCCCGCTCCTTTTGTGCCCAGCCAGAGCCGGTCCTGCCTGTCCGCGACAATCGCCACCACCTCGTACTCATCCGAGAACCAAGGCATGGACATCTTGGTTAACTGCCCGTTGGCATAGCAAGCGAGGCCGCTCCAATGTCCGAACCAGATTCGACCCTGCGGATCCTCATAAATGGCGTCCACCCGGTCGGAAATGCGGGCCCGGTCGAACATCGGAACACAGTGATCGCCGTGGAATTGATAGACGCCGTGGGAGGAGGTGCCGACCCATAAATTGGACCGACTGTCCTCGAACAAGGACCAAATGTCGGTTAAGGGCAGATCGCTTGCGCCATACCGCGTCGTATTGGTCCCCTGGAATCGGTAAACGCCTCCAAAACTTGTGCCCACCCAAATGCTCGCATCGTGGGCTTCACAGATCGAATAGACCGGGGTCGTCAAGGCGCTTCCGCCCAAAATGCTCAGGCGGCGTGGCTGCAGGCGAACCAGGCCTCCATCAAAGAGCCCAAGCCATTCGTTACCCTCGCGATCCTCCAGGTAGCAGGAGACGGTGGCTCCAGGCAGTCCGCTGGCTGAGTCAATCCTGGCGACCAGGCCATCCGTGGAAGCAGTGACGAGGCCTTCAGGGTATCGGCCCAAACAGAGATTCCCCCGGCGATCTTCGCCCAGGATCTGCAGCGAGGTCTGCACGCCGGCAATCTCGGTCGCAGGGCCAACCCAGCGCCCGGCTTTGTATTTCCTTTGCCAGTAGTTGGTGCGGCACACCCACAATCCGCCGTCGCGGCACGCAGCCAAGTCCCTGATATCAACCTTCGTGCCCAGCTCCGGCAGTTCGACCGACTCGAATCGGTCCTCTTGCAACACCGCCAATCCGCGCGAAGTGCCCAGCCACACTCGACCGCTCTTATCCTGGGCAATCGCGTGAATCTGCCCTCCGGCCAAAGCCCCCTGCAGGGCGATGGATTCAAGCCGGCCCGAGCTTAACCGAAGCAGCCGGCCAGGTTCGTCAACGCGGCTGACCATCCATACCGTGCCTCGTTCGTCCTGGCACACATGGCTGGGAGATACCGGGTAGAAAGCTCGGTTCGTGGAGACCTCAGTCAAGCTTCCACCCGTCCACCGCCACAAAGCCCCGGAACGCGCCACCAACAACGAGTCCCCTGAGCGTTCATTTAAGCAGGTGACAATCTCGTCTTGTTCGTGGCCGGAGCCCAGCAATCGCTCGAATCTGCCTCCGCGGAGACCCACCAAACCACCCCCGCGTTCGGTGGCGATAAATAGCGTGCCGTCCGCTCCTTCGAAGAGCCCGCCGATGCGGCTCTTGGGCAGTTCCGGGCAATTTTGCGGCGTGAACACTTTGAACCTGACACCGTCAAATCGAGCCAGCCCAGCCAGAGTGCCGACCCAAATGTAACCGTCCCTGGTCTGCGCCAGCGAGGTCACCGAAAGGTGCGGCAGACCGTCGGCCATCGACCAGGACTTGATGGTAGATTTGGCTTGAGTTTGCGCGAGCGTGGGGTCTGGCTGCCCGCCTGCATTCAGGCCCCCGTAAACCCAAGCCGCTAGAGCCACGGCGCACCATTTCGTCAACGCATACAGCCTGGATTGAGTGGCGGGAGTTTGCATTCGGACGTTGAATTATAAGATTGCTGGGCCACGGCAACAAGCGTCTTCAAGCTACATCATTGTGCAGGTAGTCAAGACCGCTTCGTTAATGGCATTCTATCAGCCAGATTACGGCTCGGGTATTCGGCTCCCGGACCGCGTGCGCATAAAATCAGCTTGTCATGAAAACAAGAAAGAAGTCACTTTGGACAGCATTCACACTGATCGAATTGCTGGTCGTCATTGCCATCATTGCCATCCTGGCAGCGATGCTTTTGCCCGCCCTCTCGCGAGCCAAACAAAAAGCCAAAGATATCCAGTGTGTCAACAACGTCAGACAATTGTGTTTGGCGCATGCAATGTATCTCAGTGACTTTAGCAAATCATTTCAGTACACGTACGACGAGAATTTGTGGATGGATACACTGCTAACTTATTATGCTCGGGTGGACGCCGCGCGGGTCTGCCCTTCAGCGAGCGCCCCCACGACTCGCATGATTATAAGCCCGCAATACACGTTTGGGGCCGCGGACCAAAAGTGGCAGTGGTTTCCTTATAAAACCAACTTCACGGGCAGTTACGCCTATAATGGGTGGCTTTATACCGGCAACTATTCCATCAGTGGGTTAATGCTCGGCGCGTCGGACGACTGGAAATTCGCCTCCGAAGCCAGTGTGCTGAAATCATCGAACACGCCGCTCTTCGCGGACGCCGTGTGGGTGGATGGGTGGCCGGCAGAGACCGAAGGACCTGCCAAAGATTTGTACAACGGCAGCAACATGTCGTTTATGGGACGATACTCCGTAGCGCGACATCTCGGAGTGGCTCCCACCGCAGCGCCGAGAAACATCACCTTGAGTTCGGGTCTGGTTGGCGGGATAGAGATTGCCTTCCTGGACGGCCACACGGGCCCGGTCAGGCTGCAAAATCTTTGGACTTTAGATTGGCACAAAAATTGGGTGGTTCCCTCCACGATACCGGCGCCTAAATAACCTCGCTTTCGTCGCACACTCAATATGCACCCCGTCGTGGTAAGACCGCTTCAGTTTGCCCCCGGGCTGCTCTGCGCGGCGTGTTTATTCTGTCCCGGAGGGTTGGCAGTGGCAGCAACGAATTCTTATTCGCTCTTGCGCTCTGCGCCGTTGACGAACAATCCCCTGAAGGGCTTTATGCCGTATGTCGGCAGTTACTCGACTTTCCCTTACAGCATGGAGTGGAGTTATCTCCCGTTGCGCTCATTGATGACCGGGCCAACGAACTTCGACTGGTCCAGTCTTGATGCTTTGCTCAGCACCGTCGCCAGTCGCGGGCATCAAACCGTGTTTCGCGTTTATTTGGATTATCCGGCAGAACCTACCGGCATACCCCAGTATTTGCTGGACGCGGGCCTCGTGACGCACAGTTATACCGATTACGGCAACAACGGCCTGAGCGTGTCGCCGGATTACGAGAACCCGCTCCTGGACCAGGCCTTGACCAATTTTATCGCTGCGCTGGGGGCGCGCTACGATGGCGATCCCAGGATCGGCTTCATCACCGTTGGGCTGCTCGGCTTCTGGGGCGAATGGCATAACTATCCATACACGAACTGGTTTGCTTCCACGGCCGTGCAGGACGAAGTCCTGACGGCGTACGGAGCCGCCTTCGCCAAGACGAAATTGCTCGTCCGCAGGCCGGCTGGAACAAATCCGTCCGCGCGGCAACTCGGGTACCATGACGATTCATTTGCTTATCAAACCATCGACCCCCCAGGCTGGATGTTTCTGGGCCTGTTGAAGGCCGCGAGTGAAACAAACAAGTGGCGCACCCAGCCCATCGGCGGCGAGGTTTACCCCCCGAACCAACTGTGCCTGTGGGACCCCACGCAGGCGAATTGTGTGCCAGCGGGTCAGGAGTTCACCAATTGCGTCGCTCTCACCCACGCTTCGTGGATGTTGAACCAGGGCGTTTTCTCTCCCGGCTTCACCGGACAGCAGAAGGCCCTGGCGCTGGCGGGCAGCGGCATGTTGGGCTATGAACTGTATGTTTCCAACGCGATCCTTGTGGATGCTGCTGTTTCCGGGCCGCTGAACCTAAGCGTACAAATTTGGAACACGGGCGTGGCGCCGTTTTACTATGACTGGCCCCTGCAATTGGGTGCTCTTAACGGCAGCAACTCGCTCGTAAGGACATGGACCACGACCTGGAAACTTTCGTCCCTCCTTCCCGCGGGGACGAATAGTGTTTGGAGTTGGTCCCAAGCAAATCACGGCCTGGGAACCGGCCAATATAAGCTCCTGCTGCGCGGGCAAAATCCGCTTGCCAACGGTGTGCCGCTCTCCTTAGCAAACGTCGCGCAAGGCGCTGACCTTCCCGGCTGGCTTACCCTGGGACAGGTGTCGATTGTGTCTGCTCCGGCGAAGCCATCGTTACATGGCAGTCTGTCCCCCTCCGGCTTTGACCTCGACGTCAGCAATGCGGCGCCCGGAGCCTGGGCCGTTCTGGGCACATCCGATTTTGTGGTCTGGTCTCAATTACTATCAACAAATACCAGCACGTCGGGATGGCGCGTTACCGATGGGATTTCATCACCAGCGCGCTTCTACCGTGTGGTCGGCTCGCAGTAAACACCAATGAATCAACCAAACCAATGAACGCAGTATGAAAACACGAAATATTAGACGCAAATCGATTACCCAGCGCGGTCTCCTCCCAGGCTTCGTTAGCCTTGCGCTGCTGTGCCTGGCGCGACTGGCAATGGCTGATGACTTAGTCGTCAATAGCTTCGATACCGCCATCAGCGGAATTGACTGGCAGAACTTTAGAAGCTATGCTTATAGCCACACTGAAGTTTGGGATCCGAACCAGGATTCCACAGGGAATCCAAGCAGCGGCTCGATGTACCTGACCGTAAACTGGCCGCTTCACAGCGATCCCAATTGGAACCAGAGTTGGAACGATGTCCAAATCGCTTTCTACACGCCGCCGTTCAACCCTGCCGACTACATAAACTTTGACGTTGACGTTAAGATTGATGTCACCAACTCGTTTCCAGCGGTGGATGGAACCTACGGGGCGATCGAGTTCATTGTAAATAATCCATGGACCACGGTGCTCGGCTGGGCGCCGCTTTCTGCGACAAACGGCTGGCAACACATTCGCGGCTACTTCTCCGGAGTGCCAGCCGGAACAAATAGCGAAGCCGTTATTGGGCTTATTTCCAACGGCGGAGGCAGCTTTACCAATACCGTCGCCTGTTGGATTGATAACATCGTATTTACTGCTCCAGCCACGGTCCACACGAACCGACCGGCGCTGTCCATCGCGCCAGCGCGGCCAGCGGGACTGACTTGCGTCGCCAGCCAACCCGGAGGTACGTGGCAACGCCAGATGGTCGCCACGGTCAACGACAACTATTCCTGGAATACGGCCACGGCCGTTTCCAATACCACCACGTATTCCATGGACATCGCCGCTTGTCCGGGAACCAATTATTCGGGATTTCAATCCCAACTCTACCTCGTACCCAAAGCGGGCATGATCGGCCCCCCCATTGACCTGAACATTGACTGGGATTCGGCCGATGTCGTGGACTTTTACGTCAGCGTGAACCCAGACAATACCGCGAGCGGCCATTTCGGATACAAGGTCAGTGACCCCAGCGATGGAACTTTAATTTCCAACCTCGTGTTACAGTGTGCTTCCGGTCCTTTGGGAAAATGGAGCTTAAGCTTTGACCACAATACGAACGTTATGCTCATAGCTCCGAACGGGACCAGCACGAACCTCACCATCCCCGCCAGTGATGCAGCGCGCTTCGCCGATCCTCTCTTTGCCTACTTTGGAACCGAGCCGACCGCCAATGCGAATATTGGGCAGTTATCCACCTTCAGTCGAATCTCGATCACAGGCGCCGCAGGCGCCATCGACGATAATTTCGTCGCCAGTGGAACGCCCGGCCAGCCCTACGTTCTTAATACCAACGTTTGGGCCTTTAACGCTGCCGATCCCAACGGTGTTTTCATCACTGCGCCGGACGCGAAATACGTGGTGACGTGGCCCCTGCCGGACGCAGGCTTCACGAATCTCTACGCAACGGACAATCTGAAATATAAACTCGGAAACTCCCAGTGGGCGAGTCTGCCAGCGGCCGCCACAGGCTGGCTTAACGTGGCTGGGGTTCAGCGGATGGTCGTCGTGAATCAATCCGCGCTCAATCAGGTGTTTTCCCATGCGCCCACGAATTGTTTCTTCGGATTATTCCACCAGTAATGAAATTCCGTGGGCGCCAGCCTGGCCGGCGCCCGCTTAGTCAGACTCAGCTCTTGCCAAACGGCCCCTCCGAGTGCCCATGAAAGCCTCACGATTCCTGTTTCTGATGCTCGCCGCAGGTCCTTATTGGGTCGATGCCGAATCTTTACCCGGCCTGGATGTGACTCGCGTCGCTGTTTCAACCTCAACCAACGCCTGTTGGTGGGCGGGCATTATTGAACATGGCTTCCGGATGCCGCTGGCCGACGGTTATCAGGCAGATATGTGCGGCGATACTTACGGAAATCAGAGCCAACCTTTGCTCTTGTCGAGTCAGGGCGATGTCATATGGTCTGACGACGCCTTCGCGATTCAATTGTCGCAAAGCAGCCTGACGGTCGAAACCAGAGGCGGCCGGTTGCGCCAAGCAAAATGCGGCGATTCGCTTCGCGACGCATTTCTCTATGCGAGTAGAACATATTTTCCTCCTTCCGGAAGGATCCCCGACGAACTGTTGTTTTTGGCCCCGCAGTACAATACGTGGATTGAATTGAAGTATGATCAGAACCAAACGGACATATTGAAATACGCCACGGGCATTCAGGACAATGGTTTTCCTCCGGGAGTTTTGATGATCGATGACAACTGGCAGCAGAATTACGGGCAATGGGAATTTAAGAGAGACAAGTTTCCCGATCCGAAAGCGATGATCGACCATCTGCACCAGCGCGGTTTCAAAGTGATGCTCTGGATCTGCCCTTTTGTTAATACCAACTGCGAAGTTTACCAAGAGCTAGCGAGGCGGAATCTTCTCTTGAAAGAGCCTTCGGGCGCCGTCGCGTCGATCAAGTGGTGGAACGGCGAGAGCGCCTTGCTCGACTTTACCAACCCTGAGGCCGCGGCCTGGTTTCGTTCGCGGCTGGACCATCTGCAGTCAACTTATCAAGTAGATGGATTCAAGTTCGACGGGGGCGACAGCTCCTTCTACAAGGGGGCGATGGCGTCCAAGTCGGTGCCACCCAATACTCAATCCGAGTTGTATGGGAAGATTGGGCTTCAATATCCGCTCAATGAATACCGGGCCATGTGGAAAATGGGGGGCCAGCCCCTGGCGGAACGTCTGAGGGACAAAGATCACTCCTGGTCGGATCTTAGAAAGCTAGTGCCAAACATGCTACTTGAGGGATTGATGGGTTACCCATTTTCCTGCCCCGACATGATAGGAGGGGGCGAATATAAATCATTTCAGACGGGCTCGACCCTTGACCAGGAGTTGGTCGTGCGTTCCGCACAGTGCCACGCTCTGATGCCCATGATGCAGTTCTCAGTGGCGCCCTGGCGTGTTCTGGATAAATCCCACCTCGAGGCCGTTCTCAAAGCAGTTAGGGTAAGGGAGAAGCATAAAAATTATATTCTAGGTCTGGTGCGGGAATCGGCTTTGACCGGCGAACCAGCGGTTCGCTCCATGGAATATGTCTTTCCACATCAATGGTATGAGCGAGTGAACGATCAGTTCATGTTGGGCGATAGGATCCTCGTTGCGCCGGTTTTGGAGAGAGGCGCGTGCCACAGAGACGTTATCCTTCCTATTGGAGCTTGGAAAGGATTTGACGGGAAACGGTACGCCGGGCCTGCCCGAGTTTCAATACCCGTCGCCTATGACGAACTCTGCTATTTCGAGAAAATGCATTGACAGCATCAACTTTGTATCGCCACAAGTTTATGCTAATGACCTCGACAAAGTGCGTCGGGTTCGGCACTTATTTCTCATTTGGCGGGCAAGGGAACCTTGGATTCCAAATGAGGCGTCATCTGGCTCAACGACTGCCCAGCGGTTCTTTACTAATGACAAAAATCGCCAGATCCGCATTCCGGTTTGGGTCGTCAAAGACTTCTTTGGCCGCTTCGGTATCCAGAGCGATGCGTTTGTGGACGCGGAGGTGTTTCTGGAGGCAAAAATCTTCGAAATCCGCGAGGGTAAAGAAACGGATGTTCGGCGTGTTGTACCACTCGTAGCGAAGGACGCCGCCGGATTTGGGGGCGCGCCCCTCTTCGGCCAGCATCCGGCGCAGAGGATGATAGGCGAAATTGGGAATGCTGACGATGCAAGTCCGGCCGATGCGAACCATTTCCATGAGCACGCGCTCGACATCATAGATGGCTTGCAGCGTCTGGGAGAGGAGCACGCAATCGAACTCCGCTGTCGCAAAGACGCCCAGTCCCTGGTTCAAGTCAAGTTGGACGACATCCAACCCGCGATCGATGCAGGTGAGAATGTTTTTCTCATCCAGCTCCACGCCGACCAGCCGCCGGTGGTCGCCCTGCCTTAGCCGCGCCAGCAGACCCCCGGAGCCGCAACCGAGGTCAAGCACACTGGCCCCTGGCGGGACGAGTTCGACGATCCGGTCGTAGTCGAGCCGGTGTTGGTGGAAGATGCTGGTCGGTCCATGCGGGCCATCTTTCACCGGCGCGTGCAAGTTGCCGGCGGGGGCGAGGTTCTCGAGGAAGGCGCGCATCATCTCACCGTAAATCTTCAGTTCGTCCGGCAGCAGAAAGGCGTCATGCCCGCAGGCGCTTTGCACGTTGCAGAAGCTGACGGGGGCCTTATTGGCAATCAGGGCGTTAACGATGGCGCGGGACTGGTCGGGGGGAAACAACCAGTCGCTGGAGAAGCTGGCGACCAGCCAACGACACCGGGCCGGCCGGAAAGCCGCAGCGAGCTGTTCGGGGGTACCACCGAGGTCAAACAAGTCCATGGCCAGGGAGAGAGTCACATAGCTGTTGGCGTCGAAACGTTCGACAAATTTTGCCCCCTGATACCCCAGATACGAGCCGACGGAGAATTTCTTTTCGAACTCAACGGCGACGTCGCGCGGGTGCAGCCGGTCAGCCTCGAATTTTTCGGTCATGGCTTGTGGCGAAAGATAGGTGATATGGCCGATCATGCGCGCCAGGGCCAGGCCTACGGTGGGGCCCGGTTGATGGCCGTAGTACTGGCCGCCATTAAAATGAGGGTCGCGGAGAATGGCGTTTCGGCCGACAACATCAAAGGCCAGCGCCTGGCTGGTGAGTCGGGGCGACGTTGCCAGCGCGACGACACCGCGCACTCGCTCGGGATTACGGATGGCCCAGGTTAGCGCCTGGTGCCCGCCCAGGGAGCCGCCGACGACCGCCAGCAGTTGGTCGATGCCGAGATGGTTGAGCAGTCGGCGTTGCACCTCCACCATGTCACCGACCGTCACGGTAGGGAAATCCCGGCCATAAGGTTTGCCGGAGATGGGGTTGAGGCTGCCCGGGCCGCTGGTTCCGCGGCAACCCCCCAACAGGTTGGGACAAATCACGAAGAACCGGTTGGTATCGATGACCTTGCCGGGGCCTACTACAATATCCCACCAGCCGGGATCGTCCTGGGGCTCGTGCTGGGCGACATGCGAGTCGCCGCTGATGGCATGGCACACCAGGACGGCATTGTCCCGGGCGGCGTTAAGCTGTCCGTAGGTTTCGTAGAAGACGGTGATGCTGGGCAGATGCCTGCCCAATTCCAACTCCAGCGGCTGGTCCAAAGTGACGGACTTGCCGAAACGCAGAGGCCGGGCATGCCTCGCGGTATCGCTGCTCTCGAAGGTCGTTGTGCTCACAACAAAGCTGATTTTGTACGCGTTTAGGGGTGCTAAAGCGAGTAGAAAGCGGAGGAGAATTGGGGGGAAATGATGGGTAATGATCAATCAGCTTCGTTTGTGACTTGGTTCAGACATAGGTCACGGCTAGGGTAGGCGCCGGTGAAGGTAATCGCTCTTCAAATCGACATTGCCTGGGAAGATAAGCCGACGAATTTTGCCAAAGTGCGCTGCCTGTTATCCGAAAGTCCTCCCGAGAAAAACTCGCTGGTGGTGCTGCCGGAGATGTTTGCCACCGGGTTCAGCATGAACACCGGAGCGATGGCCGAATCCTACGGCGGCGAGACGGAGCAATTTTTGGCGGCAGCAGCGAAGGAATTTGGCGTGTACGTTCTGGGCGGAGCCGCAATGCGCGGACGCGATGGCCAGGTGCGGAACAAGGCGCTGGTTTTTTCACCCACGGGCGACCTACTCGCTTTCTATGCCAAGCTGCGCCCGTTTGCGCCGGGCGGCGAGGCCGACCACTACACGGCGGGTGAGCGGCCGGTGGTTTTTACCTGGGGCGGCTGCAAGGCCTCCCCGTTCGTCTGTTATGATTTGCGTTTTCCGGAACTATTTCGTGAGGTGACTGCGGCGCACCAGCCGGAACTGTTTGTCGTAATCGCGAATTGGCCTGAGAAGCGCATTGTCCATTGGGTTCGGTTGTTGCAGGCCCGTGCCATTGAGAATCAGGCCTACGTTGTGGGGGTAAACCGAATCGGGCGTGACCCGTATTACAATTACCCCGGCCGTTCTGTAATCGTGGATTTCAACGGCGACCTCGTGGCTGACGCCGGTGCGGCTGAAGGCGTCATTTCCGCACAATTGGATTTAGCTGGTTTGCGCAGGTACCGGCAGGGCCTGCCCTTTTTGGCGGATGTGGAAAAAGACACAGGCAAAAGGTTAAATTGAACAGCGAAGACGCGAAGACGGGAAGAAAACTTGGAACTTTTGGGAAATATTTTCGCTTCTTCGCGTCCTTCTCGGTTGTGGCTGATCCCTGACCTGATGTCTGGTTTACAGGTCCAACTCGATGCCGACGGGGCAGTGGTCTGAACCGAGAACGTCACAACGGATGAAGGCGTCGCGGAGCCGGGGGCGAAGCGAGGCGGAGATGAGAAAGTAATCGATGCGCCAGCCGATGTTGCGCTGGCGCCGGCCCAGCATCGGGCTCCACCAGGTATAATGGCCGCCGCCTTTTTCAAATTCACGAAAGGTGTCGAGGAAACCCGACCGGATGAAAGCCTCAAAGCCAGCGCGTTCTTCCGTGGTGAAGCCGTGATTATGGACATTGGCCTGGGGACGGGCAAGGTCCAGCTCAGTGTGGGCAACGTTGAGGTCGCCGCAGAACACGACCGGCTTTTTTCGCTCAAGCTTTTTAATGTACTTTAGGAATTCGAGGTCCCAGACCTGCCGGTAGGCCAGGCGGCTCAGGTCGCGCCTGGAGTTGGGCACGTACACATTAACCAGGAAAAAGCTGGCATACTCAGCAGTCAGAACGCGGCCTTCCGAGTCGTGTTCGGCTAGACCCAGGCCAAGTGTGATTTTGAGCGGGCGTATCTTGGTGAAGAGGGCGGTGCTCGAATAGCCCTTTTTCTGAGCGATGTTCCAATAGGTGGTGTAAGCCGCCGGCCAGAGCTGCTCGATATCGTTTGGCCCGGCCTTGGTTTCCTGGAGACAAAAAACGTCCGGAGCTTCTTCGGCGAAATATTCCAGGAAATTCCGGCGGAGCACCGCGCGAAGGCCGTTGACGTTCCACGAAATGAGTTTCACCAGTTTTTCAACGGGCCGAACCGACTCAACCAGTCCCGGAACCCATGAGGGCCGTCGTCCGGGATTTGCTGGCTGCGGGCAACCAGGACCGCGCGGTCGGCACGATTAACAATCTCGCGGCTGATATCGCCCAGCACGTAAGTGCGCAAACGCTGGCTGAGCGCCGAGCCCGTGACGATCAGGTCATAATTGCCCTCGTGAATTTCACGTAATATTTCTTCCAGCACCGAGCCCCGCCGCAGACGGACCTCGGTTGCCACCCCGAACGATTCCAGCATTTCCTTTTCGTGCCGCAGATTCAGACCCAGCTCGGAATTGGAAGCGAGTAATCCGGCGACGGTTTCTTCCATTCGGCGCAAGTGGGCGTAGAGAGCCGGGGGTTCGGGCATGACGTGCAACAGCGTGACGGCGGCACCGGTGCCGCGGGCGATTTGTCCGGTCAACTGCACTGCGGTATCGATGTAGCGACGGCCGCCACTGCAAATCAGCACCCGCTTCAGGGCCGTGCTGTTGCCGGCTACGAGGAGCACCGGGGGCCGGATGGCTTTGATGATCTTATAAGATTTGGAGGACATCCAAAACAATCCGTGTGTCTCTTTGCGCACCGCCCCAATGACCACCAAATCGTAGTGGGCCTCCTGGGTGCGTTTAACAATCTCGGAAATGGGCTCGCCTGACTTGGTGATCAGCTCGGCCTGAATCTTCTTTTCCTGCAGCAACGCCTGGCCGCGTTTGAGCGAATCCAGCAGCGCATCCGCTTGTCCCTTAGCTTCCATGATACCGAACAGGGTGACCTCTGCCTGCGACCCTGCGGCAATCGCGGCTCCCAGGCGAATGGCGCGCTCCGCCTGCTCAGAACCATCGCTGCAAATCAGTAGCTTCATGGCTATTTAGTCGGGTGGCCCGTCACCAGTCCGTAAATCATTAGCGCCGCGCCCAGCAACGGCAGCGGGATGAAAGCCAGCCGGATGCGGGGACCACCGAAATATTGCGTGAGCGTGGCGCCGATTTGGGCGCCGATGGCTGCGCCGGTGTGCATCACCAGGGCAATGAGAATATCGACATTGCCTTTGAAAGCGTGCGTGATGGTCCCGTAACTCGCCGAAATAATAATTTCAAACAAATCGGTCCCGACAGCGATGTGGGTCGGAATACCCAGCAAATACACCAAACAAGGCATTCGGATATAACCAGCTCCACCGCCCAGGAAGCCGCTGAAGAAGCCGCCGATAAAGGCGACCAGTAAAATGGCCCAAAGCGAGGCGCGCGCGATGCCCGAAACGGGCAGGCGAATGTGCGGCGGCAAATTAATCCGATGCACCGCCCGGGCAATAAATGCCACCGCCGAATGGTCACGCCTTGAAGAATGTCGGCCGGCGGCGCGGGCCCGGCGCTGCCCTCGCAGGGTTTTCACGCTTTCCCAGGTCATGAATCCGGAGACGCCCAGGAGGATGACCACAAAACTCAGGCCAACGACGGAATCCATATGCGCGGTGCGCTTCAAGGCTTGGATGGCCTGGGCGCCCGCTTCCACCCCGGCGATGGTTCCTGCCACCATGATCAAACCTAGCTTGATATCAATGTTGCCCAGGGTGCGGTGTTTCCGCGCCGCGACGATCGATTTGCCCACGATATGAGCCAGGTCCGTGCCGACGACAAAATTCATTGGTACGCCAGCCACAAAGAGCGCCGGCCCCGCCAGAAAACTGCCGCCTACGCCGAAGAACCCACCGAGAATTCCCACGACAAACCCCACCGCAATGAGGTAGATCGGATTGATGTGAACACCGGAAATCGGGAAGGTCATCCATCCTCCGTGTGCGGTTTGATCCAGGTCAGCAGCAGGCGCGTGAGGACCTCCAGGACCAGTCCCTGGCCGAGGATCAAAGCCAGCGCCACAAAGGCATAGACGCGGCGCTCATTTCGGAACAATTGCTCAAGCCATGTCCCGAGAAAGTGCAGCACCAGAAAGTAATAGCCGGCCACCAGCGCCGCATAAACGACCAACTCCACAAAAAACGACCTTAGTGAATTTTCAACGTCCCGTCTCATTTCAGAGGACTCATCGGCCCGCTTGTCCTTAACCCAGGAAACGACGGAACGCAACCGGATGCCAAACCCGGAAATTCGAGCCGAAGTCCGAAAGAAGGCCGAAGCGCGAAATCGGAATCATCTGTCATGTCACCAGGTTTCGGCGTTCGGATCTCGTTCGGGCTTCGGATTTCGGGTTTCGGGTTTGGGGCTGGAAATGGGCGAGCATTTTGATCCGCGTCGCAATATTCCGCTTCCCTCCCCGCTATTTCCCGTTAAAGTTTGGTTCCGTTTCGAGTCGCAACCATGAAAGAAATCGTTCCGTCACCGCCGCCACTCGTGCGCAATGAAGCGGCTGCTGTGAAAGCGCTGTTCCAAAAAAATGTCGTGCCCAGCTATGGCCGTTTCGAGTTGGTGTTGTCGCATGGCGCAGGCAGCTATCTCTACGACGTTACCGGCAAACGCTATCTCGACCTGGGCGGCGGCATCGCCGTCAGCTCACTGGGTCACGCCCACCCGGCGATAACCGAAGCTCTCAGCGAACAATCCCGCAAGCTGATCCACATTTCCAATTTCTATTATCACGAACCGCAAGGGCGCCTCGCCCAGACGCTGGTGAGTCTGCTGGGCCCTGGCAAATGCTTCTTCTGCAACAGCGGCGTTGAAGCGAACGAAGGGCTGTTCAAGCTGGCGCGCAAATTCGGCCATGACGAAGGACGCTTCGAGATTCTTACCACGTTCAATTCGTTTCATGGACGCACACTGGCGGCCATTGCCGCGACCGGGCAGGAGAAGGTCAAAAAGGGGTTCGAGCCGGCGGTGCCAGGGTTCCGGCAGGTGCCGTATAACGACCTTGGCGCAATAAGCGCCGCCATTTCACCCGCCACCGCTGCGATCATGGTCGAGGGGGTCCAAGGCGAAGGCGGAGTCACGCCGGCCACGCCGGAGTACCTTTTGGGCTTGCGCCGGCTCTGCGATGAGAAAAAACTGTTGCTGCTAATGGACGGCGTGCAGGACGGCCATTTCCGTACCGGGAGATTCCAAAGCTTTCACCGCATTCTCGAAGGCCTGCCCGGCAGCGACTCATTCCTGCCGGATGGCCTTTCGATGGCTAAATCGCTTGGCGGTGGCTTCCCGGTTGGCGCGTTCTGGGTCCGGGCGCCCTTCGCCGACGTGCTGGGCACCGGTACGCACGGAACGACTTATGGCGGCTCACCGCTGGCGTGTGCAGTGGCATTAAAAATCGTCGAGGTCGTTCAGCGGGAGAAGTTGGCCGATAACGCCCGGCGGGTCGGGGACTATCTCAAGACGGGGCTGTTGCGCCTGACCCAGATGCACCCCACGCTCTTCCAGAATGCCCGGGGCCTGGGTCTGATGCTGGGCCTCGAACTCGCCCCGAACATTTCGAACTTGCCGGGTGACGCGAATAAAACGCAAGCGCTCCGTTTTGCTAATCTGTTGCATGCCGCCGGGCTGCTGACGATTCCAGCCGGCGGCCAAATCCTCCGATTTTTACCGCCGCTCAATTTGCGTCAGAACGAAGCGGAGGAGGGATTGGCCATTCTGGAAGCAGTCGCCGCAAGGTTACACGGTTGAACTGGTTGCATGGTCACATCATTACAAGGTTGCATAGTTAAACGGTTACATCGTTACATCATCACCGGCCGCCCACCGTGGGCTTCCCATGTGGCTATAACCAATGCAACCCTGTAACCACTCTTGCCAATGAAACACCTGTTGAGCATTGAGAAACTGGAGCGGGCGGACCTGGAGCGTATCCTGGCCGATACCGCGCTTATTAAACGGGAACGCGGGCGGCTCGGCCGCCAGCCTCTGGCCGGCCAGATCTGGGCGATGCTCTTTTCCAAGTCCTCGACCCGCACCCGGGTCTCATTCGAAGTAGGGGTGCGCGAACTGGGAGGCCAGGTGATTTTTCTTCCAGCTAACGAAATCCAATTGGGGCGGGGCGAACCGATCAAAGACACCGCGCGGGTGCTGGCCCGGATGGTGCACGGCGCCATCTTTCGCACTTTCGCGCAAAACGATGTCGAAGAGTTCGCCCGTTACGCGCGCATCCCCACTATCAACGCGCTGACCGATGACGAGCACCCCTGCCAGATTCTGGCTGACCTCTTTACTTTCCAGGAAAAACGCGGCCCCATCGAGGGCAAGGTGGTGACGTTCATCGGCGACGGCGCCTGCAATGTGGTCAACTCCTGGATCTTTGCCGCTGCCAGGTTGGGCTTTGAACTGCGAATCGCCGCCCCTCGGAGTTTTCACCCTGCGACCCATTTGCTGCGACGAGCGGGCGGAACGGTCATCTGCACCGAGGACCTCAAAGCCGCGGCTGCCGGCGCGGACGTGCTCTATACCGACGTCTGGGTGTCGATGGGAAAAGAAACGGAGTCCGCCGATCGTATTCGGCAATTGACCGGCTATCAGATCAATGCGGGTGTGGTCAAACTCGCCAGCCCTGGGGTGTTAGTAATGCATTGCCTGCCGGCCTATCGTGGCAAAGAAATTGACGATGAAACCTTCGAAGCGAATGCCCAGACGATTTTTGATGAGGCAGAAAACCGGCTTCATGCCCAGAAGGCGGTTCTGAATTGGCTTGTGACCTAGACCAGGGTTCCCCCCAAAGCCCACGATGCCTGCGAGGGCCCAATTTCGGATTTCGAGGTTCGAACTTCTTTCGCGCCGCGGCCCTCGGAGTTCGGGTTCTTGTCAAGGGGCCCCGTATTTCCGCAGATATTTCAGCGCAACATTCATATCCTTTGGCCAGGGGGAGGTGATATTGAGGAGTTCGCCCGTTTCCGGATGTGGTAGTGCCAGTCTCTCCGCATGGAGCGCCACGCGGGCCATTAGCGGTCGTTCGGTATGGTGGGGCTTGAGCCGAAAATCGCGCTTGAGGCGGGAGAGCCACAAAGGTTTCCCGCCATATAACTCATCACCCACAATCGGCAAGCCGGCGTGGCGCAAATGAACCTGAATCTGGTGCGGTCGGCCGGTCACCGTCAAGCATTTGAGCAGAGTCCAGCCGGAAAATCTTTCCAACACCTCAAAAAGCGTGCGCGCATGCTTCCCGCGCTTGGGCTCCACGCGCACTAAACCGATTTTGACCGCGTGCGAGGCAAGTTTGGCTTCAACCTCGAAATGCTCGGCTTCGGGCGCACCCTGCACTAGGGCAATGTAACCTCTCGAGGGTTTCTCCGAGCCAAAGACGTTCGCCAGTTTCACCAGCACAGATTTGCTCTTGGCCAGCAGGAGCACCCCGCTGGTTTGAAACTCCAACCGATGCGCACTCATGAGGTAAGCCAGGCTGCGTTCCTTGGCCCACGGCTTGCCGGCGGCAATCCCCGCATGCAGCAGCTTCATCAGGTTCGGCCGGTCTGCGTCGTAACGGTCCGGTGACGTCAGCAGCCCGCTGGGCTTGTCCAGCGCCAGCAGATGCTCGTCTTCATAAAGCACCGGGATTTCCCAGAACTCGCGAGTAGCGGGGGAAGAAAGCTTGATGGGCATTTCCGGGCTCCAAGTCATGAACCATGCCGAAGAGCCCCGCAGATAAAGCAGATTGCCGCCGATGCCGGCTTTTTCTCCGCTTCATCAGCGTCAATCTGCGTTATCTGCGCGCCTCGCATCCGCGGGAGGCTGCCCTAGGACTTGGCTTTTGCGCCGGGGCTCATCGTCGGGGGCGCCTGTTGGGGCTTGGCCAGCAGCGGGATATTGCGCAGACCCCTTTCGATCTCGCGGCCGAACCAGAGGTTGAAGGCGTCATCCTGGCGGCGCCGACGCACCATCTGGGTGAAATTGGGAAGGTCAGCCCTCATTTTGGCCTCATCCACCGGCAGCTTGGCTTTGACAAATAGAATCATGCCTCCATCGCTCGTCATCATCGGGCTGGTGGCCTTGCCGGAAGGAGTGCCAAAGGCGGCCGTTTTGAACTGGTCCACGCTCAGATGTTCCTCCACCTCGGGCAGTTCACGGGTGCTGATCGAAAATGCTGGCAGTGGTACCGGTTTGAGTTGCGACTCAGTACAAATCGCCGAAAAGCTCTTGCCCTGTGCCAGTCCGTTAGTCAGCGCCGGATAAAAAGCCTGGCTGGCCTGAAACGCCATGGTCATGGCCTGCTGCCGCTTGTAATCCCCTGTCACCTTTGCTTTCACCTGGTCCAGGGACGGAGTCTCGCGAGGCAACGTTTTATTGATCGCAATTTCATAAGCGCCATCCTGGCCGAGGATGGGGCCGGCGAATGGTTCCTCAGGGGTCAGACCGAAGGCGGCTTTCACGAAATCCGCCCCCACGTTGAGGTCTTCCGGCCCTTCCGAACGGCTGAAAGGTGCGCTAACACCGACTGAGAGACCGTTGGTCCTGGCCAAATCATCGAAATTGGAGGGGCGCACAGGATTCATATCCAGCAGCTTGCTGGCGAATAGGAAGGCGTTGCTCTTGGCGTAGGGATCAATCGCTTTGTGTTGAATCAGCCGTTCGCGAATCTTGGCCTTGGCAGCCTCGGGCGTTTTAGCGTCGGGGAATAATACGGCAAGATTGGTTCCCAGGTGCTGGTAATTGGTTTCTACTAGTTCGTTCAGGTTGGTTTTGAGGTCTGTCTCAGCCTGGGCCATGTAATTGGAAACGCTGAACCGGACATACTTGACCTGCACGCGTTCGGGGATGATGTAGGCGGCCAGATTATTGGAGTAAAACTGCGTGAGAGCCTCAGCCGGCACTGAGACGCCGGCCAAATAGTTGGATGCCGAAAAGAACACCGCCTCGGTGGCCAATTCCTGATGTTCGCGAGTGTAGAGCTGCCTCGCTTCCTCCGGTGTCACCAATTTGCCGCCGAGGGCCACCGTCGAAATGAGTTCCTGCAGGCCCGCGTAGTGGCGGACGTATCGCTCGAAATCATCCGGGTCTAATCCTTGAGGCTGAAGGACCCTTTTGGCAAACTCCGCCGGTGCGCTCATCCCCGAGCGCTCGAAGGGGCGCAACAGCGCCCGGGCTGTCTCCTCCACCGTGTCTTCCCCCACACGGATCCCAAGCTCGTCCTGTTTCTGCAGCAGCAGCAGCCACCGGTAAGTCTCGCCGATGGGGTCAAACCGCGAATTCCGGTCTTCCTCAGGAAACCGGCCGGTCATAAAGAAGTATTGCAATTTGACCTCGCTATGCGCCTTGGCAAATTGAGCTTGGCTGACCCGCTGACCATTGATCGATCCATAATCGACTGAGCCGCGGCGCCCGTTGTCCAACTTAGAGGTCGGTCCGAAATACCAGACAAACGTAATGATCGTAGGTATAATGATCGCCAGCCAGAGCCATTTTTGATGCCTTCGAATCGTCCCAAACATAAATTCAGTTCACACTAAGAATGTGCAGCGTAACCTCCCCGCCTGAGCCGGGTCAAATCGAAAAACCCCTTTACAACCCCGTGGCCCTTTGCCACGCTCCCGCGCATGTTGAAAAGATTTCTACCGCTCCTTTGTGCGCCGCTGTTGCTGGCCGGTTGCACGACCACTTTTACCAACCTGACCCCGGTCCACCAGGTCCGCAATACCAATAACCTTTACACCGTCGAGGTCGCTTTCCGCACTCGCCAGCAGAGCCTCCGCTGGGACAGCATCCACCCTCAAATCATGGTCGGTAACGAATCTTACCCGATGCGTCTGACGCCGCTGATGACCAATCGGTGGGAGGGCTTGGTGCCCGTTCCGTCCGGCGCCGACCAGGTCCGTTACCGCTACAAATTCGATTTCAACGATAATGCCTTCGGCCGGCAGGTGCCCGACAGTGCCCTCTCTAAAGAATATACTTTGCGAGTTCTGGAACCCTGAGGCGCCAACTTCAGGCTTCGGCCTGGATAAAGCTGCGCCATGGGCTGCAGCAGGCCAGGAGGGCATCGTGGCTGGAGAGATGTTGCGCGGAAGCCTCCACCGGCTGGTTGCCGGAATGCTTGCGCCGCTTCGCTTCCGGCCTTCCTTTCATCCGCTTTTTTGTCTTGCGCTGCTTCATCAGGAGCGGGTCCGGCCAGGCGCCTGAATCAAGGTTGGACTAATCAGCATACGTTTAGACAATCTATAGCAACACTAATGCAGGTGCGCGGGTTGTCAAGCGGTGGGTCCGTAAAAACCCCAGTGCCAAAGCCTGTTGTCCTTCAGCTCGGAATAGACCGCGGCATCGGAGTACGGTCTACTTGGCTGCGGAATTGACTAATTTCCCTGAAAGTCCCTTGTGGAAGCACTGCTCCGGGCGTAACAAAGAGCCTGAAATGCGCGAATATGGCTCAAGTGTGCCTCCAAACGCACACTTCCCGAAGGACCAGAAATAGTATACCAACCAGATGCGTGGGAAATACTCCGGTCAGCCGGTTGACGGTCGCGCGCGGTCTCGCGCCCATAAGGCACTTGACAAAACCGCGGCCAATGGAGACCTTTCGTAAGAGACCCTGGATGTTATGAGACTTGATTCAAAGCCTTCCCCCCAATCGCGTGGGTTCACCCTCATCGAATTGCTGGTCGTTATCGCGATTATCGCAATCCTCGCTGCAATGCTCCTGCCGGCGTTGAATAGCGCCAAGAACCGTGCACAGCAAACGATTGATCTCAACAACAACAAGCAGGTCATGTACGCCCTCAACATGTACTCGGGGGACAATATCGAGAAGATGACGGGCAACGGTTGGGGCACTGCCGACGCTTGCTGGGGATATGCGGGCGGAATTCCGACTGGCGGCGCGAACGCCCAGAACTTTCAGATGGTTCTCGCGCAACAGTTGGACTATTGGAGGCGGAGCCAATTGTATCCGTATATCAAAAATGACCTGGCAACTTCGTTGAAGTGCCCGGCTGACAAGGTGGACAATAACTACTACCAACGTAATATTTATTTTTCGAGCTATGTTTGGAACGGGGCGCTCTGCGGCTACGGCCACTATGTTGTCAATGGCGCGCAGTCCAGTTACAAAATCACCGCTTTCAAACCGCTGAGCATCATCCAGTGGGAAACCGACGAACTTACACCGTTTTACTTTAATGATTTGTCCAGTTTTCCGGACGAAGGCATCTCCGGCCGACACGGCAAGGGTGCCACCGTGGGCCTGGTCTCCGGTTCGACACAGCGACTTCCACTCAAACTTTATTACACCTCCCTGTACGCCGGCACCGCAGGATCACGGGGCGCAAGCATCCCGCCAGAGCTCTTGCCGAACCAGCTTTGGTGTAATCCTGGAACCATTGATGGCCGCGAATTCTGAGTTGCACTGCCCTTGTCTCTAAAAAGGATTCGCTATGATTCATCCTTGCTTGGTTCGGCACTTGAAAGCCTGGTCGCTGGTCCTCCTGGTGGTCACAGTAATCGTGGGTTGTTCAAGGAAAGAACAAAAAACCACCGCCGCGCCTCTTCCTCCTCCTCCGGCGGACGCCGGAGCGGCGGCTGTCCCTGTGGCGGCTGCGCCTGCGGAGGCCGCTCCCGCGCCGGTGGTGAATGTCCAGAGCCTCGCCGATGCCAAAGCGGAGATGGCCGCGGCGGACGCAGCGCTCCGGGCCAGGCAGTACGACCAGGCCGCGAAGGCGCTACTGCTGCTCCAGCGACAGAGGCAACTGTCCGCCCAGCAGGCTGAGTTAGTGCAAAATCAAATGCGCCAGTTGCAGAGAGATCTTGCGGGGGCGGTCAGCAGCGGTGATCCCAAGGCAAAAGCGGCGGCAGAAATGTTGCGCGCCGCGGCCATGCACCATTGACGATTGCAAGAACTACGTGCGGATTTTGGATAAGGAGAATTATCCGCCCCTTCCGAAATCCGCAGTTAAAATCTTCAGCCTTTGCGCCCCAAGCGTGCCACATAAGCGCCGTCCACACCTTCCTCAAAAGGCCGTAGCTCACACTGCTTTTCCAATTGGAAATCAGAATGGCTACTAAGGAATTCGTCAATCACTTCCCTGTTCTCTTCGGGTTCGAGGCTGCAGGTGCTATAAACCAAAACCCCGCCGGGTTTTAGCAGTCCAGCCGCTTGACGGAGCAAGGCCAATTGGGTCGCGCGCAGCCGCTCGATCTCCTCGGGACGAATCCGCCAACGCAAATCGACACGCCGGCGCATCACGCCGGTGTTGGAGCAAGGGGCATCGAGGAGGATTCGGTCGAAGCGCGTGCTGGGTGATTCTGAAGTTTGGACTTTGGAGTTTGGGGTTTGGGATTTGGATTCTGGGCGCTGACTCCAGGTCTCGACGCAGGCGGCTCCCAGGCGAGCGCAGTTCTCCTTGACTAGATTTAACCGGTCAGGCGTGTCCTGCGCTACCAGCCGGCCTTCGTTGCGCATGAGTTGGGCCATGAATGTCAGCTTTCCACCGGGTGCGGCGCAAAGGTCTAGAACCGTTTCACCCGCCTGCGGACCAAGTTGGCGCGCCGCCAGCAGCGTGCTCGGGTCTTGAATATAAAACAAACCTTGCTGGAAACTGGGCAGGCGAGCCAGCGGCGGATGCGACTTGAGCTCGAAGACCAGATTCTCTTCCAACCAATCGTGGCGGACAAAGTCATACTCCACCTCCTCCTCGCGCCATTGGGTCAGGAGTTTGCCAGCCTCGGTCTTGAGCGAGTTGACTCGAGCAAAGCTCTTGGGCGGAGTGTTGTTCCAGGCCATCAACCGGGCGGTGGCCTCGGGGCCGAAGCGCTCTTGCCATCGGTTCACGAGCCATTCCGGGTGCGAATAGCCTAGAGATGGCTGGCCGGCCTTCAGTTCCGCCAGCTCTCGACGCGTGGCGTCGAACTCGCGCAGGCAGCCTCGCAGCAGTGCATTGACGAACCCCGACTGCGGGCCTAACCCGCGCTGCCTTGCCAATTCAACGGTCTCATTGACGGCGGCATGGTTGGGGATGCGTTCCAGCCAGAAAATCTGGTACAGCCCGAGCCGCAGCAGATCTTGAAGCGCGGGTCTTTGGGGCCGGCTTTTGGTTTTGCGAGCGATCAGCCAGTCGAGTGTGGCCTGCCAGCGGACGACGCCATAGACCAGTTCCTGGCACAGGCGTCGATCGACAGGTGCCAGCCGGGCCTTGTCCAGCCCGGCTTCCAGCAGGTCCTCGATGTACGGGCCCGTCTGGCGGGAACCTAACCCAAAATCCGAAGCAGAAGTTTGGGGCATTGTTTTCTGGAATTCTTGCTCCGTTTCGGATTTCAGATTTCGGATTTCGGACTTAACCCTCCGCCAACCCAGAACCTGGGCCGCAATTTCTCTTGGATTTTGTCCGCTCACAATGCTTAATAAAGCTATTCCGCGCAGGGGACGCGAGCGATAAGATAAAATATGAGAGAAGAATTCGAGAAAATGGCCACCGCGGGCAAGCTGGACCGCCACCACATCGAAGCGCTGGTGCAACTGACCAACAGCGGTTTTTGCATGCACCGCAGTTGGGGTTTCGGACGCATCAAGACGGTCGATACGGTGTTCGCTCGGTTCACCATCGATTTTCCGAACAAGGTGGGACACACGATGGACCTGGCGTTTGCGGCCGAATCGCTCCGCCCGATCGCCAAGGACCACATTCTGGCGCGGAAGGCCGCCGACCTGGAGGGCTTGCGCCAGATGGCCGCCACCAGTCACCTGGAGCTGGTCAAGACGGTGTTGAACAGCTATGGAGGCAAGGCCACCGCCGACCAGATCCAGCAGGTGCTCGTGCCCGATGTCATTCGCGACGATTGGAAGAAATGGTGGGAGGCGGCCAAACGCGAGTTGAAGAAGGACGGCCATTTCCAGGTTCCGCTCAAGAAAAACGAGCCCATTATCTACCAGGTTAAGGAAGTCTCGCTGCAGGACCGTTTGCTCGAGGAATTCCGCGCCGCCAAGGGCCTCAAGGCCCGCATCAATATCGCGGCTGAGGTGCTGAAGAATGCCGCTGACCTGACGGACAAACAAGCCGCTGCCACGGAAGTCGTCGCCGCCCTCAACGCGGAGATCCCCAGCTATCAACGCACGCAGCCCGCTGTCGCTCTCGAGGCGATTTTTGCCCGCGACGACGTCCGCCAGATCGCCAACCTGCCTGCCGCCGAAGGAGAGTTGGAGGCCAGGGCCATTTGGTCACAGGAGCTCAAGCTCGGCCCGCTCATGGAGGGGTTGCCCGCTTCCAAACATCGGCGCGCGTTGGAATCATTCAAGGCGGCCAACCCCGAACATTGGCATGAGGCGCTGCGCAACACGCTCAACAGCGTTTCCGCCAAACTCTGCCGCGAGTTCGCTGGCCTGCTAATCCATGAGGGCAAAATCGACCAACTCAAGGAAACCCTCGCCCGCCTCGTCAGTCAGCATACCGCCAGCAGCGAACTGCTCCTCTGGCTGGCCAAGGACCGCAACGATTCTTTTGCCGACATCCTCGGACCTGAAGTTTTTCGCGCGATGCTCACCGCTATGGAGCGCGACCAGTTTAATGAGCGCCGCTCCAATCGCCTCCGCGATTTCATCCTCGATGACCAGGAATTACTGGTCGAGTTGATTGGCTCGGCCGATCTGGAGGTCATCAAAGACCTGACGCGGGCTTTGCAGCTTTCCCCCTCCTTCGACGACATGGATAAACGCTCCCTCCTGGCGCGCATCGTCAAGAGTTACCCGGCGATCCAATCGCTCATCTCCGGTGAGGCCTCCAAACAGGAGAGTCACCTCGTGGTTTCCTGGGATAGCCTGGAGCGGCGTAAAAACGAATACCATGAGCTGGTCGAGAAAAAGATTCCGGCTAACTCGAAAGAGATCGCGATTGCGCGCAGCTACGGCGATTTGCGGGAAAACCATGAATACAAGGCCGCCAAGGAGATGCAGAAGCTGCTGATGCGGCGCAAGGGCGAGTTGGAGAACCAACTGGTCCGCGCCAGGGGCACCGATTTTGTCGGTGCGCGGACCGACGTCGCCACCATCGGCACTGTCGTGCGTGCCCTGGATCTTGAGGCCAACCAACCCGAAGAATTCACCATCCTGGGCGCGTGGGATTCGGACCCCGAAAAGGGCGTTGTCAGCTATCTCTCGCCGGTGGCCCAATCGCTGCTCAACCATAAAGTGGGCGACGAGGTCGAATTCGAAATCCACGGCGTGCGCCACCACCACCGGATCGAGGCGATCGAGCCAATTAAGATTGGCGTAAGCCCATAAGATTTTGGGGCTTGACGCCCTCCAGGCTTTTCACTAAATTGCGGCTCGATGTTAATTATTCGGCAACTGGTCCTGCTGGTCGTCGTCGTAGCTGGCGACGCCGTAGGCGCTTGTCGAAGATAAATCCAGTTTCGACAAAAACCCACGGCTGGCCAACGGTCGTGGGGTTTTTTGTGCACCCGCGCCGTGCCGCCTCAAACGCAGCAAATTATGAGCAAGACAACTGAAACAGCCAGGCCCCTTGCCGGCAAAAGCGTGGAACTCGGCCCCGCAATGGCCGGCAGCGAAATCCTTGTCGCCTGCCTCGAACGGGAAGGGGTGGATACCATCTTCGCTTACCCCGGCGGGGCCAGCATGGAAATCCACCAGGCGCTGACCCGCTCGAAAAAGATTCGCACCGTGCTGCCGCGCCACGAGCAGGGCGGAGCCTTCGCCGCCGAAGGCTACGCGCGGGCCACCGGACGGGCCGGCGTCTGCATGGCCACTAGCGGGCCGGGAGCAACCAATCTCGTAACCGGCATCGCCGATGCCTACATGGATTCGGTGCCGTTGGTTGCTATCACCGGCCAGGTGCCCCAGCACATGATCGGCAAAGGCGCGTTTCAGGAGACCGATATCTACGGAATGACCCTGCCGGTGGTGAAACACAGTTACCTGATCACCGACATTAACGATATTCCGCGCATCATCAAAGAGGCCTTTCACATCGCGCAGAGCGGCCGGCCGGGCCCCGTGCTGATCGACTTTCCCAAAAATATTCAACAGGCGCGCACCCAGCCGGTGTTCTCGAAGGAAGTCCGCCTGCGCGGTTACCGGACCGATCTGCGCGCCAGCGATCTGGAATTGAACGAGATCATCGGCCTAATCGAAAAATCCGAACGGCCCTTGTTCTATATCGGCGGTGGCATCATCACGGGCAATGCGAGCGAAGAGTTGCGTCGCTTTGCCGAGGCGGCCCAAATCCCGGTTACCAGCACCATTATGGGCTGCGGCGCGTTTCCTGAAACCCATCCCCTGTCGTTGCGCTGGCTGGGCATGCACGGGGCGGCTTATGCCAATTGGGCGGTCAACGGCGAATTCGAGCAACGGAAAAATCCCGCGGACCCGATGAAAAAAATCCTCTCAGGCGCTGATTTGCTCCTGGCCTTTGGCGTGCGCTTTGACGACCGCGTCACGGGCAAGGTGGATAAATTTTGCGAAACCGGGACAATCGTCCACGTCGATATCGACCCCTCGGAAATCAACAAGAACAAGCCGGCCAACCTGCCGGTGGTCAGCGACGTTAAATACGCGTTGGGACGGCTGGCGCAGATGGTCGCCGAGCGGCCCGTCGAGAAAACATTCACTGCCTGGCACCAGCAAATAGAAGCCTGGAAAGCCAAGGCGCCGTTTGGCTACCTGGTTACCGAAGAGGTCATGAAGTCGCAGCACATGCGCGACCATCTCAAGGGCAAGGAAAGTGAAGTCATCCTCCCGCAGATGGCGATCGAGGTGTTGTATGAGCTCAGCAAGGGCGAAGCGATCATCACCACGGGCGTGGGCCAGCATCAGATGTGGGCCGCGCAGTTTTACAAGTTCAAACGCCCGCGCCAGCTCCTGACCAGCGCCGGGTTGGGCGCGATGGGCTATGGCTACCCGGCTGCCCTCGGTGCCAAGGTCGCCTGTCCCGATAAGCAGGTCATCGATATTGACGGCGACGGCTCGTTCCTCATGAACGTGCAGGAACTGGCCACCGCCCACATCGAAAAGATTGCTGCCAAGGCGATCATCCTCAACAACCAGCACCTTGGCATGGTGATGCAATGGGAGGATAAATTCTACAAAGGCAATCGCGGCCACACCTACCTCGGCGATCCCGACAATCGCCAGCAGATTTATCCCGACTACGTCGCCGTCTGCCAGAGCTTCAATGTGAAGTGCGAACGGGTGATGTACAAGAAGGACCTGCGCGCCGCCATTCAGCGGATGCTCGACGCCGACGAGCCCTATGTGCTGGACATTATCGTTCCCTACACCGAGCACGTCCTGCCGTTCATCCCGGCCAACAAAACCGTCGCCGATATGATCTGGCAGGCCTAAGTCCAACACCGCGCGTGGTTTCAGGCAGGCGCGCTGTCCCCAGCGCGCCGAAGCCGAAACCAAAGGGCGGCTCCAAATCCGAAATCCGAAACAAATTCGAATTCGAAGCTGGGGGAAAATTCAAAACCCCGTACTCCCGGTGGCGAGTTGGGGCATTTGAGAATTCGGATTTTGAATTTGTTTCGGATTTCGACTTCGGATGTCAGATTAAAATCTGCGCGGAGAGGTTTTGCTGCCACTACTCGTGCCGCCAATGCGCCTTCCAATCCTTCCATTCGGCAAACGTGGCCTTGCTCATGCGTGCCGCGGCCTTGCGCAGCCAGTCCCTTGGCCGGCGGCGGAGATCTCGTTTTACCTGGGTCAAAACTCTGGGGCTGCCGTGGTGAATGTTGGCTGTCTCCCGGCCCATGGCCCAGAGCAGCCGCAGGCTATCGCGTTCCTCGGGCAGGTCGCTCAATTCGATTCGGCTGCAGTCGGGCGCCAACCGCCGCAGCACCCACGTGCCCTGCAACCGCAGGAACGGGTCCGGCACCCGCACCGCCCGGCTGATGATCGACTCATACCATAGCTTCGCCGAGGAGGCTTTTCCGCGCGCCCAGGCCCAGGCCGAGGTCGCTAGCGGCTTGGCCTCGCGCGCTACCATTCCGCCGCGCCACTCGCACAAAAGCGTGAAGCGCTGGCGTCCCAGACTGCCCAGCCCGGCCCGCCGGTGGCCAAAGTGGCCAAACCGGCACGGCAGTCCTGCCTCGGGGAGGCCATGCATCAAAGCCTGCCTGACCTCGGCGGGCAGCGGCCTTCCCAGTTTCGCGATGCCGGCCATCTTCTGCCAATAGCGCACCGGATCGCGGAGTTTGTTTTGGGCCATGTCCCGCAGCCAGCGATTGCGTTCGGCCAGCACGAAGGCCCGGCCCCCGGCATGAATCGCCTCGGTATATCCCTCCAGCACCGCATCGCAGGCCTCGTCCGAATCGACGGCCGAGCGGCCGGTGCGAATGGCGAGTCGGGCGCTCGTCGCCAACCGCACTAGGTCGATGGCATAGGGCATCGGGCCCGCTTCGTCGAAATCGTTGATTCCCCAGACCAGCCGCCCTTCCGAATCTCGCCACGTGCCGAAATTCTCGACGTGCAGGTCGCCGACCGCCAGCACCGCCGGTGCTTCGGCCAGCTCGGGGCAGAGCTCCGGAAAGAGTTGCGCCCAACGATAAAAGGTCGCCCGCAGGAACGAAAAAGCGTCCTCGGCCATTGCCTCGTGTTTCGCGCGCAGGTCCTGTGGCAGCAGGCGGGTCTGGCTAGCGAGCCATCTTTCATACGCCCGAGTTGATTCCTTGACGTTCATTCCGAGCTCAAGAGCGAGTGCTCCGCAAAATGTCGGCCTCGTCCTGTGAGCCTCTCATCACCACCTGTTCCAACGCAGTCATTCCCTTTTGGCCATGCTACTGCGGCAGGCCGGCCAGAGGAATGCCCGGCAGGTTTCGCCAGACGCTAAACACAACCGCCACCGCTAGGAACCCCCAGAGCCAAATCGGGCGGATGGTTAGTGAGCCGGGCTGTTGTTTCATTCTTCTCCAGGAATATCCCGCCGCGAACCATCCGGCATAAGGCAGGCAAAAAATTAGCAGCGGATTGAAGCGAAACGCGGTAACCACGTGGCCATGAAGCAGTTGGTGCAGCGCGCGCAATGAGCCGCAGCCGGGGCAGAGCAGGCCGGTGGTGCGGTAGAACCAGCAAACTGGATAGAAACTAAACTGGCTGGGATTGAATACAAACAGAACCACCCCGCTGCCTGCCAGCGCCAGGAGCCCCAACACCATGGGGACTGACCACCGGCGAGCTGACCCTGCCTGCACGGTGCGTTCGCGCTGCGACTGAACCTCGGCGCCCGGGGACCCGAAGTGAGCCGAAAGCGGTGGTTTCACAGTACAACACACGCCTCAGTGAAAAGCGCTTTTCACTTCGGGCTTTGACAACACCACCAGGGCCCAAATGCCTATCGGCAATCCGATAAAACAGCAGGGGGAGATACACGGAATCATGGCCATGATTGTGGCGGTCATCACCAAACCGTAATTCTCCAGTTTTCTCATTTTGAGTGCACCAAAGAGGACAAACCCGCTGACGAGAATGGCGATGATATTCATGCCGACCCCGATCGCCCCGGAAAACCATTTGACTAAAGCCTCATTGGCAATCTGCCCTCCGCTCATGAATGAGGCGCCCATGACCAGGTTGCTGATCAGAGATACGGCTTGGAATAAAAAGCCCAAAATGCTGGTGATGATTAAACCGATAGCGGGGCCATTTACCTGGTCCAGGCTGGCTGTTGTGGGTAGAGGCTGGCTTGCAAAAACGGGCGGGGCCGAGGGTAAAACCGTTGAAAGCTCCGGGAAGGCCGAAAGCGGTTTCCATTCCGTCGTGCCCTCCAGCAACACTTTTGTCTGCGCGTTGGCGCGTCCCTCGGCCAGCCATTGCCGCACCACCTCCGCCGGGATCGGGCCGTACTCCTTGCCATCCGCTCCTGTGATTTTGTACATGGCCTGACTCTGGCCAAGGGTCCCCCGTTCGTCAAGCACACCCGGCGCTAAAGGTGAAGCGTGAAAAGTGAAACGTGACTCTTGATACTATATGTCGAGTCTGGCCTCTGCCGTCTGGCCTCACGTTTCACGCCTCACGCCTCACTTCCTATTGGATGCCGTAGCGATCGTGCAACGCGGCGCGGCCGGCGGTCGGCGGCGGGGGCTTGGCGACAGGAACCCCGCCTGGCGCGGTGGCTGTATCCATCTCAAAGAGGGGTGAGCTGACATGGAACACGCCGCCAACAACGCTCTTTTCGGGGTCCGGCAAGCAGAGGATGATCTTGCCGGGGATGATTCCATTAGTCGTCTGGGCCAGCTCGAGTTTCATCACGTAGCCGTTATAGAAGGATTTTTGCTGCGGGGCGTACTTCGGATTAGTCTTCCAGCGTTTGAGCACTTGGGGCACCCCCTTGGCGTCTGCATCGACGGCCATGGTAAGGGGCTCCGCGCCAATCTTTTCGCCCGGCTTTGGATGCAGATAGATCACAATTTCGCGATCGGGCGAGGCGGGCTGCCCCTGGATCAATCGTAGAGCCTGGGCTTGGCCGACGGGATCAATGCGAGCAGTTTCGACAATGAAGTTGGTGCCCGAGACAGTGCCGTTGGCGCGGCCTTCGGGGATTTTGGCCGTCGCCAGGTCCCCGCTCCAGACAGCCGGGACAAGCGGTAGTTGCCTTTCGGACCCGGCCCCCAACATCTGACCTGCATCCTCACCCGGGACCGCGATGCCCGGTGAGGAGCCACTACTGCGCTCCCGAGGCCCCGTGCCATGGCGCTGACCTATGCTCCCGAGGCCGGCGCCCCCGGGCTCGGTCGCATCCAGCACGTTGTACAAATTGGCGATGTGGCCCACCTGGCCGCCGTCGGAACTCTCCGGCTTCTTGGTGGACTTGGACTCGTAGTAGTTGATCAAGAGGTAGCCGGCATACAAGCAGCCCCCCACCACAAGGAGGAGACCGGCAACCTTGCCAATTTGCACGAAAACATTCTTCTTCTTCGGTGGCGGCGGCGCCAGGTTGCGGACGGGAATGGAACGGGCGGCAGGCTGGGCGCCGTGCCCTGGATGCTGCGAGGCAGCCTGGCCGAGCGTAAGCCGAGGGGCGCTTTGCGGCACCTTCGGCACAAGCGTGTTGCCGGAGCCCGCAGCCGGAACCGGCGCCGGAGTGGGAGCGGGTTTGGCCGGCACCCCCAAGGTACCCTGACAGGAAGGACACTGAATCTCGTGTCCGCACCAGAGTTCATCACAGGTGATATGCTGGGCGCAATGGGGGCAGGAAAATTTGATGTCAGCCATAAACCGAGTAAATCAGGATTCCACACCCGACCGGGTCCGAGTCGCCAGGGCTGGGAACGGCAATCGGCGAAATCACATTTGATTTAGACCATTTGCGGTCGTCCGCGTCAAGTGAGGAATAGTCCAGTCTAGGAATCGCCACGGAGGGCCACCGAGGCATCCATGGGCTGGGGGAGACGCGCGGAGACTTGATGTGGGACCTGTGAAACGTGAAACGTAAAACGGAAAGGACGTCCTTCGCGGTTCACGCATCACGCATCACGTTTCACATCCCCATAATCTGGTAGCCGCAATCGACGTAAATCACCTGCCCGGTAATGGCCGCCGCGCCATCGCTGGCCAGAAACAGGCCGGTGGCCCCCAACTCTTCCGGCAGCACGTTGCGCTTGAGCGGCGCGTGCGCTTCATAGTGCTTGAGCATTTCGTTGAATCCGGCAATGCCGCGCGCCGCCAGTGTGTTGACTGGGCCCGCGCTGATGCAATTAACGCGGATCTTCTTGGGGCCAAGGTCGTAAGCCAGGTAACGGGTGCTGGCCTCGAGGGAAGCCTTGGCTACGCCCATCACGTTGTAATGCGGCACGACCTTTTCTGCGCCGTAGTAACTCATCGCGATGACACTGCCGCCATCAGTCATCAGCGGCGCCGCTCCGCGCGCCAGCGCGACCAGCGAATAGGCGCTCACGTCGTGCGCGATACGAAAGGCCTCGCGGCTCGTGTTGACGAATTCCCCCTCGAGGGCCTCCTTGGGTGCAAACGCTACCGAGTGCAGCAACAGGTGCAGTTTTCCGAATTGCTCACCCACCGTCTTAAAGACCCGGGCGATGTCCTCATCCTTGGTCACATCACAGGGCAGGATGAGCGTATCGGCCCCGAATGTGCCGGCCAGTTCCTCAACGTTCTCCTTGAGCCGCTCTCCCTGGTAAGTGAAAGCGAGTTTTGCGCCCGCCTTGGCCCAGGCCTGTGCGATGGCCCAGGCGATTGACCGTTTGTTGGCGACGCCAAAGACAATTCCCGATTTGCCGTTCAATGACATGCTCTCTGTTTTGTTAAAACTGACAACCGCGTAAAAGCGTTAAAAACCGCCCGGCGCAGGCTAAAGCGGAGGGCATACCAGTAGGGGAAATGTCCTGCTCTGGCAAGCGAGGAAACGAGAATTAGCAAATAATGAGAACACCATCCACAGCTCACCGGCCTCCTAATGCAGTCCCCAGAACAAAAAATGTAAAGCAATTGACACCTTATGTGTTGTTGCTCAGGCGCTCCTGCTCTGAAATTGAGCAGTATGGACAACATGCTGTCTGGCGACTTGATTTACATCTTCGCCTTTTGCCTGGGCGGATTGGTTTTCGCCCTGGGGCCGATCGTGCTGGTGCAGCTTCTGATGGCCCGCAAAACCCGCAATTATGCCCATAAAACTGAGCAATTCATCGAGTGCGGCATGGAGCCCATCGGCGACGCCTGGATTCGTTACAGCGCCGTGTATTACCTGTACGCCCTCGTGTTTGTGGCGTTTGCCGTGGATGTGCTTTACCTGGTCCCGGTCGCGCTGGTCTATAATCGCATCCCGGGGTTTGGGGCTCGGGACTTTGTCGAAATGCTCATTTTTGTGGGGATTCTCTCGATGGTGATCGTATATGCCTGGAAAAAAGGAGCTTTTGAATGGAAGCGCAAGAAGAGCAACTCCTGAAAGACTGCGCCCCCTACGTCAGGTTCGCCAAGTTGGATGAACTGCTGGCGCTGGGCCGGGCCAATTCGCTCTGGCCGCTGACCTTCGGCCTGGCCTGCTGCGCTATCGAAATGATGGCCGCCGGCGCCTCCCGTTTTGATCTGGCCCGCTTTGGGGCCGAGGTCTTTCGCCCCTCTCCCCGCCAGGCCGATGTGATGATCGTGGCTGGCACCGTGAACAAGAAGATGGCAGAGGCCGTGAAGACGCTTTACGACCAGATGCCCGAACCCAAATGGGTCATCGCCATGGGCAATTGCGCGATTTCCGGAGGTCCCTTCGTCTTTCCTTGCCAGTACGCGGTAATCGAAGGGGTCGACAAACTCTTTCCGGTGGATGTGTACATCCCCGGTTGCCCGCCGCGACCGGAGGCGCTTATCGAAGGGCTTCTAAAATTAGAAGAGAAACTCACCGGTAAACGCCGGTGGCCGGTGGTGAAGCCGGAATAAGAGCTGACACCGAAAACGCGAAAACGCGAAAGATATGAATACAAGCTCAAACACCGCTATCCCGTCTTCAGTGACTCCGCCAGGACCAGGAACAGCTCCAACCGATGCCGGAGCGCGCATTACGCCTGATTTACCCAATCCTCTGGCGCATCTGCCCATTCCTTTCCAACCCGCCGACTACAATCTGAAGGGTTACCACCTGGATGCCAGCGTTGCTCCCGCTCAAGTGGTTGCGGCGGCACAGCAGCTCGATCAGGAGGGATTTTCGTTGGATACCATTACCGGGGTGGACTGGCTGGCCACCGGCGATATGGAGGTGGTCTATGATTATTTCCACCCGGTAAAACCGCTGCGCGTGGTGGTTCGCTCGCGGATTTCGCGGGCCAACCCTGAAATCCCGACGATCTCTGAAATATATCCCGGTGCCAACTGGCACGAACGCGAAACGCATGATTTTTTTGGCATTCGCTTCCTCGGGCACCCCAATTTGCTGCCCTTCCTGCTGCCTGAAGATGCAACTTACCATCCGCTGAGGAAGGATTTCACCTCGTGCTCGTAAAGGAAGACATTTCGACGAGCGTGGCCCCCCAGGAGACTTTTGTTCTCAACCTGGGGCCGCAACACCCTGCCACCCACGGTGTCTTGCGCGTCAAGATGACGATGGATGGCGAATACGTCGTCCGTGCTGAACCCGTCTGCGGCTACATCCACCGGATGCAGGAAAAGATGGGCGAAAATCGTACTTACGCCCAATTCCTCCCCAATACCAGCCGTATCGATTACCTCTCGGCAATGACCTACACCCACGCGTTCGTGGGCCTGGTCGAGCGCGCGGCCAAACTCCAGGTGCCACCCCGAGCCGAATATATCCGCGTCATCACTTCCGAGCTGAATCGCATCTCCAGCCACCTGGTCTGGTGGGGCGCGTTCCTGCTGGACCTCGGCGGGTTCACCCCACTGCTCTATGCCTTCGATGACCGCGAGAAAATCCTCGACCTGCTCGAAGGCATCACTGGCGCACGTCTGACTTATTCGTATTACCGCATTGGCGGGCTCTACAACGATGTCGATGACGCTTTTATCAAAGGTACCAGGGCGTTCGTGGCCCAAATGCGGCCCCGGCTGAAAAT
>Ga0210408_10000339_pt1 | contig 65086 bp, 64 predicted proteins | sample IncBWH4MmetaG_FD_155471 | JGI IMG/M metagenome (GOLD analysis project Ga0210408, IMG submission 155471) | Forest soil microbial communities from Barre Woods Harvard Forest LTER site, Petersham, Massachusetts, United States - Inc-BW-H-4-M | ecosystem: Environmental > Terrestrial > Soil >... | reverse complement strand
GGTCAACGTGGTCAAGATCGGCGGCCAGAGCATCATGGACCGCGGGCGCAGCGCGGTTTGGCCGCTGGTCGACGAGATCGTCGCCAATCTCTCCCGCCACAAGATGATTCTCGGCACCGGGGCCGGCACGCGCGCGCGCCATGTCTACAGCCTGGCCATCGATCTCGGCTTGCCGGTCGGCGTGCTGACCGTGCTCGGCACCGCGGTCGCGTGGCAGAACGCGCAGATGCTGCAATATTTATTGGCGAAGCACGGCATCGCCTTTCTGGAACCGGAGGGGTTCGCCTCGCTGCCGCATTATCTGATGGAGCGAGGCGCTGTCATCTGTCAGGGCATGCCGCCCTACAAGCTGTGGGAACCCAATCCGGCGATCGGCCGCATTCCCCCGCAGCGCACCGACACCGGCTGCTTCCTCATTGCCGAGGTGTTCGGCGCCCGCAAGATGATCTACGTGAAGGACGAAGACGGGCTGTTCACCGCCGATCCGAAGAAGGATGCGAACGCCGTCCATATTCCGCGCATCAGCGTGCAGGAGCTGCTCGCGCGCGATCTCGACGACCTCGTCGTCGAGCGGGCGGTGCTGGAGCTGATGCTCAATTCCCGCCACATCACCGAGATTCAATTCGTCAATGGGCTCAAGCCCGGGCAGCTGACCGCGGCGCTCGACGGCGAGCCGGTCGGCACGGTGATTTTCAACTCCGCGCGCGCGGCGGAGAAGGCCGCATGAGCCCTGGTCCGGGCGCGCAGCACGTGGTCTCGCGTCTCATGCGCGAATCGCTGGTCGACAAGCAGGTGATCGCCGGGACGGAGGCGCCGGTGCGCGCCATCCTGCCCACACTCAACGTGGTCCAGATCGGCGGGCTTTCGATCATGGATCGCGGCCACAAGGCGGTGCTGCCGCTGCTCGACGAGGTCGTGGCCAACCAGGACCGGCACACCCAGGTGATAGGCGTCGGGCCCGGCGTGCGCGCACGCCACATTCTCTCGGTCGGGCTTGATCTCGGGCTGCCGACCGGCGCGCTCGCGACGCTTGCCGCCAAATCGTCGGCGCAGAACGCCTATATGATTTCATGCCTGCTGGCCGACAGCGGCTTCGTCTATCTGGAAGCGCCGTTCATCGTGCAGCTCTTGCCCGCGATGCTGGCGGCCGCCCGCGGCGCCGTCTTCAACGGTATTCCTCCCTACGACCTGTGGGAGCATCCGCCGGCGCTCGGGAAGATTCCGCCGCACGGCAGCGATGCCGGCGCCTATCTGGTCGCCGAGGTGTTCGGAGCGCGCAGCCTCATCCTCCTCAAGGACGTGGATGGCTTGTACACGGCGGATCCCAAAACCAATCCCGACGCCGCCTTCATTCCGGAAATCGCGGCGAGCGAGCTGCTGCGGCTGCGGCTTCCCACGCTGCCGATCGAGCCTGCCGTGCTGGAGCTGCTGAGACTAGCCAAGCTCGCCAAGAGCGTGCGCATTGTGAATGGTCTCGTCCCCGGCAATCTCACCCGGGCGCTGGCGGGCGAGCCGGTCGGCAGCGTGATCCACGCCTAAAGGCTGTCGTCACCCGCTTGGGCTCATTATGCGATGGCGCCTGCGACGACAAAAACCGCGGCGCCCAGGCCGATGAGAACAAGCGGATGGAGGTTCGGCAGCCACATCCGGGCGACCGTCACGGCGAACGCGATGGCCCAGGCGAGCACGCCGCTGCCCTCGGTGCCGAGAACGGCAAAGACGCCTGCGAGAATGAGGCCGATGGCAACGGGAGCTAATCCGGCTTCGATCGCCCGATGCCAGGCCGAACCGCGCCAGCGGTTGAAGATCGAAACGGTGACATACATCAGCAGCGAAGACGGGAGAAAAAACGCGAGCGTCACCACCAGCGCGCCCAGCCACCCCGCCGTGGTAAACCCAATCAGCGTCGCGAGCAGCGTGCCCGGCCCCGGGGCGGCGCGGGCGATGGCGAAGAGATCCGTGAATTCGCGCTGGGTCGTCCAGTGATGTACCGCCACCGCCTGGTGCTGCATCTCCGCGATGATGGAGGTGCCGCCGCCGACCGACACCAGCGAGAGCGGCGCGAAGACGAGCGCGAGGGTGATCAGCGTTCTCTCATCCGCCGGCATGGGATGCGTCCCGCGGCAGGGGGGAGAGATAGGCGAGCGCGATGCTGACTGCTGTCAGCACCAGGACGGTCGGCACCATCCGGAAATGCAGCACGCCGATGAGGATGAACACCGCCGCTATCACGGCTGTGTTGCCGGCGTTGCGCCAAGTCCAAAGCCGGGAGTTGGTGCCAATTCCGAGCAGATAAGCGCCAGCGGCAAGGCCCATCGCGATGAGGAGCCCAACCGAGGCGGCGGCGGCGCCTTCGAGCACGGCGCGAGACGCCGGCGATCCGCCCCATCGGCGATAGAGAATCGTCAGCGCGATCGCGACCAGGCTGGGGCCGAGGATCAGTCCCAGCCCGGCCGCGAACGCGCCGGCTGCCCCACGCAACCGGTGGCCGAGCATCACCGCGAGATTGACGACGTTCGCCCCCGGTATGATGCGCGCCAGCCCCAAGGCGCCGGCGAACTCCGCCTCGCTGATCAACTTCCGGCGCTCGACCAAGGCGCGATGCACCCACGCCGACACCGCTCCGCCGAAGCTCGACAAGCCGAGCTGCGAGAACAGCAGAAACACTTCGAGCAACGTGATGCGCGCCGTCGGTGGGTTGCCGGCGTGCGGCGTGTCGGCGGTTGCGCCCGGCGATGCGTTTTCCATGCTAGTGTTCCGATTCCGAAGTTCGCCTGAGTTTGCAACACGCTCGACTCGGAGTCGCGGGACACTAGCATGCTCGATCTGCTCGCCGGCATTCGCGTCGTCAGCTTCAATCATTTTCTGCTCGGGCCCATGGGCATCCAGATGCTGGGCGACCTCGGCGCCGACGTGATTGCGGTCGAGCCCGCGGACGGCGCCTGGCAGCGCCACTGGTCGGGCGGCGACATCTGGCACGACGGGCAAAGCATGCTGCACCTGTGCGCCAACCGGAATAAGCGCAACGTCGCGCTCGATCTCAAATCGCCGAAAGGACGCGACATCGCGCTGCGGCTCGTCGATCAAGCCGACGTGGTGACGGAAAATTTCCGCCCCGGCGTGATGGAGAAGCTCGGCCTCGGCTACGACGCGCTGAAAGTGCGCAACCCGTCGCTGATCTACGCCTCGGCAACCGGCTACGGCCCGGACGGTCCCTACGCCAAGCGGCCCGGCCAGGACCTGCTGGCGCAGGCGCTGTTCGGCATGATGGCGATCACCGGGCAGGCGGCGTCCGGCCCGCGGCCGGTCGGCGTGTCGGCGATCGATCATCACGGCGCCGCGCTGTTTGCGCTCGGCATTCTCGCCGCGCTGGTGCGGCGCGCGCGCAACGGGACGGGCTGCCGGGTCGACGCGAGTCTCATGCAGGCGGCGCTCGATCTGCAGGCAGAGTCGCTGACCGCTTGGCTCAATGCGGTCGAGAAACCGTCAGTACAGGCGCCGCGTCACGTCGCCGGCTGGTACTACGCCGCACCCTATGGGGTGTACCCGACCGCCGACGGGCATCTGGCGCTCTCGCTCTCGCCACTGGCCAAGGTCGCGGAAGCGATCGGCGAGCCGCGCCTTGCCGCCTTCTCCGAGCGCGACGCCTGGGAGCGCAAGGATGAAATCGGCGACCTGATCGCGCAACGGCTCAAGACCGCGCCGACCGCCGCCTGGATCGCGGGGCTCGAACGCGCCGACGTCTGGCACGCGCGCGTGCAGGACTACGCCGGCATCCGCGCCGACCCGCAGGTGGCGCACATGCGCTCGCTCGTGACGGTGCCGGGCGCGGGCCCGGGCGGCGCGGAGGTGACGCTCGTCAATCATCCGCTGCGCTACGATGGTGAGGCGGCCGAGGTGCGTCTGCCGCCCCAGCCGCTCGGCGCGCACACCGGCGAGGTGTTGGGCGAGCTCGGTCTCGGTGCCGAGGAGATCGCGGCGCTCGCGCGCGAGGGCGTGGTGCGAGCATGATCCCGGAAAGTGGGTACCGGTTTTCGGAAAAAGATCATGCTCCATGAAAAGCTGAAGGGGGAGGGCGATGAGCGATTTCTACATCAAGGCGGGCGACACGGTGAGCTTCGCGAAAACCGTGGGCGAGACCGACATTTATCTCTTCGCCGGCATCACCGGCGATTTCTCGGTCAACCACGTCAACGAGCAGTACATGGCGGGCTCGAAATATAAGCACCGCATCGCGCACGGCGCGCTGCTCGTCGGTTATATGTCGACCTGCTCGACCATGATGATCGACAAATGCGCCGGCACCGCCGGCGAGGAGACGCCGGTCTCTCTCGGCTACGACCGCGTGCGCTTCCTCGGGCCCGTGTTCATCGGCGATACGGTCTCGCTCACCTACACGATCACCGAGATCGACCCGGTGAAGCGGCAATCGCGCGCCGACATCAAGGTGGTCAAGCAGGACGGGGCCCTCGTCGCCGTGGCGCAGCACATCATCAGGTGGGTGAGGGACGCCGGATAATCCCTCCCCCGAAGGGGGAGGGTGGACGCGCGCGCAGCGCGCGGCCGGGTGGGGGAGGGAGCGCCGGTCATTGCGAGAAGCCCGTAGGGCGACGAAGCAATCCAGAACCGCCCAGCGTCGCAAGCCGCTCGACGCTTTCTGCCGCCATATCAATCGCGTCGTCGTCCCAACCGACGGCTTCCCCATTCTCCACGACGTGGATTGTGTCGAACAAGGCCGGATCGTTTCTAAGCGGGAGATAGAATTGGTGCGTATCGATCAGGGACGAAAGGTCCACCACGTCTGTTCTTCCGCGGCGGCTGCCGTCGGCCCAAAGGAGCCTGTTCTGAGCATCGACAGCGCGAACGCTGGCGATCAACGGCATCGGAATGCCGGAGTCGATTCTTTCAGTCGCGCTCATTGAGCCGCCCGCACACATCGCTTCGATTGGGATACCGCGCGGAACATATCACGTCTCGATCAAACTTGCAGTCGTGTCCGACAAAGCCCCCACCCGGCGCCGCCCGCTTGCGCGGGCGTCGCCACCCTCCCCCTGCGGGGGAGGGATTATCACGGCAGGGTCGCGCCGAGGATCTCCTCCTCCACGTCGCGCAGGCGGTCCTTGCCGAAGAATAGCTCGTCGCCCACGAAAAACGTCGGCGAGCCGAAGGCGCCGCGTTCGACGGAGCGTTGCGTGTTCGCGAGCAGCCGGTCCTTGACCGCGGGCTCCTGGGTCATGGCGATGAGGCGCGCGCCGTCGAGCCCCGACTCGTCCAGCGCGGCACGTGCGACCGGCGGGTCGTCCATCTTCTTCGGCTCCGCCCACATGTGACGGAACACGGCGTCGACGTAGCGGTCGAACACGCCTTCCATTTGCGCCGCGACCGCGCCGCGCATGATCAGCAGCGTGTTGACGGGAAAGAACGGGTTCATCGTATATCGCGTGATGCCGTGCCGGCGGATGAAGCGCTGCGTCTCGATCCGCTGATACTCCAGCTTGTTCTTGACGCTCTGAAAGCTTTCCATCGGCGAGCGGTTGTTGGTGAGCTTGAACACGCCGCCGAGCAGCACCGGCACGTATTCGAACGGGGCGCCGGCGCGCTTCTCGATCTGCGGAATGATGAGATGGGCGAGATAGGCGTTGGGGCTGCCGAAATCGAAGTGAAATTCAACGTTGGCCATGATCACCAAACCTCCCGGTAGGGCCGCAGATCGAGTTCGAAGGTCCAGGCGTCGCGCGGCTGGTTGTAGAGGTGCCAATAGGTGTCGGCGATCGACTGCGGATTCATCAGCTGATCCGGCGGCAGCTTCTCGAGCGCCTCTTCGCCGCCACGTTGCCGGATGCGCTCGCGCACGAACGCCGTGTCGACGCCCGCGTCGATGACGAGATGGGCGACGTGAATATTCTTCGGCCCGAGTTCGCGCGCCATGCTTTGCGCCACCGCGCGCAGACCCGCTTTGGCGCTGGCGAAAGCCGCGTAGCCGATGCCGCCGCGCATGCTCGCGGTGGCGCCGGTGAAGAAGATCGTGCCCTTGCCGCGGGCGAGCATCAGGCGCGCCGCCTCGCGGCCGGCGAGGAAGCCGGCGTAGCAGGCCATCTCCCAGACCTTGCGGAACACCCGCTCGGTCGTCTCGGTGATTGGGAAATTCACGTTGGCGCCGATGTTGAACACGCACACATCGAGCGGCGCGTGCGCGTCGGCCTCGCGCAGGAATTGGGTGAGGTCGTCCTCCTTGCGCGCGTCGAGCGAGCGGGCGACGACGTAGCCGCCGGCGGCCTCGATCGCGGCGACGAGCGGCGCGAGCTTCTCGCCGTGGCGCCGCCCGGCGAACACGGTGAAACCTTCCGCCGCGAACTTTTTGGCGATGGCGGCGCCGATGAAGTCGCCCGCCCCGATCACCGCCGCCGTTACGTGTCGCTGCTCCACGGGGTTCTCCGAATGTTTGTTCAACCCGTTGCGCGGCGCGGGAACCACGCGCCGGCCCTGACTGCGCCGGCGATGATCACGCCGTAAGCGGCGAGCCCCGCGCCGAGCGCCAGGAACACGGACGCGAGTTCGCCGGTCCAGCGCAGCATCAGCCAGCCGCCGCCCACCGCAACCACGAGCCGGACCATGCCGGCAACGAGCGGCCACGTGAGACGTCCGGCGCCTTGCGACGCGAAATAGAGCGCCATGCCGAGGCCGAAGAAACCATAAAACGGGCCGACCGCGCGCAGATAGGCGGTGCCGGCGGCAAGCATCGCCGGATCCCGGTCGAACAGCGTGAGCCAAGCGTTGGGAAACGCGGCGCCAAGAAGCCCGATGGTCTCGGTCAACGCGAACGCAACGGCGGCGCCGATCCAGGCGATGCGCAGCGCGCGCTCGTGCCGGCCGGCACCCAGATTGGTGCCGACCAGTGCCACCAGCGGCGCGCCGAGCCCGAAGGCGAGGGGGACGAGCAAATATTCGAGCCGCGACCCGACGCCGAAGCCGGCAATGGCCGCGGGCCCATGGGCGCCGACGAAGCCGGTGGTGATGCCGATCGTCAGGTTGGTGAGCAGGGAGATGAGCGACGCCACCGCGCCGACCTGCAGGATCTCGCGGAACATCGGCCAGCGCAGGCGCACGCACAGCCTGGGCCGCAGCACGCTGCGTCCGGACCAGATATAGGCGGCGAGCACGGCGGAGCCGGCCGCGTAATAAGCAACGATCGCCGCGCCGCCGCCGGCAACGCCGAGGCGCGGGAACGGACCCCAGCCGAAAATCAGCGCCGGGGAGAGCGGCACGAGGACGACGGCGCCGACGCAGATCACCGCGGCCGGCACCAGCATGTTGCCGGTCCCGCGCAGCACGTTCGCCAGCGTGTTGAATACCCACAGAAGCGTCGCGCCGGCAAACACCACGTTGGAATAGACGAGCGCCGCCTCGAGCGCGGCGCCATGGCCGCCGAGCGTGCGGTAGAGCCAGGGCCCGCCGGCGATGAGCGCGATCGAGAAGAAGGCGCCGAGCGCGAGGGCGATGACGAGCGCGTGCGCCACGAAGGCGTCGGCGTCGGCGCGGCGACCGCCGCCGAGCGCGCGGGCGATGGCCGAGGAAATGCCGCCGCCCATGGCGCCCGCGGAGACCATCTGCATCAGCATCAGGCCGGGGAAGACCAGCGCCACGCCGGCGAGCGCGTCGGTGCCGAGCTTGCCGACGAAATAGGCCTCGATCAGGCCGGTCCCGGCCTGCGCCAGCATGACGAGCACGTTGGGGGCCGCAAGCCGCAGCAGCACCGGGACGATCGGCGCCTCGATGAGCCCGCGCGTGCGCGCGTCCATTCCGCTTTCCGCAGCTGGCACGGCTGCCCGCTCTGCAACCAGGGTCGCGTCGGTCACAGGCGCCTCCCATCAGTTCCGAAACAGAACCTTGACTTTTGCGACGGTAAGTTCTAAAAAGGAACTTGTCAATCCACTCGGCTGAGCGGCCAAGGAATGTGAGCCATGCGCTGGGATGAACTGGAGACGGAAGCCTGTTCGGTGGCCCGGACCATTTCGGTAGTCGGCGACCGCTGGACCATCCTGATCCTGCGCGACTGCTTTCTGCGGGTGCGCCGGTTCGAGGACTTCGAGAAGCGCCTCGGCATCACCCGGCACGTGCTCGCCGACCGCCTGCGCAAGCTCGTCTCGCTCGGGGTGCTGCGCCGGGTACCCTATCAGGAGCGCCCGCGCCGCTACGAATACCGCCTCACGCCCAAGGGCCTCGACCTGCAGCCGGTGCTGCTCGCGCTCGTACGCTGGGGCGACACCCACATGGCGGGCGAGGGTGGCCGGCCGGTGCTGCTCGAGCACCGCGACTGCGGCCAGGTGTTTGATCCGGTCGTCGTCTGCTCGCACTGCGGCGGGCGGGTCGACGCTCATAACGTGCACACGCGGCCGGGCCCGGGCGCGCGCGCCGCTTCCGACGCGCATCATCACGCGACGCAATGAAACGGAGTTGAAGATGGACCAAATAGTCCAGCCAGTCGCGTCGGCGCCCGCGCGCACGATCACCTGGGAGGACCCGCTCGCTTCCGCGCGTTCGGGCGCGAGCCTCAGCGGCATCGATTATTTGCGTGCGGTCGCGCAGGGGAGACTTCCGCCGCCGCCGATCGCGCTCCTGCTCGGCTTCGACATCGAAGAGGTGGCGGAGGGGCGGGTGGTGTTCACCGCGGAGACCGGCGAGCATCAGTACAATCCGATCGGGGTCGTGCACGGCGGGCTCGCCGCCACGCTCCTCGACTCCGCCATGGGATGCGCGGTGCACTCGTTGCTGCCGCCTGGGCGCGGCTACACCACCCTCGAGATCAAGGTGAACTACGTGCGCGCGATCAAGCGCGACAGCGGACCGCTGCGCGCGATCGGCACCGTGGTCCACATGGGCGGCAAGACCGCGACCGCGGAGGCGCGCCTCCTCGACCGCGAGGGGCGGTTATGCGCCCACGGCACGACGACGTGCATGCTGTTTGGTGCGACGGCGTGACGCCGGCGCTTTGACGTTGTGGTAATCATTTGCGCGCTAGACGGTGGTACGGGTTCCTGCATTGGATTCGTGACCATCCACTGAGGCGCGGCCATATGATTCCGGCCCCAAGCCCTGCACCCGGCAGCGCGCCGATCGTCATCCGCGGCAGCGGCGTGACCCACGCGGCCAGCCGCTGGCTGTGCGGCGGTGGGTTCATCCTCCTGATTCTCGTGTTGGCCAAGGCCGGCTGGCGCGATGATGCCGGGGCGCTCGCCGCCATCGGCCTCATGTCCTGCCTCGCGCTCGCGTTCATCTACACCGAAACCCTGCGGGTGGAGCTCAACGGCGACGAGATCGCCTACCGGCACGCTTTCCGCGAGCGCTGGAGTTTGCGGCGCGACGAGATCAAGTCGGCCCGCGGCGTTACCAGCCACAACAGCCACAGATTCTATAAGCATTATTTGCTGATCGAACCGGTCGATCCGAAGATCCCCACGATCAAAATCAGAACCGATTTCTTCTCCCACGCGGACGTGAACACGATTCGGAATTTCCTCGGCGGCAAGCTAAAACGATAGAGCCGTCAGCCGTCCCCAAATGCCCGTGCGAGAATCGCCTCCACGTGCACGCGGGCGCAGTCGAGCGTCGCGAACCCGCAATCTTCACCATCGAACGCCAGGAACAGATCGGTGCCGCCGAGAACGATCGCCTCGGCGCCGCGCGCGGTGAGCGCACGCCCCGCGGCGAAGAACACCTTCCGTTGCGCCGGCGTGACCCGGCCGGGGACCGCCATCTCCACATAGGCGCGATGTACCGCTTCGCGTTCCGGCTCGTCCGGCAGCAGCACCTGCGCCGCGGTGACGCGGCCATAGGCGCGGGTATCCATCACCATGCGCGTGCCGATGATGCCGATGGTCACGAGCCGCCGCGCCGAAATCGCGGCATTGAGCGCGTCGAGCACGTTGACGACCGGCAGCGGCGATTGCGCTTCGAGTTCGCGGATGCAGAAGTGGCCGCCCATCGACGTGACTGCGACCGCCTGGGCGCCGGCCGCCTGCAAGCGCTTGACCAGCGGCAGGAACGCCGCGGCTTGGGCGTCCCTGCGGTCCTGCCCCAGGTTTGCGACCAGTTCGCGCGCATCGGCATGCGCAATGGTCAGCTCTAGCCGGCGGCCGGCCGCCGCGTGGCCTTCGATCAGGCCGCGATAATAATAGTCGGTGGCCGCCGGGCCGATGCCGCCGATCAATCCGATGTGCATGCCGGCGAGTTTAGTCGCGCGACGCCAGCGCAGCGAGTCTGATTTATTCTTGGAGCATGATCTTTTCCGAAAACCGGTTCCCACTTTTCGGGATCATGCTCTATTTCAGACAGACCGCTTCGACGTTGTTGCCGTCGGGATCGATGAGAAACGCGGCGTAGTATTTCGGCCCGTAATCGGCGCGCAGCCCGGGACGGCCGTGGTCGCGCCCGCCGGCCTTGAGGCCCTCCGCATGGAAACGATCGACCGCGGCGTGGTCAGGCGCCGCAAACGCAACATGCGTGCCGGATCCCGTCTGCGCGGCGCGGTAGAGCCACAGCGCCGGCGCGCCGGCAGGGCCAAAGCCGGCGCCGGTTTCATCCTGCGACGCCAACACGTGACCGAGCGGCGCCAGCGCCGCCTGATAGAAGCGCGCGCTCGCGCCCACGTCTTTCACTTTCAGGCCGATATGGTCGTACATGCGAGCCTCCTTTTGTTTGGAGGCGAACGCTAATCGGACCCGAGCGGAGCGTTCTTGGACAAAGTTGCGATGGTCACATTTCTCGCGGGCGAGCAATCCGCAATAGCGCGCAAAATCAAACTCGGGGTAAGACGGCGAGGCGGTCTTGGAAAATCTTGCGGTCGCCTTTGGCGGCCTTGCGGAAGCGGCGCGGCGACACGCCGGCGGCGCGGTGGAACGTGCGCACGAAATTGGAAAGATCGCCGAAGCCTACGTCGAAGGCCACGTCGGTGATCGGGCGTTGATCGTCCGCGAGCAGGCGCGCGGCACGGCGCAGGCGCGAGCGCACCAGATACTGGTGCGGCGTGACGCCGAGCACCTGCGCGAACACGCGCAGGAAATGGAACGGGCTCAGCCCCGCGTCGCGCGCGGCGCGCGCGAGATCGATCGGCCGGTCGCAGCTTTCGTCGATGCGCAGCGCCGCTTCGACGGCGCGACGGCGCTCGCGCGCACGCAAGGGCGGCGCCGCGCGCTTCTCCCCGCTGACGACTTCGACGAGGCGCATCGCAAACAGCAGTGCGGCTTCCTCGATCCCGATGTCGCTGCGGCCTTCGGCGGCCGCCTGCGCGAGTTCGCCGAGCACGACCAGCTCGGCGAGCGGCGGCAGGCACCCGGTGCGCCAGAGCCCGGCGCGGCGGCCGACCGCTTCGGCGAGCGTCGGCGAAAGCTGGATCGACAGGCACTCGTCGCCGCAGACATGGTCGTGCGTGCAGACGTATTCGTCGCCGCGATGGCCGATGAGAACGGAGCCCGCCACCAGCTCGAACGCCTCGCCGCGCACGCGATAGCCGAAGCTGCCCTTGCGCACGTAGGAGAGGGAATAGGAGCCGTGCCGCTCGACTGCCGGCCGGTCGGCCGGGCGCGCGTCGCAGCGATAGTCGATCACCGAGAGTGCTTCGCGCTCGAGAATGGTGGTGGCTGCCATGGCGTCACGAAATCTGCAATCGCGTGCGAAATCTAGTCAGCGGGCGGGCGGAATGACCCTTCTTTCGAATTGTCATCCCGCCCCTATTCTTTTACTGGAGCATGATCTTTTCCGAAAACCGGTATCCACTTTTCGGGATCATGCTCCAAGCGGTCAAAGAGATCGGGCCCCGCGGTCGCTCGCGCGCCCTCGATGGCGAGGAGGCGGCGCTTGGTGGCTACGCCGCCCGGCGCCGAGAAGCCGCCGAGCTTACCGCCCGCGGCGAGCACGCGATGGCACGGCACGATGATCGGGAACGGATTCTTTCCAAGCGCCTCGCCGACCTCGCGCGCTTCGCCCGGCACGCCGAGGCGCTTGGCGATGTCGCCGTAGGTGAGCGTCGCGCCGCACGAGATCGTGCGCGCCACGTCATAGACGCGGCGATGGAACGCCGGCAGGCGTTCCATGTCGAGCGCGACGGCGGAGAAATCGATCGCCTCGCCGCCGATGAGCGCGACGATGCCGTCGATCGCGCGCTGCACGTCCGCCGGCGGCGACACTTCACGCGCGGTCGGGAAACGCCGGCGCATGCGTGCGCGCGTGCGCGCCGCGTCCCCTTCGGGCAGCTGCACGCCGAGAAGCCCGCGCTCGCCCCAGGCGATGGCGCAGCTTCCGATGGCCGTATCGAACAGCGCGAAACCGGATTCGCTCATGATTCACCGTCAACCTATCACGTCACACTAGTGCCGCGAACCCGAAGTTCGCATTGCAATTGCCGCGAGTCCGATTGCGAACTTCGGGTTCAAAGCGGCACTAGAATCATAAAGTTGGCTAGTGTCCTTCGATTACGAAGTTCGCTACGGAGCTAGCTGCAAACGCTGGCGAACTTCGTAATCGGGACACTAGCTGCCGGACTTGGCGAATCTTGCTCTTCTGTCGGCGGGTTTCCACCCGATTTCGCCATGCAAGGGGCACCATGGTACCGAAACGGTTCCATCTCCAAATAATCACCCACGGTCCCGCCCGATTTTTACGATTTTGGTCACGATATCGCCACGAGCGGTCGCTTTTTTGGCCCCCACAAGGGGACGGACAATGCTGCTAGCCTTCATTTTTGTCGGCGGGGTCGTGCTTTTTTTCGGTGCCCTCGAACTGCTGCGTCGCCTCGGGTTGGCGTTCGGTGCCTACAAGCCCGAACTGCACTACATGCGCGGCCCGGGCCCGAAGTGGCACGAAAAGCACACGAGCTTCCGCGGCCGATCCTGAGTCTCCGGCACGCCGACCGCCGGCGCTCATCGGGCGGCGAGCCGAGATTTGTGATGGCGATGGCGGCTGTCTCTCGCCCGTCATGCCCGGCCTTGTGCCGGGCATCCACGTCTTGAACCGCAAACGAACTCGAAGACGTGGATGGCCGGGACAAGCCCGGCCATGACGGGGTATCAACCCTCGCTTCGCAGGCGCTTCAGCTCCGCTTCCAGCGTTTCGATTCGCTTGTCCCGCTCGGCAAGCGCCGCGGCCACGTCGGCCGCTTCGAAACGCTGGGGGATGTGCTTGGCGCAATTTGCGTTCCAGGCGGAAACGGTAAAGAGAATCACCTGTTCAGGCCGTGCGCGGTAAGCCTCCGGCATGAGCTGCGCAACAAGCTCCGCGTCGCGTTCGAGCACGCGGGCGGTGCCCCAAATCTTCACGCGCTCGCGGTTCGCGTAGTCGATCAGGAACAAAAGCGCCTTCGGGTTGTCGGCGAGATTGCCCTGCGTAATGTATTGGCGGTTGCCGGCGTAATCGACGAAGCCGAGCGTGGTGTCGTCGATGACCCGCAGGAAGCCGGGCGGCCCCCCACGATGCTGCACGTAGGGCTGGCCTTCGGTGTTGGCGGTGGCAAGGAACACGCTCGTCTGCGCCTCGATGAAGCTGGCGAGATCCGGCGTGATGCGCGTGGCCCAGGATCCGCTTTGCTCCATGCGCCCATAATGATCGCGCGAGCCTTTGCGGGCCTGCACGGCCTTGACCGAAGGCGTGAATGCGACGTCGCTGGAAAAAAGATCGTTCATCTGCCCGGCTCTCGAAGTCACCCCGGCGCTAGTGCCCCGATTCCGAAGTTCGCATCATTTTGTAGCACGCTCGTTTGCGAACTTCGGAATCGAAGGGCACTAGCAACTTATTGATCTAGTGTGGCTTTGGTTCAGAAGTCCGCATCTCGGACTCGGCTCGCAAGAATGATGAACCGCCACACTAGCTCATCCGCCGGATTGAGGTAGGTTCCGGCCGGTCTACCCGCAAGCGAAATTGCAGCCGAAGCTGCGGGACTGCGCGATTTGATTGATTTTGATTGATATAGATCTGTCGTCCGGGGAATAAAAAAGGGCCGCCTCAGCGGCCCTTTCCTCCCAGGCACGATCACTGCCGCGATTTTGTCTTTGCGCGGTCCTTTACACGATCCGCCCGCCTCCCGGTCTGGATGCCGGCTTGTTCGGGCGGGGAAACCGGGCGTCCCCTCTACTCCTGCTCGCGGCGATCCTGCCGCAAAAACCGGCGTCCAGTGAATCAGGATCGACCCCTAGGTGTTTCTCCCTAGGTCACGCCTTTGTCATCCGGTCGAGAAAGTGGGCGGCGTGGGACTCTGCGACCGAGTCGGCCGGCGCGCAGCCTGTGACGCGTGAAAAACCTCGAACCCGGTAATTTTGCTAGGTGATTACCCCTAAAGAGGAACCGCAAACAACACGCCAATGTGCTATCTCATATCCGTCGCGGTGTATTCTACGAAAGCACCGAAAGCGGCAGTGGACGCATGACGTTGAAACCCGGCCAGGCGCAGGTCGACCACCCTCTTTCAGGAAGCGCCCCCGAACGCCCGGCAGGAACCGAAGCGGAAATTCGGAACATGTCGAACGTCGGTGCGGTACCGAAACAGAGATTCGCTGCGATTACGCTTCAGCACATATATGCGCTCCCGGGCTTCGCAATCGGCCTTGGCTATCTTGCCGTATACGTCCTGCTCGATCGGGTGAGCCTAGTTGATTCATCCACTCCGTTCGGCATTACCCCGTGGAATCCCGGTGCCGGGCTGGGGCTCGTCATGGTCCTGCTGTTTGGCCGCCGGACGATCCCTTACCTGTTCCCGGCGCCGCTACTGGCCGATCTCGTCAACCTGCAGACCCTGTTGCCATGGAGCGCCGAGTTGCTCGGCGCGGCGGTGATCGGCGCCGGCTACGCGGTGACCTCGCTGCTGCTGTTGCGGCCGAATGTGCGCTTCGACCCGGCGCTCTCCTCGCTGCGCGATCTGGTGATCCTGATAATCGCCGCCGTGATCAGCACCGCCATCGTGGCTTGCGGCTATGTCGGCACGATGATCGCGGCGGGGGTCCTGCCGCTCAACGAGCTGGCCGCGGCCACGCTGCGGTATTGGGTCGGCGACCTCATCGGCATCGTGGTGATAACCCCGTTCGCGCTGATTGCGCTGACGCGTCCGCGCGCCTTCCGCCCGTCGATCGAAACCGCGCTTCAGGTCGCCGCCATCATTGCAGCGCTTGTTCTCGTCTTCGGCATTTCGCAAGGTGAGCAATTCCAGCTCTTCTATGTCCTGTTTCTGCCCATCATCTGGATTGCGTTGAGCGCCGGGTTCGAGGGGGTCAGCCTGGGCGTTCTCATCACTCAGCTTGGCCTCATCCTCGGGGTCGAACTGTTCCACGGCGAATCCCACGATCTGATGGCGTTTCAGGTATTGATGCTCATTCTCGCCGTGACCGGGCTCCTGGCGGGCGAACTTGTTTCCGAGCGCCGCCGCGTCGAGTCGCAATTGCGCCTGCATCGGGACTCGCTGGGGAAGCTCGCACGGCTCGGCAACGCGGGCGAACTCGCCGCCGCGATCGCCCACGAAATCAATCAGCCGCTGGCCGCTGCCGGCACCTACACGCGCCTCGTCAAGGACGCGCTGCAGGAGGGCGACTCCGATCCGGCCATGGTGGTGGAAACCGCCGAGAAAGCGGCCGCACAGGTCGAACGCGCCGCCGAAGTGGTGCGGCGGCTGCGCGCGCTGGTGCGGCTCGATCGCAGCGCCCGTGCCCCGTGCAGCGTCGAACGGATCGTCAAGGAAGCGATCGCCTTGTGCCAGCCCAATCTCGACCGCGGACAGATCGCCGTGCGTTCCAGCGTCGGCGCCAACCTTCCGCTCGTCATGGTCGACATGCTGCAGATCGAACAGACTCTTATCAATCTCATGCGCAACTCCATCGACGCCATCACCGAGGCCCAGCAAGCCAACGGCACGATCAGCATCGCGGCCGTGTACGACGAGGGCGACAGCGTCGAAATCCGGGTGGCGGACAACGGCCCGGGATTTCCCCCCGGCTTCCTCGACAACCCATTTCTCCCTTTCGCCTCCGAGAAGGCGCAAGGCCTCGGCGTTGGACTGCCGCTATGCCGGTCGATCGTCGAAGCCCACGGCGGTCGGCTGTGGCTCACGCGCAACGTGAGAGGCGCCCTCGTGCATTTCACACTCCCCGCAGCGAAGGAGATACAGGATGGCTGATGCGATCCATGTGGCTCTCGTCGACGACGACGCGGCGGTGCGGGACTCGCTGCAGCTGTTCTTGACGCGCCGGCACCTCAAGGTGACTTGTTTCGAGACGGCGGAACAGTTCCTCAAGGCGAGGGATGGCTACCAGTCGTTCGATTGCATCGTGACGGACGTCCGCATGCCCGGAATGTCCGGGCTCGACCTTGTCAATTATTTGATCGACCGCGGTTGGATTCGGCCCATCATCATGATCACCGGGCACGGCGACGTGGACATGGCGGTTTCCGCCGTAAAGGCCGGCGCCTTCGATTTCATCGAGAAGCCGTTCGATGAAACGCGCCTGCTCGCGAGCATCCGCGACGCGGTGGAAAAGGGGCGGCAGCGCATAAACGCCGCGGTCGAGCAGGAAAAAATACTCGCGCGGTTCGAGGCGCTCTCCGCGCGTCAGCGTGAGGTCATGGGATTGGCGGTAGCAGGGCTGTCGAGCAAGGAGATCGGCACCAAACTCAAGATCAGCCCGAAAACCGTCGAGAACCATCGCGCCTGGGTGATGTTGCGAATGGGCGCCCGCAACGTGGCGGAACTCGTGCGCATCGCGATGCAGCTCGAAAGACGAGTCTAGCGCCGGCTCGATAAAGAAGTCGCCCCGGGGTCGGCGGGGGGTATCGGGGCGGACGCAAACCCCGGGGCTCTGATCGCCGCAATGCTCGGGGGGGCAGGTCGAGCGATCAGTTTCAGGTTCGGTCTACGATGTCGAGCCATCGAGCATGGACCTTTGCGCGCCGCGCCGGCAATTCGGGAAGAGCCCCTGGGTAGTTTCCCCCAGCCAAGAACGATCGGTGGCGTGCGATTGACGCGACCCGGCGCCGCCGCCACTGTCCGCCGCCCCGGGACGGCGTCCTGAGGAGCGATAGGCGGCCTTAGGCCGCCGTTGATAAAACGCCGACGCGGAGCGTCAGCTATGACGGAGTGCCGAGCGTCTCGAAGGATGGACTCGTGAAGCTCGCCTCCATTGCCCTAGCGTTGTTGGCACTGACCGTGCCGGGCGTCGCACCGGCGGCGGACTGCGCAGTGCGCGCGCCGGGCGGCTTGGTGAAGGCGGGCAAGCTTACGATCGCGACCGAGCTGACCGCGCCGCCGCACGCGTTTTTCGACGAGGACCGAGTGGTTGGTTTCGCGGTGGAGATCGGTCAAGCGATGGCGCGCCAGATGTGTCTCGAAGCCGAGTTCGTGCCTGTCGCCTTCGCCGGACTGTTTCCCGGCCTCAACGCGCGCAAGTTCGATACCATCATCGCCGGGGTCATCATTACGCCCGAGCGCGCGCAATCGTTCGACTTCGTGCCGTACTTCCAGGGTGGCGTGCGTCTGGTCGTGTCGAAAATCGCCAAACTGTGGTTTGAATCGGAAACGGAGCTGTGCGGGCGCAAAGTCGCGACCCAGACCGGGTGGAGCCAGGCGAACAGGCTTGAGCGTGCGAACCGCGACGACTGTCCGGCGGGCAAGAAGATCGTGATGATGGGCTATCCCAATTTCAACGAGGCGGTGCGGCAGCTGCGCAAGCAGGCGGCGGAGGCCGCTTTCGTCGACTGGCCGTTTGCCAATTACCTGGCGCAGATGGTTCCCGACCTCGCGCTCGGCAGCCCGATTCTTTCCGACGCGCCCGGACGCCCGCGCGATAAACAGGGGATGGTGGTGCGCAAGGGTGACAGCGAGATGGCGACTTCGCTCGGCGATGCGCTCGCCCGCATCCAGGCGAATAACGAGTACGAGAAAATCCTGGCGAAGTGGAACCTCAGCGACGGCGACATCCGGCGCGCGCCGTAGCTCTCTTAACGAACGGATGCGAGGAAACATATGCGCGAACCCCAGGCCCTCATCAGTTGCGAAGAACTTGCCGCCGCGCTCGGCGCGGCAAATCTGAGAATTTACGACTGCACGACCTATCTCGAGCCGACTCCGCCCGGCAGCGATGATCCCTATATTGCCGTTCCGGGCCGCAAAACCTTCGAGGAAGCGCATATTCCCGGCGCCGACTTTCTCGACCTGCAGGGCGAATTCTCCGACACCACGACGCGGCTTCGCTTCATGATACCGCCGGTGGCGCAGCTCGAGGCGGCGTTCGCGCGGCACGGGCTCTCGCGCGGGTCGCGCGTGGTCCTCTACAGCATCGGCACCATGATGTGGGCGACCCGCTTCTGGTGGATGCTCAAATCGCTCGGGTTCGACGGCGCGGCCGTGCTCAACGGCGGCTTCGACGCTTGGAAGGCGCAGGGCCGTCCGACCGAGAGTGGACCCGCGCGCGGTTATCCGCCGGGCGACTTCAAGGCTGCACCGCGGCCCGGCTTCTTCGTCGACAAAAGCGCCGTGCTGGCGGCGGCGAAGGAGCGCGACACCGCGATCGTCAACGCGCTCGGGCCGCAATTTCACCAAGGCCTGGAACCAAGCCGCTACGGCCGGCCCGGGCGCATCCCCGGAAGCGTCAACGTGCCCGCCGCGACGGTCGTCGACGGCAACAGGAATTTCGTCACCCTTGCGGACGCCGAGGCCAAATTCGCGGCGCAGGGCGTCAGCAAAGACAAGCGCGTGATCTGCTACTGCGGCGGCGGCATATCGGCGACGATCGACTTGTTTCTGCTCCATCAGCTGGGCTTCGAGAAGCTGACGCTCTATGACGGCTCGATGGGCGAATGGGCGAAGGACACGTCGCTGCCGATCGAGACGGGTTGATGCGGCGAGTAGCGAATGGCGAATAGCGGATCGAAGTTTCTCTTCTTACTATTCGCTATTCGCTATTCGCGGCTCAAAGTCGTATCGCCTCTTGGAGGAAGTCATGCCCAAGTGTCTTTTCGTCGTCCGTGCGACCGTCGCCGATGCGGCCAAGCGCGCAGCGTTCGACGCCTGGTACAAAGATGAACATCTACCGGACGCGAAGAAATCCTTCCGCGCCGACAAGGCGTGGCGCTGCTGGAGCGACACCGATCCGGCCGTGCATGTCGCGTTCTATCAATTCGCCGACCGCGCCGCGCTCGACCGGGGCACCGCGCCGGACGTGATCAAGCGCCTGGTCGCGGATTTTGACAAGGCATGGTCGGGAGTTCCGCGCTCGCGGGAGATCATGACGATCGCCGAAGAAATATGAAGGAGCGAATAGCGAATAGCGAATGGCGAATAGAAGTTCTTCTGCCTTACTATTCGCTATTCGCTATTCGCCGCCGCGACAAGGCTCGATCGAGAAGGCATATCCGTGAAAATCACCAAACTATCCGCCATCCCCATGTCGGACCCGGTTCCGCAGCAGAAGCGTCACCGCACCGACCTCGGAACCAAGGTCAAGAGCGACGCCAGCTTGATCCGCGTCGAGACCGACGCCGGGCTTACCGGGATCGGCGCCGCGCTCGGGTCGCCGCCGATCGTCGCCGCCATCGTGGCGCACGAGCTGGCGCCGGAGGTCGTCGGCGACGACCCGATGTTCTCCGAGCGCATCTACGAGAAAATGTACAACGGCTCGCGCAGCAAGCCGGCGCTGGCGCGCGGCGTGACCCAGGCCGACGAGAGCCGCCGCCGCGGCGTCATCATGGAGGCGATCTCCGGCGTCGACATCGCGGTGTGGGACGTAAAGGCGCAGGCGCTCGGCGTTCCGCTCTACCAGGCGCTGGGCGCGGTGCGCAGTTCGGTGCGCGGTTACGCGAGCGGCGGCTGGGCGCCTGGCGATGAAGCCGAGGCGGAGCTTGGCGGCTATGCGGCCAAGGGCTTCACGGCCTGCAAGATGCGCGTGGTCGGCCGCGACGGCTTCTCGATCCCCAACTGCGTGCGCCGGGTGCAGGCGGCGCGCCGCGGCGTTGGTCCAAACGTCGAGCTGATGGTCGACGCGCACGGCTCGCTCGAAGTTTCGACCGCGATCAAGCTCGCGCGCGAACTCGAGCCTTACGACATCGCCTGGTTCGAGGAACCGGTGTCGCCGGACGATCACGCCGGCCAGGCCGAGGTGCGGCGCTCGACCACCATCCCGATCGCGTCGGGCGAGCGCGAGTTCACTCGTTTCGACTTCCAGGATCTGCTCGAGCGGCGCGCCCTCGACATCGCGCAGCCGGATGTCGCGCGCGCGGGCGGCATGACGGAAATCCGGCGCATTGCGGCGCTGACGTCGGCGCACGGCGTGCGGCTTGCGCCGCACGCCTGGGGCAGCGGCGTGCTGTTTGCGGCGAGCCTGCACGTGGCGATGGCGGCGCCCAACTGCCACATCCTCGAAGTCACGCAAGGCTACATGCCGATGATGTGGGAGCTGTTCAACGAACCATTCGACATTCGCCCGGACGGCACGGTGCATGCGCCGGATCGGCCGGGCCTCGGCTTCACCTTGCGCGCGGATGCGCTCGAGCGCTTCAAATACGTCGATGGGCCGGAGTTTGAGTTCTAAAAGAAGTGGTGAATGGTGAGTGATGAATAGTGAGTGGTGATGTTCAGGCTCTCTATTCACCACTCGCCACTCACTATTCGCCATTCGCCTAGTACGCAAGGAGGAATGTCTTGATATCCAAGTTCGATGCGGAGTTCGACGTGGTCGTGGCCGGTGGCGGCTCGGCGGGATGCGTGCTGGCGACGCGGCTCACGGAAAATCCTGCCATCACCTTGTGCCTTATCGAAGCCGGCGGGCGCGACCACAATCCGTGGATTCATATTCCGCTGGGCTTCGGCAAGCTGGTGCCCAATCCCAAGGTGAACTGGGGCTACGAGACCGAACCTGAGCCGCAGCTCAACGGTCGTCGCTGCAGCTGGCCGCGCGGCAAGGTGCTCGGCGGCTCCGGATCGATCAACGGCCTCGTGTTCCTGCGCGGCGCGCCCGCCGACTTCGACGGATGGGAAGCAGCGGGCGCCAAGGGCTGGGCCTACAAGGACGTGCTGCCGTATTTCAAGCGTATGGAGCACAACACGCGCGGCACCGACGCCTGGCGCGGCCAGGGCGGGCCCATGTGCATTTCCGACATCAAGAAGCCGTCCGCCACGTCGCAGGCGTTCGTCGAGGCGTGCACGCGCCTGCAACATCCGGTCAATCCCGATTTCAACGGCGAGCGCATCGAGGGCGTGGGGACGGTTCAACTCAACGTCCGCAACGGCTGGCGTTGCTCGACCGCGAAGGGATACCTGCGGCCGAACCTGCGGCGCAAAAATCTCAACCTGATGACGCACGCGCACGTGCGCCGCATTCTGTTCGAGGGCCGGCGTGCGGTCGGCGTCGAGGTGGAGCTGGGCGCCGCCGTCAAGCGCATCGGCGCGCGGCGCGAAGTGATCGTCTCGGCCGGCGCGATCAACTCGCCGATGGTGCTGATGAACTCGGGCGTCGGCCAGGCGGCCGAACTCAAGGAGGTCGGCATCGAGGTGCGTCACGATTTGCCGGGCGTCGGCAAGAACCTGCAGGACCACGTACAGGGGCGGTTCACGTTCCTCACGCGGGCGCCGGGGACGCTCAACGAGATCCTGACCTCGCCGCGCCAGCAAATGGTCATGGCGCTGCAGTGGCTCACGTCGCGCTCGGGCCAGCTGGCGGTGGGGGCGACCGAGGGCTGCCTGTTCGCCAAATCAAGTCCGGCCGAGCCGGTGGTCGATCTGCAGTTCCAGGCGACCAACTTCTCGACCGAGCATCTCACGCTCGGGTTGGACCGCTGGCCCGGCTTCGGCTTCAACTTCTGCGTCTGCCGGCCGAAGAGCCGGGGCGAGATCAAGCTTGCCGACGGCACCGGGCGCTCGAAGCCGAAGATTTTCGCCAACTATTTCAGCGATCCCGACGGCGACGACATGCGCCGATCGGTGGCCGCGTTCCATATCGGCCGCCAGATCATCGCCACTGAACCTTATCGCTCGCTGATTTTCTGCGAGGTGCGGCCGGGCGCGCACGTCGTCAGCGAGGAGGACATCAAGGGCTTCATCCGTCAGGTCGCCGGCACGGTTTATCATCCCTGCGGCACCTGCCGCATGGGAGAAGACGAGAAAGCCGTGGTCGACCCGGAATTGCGCGTGCGCGGTCTTGAAGGCTTGCGCGTGGTCGACGCCTCGGTGATGCCGGTGATCCCGACGCCCAATATCCACCCGGCCACCATCATGATCGCGGAGAAGGGATCGGACACGATCGCGCGGTCGCTGGCGCATTGAATTGAAAGAGGAGGGCACCGTGATCAAATCGAAGAACAGCGACGTCGAGGCCGTGACGGTCAAGTCCGTCGAAGGCAAGGCGATCTACGGCGGCGACATGCTGGTCAAGCCGCTCATCAAGGGCGACGAGATGACGTTCCTCGAAATTCGCTATGCCGCGGGCGTCGGCGCGCCGCTGCACACTCACACCCACGAGTCGATCGCCTACGTGGTGAAGGGCAAGGTCAAGTCGACGGTCGGCTCGGAGGAATTCATCATGGGCCCCGGCGACGTTTGCCGGCACCCGACCGGCGTCCTGCACGGGTTGGAGGCCCTCGAGGACTCGGTCGTGGTCGAGATCAAGTCGCCGGCGCCCGACCTCGGCGCGTTCATGGCGACACGGACGTAGGCCGGCTCGCTGTGATGCCGCTACAACACCGGCGCCAGAACCGTGTGGTGATGACCGGTTTGCACTTCCCGGCGCGTGCGCGTTGGCGTAGCCTACCGGGGTTTCGGGGATGCAACGCTAGGGGGTGGTCCACATGACGCGGATCTTGCTGATCGTTTCGATTGCGCTGCTGCTGACAGGGCACGCATCGGCGCAATCCGACGCCAATTGTGAGGAAATAAGGCAGGCGGTAGCCACGTATGGCTACGAGGATGCGCGACGCCACGCCATGCTTCACTACGGCGCCGAAGCGGTCGAAGCCGGCGAGAAGAAGTGTCTGGTCGGCATGATCCCGGGCAAACCGGTCGTGACCAAAGCGTCCGCGACGAAAGCCGCGGTTAAACACCAGCAGCCGAAGAAGAAGAAGCCCACGACCCCGGCGGTTGCAGCGCAGCCGAAGTAATTGCTGCCGGCGCTCGGCACAGCGCCACATTCGAGAGCGTGTTGCGCCACTATTTTGTCTAAAAGTCGAAAAAGCGTTGTGGCAGCCTTGCTGATACTACCGCAGCTTGGCAATGCGTCTCCGATCTCTCGCTTTTCTTCCCGCCAACGATCGTGTAGCGTTTGGCCGTTGGGGCTGGAGGCGAAACGGAGACTACGCCATGGCCGTCGACGCTTTTATCAAATTTGATGGTTTGGAAGGCGAGGCCCACAAGGTCAGCAATGACTTCGACCGGCTCGTCGACGGTTTCACCGATCTCGGCGGCGCCTTCATCAAGCTCATGGATGACGGCTCGTCCTCCGACACCAATTTCTTCAAGGTCCACTTCACGCCCCAGATCAAGCATGACGTATTTGCAATAGACCAAGGTTTTTTCAAAGTCGGAGAGGACTTTATCAAGCTGGCGGACCCGCTGCAGACGTTCGACAACGCCGTCATCAAGTTCTGGGATGAAACCCTCAAGATAACGCCCTCCGACAGTGAGACGCCGTCACCGTTGGATAATTTAAAAGCGGACTTCTTGGCATTCACGTCTGACCTCAACTCGACTGGCCTCGCCTTTCTCGGGGCCGCATCGGACATAAAAGGCAGCCCGACCGAGAGCCTGAGCCTGACATTCAACAAAATCAGCGTCGAATATCAGAACCAAAGCGACGACGTGCTCAAGATAAAGCAGGACATTGTCGACTTACTCGACACCAGCGGGATTTCCGAGTCCAAGGTCGGTGAGTCATTTATCAAGTTCACCCTCGAAACGGTGGTGATCAGTTCGGCGGCTCTCAGCCTGAGCACGGACTTCCACAAGATCTCGACGGACCTCGCCGTGGCGAGCGACAGCGGACCCATGACGTTCGATCAGGTCGTCGTCAAATTCGCCGACGACTTCATCAAATTGGCCCAAGACCTGAAGATCGCGGATAGCGCTTTCACGGCCATCGGCGGCGATATCGTCAAGCTGGGGGAGGCGCTCGAACATCCCGGGCCGATGACCACGCCGACTTTCAAACTCGGATAAACTATCAAGCCGTCCGTAGGGTGGGCTAACGCCGCGAGCGCATGCGAGCGGCGGTGCCCACCAACGATGGTTCGTGACGATGCATGGTGGGCACGGCGTCCTCCCGCTTCCGCGGGAGTTCCGCCTTAGCCCACCCTACGAAATCCCAAGCCACGCCAAGAGCGGCACGGTGCGCGCTTCGATCTGCGCCGCTTTCGCCGTGAGCGCCGCACGCGCTTCTTCCGGCCCCAGCGGTTTGTCGTCCTTATCGACGATCCCGCCGCGCTGTTCGGCCATTGCGGCCAGTGCGGATACCGGGTCGCCGCTGTTTTCCTGCTTCGCGGCAAAATAGAGTTGCGTGAAGCGATCGATGCGCACGCCGCCTCCGGTCACGGGTGAAGCAAAATAACCGAGCTCGGCCGACTCCTTCGCCCGCGCCATCACGGCGGCATTGAACCCGCGCACGGAAGCCCCGCGGGCGGCGTCCGATTCCGCCGGCAACGCGGGCTGCAGCTCGCCGTGACCGACCAGGACTTTGATCGCGTCGAGCAGCCCCGCCCATTCGAGCTTCGCCGCGGCTGCGCTCGCGAGTAGGTCGCGCAGCGATAGCGGACCGCGGTCGAGAATCTCGATCACCGGCTTATACATATCGGGCCGCACTTGCAGCTTGCCCAGCGCGGTCTCGAACGTCATGTCGATGTCCGCCGCCGGTGCCGAAAGCGCGAACCGTGTGTCGAGCCAGCGCTCGCGCGCCGCCGCCGCGTTCAGTGGACGTGCGCCCTTGACGAAAATGTCGCGGCGGAATTGCCGGTTGAGGATCATGTCGCGCGTCGTCTCGCCGAGCAGCGGGTCGGCGATGTCGTTGAGGAAACGCTGCTGCTCTTCGGTGAAATTCACGCGGTCGACGTGGTCGGTCAGGTGGGCGGAGCCGACATAGGTGAGCTTCGCCTCGGCAAGCTCGATCGCCACGTCGGCGAATGAATAGGCCTGCCAGTCGCGCGTGAGCAGTTCGTGCGCGAGATAAGAGGCGGGCAGTCGCCGCAGGCGATCGAGCTGCGCCGAGACGTGCGGGTAAACGCGATGGAATTGCGCGCCCAGCTCTTTGAGCTGATCGGCGAAGGCGAGCGCGCGCGCCAGCCCGGTTTCCGACGACGTTTGGCCCGAGGAAACATATTGCTGCACCAGCAGGCGGCGCAGCGGCGCCATGCCGGCCCAGCCGGGCATCGCGTCGTAGGAAATATAGAACAAGCCGCCCGATTTGAGCCGGCGCCGCACCAGCGCGACGACCGCCTGGCGATTGGCGGGGCTGATCCAGCTGTAGACCCCGTGCAGGCACATGATATCGAAGTCCGGGACCGCGGCGTCCGTCAGCAGCTCGTCGAACCCGGCTTCGCGAAACTGCACGTTTGTGAGTCCCGCCGCATCGGCAAGTGCGCGCGCCCCCGCGATATGCGTCGGGTTGAAGTCCGCCGCGAAGACTGCCGTTTGCGGGTTCGCCGCGGCAACCAGATTGGCGGTGAAGCCCTGGCCGCAGCCGAGGTCGCAGTAGGCGAGGGGTTCTCCCCGTCCACCCGGAACGGCAACACCCTTGGCGAGCGCCGCAAGGCTCAGAATTGCCGGTGTCTGCGCCCGGCAGAAATCATGCACGTAAGCCGTATCGGTGACGTATCCGGAACCCCAATCAGCCATACGCTTCCTCGCACGCGTGTTGTTCTTCGTTAGCGGTTTTGTTCGAGCACCCGATCCACCATCGCGGATGAGAGCCCCAAATAATTCGCGGGGTCGGTCATGCGTTCCAATGCGGCGCGGTCGAAGTGTCTGGTGATTTCGCTGTCGCGCGCGAGGACCTGGGCAAGCGTCCCGCCTTGCTCGTTGACGCTCCGGCATGCGGCGTAGACGACGTCGTGCGCGCGCTGGCGACCGATGAACGGCGCCATCTGCATCATCACGGCCTCGGCGACGATCAACCCGTTCGACAGCGCAAGATTGCGCGCCATGCGGGCTTCGTCGACGATGAGGCCGGCGAGCGCGAATTTCGCTTGATTGAGCGCGCCCGCCGTCAAGACGAAGCTCTCCGGGATCGCCATCCACTCGGCATGCCAGGGGCCGGTTGCCCGTTCGAAATCCTGCACCATGGCGTCGACCATCAGCCCCGCGTGCTGGCGCACGGCCTTGGCGGCCGCGAGCATCAGCTCGGAGGATATCGGGTTGCGCTTCTGCGGCATGGTCGAGGAGGCGCCGCGCCCGCTCACGAACGGCTCGGCGACCTCGGCGAACTCGGTCGACGCCATGATCATAATGTCGAGGGCGATCTTGCCGAGCGAGCCGGTGACGAGCGCGAGGAAGTTGACGGTTTCCGCAAAGGCGTCCCGCATCACGTGCCAGGTGGACACCGGCACCGCGAGCCCAAGCTCGGCGCACAACGCCGCCTGCACCGCGAGCCCTTTGTCGCCGAGCGACGCCAGCGTGCCGGCTGCGCCGGCGAACTGGCCGACCAGCACGCGCGGCTCGAGTTCGGCGAGCCGCTGCGCGTGGCGGTCGAACGCCGCGAGCCAGATCGCCGCCTTGTAGCCGAACGTGACCGGCAGCGCCTGCTGAAGATGGGTGCGGCCGGCCATCGGCGTGTCGCGATATTTATGCGCAAGATCGGCGAGAATGCCGCGCAGCGCGGCGATGTCCTCCTTGATGAGACGTAGACCGTCGCGGATCTGCAGCACGACGGCGGTATCCATGATGTCCTGGGTCGTGGCGCCCCAGTGCACGAAGCGCCCGGCCTCCCCGCACTGGTGCGCCAATTGATGCACCAGCGGCAGGATCGGGTAGCCGACGACGTCGGTTTCCTTGCGCAGGAGATCGAAATCGAGCGTCGCGGCGTTAGCTCGCCGGGCGATTTCGTCCGCGGCTTCGGACGGAATGACGCCGCACCGCGCCTGCGCGCGGGCAAGAGCGACTTCGACCTCGACGTAGCGCGACACCGAGGCCACATCCGAAAAGATCGCCCGCATCGCCGGCGTGCCGAACGCATCGCGGAACAGCAGCGAGTCGAGCACGGTGGTGGATTGTGGCACTGTGGGCATCGTCATGACCGGCTAACGTTTGCCCCACTTCTTTTCTTCGACGGTTGCCTCCTCGATCTCGTAGAACTGCTCGAGCCCCACCAGATCCTCGATCTGCTGCCGCGCGTCGACCATCTCCGGGGCGGTCATGCCGGTGTATTCGCCGGTGTGGTGGATTTCCGCCAGCGCCTTCTTGGCGAAATGGAAGCTCACCAGCAGATAGGTCAGCGCGTCGATGGCGGCCTTGTAGCCCATGTCGGCGAGCTGCCTCGCCGAGGGCAGGGGACGCCCGTCGCGATTGCCGCGGCTGATCACGTAGACCAGCGGGATCTTCGCTTCCTTGGGCCCGCGCTCCATTTCCTCGCGATTGCGCGGGAAGAACATCCCCATGTCGGCGCCGACGTCGGCCGCCATGTTGATGCGCCCGATAGCCTCCTCGACACCATAGAACCGGCAGGTGTCGGAGCGGGCGATGATGACGAAATCCTTATCGAGTTCGTCGCGCGCACGGCACGCGAACTTGATCTTGTCGACGAACTCCTCGCGCGGCACCGCGTGCGCCACGTATTTGTGATAATGCGCGCGCTTGGGATAGAGCTGATCTTCGATGTGGATGCCGGCGACGCCGGCGCGAATGAATTCGCGCACTGTGCGCATGGTATGCAGCGGCTCGCCGAAGCCCGCCCCGCTGTCGGCGACGGTCGGGATCGCCACCGCGTTGGCCACGTCGCCGGAAACCCGCACCTGCTCGTCCATGGTGAGCAGCGGTTCCGACGCGCAGCGCGAGCCGCCGGTGACGAAGCCGCCGTTATAGACGGCCTTGAAGCCGGTATCCTGCACCAGCCGGCCGCCGAGCGCGTCGTAGGCGACCGGCATGTAGACAAGGCCGTCCTCCCGCAGCAACCGGCGCAGCGTTTGGGTTTTCGTCATGGTGGCTACGTCCTCTTGAGTGTGTACGGTAGTTGGGCGTCGGGGCGCCGCGATTGCATAATGCCCGACCGCGGGATTTTCCTGAAGGCACATGAGCGACAGAGTGAACGAGAGGGGCGATGTGCCCGTGGGCGCGGTTCGCGCGGGTGACCTCGCGACGTCTGCCGACACTGCGCCACCGGCTGACGGCGGCGCGGTCCGCCGGCTCATGCTGTTCTTCGGCATCGTCTACGTCGTCGAGGGACTGGGACAGACCGGCGGGCTGATCGCGCAGCCGTTGACCTATTTCCTCAAAGAGTTTCACGGCTGGACGCCCGTCCAGGTCACGGCGTTTCTCACCCTTTTCAATCTGCCCTGGGTGATCAAGCCGCTCTACGGCGCGGTCTCCGATTTCATGCCGCTGTTCGGCTATCGCAGAAAGACCTACCTGATCCTTGCCAATCTGCTCGCGATCGGCGCGTTCTTGTGGGTCGCGCGGGAGAACGATCCGGGCGCGCTCGCGTTCGCGCTGCTGCTCACCGCCTATGGGATGGCGATCTCAAGCACCCTGTGCGGCGCGTTGCTGGTGGAGAACGGCCAGAAATTCGGCGCGAGCGGCCGTTTCGTCAACCAGCAATGGCTGTGGTTCAATATCGCCGCGATGGCCGCGGGCATCGCCGGCGGCGAGCTCGTGCAACACCTTTCCCCCGGCGGCGCGCTCCACGCCGCCGCCCTCGTCATCGCGGTGGCGCCGATCGCGGTGATCTGGGGGACATGGGCGCTGGTCGAGGAGAAAAAGACCGCGATTAATTTGCCCGAGTTCAAGAATACGTTTCGCGGACTCGCCGCCGCCTTCCGCAACCGCAGCCTATGGCTGGTCGCGTTCTTTCTTTTTCTCTATTACTTCAGTCCCGGCTTCGGCACGCCGCTCTACTATTACATGACCGACCGGCTGAAGTTTTCCCAAGCCTACATCGGCATTCTGGGATCGATCTCCTCGGCCGGCTGGATCGTGGGCGGGGTGTTGTACGACAGGTACCTCGATCGCCTTCCTTCCAAAACCCTGCTCAACCTGAGCATCGCGTGCGGCACCGTCACGACGGTATCGTTCCTCCTGCTGTCGAGCGAGACGTCGGCGGCGATCCTGAATTTCTGCGCCGGCTTCTCGGCGATGCTCGCGACCGTCGCGACGTTGCGGGTGGCGGCGCAATTCGCGCCGGAACGTTCCGAAGGTTTCGCCTTCGCCGCGCTCACCTCGATCATCAATCTCGCCCAGGCCGCCGGGGAGAACGTCGGGTCGTTTCTCTATCAGCATGCGTTCAGCAACAACCTGACGCCGCTGATCGTCGTGTCCGCGGCGTTCACCGCCTTTGCGTTCGTGCTCGTGCCTCTGCTCCGATTGGAGAGCAAACCGCAGACGGAAGAGAAGAGCTTTGCTTCGAGCGAATAGCGAATAGCGAGTAGCGAATAGAAGAGATCAAGCATGCTTACTATTCGCTATTCGCCATTCGCTACTCGCTCTTCTATGATCGCGCCACGGAGGAACAAATGACAAGCGGCGTCTACCGTTATCCCCACATGGACCGCGTCATCTACGGCTCGCCGGTTGCCGAGGTGCTCGGGGCCGAGATCGATCGTCTCGACGCGCGCGCGGTGTTTGTGCTCGCGAGCGGCACGCTTAACCGCGACACCGACGTGGTGGCGACCGTTCGGCGCGTGCTGGGAAACCGCTACGCCGGCGTCGTGGCCAAGATGGGCGCGCACACGCCGCGCACCGACGTGGTCGAGGCCGCGAACGCTGCGCGCGAAGCCGGTGCGGATTTGCTGCTCACCGTCGGCGGCGGCTCGATCACCGACGCGGCCAAGATGGTCGGGATTTGTTTAGGCAACGACGTCAGGGAGCCGTCCGGCCTCGACGCTTATCGGGCGGTGATTTCCTCCGACGGCAGCGTCCGGCGCCCGTCCGTCAATGCACCCAGCGTGCGCTTCATCGCCATCCCGACCACGCTCTCGGCCGGCGAGTTCAATTCGTCGGCCGGCTGCACGGACACTGTCCGGCACGTCAAGGAAAGCTTCGCACATCCGCTGATGGCGCCGCGCACCGTGATCCTCGATCCGAACGTGACCATGCACACGCCGGAATGGCTGTGGCTCTCAACCGGCATCCGGGCCGTTGACCACGCGGTCGAGGATCTGTGTTCGATCAACTCGCAGCCGATGTCCGACGGCGCGTCGATCCATGCGTTGCGTTTGCTGGGGAAGGGCCTTCGCGCGGCCAAAGCGAATCCGACGGACGTTTCCGCGCGGCTCGATTGTCAGCTCGGCGCCTGGATGTCGATGGTGGGTACGCAGACCGGCGTCACCAAGGGCGCGAGTCACGGCATCGGCCACGTGCTCGGCGGTACCGCCGGCGTGCCGCACGGCTACACCTCATGCGTGATGCTGCCGCACGTGCTGCGCTTCAATCACGCCGTGAACGCCGAACGTCAGGCGCTGGTGAGCGAGGCGCTGGGCGCGCCGGATATGCCCGCGGCCGATGTCGTCGCCGCGCTGATCGCCGACCTCGGCTTGCCCGGCCGCTTGCGGGACGTCGGTGTCAAGGAGGAACAGCTCGACGCGATCGCCGAACATTCGATGCACGATCGCTGGGTCCACACCAACCCGCGCAAGATCGACGGCCCCGCAACGGTAAGGACGCTGCTTGATGCGGCGTGGTAGGGTACGGCGGTGATACTTCCCCGTCGCAAATTTCTGCGTCTCGCCGCAAGTGCGGCCACGCTGCGAATCGCCGCGCGCACGGCGCAGGCGCAAACCTATCCGTCGCGACCGGTGCGTTTGGTCGTCGGCTTTGCGCCGGGCGGAGGAAACGACATCGTCGCCCGCATCATCGCCCAGTCGCTGTCCGAGCGGACCGGTCAGCAATTCTTTGTCGAGAATCGGCCCGGCGCCGGCACCAACATCGCGACCGAGATCGTCGTGAACGCGGCGCCCGACGGCTACACGCTTTTGCTCGCCGGTGTTCCCAACGCATACAACGCGGCGCTCTACCACGAGCTCAAATTCAATTTCATTCGCGACATCGCGTCGGTCGCGGGCGTCGCCCGCGGCCCGCTGGTCATGCTCGTGCATCCGTTGGTTCCGGCCAAAACGGTGCCCGAGTTCATTGCCTATGCCAAAGCCAATCCCGGCAAGATCAACATGGCCTCGTCGGGAATCGGCGGCGGCGGTCATCTCGCGGGCGAGCTGTTCAAGATGCTGGCCGGCGTCAACCTGGTGCACGTGCCTTTTCGCGGCAACGGGCCGGCGCTCACCGCCTTGCTCGGTGGACAGGTCGACCTTTTGTTCCCGAGCCTTGCTTCCTCGATCGCCTACATCAAGTCCGGCCAGCTGCGCGGGCTCGGGGTCACCGCCGCGACGCGCTCGGATGCAGTGCCGGAGCTTGCGACCGTCGGCGAATTTGTCCCGGGCTACGACGTCGACGCCTGGTACGGCATTGGCGCGCCCAAGGGCACGCCTGCCGAAGTCATCGACAGGCTCCACAACGAGGTCAGCGCGGGGCTTGCCGATCCCAAGCTCAGGGCGCGGTTTGCCGACCTGGGCGACGCCCCCATGCCGATGACGCCCGCGGAGTTCGGCAAGCTCATCGCCGACGAGACCGAAAAGTGGGGCAACGTGGTAAAGTTCGCCGGCATTAAACTGGAGTAATCGACCATGGCGCAAACCCTCGCGAAGGCAGCCCCGTTCGGGTCCGCAGGAGACAGCACGAGCCCACACGAAGCGCTGCGCACGATCCTGCCGGTCGCCGGCTGGTCCGACAGCGAAGCGGCGGACGTCGCGTTCACCGGCGACACCGATCCGATACTGCCGACGCCGTTCCGCATCGGTGTCGCCGGCGCGGCAACGATCGCGGCAAGCGGGCTTGCGGCCGCGGCGCTGTGGCAGGCACGCACCGGCCGGCGCCAGCGCGTCACGGTCGACGTGCGCCAGGCCACGGCCTCGTTGCGCAGCGGCCATTACATGAAGCTCGCCGACGCCGAGGTCTCGACCAGGCGCAACACCATCATGGGCGTCTACCCGACCAAGGACGGACGCTGGTCGTACCTGCATTGCAATTTCCCCAATCACCGCGCGGCCGCGCTCAGCGTGCTCGGCGTGGCGGAGGATCGCGACGCGGTGACGCGCGCGGTGGCCACCTGGAACGCCGCCGATCTCGAAGAGGCGATCATCGCCGCCAAGGGCGCCGGCGGCATGGCGCGGAGCAAGGCCGAATGGGCGAAGCATCCGCAGGCCGCCGCGATCGCGTCGCTGCCGCTGATGGAGATCATCTGCATCGGCGACAGCGCCCCCGAACCGCTGCCGCCCGGCGACCGGCCGCTGTCGGGGATTCGCGTGCTCGACCTGACGCGCGTGCTCGCCGGCCCGACCTGCGCGCGCACGCTCGCCGAGCATGGCGCCGAGGTGATGAAAATCACCGCCGCGCATTTGCCCAACCTCGGCTATCAGGAATGGGACACCGGGCACGGCAAGCTTTCCGCCCAGCTCGATCTGCGCCAGCCGGACGCGGTCGAGACGCTGCGCGGATTGGCGCGCCGGGCCGACGTGTTCTCGCAAGGATATCGTCCCGGCACGCTGGCGAGCCGCGGCCTCTCGCCGGAAGAGCTGACCGCGCTGCGGCCCGGGCTCGTCTACGTGTCGCTCAGCGCCTTCGGCCATGCCGGCCCATGGGCATCGCGGCGCGGCTTCGACACGGTGGTGCAAACAGTCAGCGGGATCACCACGCGCCAGGCGGAGTTGTTCCCGGGCAAGCGGCCGGGGCCGGATTTCTATCCCGTCTCGGCGATCGACTATTGCACCGGTTATTTGATGGCGTTCGGTGCCATGGTGGCGCTGGAGCGTCGCGCGCGCGAAGGCGGCAGCTGGCTGGTGCGCATCTCGCTCGCGCAGGTCGGCAAATTCATCGTCGATCGCGGCGAAGTGCCGGAATCCGAGCTGAAAGACGTGCCGGCAGAGTTCACCGCCGATGAACTGGAGCGCTGGTCGACCGTCAGTCAGACGCCATCGGGCGTGCTGCGTCATCTCAAGCCGGCGGTGCAACTATCAGAGACGCCGCCCTATTGGGCGCGCCCCTCGGTTCCGCTCGGCTACCATCAACCCGTGTGGCCTTGAACTCACGCTCACGCGTCATGCCCGGCCTTGTGCCGGGCATCCACGTCTTGGAACAGAAACAAACTCAAAGACGTGGATGGCCGGGACACCCCCGGGACGAAGTGCCCGGGGGCGGCCATGACGGCAGCGGTGCGCGATTATCTAGATGTGAAACCAGGAACCCAACCCGGAGCGTGTGTGTGAGGACTCGCGTGCGCGAGTTTGGGTGACCTCGCGTGCGCGGGTTTGCGTGGGCTCGCGTCGCCCGAAATTGGCGAAGAAATTGGTAAAGGCGTTGTGCTGTTGCGCGGGCTGCGCGGTACGGCGGGGTTGCTTTTTCACCGCGGCCGGCTTGACGCTCGTCGGAGCCACTTCGCCGATCGGTTGCTCAGGCGCCGCCTGAGCGACCTCGGTTGGTTCGCGCGGCGTAGCGGGTGTCGTGTTTGATTGGACCTCGGCGGCGCGAGCGGCAGGCGCCGGCCCCGGTGCGCTTGCAGGCAGAGTCGCCGCGATGGGGCCGCGGATCTCGGCTGCGATGGAAGCTGGCGCCGGGACCGCGCTTTGCACCGCCAGCGGCGTCGCCGCGTGGCCGTGCGCGGAACCCTGCCATCGGGCGCCTGGCAGCCAAAGGAAGGCCAGCGCCGCCACACCGATCGCGCCTATGGCGGCGCTCACAGCCAGCGACGGCAGGCCGAATCGCCGGGGCGTCAGTGCGCCCCAGCCGGCGGGGGTCAACGCATAGCGGTTTCTCTCGCCATCCCACGCAATCAGGCCGCGGCTGTGGAGCGCCTGGGCAAGTGCGAGGTTTTCGTATTTGGTGCCGGCGAAATCCTGGGCATCCCCGCCCGTAGCGAGGTGCGCCAACATGGCATCGGTTTTCGTTGCGGACTTTCCCATCGACCCAGCCCCCCCGGTACCGGAAAACGATGGTATCTGACGCAGGATCGGTAACTTTTGCTATTATTCTTACGGGTAATGTCCGTGTACCAAAGGCACGGGTCGCTGGCTTGCTTAATGCGGCCTAAAACCCCTCACCTACCGGATGCGCTCGGACCGGTTCCGCGGCGGCCGTGAATCGCGCGCCACACCCGCTCGGCCGTCGCCGGCATCGGGATGTCGCCGACGCCGAGCGGCGCCAGCGCATCGATGATCGCGTTCATCACCGTCGGTTTTGGGGCGCATGCCGCGGTCGTTTGGGATGTGTGCGGGGCGCCCGCTCTCAGGGGGTTGATAATATATCCATCAACCCATATATCAACCATGCCGTCAACACGTCCTGTGTTGGAGGAGCAGTCATGGTCTCGCGCTACGATATCCAAAAGCTTGATCCCGCTGCTCTCGCGATCGCGGAAGTGCGTGCGGGCCAAGCCGGCCTTTCCGTTGAGGAATGGCTTATCCAGGCCATCTTAGCCCAAAGTTCCGCTTCCGCAGGATTGGCAGAACCATCGAGTGGCCTGCCCTCTGGGGGAGCACTCATTATAGGAGCGGGAATGTCGTTCCCTGCAACGGTTGAATCAAGCGCGGGGGCGGTTGGCCTGATTTCCACATTTCATTCCCACATCAGTCGGGCTGCTGTGCTGCTTAGTGCAGCGTTTGCAGAGGCGGCGGTGCCCGATTTTAAGCCGGCCGCGATGCGCCGTTCGCCCCGCGAAAAGAGGCTATCTGCGGTGTGGTACGCCGACGTCGTAGGGACCTGCCTTGAAATGTCGCACAAGGTGCGGAACGCCCTTGTGCATGAGTGGCAACCGACCACTCGCGCGGAGCATCTGGCAGAAGAAGCGTTCCTCCTGCTGAGCGGTCTCACGCCGGCCGTCAGCGAACTATGGCGACTGCACCAATCCGATCGGCGGAGAGCATACGCGGAACTCGCAAAGCACCTAGACGCGATCACACGAGAGTTCGAGCTGTCCGCCGAGCTTGTGGCGGAAGTCGAAGGATCAGATGATTCAGCGCAGTCGGAAGATCAGCGATTTGCGAAGCTGCGCGATTCCTTGTTGGAGAAATCCGAAGGTTCCCTATCTCTGACCCAAGCTGCGAATCTCCTGGGAGTCTCGCGTCAGGCTATGCACAAACGCATTAAGGCCGGGTCAGCACTTGGCATGATGCGCGGCAACGAACTTGTCTTGCCGCGTGCGCAATTCGCGGAACAGGAAGGTAGTAGGCCCGAGATTCTAGCTGGTATTCCCGAAGTGGTCAGACTCTTCAGCGTGGCAGGCGGATGGTCGGCCCTACAGTTTCTCGTGGAGGCCGACCCTAATCTCGCAAAGCCACCAATTCAGGCACTTAGAGAGGGGCGCGTTGCCGAGGTTGTAAGTGCCGCCAAGGCCTACCTCGATGCCGACAGCGGCTAGAAGGCTGGCCATAAGCCCAACTCGATCCCCCAGCGAGTTGCTGACAGTTGAACTGCCGGTCAACAGCGAGCTGATCCGCATTCATCACAAGGGTCGCGGGCCGGTCTTCTTTGGCCCCCCTTCAGGCAGCCTCCCGCAGAACAGGTTCGACGCACCGCGCGGCGAATATCGCATTCTTTATGCGGCTGCCCGCCTCGAAGGCGCCTTCGTCGAGACTGTGCTACGCCGGCCTCAGGGGCGTATATTGCGTCGCGCGTATGTCGATGGGCGTGCGTGGACTATTTTGCGCCCGCGCCGCCTCGTCGTTTTGGCAAAAATCTACGACGAAGGGCTTCAGGTCCACGGCATAGACGCCAGCCTCATCAGCACCGACGATTATGCTGACTCTCGAAAGTTCGCATTGCAAGTTTTTAACAGCTCGCCATCAATCGACGGCCTTGCCTACCGCTCCCGCTACGACAATGGCGAGATTTGCTATGCGCTGTTTGACCGGGTCGCCGCCGTTGACCTTACAGCTGTGAGTACCGAGCGGTTCGACGGGAAACCAGACCGCGTCGACGAGCTTATGGAGCGATATCGAGCGGTTTTCGACACCAGCGCGCCGGTTTAATTCTGTGCCGTTGGCAGCGGAGAACGGTCAACCCACCTTGGAGGCGTGAATCGCGCGCCACACGCGCTCGGCCGTCGCCGGCATCGGAATATCGCCGACGCCGAGCGGCGCCAACGCATCGATGATCGCGTTCATCACCGTCGGGGTGGCCGCGACCGTTCCGCCTTCACCCACGCCCTTCACCCCGATCGGGTTTGATTTGCTCGGCACCGGGCTGAAGTCGACGCTCACGTTCGGCAGCACGTCGGCGCGCGGGACCGCATAATCCATAAGACTCCCGGTGACGAGCTGACCGCTGTCTGCGTCGTAAACAATGTCCTCGAGCAGCGCCTGGCCGGCGCCCTGGGCGACGCCGCCGTGGATCTGCCCCTGCGCCAGCAGCGGATTGATCACCGTGCCGATGTCGTCGACCACGGCGTAGCGGTCGATGACGACGGCCCCGGTCTCGGGATCGATCTCGACTTCGCAGATGTGACAGCCGTTGGGAAAGCTCGGCACGTTGGCGGAGAACGAGCCGGCACCCTGCAGACCGACCCCGAGCTCGCTCGGCAGTCCGACCGGAATGAACGACATCTGCGCGATCTGCGTGATCGGCATCGCCTTGTCGGTGCCCGCCACGGTGAACTTGCCGTTCTCGAACACGATGTCGCTCGCGCTCGCCTCCATGAAGTGGCCGGCGAAGCGCTTGCCGCGCTCGATCACCTCGTCGGCCGCCGCGCGCAGCGCGCTGCCGCCCACCATCATGCTGCGCGAAGCATAAGTGCCGCGGCCGATCGCGACCTCGTCGGTGTCCGCCTGGGCGAGGCGAATGCTTTCCGGCGGCACGCCGAGCCACTCCGACACCATCTGGGCAAACGCCGTCTCGTGACCTTGGCCGTGCGAGAGCAGGCCCGACAGGATCGTCAGCGTGCCGCTGGGATCGAAACGGATCTCCATGCGGTCGTTGAAGATGCCGGTGTTGTCGACGTAGTAGACGATGGCGCGCCCGCGTCGGTGCCCGGCCTTCTCGCTTTCCGCACGGCGGCCCTCATAACCATTCCAATCGGCGAGACCCTGGCACTTCTCCAGCGCGGCCGCGTAGTTGCCGGTGTCGTAGGTCCAGCCGGTTTTCGTCTGATACGGCATGGCGCCCGGCGCGATGAAATTCCTTTTGCGCAGCTCGGCGCGATCGATCCCCATCTCGCGCGCCGCCTGGTCGATCAGCCGCTCCATGATGTAGACGGCTTCCGGCCGTCCGGCGCCGCGATAGGGATGGGTGGGCGCGGTGTTGGTGAACACGGCGTTGTTCGCGACGGCGACCGCCGGGATGTCGTAAACCGTGGGGGCAAGGCGGCACGAAAACACGACCGGCACCGCGCCCGCGCCCTCGATATAGGCGCCGACGTTGTGCACCGCCGACCAGCGCAGCGCGAGAAACTTTCCGTCGGCGGCGAGCGCGAGTTCGGCTGTGACTCGCTGATCGCGGCCGTGGTAGTCGCCCATCAGCGCTTCCGAGCGCGTGGCGATCCATTTGACCGGGCGGCCGATGCGGCGCGCCGCCCACACCACGACGGCTTCTTCCGGATAGACCGGCCCCTTCATGCCGAAGCCGCCGCCGACATCGCGCGCGACCACGCGGATGCGGCCGTCGGGCACGTTGAGAAGCTGATGGCTCAGCTGATGACGTACGCCGTGCACGTTCTGCGTCGAGGTGTAAAGGGTGAAGCGCCCGCTGCCTTCGTCGTAGTCGCCGATGCAGCCGCGCGTCTCCAGGGTCACGGCGTTGAGCCGGTTGTTGAACAGCTCCAATTTGGTGACGTGATGGGCGCGCGCGAAGGCCGCGTCTACGTCCTGCGCGTTGCCCATGCGCAGCGGGAAACAAATATTATTTGCCGCGCCTTCATAGATCTGCGGCGCGTCGGGTTTCACCGCCTCGGCGGCATTCGTCACGGCAGGAAGCGGCTCGTAGGAGACCTCGACCTTGTCGGCGGCGTCTCGCGCGGCCGCCTCGGTATGCGCGATCACCACCGCCACGCGCTCACCGACGTAGCGGGCGCGGTCGACCGCCAGCGGCGTGCGCTTGGTGCGATAGCCTTTCGGCCCGCCCATGTCCTCCGGCATCATTTCGGGACTGGTCGCGCCGAGCCCGTCGGCGACCCACTCTTTGCCGGTCAGGACGGCGACGACGCCCGGCATGGCCTGCGCCGCCGCGACGTTGATCGCCTTGATCGCGGCGTGCGCGTGCGGCGAATAGAGAAAGACCGCATGCGTCTGATGCGGCAGGTCGATGTCGGCGACGTAACGCCCGCGGCCGGTGATGAAGCGCGCATCTTCCGTGCGCGGAACGGGTTGTCCGATGCCGAAACGCATGCTCAATCTCTCCCCGTCAATTCGCTTTGGAATTATAGACGCAGGAATGCCGTGACGGCATCGGGTCCGAACGGCGTCGATGGATATTGTGGCCGCGCATGGTTTTGGTCATAAGTCGGCGGCTGCCAGCCAATCCTCTCAATCGCAAGCCAATCAGAGCCGAGCCCCGTGCGTACCGTCGCCATTGAAGAGCATTTCTCCGTTCCGCATCTCACCCGCCGCATCGATCAGGCGACCGTCAGCCGGCGCGGCTACCGGCCCCGCACGGTCGTGCCGGGCGCGCCGAATCCGATCGAGCTGCTGCCGGAGATCGGCGAGAAACGGCTCAAGTCCATGGACGAGACGGGCATCACGGTGCAAGTGCTCTCGATCAGCGGCCCGGGGCCGGACCTAGTGCCGGGCCCCGACGGCGTCGCCATGGCGCGCGAGATCAACGACCATCTCGCTGCGGCCATCGCCAAGCATCCCGACCGCTTCGCCGGTTTCGCGGCGCTGCCCCTGCAATCGCCCGACGCCTGTGCGGACGAACTCAAGCGCACGGTGCGCGATCTCGGCTTCCACGGCGCGATGATCAACGGCACCACCGATGGGCGTTTCCTCGATCATCCGAGCTTCGACGGCATGCTGGCGGCGGCGGCCGAGCTCGACGTGCCCATCTATATCCATCCACACATTCCGCCCGAGCCGGTGCGAAACGCTTATTTCTCTGATCTGCCGGAGGGTGCGAGCCGCGTTCTCGAGACCGCCGGCTGGGGCTGGCATTCGGAGACTGCGGTGCACCTGCTGCGCATGGTGGTGGCCGGTACCCTCGACCGCCATCCGAACCTCAAGGTGATCATCGGCCACATGGGCGAAATGCTGCCAATGATGCTCGACCGCGCCGACCAGGTCTTTAGTCACGACATCGGCCACCTCAAGCGCTCGGTCGCGCGCACTATCCTCGACCAAGTGTGGATCACCACCAGCGGCATTTTCACCGAGCCGCCCTTCCTCGCCACGCTGCTCACCTTTGGGATCGACCGCATCATCTTTTCGGTCGACTATCCCTACGCGCCGAACGCCGCCGGGCGCAGATTCCTCGACCGGATCACGCTTTCGCCCGCCGATATGGCGAAGCTCACCCACGCCAACGCTGACGCGCTGCTGAAGCTGAAAACCGGCGGGAAAGCAGGATAAACTCGTAGCGCGGATCCGCCTCACACAGCTTTGAGGTGCGCGTCTTTGCGCTTGTAGAGATCGTCGTCGGCGTAGCCCATGGTTTCCGGCTTGCCGCGACCGAGCATCACCTGAAAATAGACGGGCTCGAGGCTGTCGTTCTGATAACCGTGGATCACGCCGGCGGGGCAGGAGATGCATTCCCACGGCCCGAGCCGCGTGGTGAGGCGCTTGCCGCTTTCGTCCTCGACAAACACGTCGAGATGGCCCTTGAGCACGAAGAAGCACTCCTCGACCTCGTGGGTGTGCGCGGCGTTGCCCTGTCCGGGCGGCACGTACATGATCGACAGGGTGAAGTTCCTCGCCGGGATGACGGTCGGATCGCCGTGCTTGCCCGAGCCGCCCGCGCCGATGAAGCGGTGCTGCGCGCGCTTGTAGCCCTCGATCTTGGCGTCCTCGAACGCCGCCCAGTCCGGCTTCTTCTCGCGGAAGCGCCCGACGTATTTCTGCATGATCTCTTCGATCGGGACACCGACCAGCTCCGGCGGACGCTCATGCCGTGCGACGCTCATGGTGGACTCCTGTGCGGAGGGACTGTTACGCGGATTCTATTCTTCTGCCGAGTGAGCGGTCAACGCGCTGCCGCTTAAATCCGTCCCCGCAGCAGGGAACGATCGCATTTGTTTGGCGCGGCGGTGCCACAGCTTACCCTCCCCCGCAGGGGCCTGGAGCGGGAGGGATGCACCTGCTGCATGAGTTCCCAAATATTCCCCGATGTCGGCGGCAGCTTGCGCGGTTCGACGCCGAGGGAGGGAGGGCGTTCGCCCAGATCCCGCCCATCGAGCGTCGTAGGGTACTGGCCTGGAGAATAACCTAAGAGATTGAAAAAGCGTCGTTTTAGCTTGAACTCAGTCGGGTTGCGGCTTATATCGATGTCGGGTTTTTGCAGGGCGCATTTCCATGCCTCGACCGAAGACGCTGCGGCGGAAAATTGAGGAACGCATCGCCCGCCGGAAGAGCGAGGATGTGTTTCTGACGCGCGAATTTACGGACCTCGGCGGCGAAGACCAGGTTCTGCGCGTCCTGCGAAGTCTTAGACACGACGGCCATCTCGTTCGACTTGGCTACGGCGTCTATGGGCGCGCTTTCAAGTCGCGCCTGTCCGGTGAGCCCGTGTTGCTGAGTTCAAATGGCTTCATCAGCGCGGCACGGCAAGCGCTCGATAAGCTTGGCGTTAAGTGGGAGCCTACCGAGGCTGAGCGGGCCTACAACGAGGGCCGGTCGACGCAGGTACCTGTAAATCCGGTGGTCCGCGTAAAGGGGCGATTCTCGCGTCAGCTCCGGTACGGGAACGCGGAGCTGGTTCTTGAGCGATAGGCCAACACTTGAGGAACTGCTCGAAATTCAGGCGCATTTCGGGCTGCCAAACGCGGCGCTTGTCGAGAAGGATTGGTACGTTGTCAAAGCCCTAGCCGCCATCACCGCCCGTGATCTCTCTCCGTTCCGTTTGGTCTTTGGCGGCGGGACTGCACTAAGTCGCGCGCACGGTCTAATTCACCGTATGTCGGAAGACCTCGACCTCAAAATCATTTCCGATGCCAAACCCTCGCGTAACCAGCTTGGCAATCTTCGTGATCGTATCACGGATGCGATGCTCGCAGCCGGATTCACATTCGACCCGCAGAATCCCGAGCATCGGCAGTCAATGTACAAAAACAAATTCGTGCGGTACCAACTTCCCTATGCAGCGATAATTAAAGGCGAGGGCGCACTGCGGCCCGAGATTCAGGTCGATACGTTAGCCATTCAAGCTCGGCGCCCAACAATCGAACGGCCGGTTCGCTCGTTCATCGCAGAAGGATACGATCGTCCCGCCGAGGTTGCGAGCATTGCCTGTTCTGCCATCCCTGAAAGCGCGGCAGAGAAGTTGGTTGCGCTCACGCGCCGCGCCGGCGCTGAGATTGCCGGCCTGCGCGAGAAGCGTGACCCGAGTTTGGTGCGCCACGCCTATGATCTGCATATCATTCGTGACCAGTACGATGCCGCCGATGTTACAAACTTGGCGCGCGAGATCATGATTGACGATGCGCGGACGTATGGACGCGATTTCCCGGCTTACCAAGCCGATCCGCTCGCCGAGACGCTGAAAGCGATTGACGGCATCGCTACCGATAAAGCCTTTGCCGAGAACTATGCATCGTTCTGCCGCGATATGGTGTACGGCGAGGCGCCGGCGTTCCCGACGGCGATGGGAACACTGAAGAGTCTGGCACAGCACCTGAAAAGTCCTACGCCGAAAGATTGATTCACCCCGCGCCGTTCATATCCAACATTGCGGTCGCGTGCGCTCGCTTAGGGTACTGCAGCACCGCCACGTGCCGCCTGCACCAATTCCCAAATATAATTTGGCGTCAGCGGCAGTTGGCGCGGCTCGACGCCGAGGGAGGAGAGCGCGTTGGCGACGGCGTTGGCCATGACGCCGCCGACCGCGATGATGCCGCCTTCGCCCGCACCCTTGGCGCCGAGCGGATTGATCGGGGAGGGGTATTCGTCGAGCACCACGGCGCGGATGTTGGGGAAGTCGCTCGCGGTGGGAATGAGATAATCGGCGAGCGAGCCGGTGAGCAGCTGACCCTCCGCGTCGTAGCCCAGGTGCTCCATGAAGGCGCCGCCCAGGCCCTGTACCGCCGCGCCGATCGCCTGCCCGTGCAGGGTGAGCGGATTGATCGCGCGCCCGACATCCTCAACAATCACATAGTCGATCAACTCAACGTGGCCGAGCTTGGGATCGACCGCCACGTGGGCGGCGTGCGCGCCGTAAGTATATGTGTGCTTGCTGTTGAGGAATTCGCCTTCGGCCGAGATGCCGTCGCCCGCCAGCTCCGCCACAGCGATCGACGCGCCGTTCGGCCCGACCGCCGTGGCGCCGTCGACGATTTTTATTTCCTCCGGCGCGCATCCGAACCGCGCGGCGGCCGCCGCGCGGATCGCGGCACGCAGATTCTCCGCTGCGGCAAGCATGGCCGAGCCGCCCATCACGACCGAGCGCGAGTGGTAGGCGCCGTAGCCGTCGCTCACGTAGGAGGTTGAGCCGTGGAAGATTCCCCTGATGCGCTCCATCGGCACTTCGAGCGCGTCGGCCGCGATCTGGGCGAACGCGGTCTCGAGGCCCTGGCCGACCGCGGACGAGCCGACGTAAACCGAATATAGGCCGTCGGGCTCGAGCACCATGCGCGCGGTTTCCTTCGGCCCGGCGGCGCCCCCTTCGATGAAGCAGGCGACGGCCACCCCGTGATAGCGCCCGTCGATCAGCTTGCCGGCGAGTTTTGCTTTCTCCCCCCAGCCGATCTCGGCAAGGCAGCGGTCGAGGGTTGCGTGATAATCGCCGCTGTCGAGCTCCTCTTCCTTGTCGAACGGCCGGATGGTGGCGATCCGGTACGGCATCTCCTGGCGCGAGACGAGATTACGGCGGCGAAACTCGACCCGGTCGAGGTTGAGGTCCCGCGCCACCATGTCGAGGAGCCGCTCGCGGAAGAAATCGGTCTCGAACCGGCCCGGCCCGCGATAGGTGCCGACCGGCGTTTTGTTTGTCAGCTGCAGCGCCACGTCGATGTCGATATTCGGAATCCGATACGGCCCCGACATGAACTGCGCGATGTTGCGCGCGCCGACCGCGCCGTTGGTGCGCATATAGCCGCCGACGTCCACGTAAACGTGGCCGCGCAGGCCCAGGATCGTGCCGTCGCGCGCGCAGGCAATCTCGATTTCGCATTCCGCCTCGCGCGCGTGGTTCAGACACATCAGCTGCTCGCGGCGATCCTCCGTCCATTTCACCGGCCGGCCGGTCAGCCGCGCCGCGAACGGAATGAGGTAGTCCTCGGGATAGAACTCGCCGCGCGCGCCGAAACCCCCGCCGACGTCGTTTTCCACGTATTCGACGGCGCTTTCCGGCAGGCCCATTTCCTTCGCCAGCGTGCGGCGGTTGAAGAACAACACCTTGGCGCCGCCCGACACTGTGAGCTTGCCGCGCGCCGCGTCCCATTCCGCCAACAGCCCGCGCGGCTCGAGCGGCAGCGCCATGTGCCGCGCGGTGCGCAGCGTCTCGCGCCGCACGTAGGGCGCGTCCTTGAATGCGGCCGCGGCATCGCCGCGGGTCGCGCGGAACAGCATCGCGCGGTTGGTGCCGGTCTCCTCGAACAGCAGCGATCGGTCGGCTGCCGAGGCGCGGCTGTCGCCGACGGCCGGCAGCGGCTCGATGTCGACCTCGATCAGGCCAAGCGCGTCCTCGGCGATGGCGGGACTATCCGCGAGCACGAGCGCGAGCGCCTCGCCGACGTAGCGCACTTTAATTTCCGCGATCACCGGCTGGCCGAAGCGCACGAAATCCGGCAGCGGCTGCAGCCGCATGGGAACGCGCGGCACCGGCGCGCCGACGTCCTGCGCGGTGATCACGCGATGCACGCCGGGCAGCGCACGCGCGGCTGACGTATCGATCCCGCGAAGGCGGCCGTGGGCGACCGAGCTGCGCAGGACCGCCGCGTGCAGCATGGCGTCGCGGGCGAGATCGTCGACGTACTGTCCGCGTCCGCGCAGGAAGCGCAAATCTTCCAGGCGCTCGATCGGGCTGCCGATGAAGGCGTTGACCGTCTTCATGCCGAGCCTTTTTGTTTGTAGCTGGCACGCGCGTCGAGCACTGCCTCGACGATCGGAATGTAGCCGGTGCAGCGGCAGAGATTGCCGGAGAGCACCTCACGCACCCGTGCCGCGTCGCAATCGGGTTCCTCGGAGAGCAGCGCGTGCGCGGTGGTGATCATGCCGGGCGTACAGAAGCCGCATTGCAGTGCGTGGTGCTTGCGGAAGCTCTTTTGCAACGGCGTCAACTCGGCGTCGTCGGAGAGACCCTCGACGGTCGTCACCTTCGCGCCCTCCGCCTGCACCGCCAGCATCAAACAGGAGCGCACCGCGGCGCCGTCGACGATCACGGTGCAGGCGCCGCACACCCCGTGCTCGCAGCCGATATGGGTGCCGGTCAGCCGCAGCTGATGCCTCAGGCAATCCGCCAAGGTGAGGCGCGGCTCGACTACGACTTCGACTGCTTTACCGTTCACTTCAAACCGAATTGACATCGAGCCCCTAACTCGCTGCCTGCCTGAGCGCGCGCTCGACCATGGTTCCGGCAAGCGCACGCCGATAGGCGGCGCTGGCGTGGATATCCTCCGGCGGATCGACGGCGGCCGCGGCTGCTGCCTCCGCCCGGGCGATCGTCGCTTCGTCGATCGTTTGTCCGTTGATGAGCGCTTCCACAGCAGCAAGCCGCAGCGGCCGGTCGGCGACGCCGATGACGCCGACATGCGCGTTCGTCGCGCGGCCGTGCGCGTCCTCGTCGTAGAACACGGCGGCCCCGGCGATCGCGAAGTCGCCACGCCGGCGGGCGAATTCTTGAAAGCCCCAACGCCGGCCTTTCGGCCACGGCGGCAACCGCACCTCGACGATGATCTCGTCCGCCGCGAGCGCCGTCGTGAGCGCGCCCATGAAGAAGTCCGCCGCCTGGATCACGCGCGCGCCGGACTTGCCCGCCACGGCGATCTCCGCCTCGGAGGTCAGTGCAACGCCCGGCATCTCCGCGGCGGGATCGGCATGCGCGAGGCTGCCGCCGACCGTGCCGCGGTTGCGAATCTGATAATGCGCCACATGCGCGATTGCTGCCTTGAGCAGCGGATGCGCGTCGCTCAGCCGCGCGTCATCCTCGATGTCGCGCCAGCGCGTCATGGCGCCGAGCCGCACGCCGTTCTCCGTAACGCTGATCCCGCGCAGGTCGGCGACCTTGCGCAAGTCGACCAACAAGGCGGGCTGTAGCAGCCGAAACGCCAGCATCGGCACGAGGCTTTGGCCGCCCGCGAGCGCCTTGGCGTCGTCGCGCGCCGCGAGAAGGTGTACGGCTTCCGGGAGCGTCGTCGGGCAGGCGTATTCGAACAGCGGCAGTTTCATGCGGCCACCTTAGCGAAGTTTAACCCTGCTGCCAGTCGTCTGATTGGCAAGGCGTCGAAGGCGTAATCGACGACAAGCGATCATCCCCTTCCGTGTCGCGACCCGACCGATGTACCCTAGCCGCCCGCTAACCGAGTGCTCCGATGCAATTAGGTCGCAGGCAATTCCTGCATTTGGCGGCGCCCGCCGCCGCCGTCTTGGCCGTCGCGCGTTTCGCGCGCGGCGAAATCTATCCGTCGCGGCCGGTTCGCGTGATCGTGCCGTTCGCGCCGGGAGGCAGCACCGACTTCACGGCGCGTTTGATCGCCCAGCGCCTCTCGGAGCGCTTCGGCCAGCAGTTCGTCGTCGAGAATCGGTCGGGCGCAAGCACCAATATCGCCACGCAGGCGGTCATTCGCGCGTCGGCGGACGGCTATACGCTTTTGTTGGTTACTCCCCCGAGCGCGATCAACGCGACGCTCTATAAGGACCTCCCGTTCAATTTCCTGCGCGACATCGCGCCGATCGCGAGCGTCTTGCGGGCGCCCTACGTCATGGAGATCAATCCGTCGGTGCCGGCGAAGACCGTCCCCGAGTTCATCGCCTACGCCAAGGCCAATCCAGGCAAGATCAGCATGGCGTCCGCCGGGGTCGGCACCGGGCCGCATCTGACCGGCGAACTGCTCATGATGGCGACCGGCATCAACATGGCGCATGTGCCCTATCGCGGCGGGGCGCCCGCGCTCAACGACCTCATGGCCGGGCAGGTCCAGCTTTACTTCGCGAGTGCACCGGAGACGATCGAGTTCATCAAGGCCGGGAAGGTTCGCGCGCTGGCGGTGACGAGCGCCTCACGCTCGGAGGTCCTGGCCGGCCTGCCGACCTTGGACGCTTTCGTGCCGGGGTTCGAGGCGAGTTACTGGACCGGGTTCGGCGCGCCGAAAAACACGCCTCCCGAGATCGTCGACAGCCTCAATCGGGAGATAAACGCGGCCCTCGGCGATCCGGTGCTGCAAGCGCGGCTTGCCGCATTGGGCGCCTCGGTCGTCGTGGGTTCGGTCGCTGATTTCGAGCGGCTCATCGCCGAGCAAACGGAGAAATGGGGCAAGGTCATAAAGTTCATCGGAGTAAAGCCCGACTGATCGACGACACAACAAACTCAACGTCATCCTGAGGAGCTCGCGAAACAAACACTCCCGTCATCCTGAGGAGCCCGCTCGCATTAGCGAGCGGGCGTCTCGAAGGATGGCCGCAAACACCGAGCTTGCTTTGCTTCCATCCTTCGAGACGCCCGCGCGACTGCGTCGCGCGAGCTCCTCAGGATGACGTTGGTGTTTGTTGCTATTACCCGCCCGTCAGCGCCGCAGATTATCGGTAGCTGTTCCAGGGGGAGCCCATGTCGTAGCGGGGATCGGCGTAGCGTTGCGCGCGCCAATTGCCGTAACGATCGTTGTGGCGGGTGGTCCGGTGGTGGGATTTCGCGGCCGGTTTCACTTTGGTCGGGGCGGCTTCGGCTACCGGTTGCTCGGGAGCCGGGTCGGCAGCCGCTTGCGCAGGCTCGACGGCAACGGCGGGCGTCGCGGCCGGCACCGTCGTGGAAGCGGATACGGGGGTCGGGGCGGGCGATGTCGTGCTCGTCGGCACGCGCGCAACACTGCGGCCGCTGGCGTCGACCGCCGGGGCAGCCGGCGGTACGACGGATTTTTCCAGGGCGAGCGAGGCAGTCACGTGTCCGTAGGCAGAATCGCGTCCTTCGAAGCCCGGCAGCCACAGGAACGCCAAGGCGGCCGCGCCGATCGCCGCCCCGACTGCCGTGCTCACCACCATGGAGGGCAAGCCGAACCGCCGGGGCGTGAGTTGGCTCCAGCCGGCGGGGGTCAAGACGTAGCGATTCCCCTCCTTGTCCCAAATGACCAGCCCGCGCCGCTCGACCGAGCGGGCGAGGGCCAGGTTTTCGAATTTTGTGCCGGGGAAGTCTTGAATCTCGCCGCCCGCCGCGAGATGCCGCAGCACCGCATCGATTTTCGTTGCGCGCCTTGAAGCCATTTACGCGGCTCGCACAGAGAGACGGGATAGGGGCATGGTGGCCCTGAACGGGCGTCCAGCGCTATTATCCTTACGGTTAATCGGTGCGGTACCAAAGGCAAGTTCGCCAGCTTGCTTAACAAACCACAGCCGCGACGTGTCCATTCATTCCCGCGCCATCTGGGCGCGGCCAACGCCCTCGCCGTCGAGAACCTGGTCGTCGTCCATCGTGACGGTCACCTTGCCGAGTTTGCCGGTGAACTCGAACGGCGCCTGGTAGTGCGAGACGGGCGAACCGCGGTCGCGTCCGATGTCGAGGCCGGTCCACGAAATGAAATTGGCGAAGCCGAGCGGCGAGCAGACTGAGCCGACGCTCTTGCCGTCGATCAGCAAGGTGAACTCGTTCAATCGCGTGCCCGCTTTCGCGTCGGCTTCGGTTCCGGCCGTGAGACGGCGCACGCGCAAGCCAAGCCGATGCTCGCCGCGGGGGATCGGCAGCTGCGATCGCACGATCACGTGCTCGCCGCCGATGTTCATGTCGTGTACGAGCCGGCCCTCCTGCACATAGAGGCTATAGCCCGAGGTCGCGTCGCCATGAGCGATGAGCGCTCCCTCGCTTTTTTCCGCGAGCTCGACCTCGGCTTCGATCAGATAGCTGCGGCTGCGCAGGTCCGGCGCCACGTCGCTCGGCACATGCCCCATCCCGGCGTGAAACACGTAGCGCTTGCGCGCGCCATGGAAGCGCGCGGCGTTGGCGACGAAGCGGTCGCGAAAGCGGTCGTCGAGCGGCAGCACCTTGTGCTTCTCCGCCTCTTCCCACCACAGCTTGACCATGGCGGCGAGTTGCTCGGGCTGTTCCGCCGCGAGATCGTTCGTTTCGGAGAAGTCTTCGTCGAGATGGAATAATTCCCATTTATCACTTTCATAAGGCGTGCCGGGCGGATGATAAGCGACCGCCTTCCAGCCGGCGTGCCACAGCCCGCGGTGGCCGAACATCTCGAAATACTGGGGCCGTGTTTTCGATGGCGCGGCAGCGTCCTTCAGGCTCGGCGCGAAACTCGTGCCTTCGATCGGCATTTGCCGCACGCCGTTGATTTCTGCCGGCGCGGCGAGGCCGACGACGTCGAGAATCGTCGGGGTCAGGTCGCAGGCGTGCGCAAACTGATGGCGCAGTTCGCCGCGCGCGGCGATTCCCTGGGGCCAGCAAACGAGGAGCGGATCGCGGATGCCGCCGCCGTGGGTGTTCTGTTTGTAACGCCGCAACGGCGTATTGCCCGCCATGCCCCAGCCGAGCGGGTAATTCGAATGCGTGTCGGGGCCGCCGAGGTCGTCGATGCGCGCGAGTTTCTCCGCGAACGGTTCGGGCCGCAGATTGCGCGGGCCGGCCGAGTTGACGAAACCGAGCGGGCCGCCCTCCTGGCTGGCGCCGTTGTCAGAAAGCACGAGCACGAGGGTATTCGCGAGCATGCCGGTCCGTTCGAGAAATGCCATGAGACGGGCGAGATGCTGATCGGCATGGTCGAGCATCGCGGCGTAGGCGGACTGGAGCCGGGTGAAAAAGCGCTGTTCGTCGGCGCTGTGGCTCGCCCACGGCTGAACATTGTCGTTGCGCGGCGGCAGCCGGGTTGCCGGCGGGACGATGCCCATTTCTTTTTGGCGGGCGATGCGGCGGTTGCGTTCCTCGTCCCAGCCGTGCGCGAAAACCTCGTCGTAGCTCTTGATCAGATCGACCGGCGCCTGGTGCGGCGCGTGGCACGCCCCGAGCGCCAGCCACAGCAGCCACGGCGCGTCCGGCTGCTCGGCCGCGTGGCCCGCCAGGAACCGGATCGACTGATCGACGAGGTCGACGGTGAGGTGATAGCCGGTCTCGTAACTTCCAGGCGGGTCGATGCTCGAATTGTCGCGCACAAGCTCGGGAGCGTATTGGTCGGTCTCCGCATCCATGAAGCCGTAGAACCGATCGAAGCCGCGGCCGAGCGGCCAGCCGTCGAACGGACCGGTGGCGCCGGCTTCGGTCAGCGGCGTGACGTGCCATTTGCCCACCATGTAGTTGCGGTAGGCGTGCGGCCGCAGCAGCTCGGCGAGCGCGCCTGCTTCCTTGACGATCTTGCCGCGGTAGCCGGGAAAGCCACTGTCGAAATTGGCGAGGCAGCCGACGCCGACGGAGTGATGATTGCGGCCGGTCAGCAATGCCGCGCGCGTGGTCGAGCACATCGCGGTGGTGTGGAAGCCGGTGTAGCGCAGGCCCTGCGCCGCGAGGCGATCGATGGTCGGCGTTTTGATCGGCGAGCCGTAGCAGCCGAAATCGGAGAAGCCGACGTCGTCGAACAGAACTATGAGAATATTCGGTGCGCCGGCCGGCGCCTTGGCGAGCGGCGGCCACCAGGGCGTCGATTCCTTCAGAGTCGGCCGGATTTGGCCCGGAAACGCCGGCTTCGCTGGTTCGGGCATGCTGCATCCTCCGTTCGGTACAAATACGGTCAGGAAGGATGCGCGCGGGTCAAGTGTCGAGCGCTCGGGCGCAGCAATTTCACTGCGCTGCGACGCTCGCCGCCTTGACGATCGGCCACCATTTTTCGATTTCGGCTTTCTGCCAGGCCGCAAGGGCGGCGGGAGTTTGCTGCTCGGGTGGAAAAATGTCCTCGCCAAGATCGGCGAGCCGCGCCCGCAGCGCCGGATCGGCGAGCGCCTCGACCATTGCGCCATTGAGCTTATCGATGACGGCCGCCGGCGTGCCCTTGGGCGCCCAGACCGCCTGCCACGCGGAGACGTACAGCCCCGCCAATCCGGCCTCGTCGACGGTCGGAATGTCGGGCGCCGCGGCCAGCCGCGCTTGGGCCAACACCGCATACACTTTGATCGTGCCGGCGCGCAGCTGGGGCAGCGAGTTCGGGGCGAGATCGATCAGGAGGTCGAGACTCCCGGCCAAGAGGTCGTTGATCGCCGCGCCGCCGCCGCGATAAGGGATCGAAACGAAGCGGGTGCCGGTCTTCTGCTGAAAATAAATGCCGGCGAGGTGCGTGAGGCTCCCGGGCCCGCCCGTCCCTTGAGACGCTTTGCCCGGGTTCGCCTTGAGCCAGGCAATCAGCTGTTTGAGGTCGGCCGCCGCTTGGGTTTTGTTGGTGACGACCAGCAGCGGCGTGGTCGCGATCAGCGCGATCGGTGCGAAATCGGTTACCACGTCATAGGGGAGCGAAAGGGCGGCGCCGTTGAGGACGTGCGTGTTGAGGCCGCCGAAGATGAGCGTGTAGCCGTCCGGCGTCGCGCGGGCGACGCGGCCGACGCCGATGCTGCCGGAGGCACCGGTCACGTTCTCGACGATGACCGGTTGGCCGAGCGACGCACGCATGTGCTCCGCCAGCAGGCGCGCGGTCACATCGAAGGCGAAACCCGCCGGCAGCGGCACCACCATCGTGATAGGCCGCGAGGGATAGACCTCGGCCCGCACGCTGCCGACTTGGGCGAAGGTGAGCGCGCAGGCGCTCGCGATGAGCAAGGGCCGCATGGGCTGCTCCCTGCGTTGGCTGCCAAGATAATCGAGGCTCGCGCCGCGGTCCGGCTTTTGCGGCGATCGCGGTCACGGCGCCGGCCGGGAGCATGTGCGATCCGCCGGGTTAGGGGAATTACCAAATACGCTAAGTCGTGTTAGGCAAAAGCCTTATGGCTCGCCTGGTCCAATGGGAGCAGCAGATCGGCCGCCGCGTGCGGCTGCGCGATCTCTTCGTCTTCTTCACCGTGGTCGAGTACGGCAGCATGGCCAAGGCCGGCGCCAAGCTCGGCGTGTCGACTCCGTCGGTGTCGGAAGTGATCGCGGGACTTGAGCACGCGCTCGGGGTCCGGTTGCTCGATCGCACGCCGCAAGGGATCGTCATGACGCCTTACGGCGAAGCTTTGCTGGCGCGCGGCCGCGCCGCCTTCGACGAACTGCGCCAGGGGATCAGGGACATCGAGTTCATCGCAGATCCGGAAGCCGGCGAATTGCACATCGGCGCTCCGGAGTCGCTCTCGGCGGGGTTCCTCGTGGCGGTGCTCGAGCGCTTCCTCAAGGATCACCCGCGAGTGCGATTTCATGTCGTGCCGGTGCGCCAGCCGACGCTTGAATTTCCCGAGCTTGAGGAACGCACGGTCGACCTGGTGTTTGCCCGCTTGGCGCAGGAGCCGGTGCAAGGCCGGCTCACCGAGGAGGTCAACGCGGAGGTCCTGTTCCACGACCGCTACACGCTGGTCGTCGGCGAGACCAGCAAATGGGCGCGGCGGCGCCGCGTAGAACTCGCCGATCTGGTGGATGAGCCGTGGGTCATGACTCCGCTCGACGCGCTCGGCGACGCGTTCCTCGCCAACGCCTTTGCCGTGCGCGGGCTAAAGCCGCCGAGCCTCGTAATCACGACGTTCTCGATTCACCTGCGCAACAATTTGGTCGCCGGCGGCAACTTCATCACCTCGCTGCCCGAGTCGGTGCTGAGCATCTGTGGCAAACGATATGCGCTGAAAGAGTTGCCGATCGAATTGTCCGTTCGTCCGCCGGTGGCCGTCGCGACGCTCAGGAACAGAACGCTGGGACCGGTCGTGCAGTCGTTCATCGCCTGCGCCCGCGAGACAGCCAAGTCGTATGCCGGTCGTCCCGCTACCTGACTCTTACTCGTCATGCCCGGCCTTGTGCCGGGCATCCACGCCCGCGGGACGAAGTGCCCGCGGGCACGTCTTGAAACACAAACAAACAGCAAGACGTGGATGGCCGGGACAAGCCCGGCCATGACGAGGTGGAGGGTCAGTGCAAACGGTCGTTGGTATGATAAATTCCCGCGTGCTGGGCATGTTCACGGAGGTGCGACATGATGCAGCGGCGCGCGTTCCTCGGAACAGCATTGAGCGCGGCGGCCCTCGGGGGTTCGCCGGCCGCGGCGCAAACCATCACCGGCCGCAATGTCCCCGCACCGCTGGTGTGGCCGGTCGTGACCAAAGTGTCGCCCGATATCCGTTCGTTCGCCGGTCATACGGATACGGTGCCTGACATCGTCGGCCGGATCGGATCGCCGCCAAGCTTGGTGATCTTCACCGAAGGCAATCACCTGATGGTGTTGCTGAGTGACGACATCGTCGGCGCGTTTCCCATGTGGGCGAAATCGCAGCCGCATTATGCCGATCTCGATTTGGAAAACATCCTCGTGGTGACGTTGCCGCAGCCGGTCGTGATACAGATGATCCGCACCGGCGGCATCGCGCTCGGTAACCTGACGCTCGAGGTCAGCCGCAGGTCCGGCTTTTATCCCGACATCGTCATGGCCGGGCCAGAGCCGTTGCGGGAGATACGCAGGCTGGGCGCGATCGAGCCGCAGGCGCGTTTCTTCTCGCGCAACCGCGGCCCGGCGCTGCTCGTTCGCAAAGGCAATCCCCTCGGAATTCATGCGCTCACCGATATTGCGCGCACTGGCGCCACGATAGCCTTGCCCAATGCTGTCGAGGCGGCAGCGCGCGCCCGGTACCGTGTCGCTATCGAAGGCCTGATCGGCAAGGCGGCATGCGATCAGCTGTTCGCGGCGGAGGCCGCTGATTTTCCCGGTCGCCTCGGCATCGTGCACCGCGATCTTCCCGAAATGGTCGCGCGCGGCTACGCCGACGTCGCGTTCACGCAGTATCATCTCGTGTCCTATTGGACGCGGATATTCCCAACGCACTTTGATCTGGTGCCGATCGCGGGCGCGGAGCAGTTTTTCGTGAAGATCGCGTTGGCGCGGGCGATCGATCCGTTGCGTCCACGCGCGGCAACGGCCTTCGAAGAGTTCTTCTTCAGCCGGGCGAGGGATGTTTATCCCAAGTATGATTTCGCACGCATGAGCGACGATGAGTTCGGCGCTACCTTGCGGCTCGACTGAGGCTCACCCCCATACCTCGCGCGCGGTCTCGACCACGAGCGCGAGCTTGCGGCGCTGATCGTCGATGGTGAGCGGGTTTCCGGCGAAATTGCTGGCGAAGCCGCATTGCGGGCTTAAGCACAGCCGCTCGAGCGGCACGTACGCGGCCGCTTCCTCGATGCGACGCTTGAGATCTTCCTTCGCTTCGAGCTGCGGCGTCTTGGTCGAAACCAGGCCGAGCACCACGGTCTTGCCCGCCGGCAGGTGGCGCAGCGGCCGAAAGTCGCCCGCGCGCGCCGTGTCGTATTCCATGAAGAAATTGGCGATATCGATCTGACCGAACACGACTTCGCTCACGTATTCGTAGCCGCCGCTGCCCATCCATTTGCCCCGATTATTTCCCCGGCACATATGCATGGCGAGTGTCATCCCGGCTGGCGCGCCGGCGACGATGCGGTTGAGCACGCCCGCATAGGTTTCGAGAATCCTTGCCGGATCGTCGCCGCGCCGGGTGAGCGCCGCCTGGCCGCGCGGGTCGCACAGCAGCGGGAAGGTCACGTCGTCGATCTGCACGTAGCTGCAGCCGAGCGCGTGCAAGGCGTTGATCTCGGCGACCCAGATGGCGACCGCATCGGCCCAGAATTCCTCGAGATCCGGATAAGCCGCCGCGTCGATCGCCGCGCGTCCGCCCCAGAAATGCAGCATGGTGGGCGAGGGGAGGCTCACTTTGGGCGTACGGTGGGTAATGTTTTTCAAGAACTTGAAGTGCTCGGTGAAAATCCCGCGCTCGCGCCTGAGTTTCCCGTGCACTTCGATGATGTGGCCGGGCAGGGTCTCGGCGGATTTGTCGTCGCGGAACGGCAGCGCGGCGGAAATGGTTTGGGCGGCGTCGATGAAGGTGATGCGGGCGCCGGAAAGGGCCAGCAGGAAATCCTGAAACCAGGAGCGGCGGCGGAATTCGCCGTCGGTGACGACGTTTAGCCCCACGTCTTCCTGCAACCGCACGGCTTCCCGGACCGCCGCGTCCTCGATTTCGGCGAGGCCCGCGTAGGCGAGCGGGCCGCTCACCGGGCGATACTGATCGCCTTCGGCGGTGGCGCGGGCGGCGAGCAGTGCTTGCGGCCGCAGCAGGCTGCCGACGTGCTCGGCGCGGAAGGGCGGGCTCATGCGCGTATTATGCCTGAGTGCCGCAACTTGCGCCGCCAATTGCCAACGGCGGTTTCCCTGCGGTCTAATGTTGCCAGACCAGAGGAGAAACCGATGCGAATGTTGCTAGTGCCGCGAACCCGAAGTTCGCACGTCAATTGCCGCGAATCCGGTTGCGAACTTCGGGTTCAAAGCGGCACTAAAATCATAAAGTTAGCTAGTGTCCTTCGATTCCGAAGTTCGCTACGGAGCGAGCCGCAAGGTGGGGCGAACTTCGGAATCGGGACACTAGCCGCCGCGCGCCTTATGGCCGCTTCCGTCCTGCTTGCCGCCGGCGCGAGCACGGCGCTCGCCGCCGACGTCATCAAGATCGGGGCGCTGTTCCCGATATCGGGGCCCGGCTCCTATTTCGGCGTCCAGGACAAGCAGGGCGTCGAACTCGCGCTTGAGGCGGTCAACAAGGCGGGTACCAAGTTTGAGATTCAATACGAGGATTCCGCCTGCGGTCCGCTGCCGGCAACCCAGGCGGCCAAGCGTCTGCTCGACCAGTACAAGCCCGACGTGGTGATCGGCGAGGAATGCTCGGACGCGACGCTGGCCGTGATGCCGGTGCTGGCGCAGGCCAAGGTGCCGCTGCTCAACGCCGGCTCGTCCTCGATCAAGATCACCGAGCCGGGCAGTCCCTGGACCTTCCGCATCATGCCCAACGAGGTGATGCAGGGCGTCGACATCGCCACCAACGCCAGCAAGCGGCTCAACGCGAAGAGCGCCGTGCTGCTTTATGAGAACACCAATGCCGGCATCGGCAACGCCAAGGTGTTCGGCGACACCTTCACCAAGCTCGGCGGCACGATCCTCGCCGACATCGGTTTCGGCCGCGACGTCAACGATTTCACCTCGATCGCCACGCGCGTTGCGGCGGTGGGCAAGATCGACGTGATCCCGACCTACACGCTCGAAGGGCAGGGGCTGAAAATCACCCAGGCACTGGCGCAGGCGGGCGTGACCAAGGGCGGCGACGGCGGCGCGATCCAGCTCGGCACTATCTGGTTGCCGTTCGGCTTCGAGCAGAAGGCCGGCAAGGCCGCGCTCGGCTACATCCGCATCGTCCAGTTCGACCCGACCGACAAGCGCGACCAGGTGAAGAGCTTCATCCAGGCGTTCAAGGCGAAATACAACCAGGATCCGACGCACCTCAACGCTCACGCCTACGATCAGATCATGCTGATCGCCGACGTGGTCAAGCGCGGCGCCAAAGACGCGCAAGGCATCCGCGACGGACTTGCCGCCACCAAGGATTTCTCCGGCGTGACCGGCAGCGTCGCCTTCGACGAGCACAATCAGAACGTCAAGATGGACACCATCCACTATATGGAGACGCTGCCCGACCTCTCGTGGAAGGCGCTCGGCTGGAATTGATGTCAGTGTCGCTCACTCCGAACTCGTCATGCCCCGCGAAAGCGGGGCATCCAGTATTCCAGAGACCTTCGTTCTATTTGATGGTTCGGTGGTTACTGGATCGCCCGCTTGCGCGGGCGATGACGAGAGCGGGGCGCGTCCCCGCATGCTGACGGTCGCCCTGCAGCAGGGCATCAACGGGCTGGTGCTCGGCAGCCTGTACGTGCTGGTCGCGCTCGGTTTGACCTTGATCTACGGCGTGCTGGTGCAGATCAATTTCGCCCACGCCGACATCGTCACGCTCGGGGCGTTCGCTGCTTATTTCTTCACCCACGTGTTCGGTGGCGGCTATCTGCCGAGTATCGCGGTCGCCCTCGTCGTCGGCGCCGCGCTCGGCTTCCTCATCAACGCCGCGGTGTTCGCGCCGCTGCGCGAGCGCGGCAACGAGCTGTTGCCGCTGATCGCCACCATCGGCGTCTCGGTGATGCTCGAGAACGTGATGCTCGCGTTGTTCGGACCGATCCCCTACGCGTTCGATTCGCCCTACAGCGAGCGGGTGATCCGCTTCGGGGGCATGTTCTTCACGGCGCAAAGCGTGCTGATCATCGCGGTGTCGACGGCGGCAATCGGCCTGCTCTACGCCTTCATGAAGTTCACCTTCCTCGGCAAGGCGCTGCGCGCGGTGGCGCAGGACCGCGAGACCGCCGGGCTGATGGGCATCAATCCCAACCGGGTCATCATGCTCACTTTCGTGATCGCCTCGGCGCTCGCCGGCATGGGCGGCGCCATGCTCGGCCCGGTGCTGGTGCTCACCCCGTTCGCCGGCGCCTCGGTGATCGTCAAAGCCTTCGCCATCGTGATCATCGGCGGCTTCGGCAACGTCGAAGGCACGATCATCGCCGGCCTGATCGTCGGCCTGATCGAGAGCTACACCACCCAGCTCCTCGGGCCCGGGCTGATCGACATCGTGGTGTTCGCGCTGTTGTTGCTGATGCTCGCGCTGCGGCCGACCGGGCTCATCGCCGAGCGGCGCGAAGAAAATGTCTGATGCCTATTCCGCCGCCGGCCGCGCGCGTTGGTGGGGCATCCTCGCCGCCGTCTGCATCATCGCCGTGCTGCCGCTCGTCTTTCGCGATTCCTATTGGCGCACCAATCTGATCGTCTGCGCGCTCAACGTGATGCTGGCGATCGGGCTCGATTTCGTCGTCGGTTACGCCGGCCAGCTCAACCTCGGCCAGTCGGCGTTCTACGGCATCGGCGCCTATGTCTCGACCCTGCTGATCATGCGGCTCGGCCTGCCGTTCTGGCCGGCCTTCGTCTGTGGCGTCGTGGCGTCGGCCGTATCCGGCATGGCGCTGTCGCTGTTCGCGGTGCGCCTGCGCGGGCATTATCTCGCGATCGCCTCGCTCGGCTTTGCCGTCATCACCTATCAGGTGCTGCTCAACTGGATCAGCCTCACCCAGGGACCGCTCGGTATCTACGGCATCGCGCCGCCGCCACCACTCGGGCTGTGGGGATGGCAGATCGACTTCACCGACCTCGCCAACCTGTTCTATCTCGTCGCCGGTTTCGCGCTCCTGTCCTACGTGCTGCTCGATCAGCTGGTGCGTTCGCCGATCGGCGAGACGCTGACCGCGATCCGCGAGGACGAAGTCTCCGCCGCCTCGCTGGGGATCAACGCGCGCCTGTGGAAGGTGTTCGCCTTCGCGGTCGGCGCGGCGGTCGCGGGCGGAGCGGGATGTTTCTACGCCGGCTTCGTCGGCACGCTCGTGCCGGACGCCTTCTTCATCACCGAGTCCTTCAATATTCTCGCCATGGTGATCGTCGGGGGCATGGGCACGCTGAGCGGGCCGGTGTTCGGTGCCATCCTGCTCACCGTGCTGCCCGAATTCCTGCGCGGCATCGGCGATCTGCGCCTCATCGTCTACGGCCTCGCGCTCACCCTCGTCGTGCTGTTCATGCCCGGCGGCATCGCGCAGGCGCTGCGCATGGCGCGCGAGCGGCTCATGCCGCGGCAACCCGCGGGCGCCAAGCCATGAACGACGCGCCCGCGATCTTCCGCGCCAGCGGCCTGAGCAAGAATTTCGGCGGCGTGCGCGCGGTCAAGGACGTTTCGCTCGCGGTCGCCCCCGCGACGGTGTTTGCGATCATCGGCCCGAACGGCGCCGGCAAGTCCACCTTGCTCAACCTGATCAGCGGCGTGCACCCGCCCGACGCCGGCACGGTGATGTTCGACAGCCTCGATGTCACCGATCTAGCGCCGCAGGCGCGCGTGCGCCACGGACTCGCCCGTACTTTTCAGAAAATTCGCCTGTTCAAACAACTCTCCGTGCTCGACAACGTGGTCGCCGGGTTCCACGCGCGCCACCGCATGCCCGCCTGGCAATACGTCTGGCACGGCGCCGCGTTCCGGAGCGATCGCGCGCGCTGCCGCGCCGAGGCGGCGGAACTCCTCGCCTTCGTCGGGCTTTCCGGCCGGGCGCAGGCGCTCGCCGGCGCGCTTTCGTACGGCGAGCAGCGCATGCTGGAGATCGCCCGCGCGCTCGCGACCGCGCCGCGCCTGCTGCTGATCGACGAGCCCGCTGCCGGCCTCAACGCGGCCGAGGTCGAGACGCTGCTTGAGCGCATCCGCGTGCTGCGCGAACGCGGCATGACCGTGATCGTGGTCGAGCACAACATGGATCTCGTGATGAACGTCGCCGACCGCGTGCTGGTGATGGACTACGGCGAGCCGCTGTTCGAGGGCACGCCCGCGGAGGTGCAGGTGCATCCCGGCGTGATCGCGGCGTATCTGGGAGCGCAATCGTGACGGCGCTGCTCGAAGCCGAAGGCCTCGAGCTTGCCTATGGCGAGGTCGCCGCCTGCCGCGATCTCACGTTCACGGTCGAGGTGGGCGAAATCGTGACCCTGATCGGCGCCAACGGCGCCGGCAAATCCACCACGTTGCGCGCCGTCGCCGGCGCGCTGCTGCCGCGCCGCGGCACCATCCGTTTCGCCGGGCGCGACGTCACCCGCATGCCCTCACATGAGCGCGCAGGCCTCGGCATTGCGCTCGTGCCCGAAGGCCGCCGCGTGTTTCCCTTTCTCACCGTGCGCGAGAACCTCGAACTGGGCGCGTTCAAGCGTCGCGCCGACAAGGCCCGCGTGCGTACGCTGTTGGAGAAAGCCTTCGCCATGTTTCCGCGGCTCGCCGAGCGGCCAGGACAAAACGCCGGCACGCTCTCGGGCGGCGAGCAGCAGATGCTCGCGCTCGGCCGCGCGATGATGTCGGAGCCGCTGCTGCTGTGCCTCGACGAGCCGTCGCTCGGGCTTGCCCCGCGCGTGGTGCAGGACATTTTCCGCACCATCCGCGCCATCAACGCGGCGGGCACGACGGTGCTGCTGGTGGAGCAGAACGCGCGCTATGCGCTCGAGACCGCGCGCCGCGGCTACGTGCTGCAGACCGGCGCGATCATTGCCGCGGGCGCATGCGCCGCGCTGCGCGAGGACGCGCGCGTGCGCGAGGCCTATCTCGGCCGCGGCGCGCGTGCGCCTATGGCGCTATGAGATGCGGTACTCGATCAGATGAGATAGATCAGCGTCAGCAGACCCATGACGAGAGCGCCGCCGGTCACCAGCAGCAGCTCGAACGTCCGTTCGTCGATGATGCGACCGAATGTGTCCATGTCCACCCCTCCCGATGTCGGACGGTGCCGAGCATCCGCGCCGACTAGGGCACAATCGTGGCAATCTCGTCGTCCCTGTGGAGCGCTTGAATCTTGGCGCTAGTGCCGCGAACCCGAAGTTCGCCCAACCTTGCGGCACGTCCGATGGCGAACTTCGGGTTCAAAGCGGCACTAGAATCATTAGGTGTGCTAGTGTCCTTCGATTCCGAAGTTCGCACCGGAACGGGCCGCCAGGGTAGGCGAACTTCGGAATCGGGACACTAGCCTGGCCTTAGGTGCGGGCGAAATTATGCAGAGGGAGGGACCTGATGATTCGCTCGGTGCTCGTCGTCTTGGGGGTGATCTTCCTGGTGATTGCCTGCGTCTATTGGTTCGTGCCGGCGGGATCGCTCCCTGGATTCATGCCGGGTTACGAGGCGGGCGTCCCGCGCGTGCACGTCAAGCACGGCGTTGCCGCGCTCGTCGTTGCTGCGGTGTGTTTCATCGTGGCGTGGTTCGTCGGCCGCCAGCAACTCGGCAGGCTCTAAGCCCGCGTCGCGCGAACGTCTCGCTACGTCACTCTCGATGATGTGTTGGAGTCACCCGGCGGAACGGTGCGGTCCCGATCGGCAGGGGGCAACCTGGGCGGCCGGGACCGCCCGGCCGGGTGACTGAACAATTCCCACCCCGACGATGGAATAGTCGCTGAGGTTTGTGGCGCGCAAAGGGACATTTCGTGAAAAATACTGTCCCAACAGGGGTTTTTGCACAGCCCCGGCAAGGCCCTGGCGGGGCGGCTTGAGCGATCGATAGAACCGCCTTAGCCCCGTATTTGCGAGTGAAAGAGGAGGACAACACCCGTGACCAATTCGTCGCTCGCCGGAAAAGTCGCGCTGGTGACCGGCGCCGGAAACGGGATCGGCCGCGCCATTGCCGAGACCTTTGCCAAGGCCGGAGCGGCGGTCGCCTGCGTCGATCTCGAAGCGGCGGAAGCGAGCGCGGTCGCGCAATCGATTGCGCAATCCGGCGGCCGCGCGCTGGCGCTCACCTGCGACGTGAGCCGCGAAGCCGATACGGTCGCAGCCGCTCAAGCGGCACATGAAAAGCTCGGCCCCGTGCGCGTGCTGGTCAACGCCGCCGCCACTATCGATAAGAACGCCAATGTGCTGGAACTTGATCCAGACAATTGGGACCGCATCTTCGCGGTGAACGTGAAGGGCGCCTTCCTGATGAGCCGGGCGGTGCTGCCGACGATGATCGCGGCGGGCGGCGGCAGCATCATCCACATCGCCTCGCAACTCGGCCGCGTGGCGGCGCCTCGCCGCGTCGCCTATTGCTCGACCAAGGGAGCGGTGATCCAGCTCGCCAAGGCCATGGCGGTCGACCACGCGCAGGACAACGTGCGGGTCAACGCGCTCTCGCCCGGCGCGGTGGCGACGCGCCGGATGCTGCATCGCTACGGCGGCATGGACGAGGCGCGCCGCGAGGCCGGGCCGAAGCATTTGCTCAACCGCCTGGGCGAGCCCGACGAGATCGCCCAGGCCGCGCTGTTCCTCGCCTCCGACGGCGCGAGCTTCATGACCGGCGCCGACCTCTTGGTCGACGGCGGGTATACGACGATCTGAGGAACGCCTCGAGGTCGGCGCCGTCGACTTCGACGAAGTCGCCGCGATCAAGGGCATCCACGCCTGCTTTAATATGTCCACGTAAGATCTCAAGCTTCCGCGCCTTCTCGTGCTGACGCTCCTTGGCCGTCCGCTTAATCTTTTGCTTCGTCATGGCGAGGTTCCCTTTGAATTGCAGTATACCACAGGGCAATCATGGAAGGTTCTGTGAACACAGTGCGGCCGATCAGCCGCGACAGCATCGCCGCCGCGTATCGGCTGATCCGGCCGCACATCCGGCGCACGCCGGTGGTGGAAGCAAACGGCAGCGACTTCGGCCTCGATCCGGTCGCGCTCACGTTCAAGCTCGAGCTATTGCAGCACGCCGGCGTGTTCAAGGCGCGCGGTGCCTTCGCCAATTTGCTGATGCGCGAAATTCCGCCGGCGGGCGTCGCGGCGGCTTCCGGCGGGAATCACGGAGTGGCGATCAGCTATGCCGCCATGAAGCGCGGCGTTCCCGCCAAGATTTTCCTGCCGACCATTTCCTCGCCGGCGAAGATTGCGCGCATCCGCGAGTACGGCGCGGACTTGGTGGTCGCCGGCGACCTCTACGCCGACGCGCTCGCCGCGAGCGAAGCCTATGTTGGGCAATCGGGCGCGCTTCCGGTGCACGCCTTCGACCAGAGGGAGACGTTGCTCGGCCAGGGCACCGTCGGCGTGGAGTTGGAAGAACAGGCGCCCGGCCTCGACACGTTGCTGGTCGCGGTTGGCGGCGGCGGGCTGATCGGCGGCATCGCCGCCTGGTACGCCAGCCGCATCAGAGTCATCGGCGTAGAGCCTGAACTTTCGCCGACGCTCGAGCGCGCGCTCGCCGCTGGGCGTCCGGTGGATGCGCCGGCAGGCGGCATCGCGGCGGACTCCCTCGCGCCGCGGCGCGTGGGCGAACTGATGTTTCCGATCGCGCAGCGCCACATCGCACGCGTGGTGCTTGTCACCGACGAGGCGATCCGGGCGGCGCAAACGGCGCTGTGGGCGACTTTGCGGATCGTCGCCGAGCCGGGCGCCGCCGCTCCGTTCGCGGCGCTGCTATCGGGGTGCTACCGGCCGCAAGCGGGCGAGCGCGTCGGCCTGCTCATCTGCGGCGGCAACACCACCGCGGTCGATTTCGACCGGTAGAGCATGATCCCGAAAAGTGGGTACCGGTTTTCGGAAAAGATCATGCTCAAAAAAAAGCTGACGCGAGGCAGTATCAGCTCCGGGTGCGGCAGTAGTCCTGCCACATCGCGCGGTAGGCCAGTTCGACCGCGCGCGTGTAACGCTCGCCGTTGCCGGACGCGGAATTGGCGATCGTTGCCGGAAGCGCGTGACGCAATTGCCGCAGCTGATCCGGCATCGCAGCGCGTTCGACAGCGATGGCCGCATATGCCTCCGCGCTCTCCGCCACCCAATCGTGCAAACCGAGCGAGGAGAGAATTGCGCCGGTCAGGCGGCTCGCCGGCACGATGCCGAGCTTGGCGACCACCGGCACGCCCATGTGTAGGGCCTCCCACGTGCTCACGCCGCCGTTTTGCGGGAACGGATCGAGGCAAATATCGACCTTTGCGAACGCGGCCAGATGCTGCTCGCGCGGGGTGAAGCCTAAGAACTCGATGCGATCGGGCGAGAGGCCGTGCGCGGCAAATCTTTCGCTCAGGCCGGCGCGCACGGACACATCGTCAAGTGAACCATCCTTCATCAGCAGCCGCGCGTGCGGCACGCGATCGAGAATATCTGCCCACACCGCCACCGCCTCGTCGGAAACCTTGGACATGCGGTTGAACACGCCCAAGGTGACGTAGCCGTTGGCAAGTGCCGGAGGATCCGAAGGGCGTAACGCCGACGGCGGCGGCTCGGTCGTGATGATGCACGGCAGGTCGTACAGCTTCTCGGTGAAGAAAGGGCGCACCGTTCCGGGCATCGTGACCGGATCGCAGAACAGATAATCGATGGTGGGAAGGCCCGTGCCCGTCCCGTGACCCCATGCGGTCACCTGGACCGGCGCCGGCTTGCGCGCGAACGCGCCGAGGCGGTTGCCTTCCGAGTGCCCGGAGAGATCGATGAGAATGTCGACTTTGTCGGCGACGATGCGCTCGGCGAGCATACGGTCGGAGAGCTGCGCCGCGTCGATGAAGCGGTCGGCGATGCGGCGGAACTCCTCGGTCCGCTCGTCCTGCGCGACCGAACAGGAATAGCAAACGATTTCGAATTGCGTCTTGTCGTGATGCTGCAGGACCGGGCGGAACGTCGCAGCGGCCGAGTGCCGCCGGAAATCGGCCGAGACGTAGCCGAGCACGAGGCGCCGGGCGGGGTCTGGGTCGTTGTCGTGCCGGAATCGAGACTTCTCGGCAATCTTTGAGCCGACGTGGCGCCACCAGTATTTGCGCGCCGCCTGCTGCTCCTCGACATCTGCGTCGGTCGCCAAATCGAGGGCAAAAATCCGGTTGGAAATCGCGTCGGCGAAATCCGACTTGATCGCCAGGGCCCGGTCGTACCAGGCAAGCGCCTCGGTTATTTGGCCGTGCCGTTCATGGAATTGCGCGAACTGCACCATCGCGTTGACGTTGTCGGGCTTGGCGGTCAGCGCATTTGTATATGCGACGAGCGCTTCGGGGTGCCGGTTGAGGCGGACGAGGATGTTCCCGCGTCCCATCCAGGCGGTCGAGAGCCGCGGGTTGAGCCCGAGAGCCTGGTCGAGACTTGCCAGCGCCTCGTCGAACCGTCGCAGGTGGGTCAGCGCGTTGCCGCGGTTGGCAAGGGCGTCGGCGTCGTTCGGCTTGAGCGCGAGCGCCTGGTCGCAACTCGCGACCGCCTCGTCGTAGCGGCGCAGATGGAACAGCGCGTTGGCGCGGTTGCTCAACGCTTCGGGATACGCCGGCCGGACCGCGAGCGCACGGTCGTAGCGCGCCACCGCCTCTTCGAACCGCTCGAGTTGCGCCAGCGCATTGGCGCCGTTGCTGATCGCCTCCGCGCAGTCCGGCTGGGCCGCGACCGCCTTGTCGTAACAGGCGAGCGCCTCCTCGAACCGCTTGAGTTCGTGCAGAACGACGCCGCGGTTGGAAAGCGCGGCGACCGAGTTGGGCTCGATCGTCAACGCCTGCCGAAGCAGCCGGTCGGCCTCTTCGTAGCGGCCGTGCTGATATTCGGTGATGGCGAGAAGCTGCAACGCATGAAAATGGCGCGGCACTTTGCGCAGAATGTCGCGGCATGCCGCCTGCGCCTCCGCGACGAGCCCGTTCTGATGCAGCGTATGCGCGCGCGCGAACGCCTCGGCGACGTCGGTGCCTTTCTTTTGCTGCTTCTTGAGTCGGGCATTCTGGAACGCGCGCAACGCCCGATCGTCGCTCATGGCCGCGGCCCTGCGGAGTTGGCAAACGCCGACTAGGCCGTGATTCGCCGCGAAGTGTCGAATGTGGCGCTCTTGGCCGGTGCTACGCGCGGGCGTGCAACAAACACCAACGTCATCCTGAGGAGGCCGTTCGCGTTGGCGAACGGCCGTCTCGAAGGATGGCCACAGGCACCGAGTTTGCTTCCATCCTTCGAGACACTCGCGCGACGTCGTCGCGCGAGTTCCTCAGGATGACGGCGGAGTTATCGATTCCCCAAAATACTCGCCACCAGCGCGCGCGGGTCGCGCGCCGGCCATTTGCCGAGGTCGACGGTGTGGAAGAAGTCGGCGAGGTGCGCGTTG
>Ga0210408_10000338_pt1 | contig 65240 bp, 55 predicted proteins | sample IncBWH4MmetaG_FD_155471 | JGI IMG/M metagenome (GOLD analysis project Ga0210408, IMG submission 155471) | Forest soil microbial communities from Barre Woods Harvard Forest LTER site, Petersham, Massachusetts, United States - Inc-BW-H-4-M | ecosystem: Environmental > Terrestrial > Soil >... | reverse complement strand
GTCTTCCGTCATGGCCGTGAGCATGGTCGGTCCTCCAAAAACCGACTGCTCATGAGTCAGAGAAAAAGTGATTTGGGAATCCCTCTACCCTATACTTGGCTAAATCCGTCCACACGGCCTAGAAGGCGGCACATGCATCGGGTCAAGTCGCCGGATTCACGCCCGCTGGACTGTGGAAACACTCAGGCCGTCGGAAATGTCGGACTGAGGACCATTTTTCGGAAACGATAGACCCCGGCCGTTGCCGCTTCGCCCCGAACCGGACTGCAAGCAAAGCAATCGCCGCGGGCCCCCGCACGTCGGCAAAGCCGACGGCGAAGGCGTCGGCGATGATCGCGGATATTGCCGCGACTGTTCCGGCCGCCGGCCAAGCCCAGAGCGCCCTGAAAACAGCCTCAGCCGTTCATGCGATTGAGTGCCGACCGATTGCGCAGCACGATGTGGCGCGAGCTCGGCACCTCGATGGCGGCGCAGCTTTCCAAGGATGTCAGCGTCCGCGAGACGGTCTCGATGGTCAGGCCGAGGTAGTCGGCGATGTCCTGGCGCGGCATGGGCAGGTCGATGGCTTTGCCGCCCAGGCTGCGTTCCGCCATTTCCAGGAGAAAGCTCGCGACGCGCTCCTGCGCGGTCTTGGCCAGGAGCAGCATGCGCTGCTGCACACGGCGCAGCTCGCGGGTGGTCAGGGCAAAGAGCTCGCCGGCAACCTCAGGATTGCGGCCGGCGAGGGCCGCTAGCGCGCCGCGCTTGATCACGCGCAGCCTCGTGTCGGCAATCGCTTCCGCCGAGAAGGTGCGCGCACGGGCAAACTCAAGTCCGACAACATCTCCCGGCAGATAAAAACCGCCGATCTGCCGGCGGCCGTCGCTGAAGATCTTGTAGGTTCGCACACCGCCATTGATCACGTTGTAGAGGTACTCTGCGGGATCGCTCTCGCCGAAGATTTCGCTATTGCGCGGATACGATGCGACCGTCCCCATTAGGTGGATGGTGGGGGCAAGCGGCGCTGCCTCGCTGGCACGGCGAAGGACGTAGGCTGGCGGCGGCGGAGCGCGATAGACAGATGGGGCCGCGCCGCGAACGTCGGGTTGCGTAAGCATGACCCCTCCCATTGCGCATTACGAAGGTAGTGGTACCCATCGACCAGCGGAAGTCGCCACAAGAAAATTAATGCTACTAAGGGATGGTTCCGAGGGGGCGTCGGATATTCGCAAAATCTGGCTCGCTGTCGCCACGAAAAACTAACGTCCGGCGACCCAAATCGATCTCGCCGGAATCGATCTCCCCAAAAATTGATCTCGCCAGGCCGATCCCCACTGGGAAGAAGATCCACAGGAGCAACCGCCTCGCGGAACAAGAGAAATTCAACGCGTCCGCCAAATCGGAAAGGCCAAACGAGAAAAAGGAAAACAGTAATAGGCCGCGGCGCGTATTTTTTTGTACGCGACAAACATTTCTGCTGCTGCCTCGACCCGCTCAGGCGCAGGCCACGGTGACGATTGCCGCTACAAGATCACCCCGGCGCTTCGTCGTCAAGTTGTCTGCCGGTCAGTCTCGCAAGCGCTGTAATAATTTCGTCGTAAGAACGTAATGAATTCGCCACGACGCAGTAGTTGTTTTCGTCGCCCAGACATCACCGCCAAGAAAGAACGCGCCGCCTGTTTGGCGGCGCGCCCGATCATCGGAGATCTAGTAGCAGGGCGGGTACGGGTAGTAGCCGCACGCACGTTGACCATAGTAGTAGGCTCCGGTGGCGGCCGCGCCCGCCACTGCCGCAGCACCATAATAGGCGCGACGATGCATTCTGCGGTTGACGCCGGCAACGCTCACCGGCGTCAGCGGCCGTCCGACCCTGGCGTCAGCCGTGTCGAGAGACAACGAGAGCGTTTTTGCCGGCGACCACTGAACCGAAAACGGTGCTGCTGTGCACAGCAACGCGGCGGCGATCGTTACTCCAATCAAGCTGAGCTTGTTCATGACGCTTCTCCTACTCAACTCCTACTCAACGAGGACGAACCGGCAGCCTATAGCGCCTCCGGCATGTCGTTGACCTGGATCAAATAAACGCAGTGTTGCGCACATCGCCCGATGCGGCGCAGATAGAGCTTCCAGCGGCCAGGGTCGCGCTTGCGGCGCAAGGTTGACACAATCGGGGTCAGCGATCATCAGGCTTGGCGTCGACGCCTGAATCGTGATCTGAATAAAATGGTCGAGAATGCGTTTGCCATTCGCCGGCCCGGCACGGCGACCCTTGGAGCTTGCGCGAACGGCAGGGGTTGGGGCTTGCCGTCCAGGCACACGCCACCGAGTATGTTTACCCCTGGTGGTGCGGCTGAGGCGGCGGCGAATATTTCAACGGTCGTGCGTCATATGCACCTGACGAGGAGCGCTCGGCAGTGATCGACAATCTCGGCAAGACTGAACACGCAAAGACGCTGGATGAGGCGGTCGTCGACCTCGTCGTCCAAATCGCCTGCCTGGCTTTGCTGGCTTATTGGACCGTGATTCTGCTCCAGCCGCTTTTGGGCGTTATGCTCTGGAGTGTCATTCTTGCGGTTCTCCTCTACCCCGCCTTTGACTGGATGGTCGGCACACTTCGCGTGCCTCGTGTGTTGGCCGCGCTGGTCCTCACCGTCCTGACGCTCGCCATACTGATCGGACCTGTAACCTGGCTCGGCCTGAGCCTGGCGGCGAGCGTCCGCATACTTGCGGAGCGACTGGGCACCGGCGATATCGCCGTCCCGGCACCTCCGGAAGGCGTGAAAGGGTGGCCGTTGCTCGGCGAGAGGGTTTACGCGATCTGGCTTCTCGCATCCACGAACCTGCGGGAGGCTTTGAGTCAGATCGCGCCGCAGCTCAAGCCCGTGGGGACCGTCCTGCTTGGATACGCCGGCAGCGTGGGGATCAGCATGCTGCAGTTCATTGCCGCTGTCGCCATCTCGGGATTTCTGCTCCTGCCGGGGCCGTCGATGGTCAAGGCGGTGAGGATGATCTTCCGGCGCATTGCCTGGGGGCGCGGCGATGAATTTGTGAGCCTGGCCGGCGCCACCGTCCGCAGTCTGGCACGTGGCGTAATCGGTGTTTCAGTCCTGCAGGCACTGCTGGTGGGGATCGGCCTCTTGGTCGCCGGTGTTCACGCCGCCGGCCTGTTCAGCTTCCTGGTTGTGATCCTCGGGATCGTCCAGATCGGCCCGTTCATCGTGATCGGACCGCTGGTCATCTGGAGCTGGATGACGATGGACCTCGGCGGAGCACTGATATTTTCCGCCTACATGCTGCCCGTCACACTATTGGACAATTTCCTGCGCCCATTCGTAATGGCGCACGGACTCAAGACACCAATGCTGATCATCCTGGTGGGTGTCATCGGCGGCGTTCTGACGCACGGGGTCATCGGACTTTTCATCGGGCCGATAGTGCTGGCCATTGCCTGGGAGCTGCTGATGGCCTGGGCGCAGGAAGAGCCCGGTGCATTGAAACAGCCGTGACCGTCGCAGTCACGATACGCGGCGTATTTTGCCCTGCCGCGTGGCAGCGTCATCCTCGAGCAGCGGCTCGTCGACGCCGAAGAGCCGGCCGATCTGTTGCAGGCGTTCTCGATCCTGCTGCGAATAGGAGCCGCGGGCACGCAAAACCTGCTTGATGAGGTCGAACGCCTTCCGTCGGGAACGCGAGTCGTCCGGAAGCATCGACGGAATGGCGGCAAGGGCGCCTTCGGTATCGAGCAACAGCATATAGAACTGCTCGCGGACCATCGCCTTGAAGGCCGCGAGCGGTACGTCGCTTTCAGTTTCGCGGATGCGGCGCACCGTTTCGAAGCCGCGCGCGTCAACCACGGATCGCGCCATGCCGACAAAGAGGAGCCCGCGGATGATCGCTTCGCGCAATCCGCCGAGCGGAATACGCCCCTTGAGTTCGGCAATCCGCTTTTGCATCAATTCGTCATGCAACTGACTTTTGACGGCTCGCCGTGACGGCCGCGTGGCGGCCGGGTTCACGCCGACCGCGGCTTGCAGCGCAGGAGAACCGTACACCGCGAAGAACATCCGCTCGGCGAACGCCTCGCTCGCATCGCGCCAGGCATCGAGCGCCGCGACGATCGAACGGGACGCATTGTCCTGGAGCACGAGAAAGGGATTGTCGGCTGCCGCCGATTGACGATGACGGCGGACCTGGTCCGCGAGCGTAGCGACTGACGCCATGGCGGGATTTGCATCCGAAAAAATCTCGTACTGCAGCCGCAACGGATGCAGCTGCCGCATCCAGTCCGCCGCAGCCGGGCTGGCGGCCGCCCGAACGACCGGCTGCATGAAGGTGCGGTACAGCGAGAGATTGGTCTGCGACACACGGTCAACGGCGGCGAAACAGCGCTCGTCGGCCGCATCGTTGCCGCCCAGCGCTCGGATATCGTCGAGCGTTCTTGCCTCGCAGCGCATCACCCAATCGCCAGTCGCGAGATCCGGGTTGGCCGTATCCGCGCTCTTGGCCTCGAAGATCGCCTCATAGAGCCCCGGGGGCAGCGTATCGATCAGGTCGATATTGCTCGACAGCTGCCCGTGCTCCTTGCGCGCGACGCCGGCGGAAACAAAGATGCCGAGATGGCCGATGCTCTCGTGAACGGTGTAGACGATCGTTTGTCCGTAGGACCTGATCTCGCTGGCGTCCGCATAAAGGTCGAGGATCCATCCGAGCGCCTGCTGCGGCGGCGTAACGTTGTCGCCCCTGGAGCAGAACACCACGATGGGCGAGCGGATCTCGCGAAGGTCGATCGCCGTGCCGTCGGCGGTCTGGATTCTGCCTGCCGCAAGATTGTTGCCGACGAACAGCTCGTCGACGATGAACTGGATTTCCTCGGCGTTCAAATTGACGTGGCCGCCCCACCAGCGCTCAAAGCCGAGATAGCGGGACGCCTCGGTGTCGATCTTTGAGTAGAGGTTGTATTGCTTGGTCCACAGGGTGTTGGCGGGGTTCTGATTTTCAAAGTTCTGCACGAGCCAGGCGCCGTCGAACTTGCCGTGGCCGAGGTCGCCGGCAAGTGCGGTGAGCCAGCTGCCCCCGAGCAGGCCGCCGGAGTAACGCATCGGGTATTTGCCATGCACCCCTTGCCAGTACGAGAGCGGCGATCCGGCAACGATGATCGGCCCGAGCAATTCGGGCCGCAGCGCCGCCAGCAGCATGACCGCCCAGCCGGCTTGGCAATTTCCGATCACGCAGGGCTTGCCGTCGGCCTTGGGATGCAGAGCGATGACCTTTTCGAGAAACACCGCCTCGGCCTGCGCGATGTCCCCGATCGTCTGGCCGGGCATCGGTTCCGGGAGAAATCCGATGAAATAGCAGGGGTGCCCCGCTTTGAGGGCGACGCCGATCTCGCTGTCGGCCTTGAAGCCGCCGATACCGGGGCCATGGCCAGCGCGCGGGTCGATGATGACGAATGGCCGCCGCGTCAGATCGACATGAATTCCCGCAGGCGGGACGACACGTGCCAAGGCATAGTTGACCGGCCGATCGAGCTTGCGGCCGTCGGCGACGAGCTCGACCTCGTATTCGAGCACATGCGGGACGGTTTCCGCCAAGTGCGCGCGGTACTGGTTGCCTCGCTCGCGCAGAACGTCCCAAAACAATACGCTGCGCTGCGCCGCGTCAACGAGGTACTCGGTATAAGCCGCGAATAGGCCTACCGGATGCGGCGACGCGCTAGTTGAACCCGGCGCCGAAGAATCTCGACCAGACGTCATGATGGTGGCTCCCGTTTCTCGTTCTGTCCAGTTTTTGACCACCGGCGCGAATGGTCGTTTCGACTAAAATCGCTACTACCGGCGCCCGTCGTTTTTCGATGCGGCAAGATTAAAAAAACGTAGAAGCACTTCTTTGACCTATGTCAAAGCAGCGCTGAGAAGGACAGCTACGAATACTATTCTATAATCCCAGCATGGGAGAAAACTCTATAGTATCTCAGGGTTGGAGGAAACGATGGGCGGCAAGCCTCACGAACATATGACACAAGAAATCGGGCCGACGCAACTCTTCCAACTGGGAAAGCGGCAAACGGACGCCGTGCTCAACCTGCAAAAAGAGCTGTTGGACACCTACGAGGAAGCAAGCCGGGCGCGGCTCAGCCGAGTCAAGTCGGAGGTGGAATTGTGGTCAAACCTGGCCAGCAAGCTGACCGCAACCCATTCCGTTCCCGAGGGCCTGGAAACCTATCGGGATTGCGTCTCGCAGCGCGTGCAAATGGCCGCCGAAGATGGACGACGCCTGTTTGACGACGGTCAGAAGATCATCGGTGTCATAACTCGTTCGCTCAACGGTAGTTGAGGACGAGGAATCGGCGCGATGCAGAGCAGGGAGGAAGCGCGTGCGTCGCCGGTACAAGAAGAAGGAGGGATCGATGGAGCCGCGGCACAGTGAGGATCTGGTGTTCAATGAGCCAAGACTGCCGCATGATTGGGCGCGATTGATACTGAAATTGCGGTGGATCGGTTTGGAGGACGAGGCGAAGCGCCTGGAATCGGCAGTGGCCACTCTGCGTCCCGAAGAAAGGTGCGGGACGCTTTGTGGGCCGCTCAGCACTGATTAGGGCAACTCAGGCCAACGGTTGAACGATCGCCTCCCGCTTGTGGGAAAGCGCCGCTTCCAGGGAGACGCCATGCGCCTCGAGAACAAGACCGCAATCGTCACCGGCGCGGCCAGCGGAATAGGCAAGCAGATCGCACTGGTGTTTGCCCGCGAGGGCGCAAAAGTCGCCATCGCGGATCTGGATCAAAGGGCCGCCGACGCGGCCGCCGCAGAGATCGACGCCAGCGGCAAGCGCGCCATCGGTCTTGCCATGGACGTCACCAACGAGCAGCAGGTGGACGCAGGCACCGCCAAGGTAGTCAAGACGTTCGGTACCGTCGATATTCTGGTGAGCAACGCCGGCATTCAGGTGGTCGCGCCGGTCGTGGAGTTTGAGTTCGCGAAGTGGAAACAGATGCTGGCGGTCCATCTCGACGGCGCGTTTTTGACCACCCGCGCCGCGCTGCGGCAGATGTACAAGCAGGGTAGCGGCAGCATTATCTACATCGGCTCAGTTCACTCGAAGGAAGCCTCGAAGCTCAAGGCGCCCTACGTCGCCGCCAAGCACGGCCTTCTTGGCCTCGCGCGGGTGGTCGCCAAGGAGGGCGCGGAGCATGGTGTCCGCGCCAACGTGATCTGCCCGGGCTTCGTCCGTACTCCGCTGGTGGACAAGCAGATTCCCGAGCAGGCGAAGGAGCTCGGGCTTTCCGAGCAGGAAGTCATCGACAATGTGATGCTGAAGGACACCGTGGATCACGAATTCACCACCCTGGACGATGTCGCCCAGACGACATTGTTCGTCGCGGCCTTCAATTCCAGCGCGCTGACCGGACAATCAATTGTGGTCAGTCACGGATGGTTCATGGAATAGCCGTTTTCGGCGGCCAGCAAAGTTGCATGCGCCTTGATGCAGATCAAAGCCGTCGATTTCGATCGGTGCGAACGACTCAAAGCGAACAACGACGCAAAACTGCGGGCTCGGTAGGCACGCGGTTGGTGCTCAGTTCGTGAGACGGTCATGCAGCCTCTGCCCCTCGACAAGTCGGTAGCGCTGATACCCGACGGCGCAAGCCTGATGATCGGCGGCTTCATGGCCGTCGGCACGCCGCTGCGCGTGATCGACGAACTCGTCCGGCAAAAGAAAAGCAATCTCATAGTCATTGCCAACGACACGGCCATGCCGGGCCGGGGAATTGGCAAACTCGTCGACGCCAAGCTGCTGCGCAAGGCCATCGTAAGCCATATCGGCCTTAATCCGGAGACGCAGAGGCAGATGCTAGCCGGCGAACTCGAGGTGGAACTGGTGCCGCAAGGCACCCTGATCGAGCGCATTCGCGCCGGCGGCTTCGGGCTCGGCGGGGTTTTGACGCAAACCGGCATCGGCACCTCGGTCGAGGAAGGCAAGCAGCGCATCGAGGTGGCGGGCCGGCAGTATCTGCTGGAGGTGGCGCTGCGCGCGGATTTCGCTCTGGTGCAGGCCTTCCTTGCGGACTACATGGGCAATTTGAGTTACGCGCTGACGGCGCGCAATTTCAATCCGGTGATCGCAATGGCCGCGGATACTGTGATCGCGAGCGCCGACCACATCGTTCCGGTCGGCGTCCTCGCCCCCGATCACGTCATGACGCCGGCGCCCGTTGTCGACTATCTCGTCGCCCACTCGTGAGCCCGCGCATGGAACCGCAGGCCATCATCGCACGCCGGATTGCGCGGGAACTCGCGCCGGGCATGCTGGTGAATCTCGGCATCGGGATTCCGACGCTGGTCGCGAACTATTTGCCGCCGGGAATCAACCTCTTTTTCCAGTCGGAGAATGGACTGGTTGGCACCGGCGCTCCTCCCGAAGAAGGCATGGCACACCCCATGCTGACGGACGCAGCCGGCCACCCGGTCACCGCGCTGCCCGGCGCCAGCACGTTCGACAGCGCGATGTCGTTTGGCCTCATCCGTGGCGGACATCTCGATCTCACGGTGCTCGGCGGCCTGCAGGTCGACCAGTCCGGCCGCCTGGCCAATTGGATGATCCCAAAGAAGATGGTCCCGGGCATGGGCGGGGCGATGGATCTCGTCTGCGGCGCCAAACGCGTGATCGTGGCCATGCAGCACACCGCCAAGGGCAGGCCGAAGATCGTGAAACAGTGCTCGCTGCCGGTCACGGCGGTGCGTCCGGTGGACTTGGTCGTCACCGAGATGGCGGTGGTGGCCTTCAGCGACGGCCGTGCGATTCTTCGCGAAACCGCTCCGGGAGTATCCGTCGCCGAGATCGTTGCGGCGACAGAAGCCGAACTCGTCGTCCCCAACGACGTGCGGGAAATGCCGCACTGAGGACCAAGAGAACGAGCCCGCGTGACGGAAGAACCTCACGAGGTTCCGTGATCAGAACAGAAAGAGAGATCGGGCATGATTCCGAAAGTTAAGGCCAAACTTCTCGAAGGCAAGAAAGGCCTCATCGTCGGCATTGCCAACGATCAGTCGATCGCCTGGGGCTGTGCCAAGGCCTTCCGCGCCTTCGGCGCAGAGGTGGCGGTGACCTACCTCAACGACAAGGCGAAGAAATTCGTCGAGCCGCTCGCACGCGAACTGGAAGCTCCGATCCTCATGCCGCTCGACGTCCGCACCCCCGGTCAGATGGAGGCGGTGTTCGAACGTATCGCGGAGGAATGGGGCGAGCTTGATTTTGTCGTGCACTCCATCGCCTTTTCGCCGAAGGAGGCCTTGCAGGGGCGCGTGGTCGACGTGGACAGGGACGGATTTCTCGCCACCATGGACGTGTCCTGCTGGACGTTCATCCGCATGGCGCACCTTGCCGAGCCGCTGATGCGCAACGGCGGCACGCTGTTCACCATGACCTACTATGGCAGCCAGATGGTGGTCAAAAACTACAACATCATGGGGGTGGCCAAGGCGGCGCTGGAAAGCGCGGTGCGCTACATCGCCGCCGAGCTCGGTCCGAAGTCGATCCGCGTCCACGCCATCTCGCCCGGTCCGCTGGCCACCCGTGCTGCATCCGGAATTCCGGAATTCGACGAGTTGCTCGACCAGGCCAAGGCAAAAGCGCCGGCGCGAAGCCTTGTGAGCATCGACGACGTCGGAGTCGCTACCGCGTTCCTCGCGCACGATGCCGCGCGCCTGATCACCGGCGCAACTCTCTACGTCGATGGCGGCTACCACATCATCGACTAGACCACAGACCGGGAGCAGAGAGGCTGCGGACGCGGCGCCGCGCTCACGCCGCCGTCAACTCCAGCCCAGCGTCATTCCAATGTCGCCTGCACAAAGTCGCATCGGACGCGGCAGCATTTTTATTGGGCCGGGGCATCGCCGTTAAACCCAACATCGAGCACTTCGGCCGCAAGCCGGCCGTAAACACACGGCGGCAACGAAGCAGATACTATTGCGCCTGCGCTGGAGGACCCGACGAGAGCAGCGGTGTAAGCGCGGCCGCCGTCGCGCCAGCCGCTAATGTCCGGCGAACACGAGGGTTTTGAAGGGAAGCAGCAGCGCCTGCATCCGCAACAGCAAGGCATGCACGAGGCCGAGCCCATCGACTGCATGAAGCGCCAGTCGCCGGATTAAACCTGTGCCCTTTGCGGCAATTACGTCGTGGTTGTTGGAATAGGCATTGGCAATGCAGGTGCTGCCCGGCGTGACATCGTCGAGACCGCCTTCGTAGAGCGGCTCCAGAAAGGAAATCAATGTGCCGGGCTTGGTCACCTGCTGCGGGTCGATCAGCTGCTCGCCGCCTCGGAACTGGCCGGCGGCGATGTACTCCTGCACGTCCGTCACCACCATCGGGATAATCGTGAATGGTTTGGAGACGCAGGTGACCTCGGCGATCATCCCGACCTTCATGATCTGCGCCTCGATCTGGCCAAAGCCGGCCGTCAACGTCCGGCCGACGTTGTCGGGTATCAGCACCCCGGCGGGCCGCATGAGGGGATTCACCACGTCGCCTACCCGCAGCGCGAACTGCTCGACGCGGCCGCTGACGCCGGCGCGTACGGTCGTCTTTGCCAGCTCCACTTCGGCTTGAGCCAATGCCGCTTCGGCGCTGGCCTTTTCTGCCGGAAGCTGAGTCGAGAGCCGCGCTTCCGCCGCATCTTTTGTCGCCGTGGCAGCGGTAACAGCCGCCTTGCGGCCCTCTGCCAAAACCTGGAGCTTCTCTATTTCGCGCTCCGCCACGGTTCCTGAATTGCGCCTTCTCAGCTCCAGCTTGGTCTCCAGCTCGTCGATCGCTTGCTGGTACGAGGCCTTGGCCTCCTCGATCTGGGCGTCGGCTTTGTTGATATCCACCTTTGCCACCACCATTCCGGCATCGACTTCGGCGATCTTTTTCTGAGCCGTCTCGGCCGCGGCTTCCTGCTTGGAGCTGTCGAGCTTGAAGATCGGCGCGCCCTTGGCGACGGCTCCGTTGACGTTAACATAAATTTCCGCAACACGACCGTTCGTTTCCGGAAGAATCGGAATGGTTCTGAAAAACAAGGTCACGTTGCTGGTGGACGGGTGATTGTAAAATATCACCGTGATCAGCAAAATCGTTAGAAGTATGCAGAGTGTGATGCCCCACCTGAGCTCAAACCAGACCGAGTACAGGGTTATTTCCCTGCCGAAACGTTTCCCTTGGACGAAGCGTCGGTAGAGGTAGTCAGGAAGAATCGTCAGCGCCGAGCAGAGCAGAAGCTCAAGCATGGATCAGCTCCTCGTCCTTTGCGGAGCGGCTTTGAGCCTGGCCGGGTACCGTGGTTGCATTTTCGGCCGATGCACTTGCGATGGCGTTGCCGGGCGGCGCCTCGACCGGGGACTCGTCGGGCTTCATGCCGGCAATCCTCTCGACCGCCCTCGCGATCCGTCCGAGCCAGCCCGGGAAGTCAGGAATGTCGATCAGCGCCAACAGCAGTCCCGCAATCCAGAAGCCGTGCATGTGGGTGAACAAGGCCACAAGGCCCAACACGGCGACAATCTCGAACTGCAGTTTGTGAGACCCGTGCGCCATGCGCTCGGGCAAGGTATGAATGCGAAAGAATACGAGGCCGAACGTGACGACGGCGACCAGCAGAAACACAGCCGTTACGACCATCAGGACGTCAGTGTCGCCGGGGGCCGTGATGAAAATGGGCAGATTGTGTGCGGCAGCCGGGTGAAGCGGGGTCGTCATAAGTTCCTCCAATCGAGGCCCCTACCCGGGGTACTCAGAACACGGCTGACGCTTGGTGGCTCAGGAGTATAGCTCACTTAAAAACGATGCGGCAGCCTTGAATCAGTAGCCTTGACCCAAATCAAGGCCATCTGCAGGCGAAGCCTTAGAGGACAGACGACCACTTTTCTGCAATACTCCCAAAGCTCGAACGAGTGATCAAGTATTGACGGGTTGGTTTTTGACCAATCTGGGATGGGAGAATACGAGATGCTTTCGCGGCTGATTGCGCTGGCTCTGCTGGGCGCGTTTGTTGGGAGTTCAGCGGCGCATGCGCAGGTTACGGTGGATGTGGCAAAGATCACATGCAGGCAATATTTGACTGGGAAAATAACGACTCCTAGATCCGTGGCCAATTGGCTCAGCGGCTATTTCCATGGAGAGCGCGGCGACACGACGCTCGATTACGGCGATCTGGGCGCGAACGTGGGAAAAGTAGACGCTTTCTGCCGCAAGCATCATGAAATGCCGCTCCTGGAAGCAGCGCGCACTGTGTTTGGGAAGAGATAGGTACGGGTTCTGTCAGGGGACGGCGGCTTTGTCGGTGGGTGCATAGGCAATCGATTCGATCCTCGCGGTAACGCCGGGTCCTCGAACCTCAAGTTCTAGATGTTTGCCATCGGCGGAACGCACTGCTCCCACACGGCGCCGCGATCGAATTGGATGGTCATCCCGTCGGACGAGAAGACCGCGCCTACTTCATTGAGACCCCGGCCGTTCTGCGCACGCCAAATCGCCCCATTGCGCCGCGCAACCCTGAACGGTTGCGGCCGCACCGCAGCGCTCAGCCGCCGTCAACTCCAGCTCAGTGTCATGCCGATGTCTCCCGGTATGCCACCGGGAAAATCGACGACCTGAACCTTCAGCTTATATCCGTGCGGCCTGAGAAATTCCCGCCAGAACTCAAGCAACTCCTTCGGCAGGCCGGTGAGCGTATTCTCCCAGCCGGGCTCCATCTGGTTGATGGCGCGGCCGCGGTCGGTGAAGAGCTCCTTGGGAAACCTCCCGACCTCGACCTCGGTCAAGCCGTTGCCGGCGGCACGCTTGATGATGGCGGTGGCGCGCGCCAGGCGCTCCTTGTCGTCGACACCTGACGGCTTCGACAGTTTTTCGAGCAGAGCCTGCTTTTCCGTCTCGCCCGCCGTTCGCTCGCGCATCGCCGCCGACGCCTTTTCGGCCTCCTTCAGGGCGACTTGCTGCATGAGATCCTTGGCGGTCGGCAATTCCCCGAGGGAACCAGCGGCGTTCGGATCTGCGGCTTTCGTCTGCGTCGATGCCATGTCACACTCCGTATAGCGGTGTTGTGCTCTTTAACGCACACTCGTGCCGACGCAAATTGATCTAACGCAAACTATACCCCTCGCCCGAATGGTAGTGGGCCGCTAACATACGCACACTATGACAAGGAATTTGTTCCTGTTGAGGCAAGCTCGCTCGCTGATCCTTGCCGGCCGGCGCCCGTTCAGGCGTCTGAGCGCAAAGTCACGGTCGCTCTGCGGGATTGTCTCGATCCTGATCTGCGCCATCGTACCGGCGGGTGCCCAGCAGCCGCAACAGCCATCGCAGTCGGTCGGTACGGTCTATGCCGAGCGCAAGCCAATAGCGAAAACGCTCGACTTCGTGGGGCGCATCGAAGCGAGGGAGCGTGTCGTCGTTCAGGCCCGGGTCAAGGGCTATCTCGAAGCTGTGCTTTTCAAGGAGGGAGAGTTCGTCAAGAAGGGCGACGCGCTGTATCAGATTGAAAAAGGCTTGTTCCAGGCTGCGGTCGATGATGCGCAGGGTGCATTGGAGCGAGCCAAGGCGGCCAAAGTCCTCAGCACAGTCGAACTGCAGAGGAAGGAGGAACTGTTAGAAAAGCAGGCGGGCACGGTCGCAGCACGCGATGTGGCGCTGGCGGGCGACGAGCAGGCAAAAGGCGCAGTACTGTCCGCGCAGGCGAACCTCGAAACCGCCCACATCAATCTCGGCTACACCGAAATCGTGTCGCCCATTGACGGCAAGATCAGCCGGACCAGCATTACCCCCGGCAACGTCGTAGGCCCGGAAAGCGGCTCCCTGACTTTGATCGTCAGCCAGGACCCGATGTACGTGACCTTCCCGGTGAGTCAGCGCGATCTGCTGCAGGCGCAGGTGAGCGGCCGTCAAAGCGAGATCAAGGATATCAAGGTGAAAGTGCGCTTTGCCAACGGTTCGACCTATGACCAGCAGGGCTCGATCAACTTCATCGATGTGTCGGTAAACCGCGCCACGGACACCGTGATCGCTCGAGCGACGATCGCGAATCCTGCCGGCACGCTGATTGACGGCCAGCTGGTGAGCGTCACGCTCGAGGCCGGAACCCCGGAAGAGAAAGTAATCGTTCCGCAAGCGGCGCTGATCGCCGATCAGGAAGGCATCTATCTGTTCGTGGTCGAGGACGGGAAGGCGGCGGTGCGGCGGGTCAAGCCGGGGGGCGAGAGCGGGCCGAATGTGGTGATCAACGAGGGCTTGAAAGGCGGCGAGCAGGTGATCGTCGAGGGGCTCCAAGGCGTTCGTCCGGGATTGGCGGTGCAGGCGAGACCAGCGGCGAAAGCGCTCGAACGGAGCTGAGCCGATGCTCTCCTCGCTATTCGTCGACCGCCCGCGGCTCGCCATCGTCATCGCCATCGTCACGACGATCGCCGGCCTGCTTGCGCTCTACGCGATTCCCTTCGCGCAATACCCCGATATCGTGCCGCCGCAGGTGTCGGTGACAACCGCTTACCCCGGCGCCAACTCCACCGTGGTCGAGTCCACGGTCGCCCAGGTGATCGAGGCCCAGGTCGTTGGCGTCGACAAGATGATCTACATGAAGAGCACGAGCGGCGACGACGGCAGCTACACGCTGACCGCTTCGTTCGAGCTCGGCACCAATCCGGACATCAACACGGTCAACGTCAACAACCGCGTCCAGGTGGCATTTCCAAGCCTTCCGCCCGAGGTCCAGCGCCAGGGCGTGACTGTCAAGAAGAAGTCGTCGGCGCTGCTTGGCGTGATCGCCGTCTACTCGCCCAAGCATACCCACGATCCGTTGTTCCTCTCCAACTACGTTACCATCAACCTTCTCGACCGGATCAAGAGCACGCCCGGAGTCGGCGATGCAGCGCTGTGGGGCCCGCAGGACTACGCGATGCGCGCCTGGGTGCGAACCGATCAGCTGACCGGCCTGAACCTGACCACCGCCGACGTCATCAATGCGATCCAGACGCAGAACATTCAGGCCGCCGTGGGTCGCGTCGGCGCGCGCCCGATTTCCGACGACCAGCAGCTTCAGCTCAATATCCAGACCAAGGGGCGACTGAACTCCGTCGAGGATTTCGAGAATATCGTCATTCGCACCAATCCCGACGGCTCGGTGCTGCGCTTGCGCGACATTGCCAGGGTGGCGCTCGGCGCGGCGAATCTCGATCGCGACACGCGGCTCAACGGCGGACCGGCGGCGGCCATCGCCATCTATCAAACGCCCGGCGCGAACGCGATCAATACGCTCAAGGAGGTGCGCGGTCGAATCGAGGAAGCCCAGAAGAGGTTTCCCAAGGACATGGCCTGGAAGATCACCTACGACCCGACGGTGTTCGTCAAGGATACCATCCACGAGGTGCAAAAGACCTTGATCGAGGCGTTCATTCTCGTGGTGATCGTCGTCTTCCTGTTTCTCGGCAGCGTACGCGCGACGCTGATCCCGACATTGGCGGTCCCGGTGAGCCTCATCGGGACGTTCGTTGCGTTGCTTGCCGTCGGCTATTCGGCGAACACGGTGTCGCTGCTGGCCGTGGTGCTCGCCATCGGCATCGTGGTCGATGACGCCATCGTGGTGGTCGAAAACGTCGAACGCGTCATGGAGGAGCATCCGGAGCTCACCGCCGGCGAGGCCACCAAGCTGGCGATGGCGGAAATTACCGCGCCCATTATCGCGATCACCCTCGTGCTGCTGTCGGTCTTCGTGCCGGTGGCGTTTATTCCCGGCATCTCCGGCGAGCTGTTCCGGCAGTTCGCCGTGACCGTCGCCGTTTCCATGCTGCTGTCGGCAATCAACGCGCTGACGCTTTCACCGGCGCTGTGCGCCGTTTTCCTCCGCCGCCATCACGGACCCCGCCGCGGTGTGATGGGATACGTCATGCGCTCGATCGATCGGGTGCGCGACGCGTATGGCGCAGCCGTCGCCCGCCTGGTTCGCTTTTCGATCATCGGGCTGGCCATGGTCGCCGTCGCCATGGTGGCAACGGCGGGCCTTGCCAAGATCACTCCCACTGGCTTTCTCCCCGAGGACGACCAGGGCGCCTTGTTCGTCGTCGCGCAATTGCCTGGCGGATCGTCGGTAGCGCGGACCACGGAAGTCGTCCAGCGCGCCGAGGCGATCCTGAAGGAAGAGGAGGCGGTCGGCGACGTCACCTCGGTGATCGGGTTGAACTTCATCGACAACTACTCGCAATCAAACGCCGCCTTCATGGTCGTCACGCTCAAGCCGTTCGACGAGCGCAAGGACAAAAGCCTTGGCGCGGCGGCGCTCATTGCGCGCTTGGGCCAGAAGTTTCGCCAAATTCAGGGCGGCACGGTCGTACCGCTGGCGCCGCCGCCGATTCTCGGCCTCGGCACCGGCGGCGGCTTCGCCTACGTGCTCGAGGACCTGCGCGGCGGCGATTCCAAGGCGCTCGACCAGGCTTTGCGCGGGCTCATGGTCGCCGCCAACCAGGACCCGAAGCTCAACCGCGTGTTCAGCACGTTCTCGGCGACCAATCCCTCGATCTATCTCGACATCGACCGCGACAAGGCGCAGATCCTCGGCGTACCCTTGAGCAACGTCTTTCAGTCTCTGCAGGCCTCGCTCGGGGGTTACTACATCAACAACATGAATTTGTTCGGCCGCACCTGGCAAGTGCAGGTGCAGGCCGAAGCAACCGATCGCTCCAGCATCGATGACATCTACCGCATCAACGTACGCAGCAAAGACGGGAGCATGATCCCGCTGCGGAGCCTGGCGGAGGTCCGCATCGCAGTCGGCCCGCCCGCCTTGATCCGCTACAACAACCTTCGCGCCGTCACCGTCCAGGGCAGCCCCGCGGCGGGCGTTTCGTCGGGCCAGGCTCTCCAGGCCATGGATGCCGTGGCGGCGCACACTCTGCCGCAGGGGTACGGCGGCGAATGGACGGATACCGCGTTTCAGGAGAAACGCGCCGAAGGGAAGACCGCGATCATCCTCGGCTTTGCGATCTTGTTTGCGTATCTGTTTTTGGTCGCACTGTACGAAAGCTGGACCATTCCGATCCCAGTGTTGTTGTCGGTAACGATCGGAATCATCGGCTCTTTCATCGGCATCGTCATGGCGGGGTTGACGCTCGATCTCTACGCGCAGATCGGCATGGTGGTGCTGATCGGCCTGGCCGCGAAAAACGGGATCCTGATCGTGGAATTCGCCAAGGAGCAAAGAGAAAAAGGCGTTCCGCTTCTTGATGCAGCGACCGAAGGCGCGCGATTGCGCTTCCGCCCGGTGATGATGACCTCGTTTGCATTCATCCTCGGGCTGCTTCCGCTGGTGGTCGCGTCGGGCGCCTCGCAGCTCGCCCGGCGCGACGTCGGCACGCCGGTATTTGGCGGCATGATCCTCGCCTCCTTCATCGGCATTTTCGCCATCCCTCCCCTGTACGTGAGCTTCCAGGCTATCAGGGAAAAGCTCAGGCCGTCTTCGCGGCCGCACAAACCGGCCCCGGCCGAGGCCGCCGACCCCCCGCCCGCCGCGGCCGCCAGCCCACGGCACGATCACGCCGACGTCGCAGCCGAGTAGCGCCATGCTGAGGACGGAACAACGATCACCTCATGTCACAGGAAAGAACCAGTCTGCCATGACGAAGAAGCAGCCGATCGCCGACAAAATGAAGCGCAAGGCCTATGAGAAGGAGCTGCGCAAGCTGCAAACAAAGCTCTGCCGTTTGCAGGCATGGATCAAGCAGAAAGGATTGAGGGTCATCATCATCTTCGAGGGGCGGGATGCCGCCGGCAAAGGCGGAACGATCAAGGCGATCGCCGAGCGGGTCAGCCCTCGCGTGTTTCGCGTCGTCGCACTGCCGTCGCCGACGGAGCGGGAAAAGAGCCAGATGTTCATGCAGCGCTACATCACGCAGTTTCCCGCCGGCGGCGAGGCCGTCGTATTCGACCGCAGCTGGTACAACCGCGCCGGCGTCGAATACGTGATGGGCTTTGCTACTGAAAAGGAGCACGAGCGATTTCTGGATTTGTGTCCGGAAATAGAGAAGCACATTGTCGATGGCGGCATAACGTTGATTAAAATCTGGCTCGAAGTCGGGATGGAGGAGCAGGAGCGGCGCTTCCTGGCTCGCATCAGCGATCCATTGCGCCAATGGAAATTAAGTCCGATGGACCTGGAGTCGTACAAACGCTGGTACGAGTACTCGAAAGCGCGTGACCTCATGCTGAAACGCACGGACACCAAGCACGCGCCCTGGCACATCGTGCGCACCGACGACAAGCGAAGAGGACGGCTGAACTGCATCTCCCATATTCTTTCCTCGATTCCACACGGAAAGCCCGAGACGCCATCCGTCGAGCTGCCCAAGCGAATGGTAAAGAACAGATATGATGACCACGCTGCGCTGCGCGGCAGGCGTTTCGTTGCGGAAAAATATTGACGGCTTCTCCCGCCGGGCGGCGGGCCACGATTGCGACGCAAACAACAGCCGGCCGGAATTGATTCACATCAATTTCCGGGGAATGGCGCGATGGCACATTGACGTGACGGGTCACCTGTCAAAGGGAGGACCCGGACATCGACCATCACGCCAGCGGGCGTGTCATGACCCCGAAGCAATACGCTGACATTGAGGCCGGCAACATGATCGCGAAGAACCTTGTCTATCCGGCCAAGGCGGACTCGGCGGGCACCGTCCTCGGTGCACGGGTTCCGATCATCCTTACATCGCGCGCGGATTCCGTGCGCAGCCGCCTCGCATCCTGCCCCGCAGCGGTCCTTTACGCCGAAGCACGCAGGAAAGGCGCGGCCTTACCTGCGGCGTGACCTGCCATGGAAACAATTCTCGTCGTCAACGCCGGCTCGTCGAGCGTGAAATTCCAGATATTCGCGGTCGGCGAGGCCGGGGAGCCGCGGCGCCTGCTCTGGGGGCAGATGGACGGTATCGGCGTTCGCCCGAAGTTGCGCGCCAAAGGCGAGGACGGGTCTTCGCTGGTCGACAAGGAATTTGCGACGAACGAGGTACCTGATGTTGCGGCAGCGATGTCGGCCGTGCGCGACTGGCTCCGCGAGACGCAAAAATCCACCCTCGTCGCGGTCGGCCATCGCGTCGTTCATGGCGGCCCCGATTTCGACAAGCCGGTCATCGTCGACGAGGAGGTTATTTCGCGCCTGGAGAGCTACGTCCCGCTGGCGCCGTTGCACCAGCCCAACAACCTCGCGCCGATCAGACTACTGCTCCGAACCCGGTCCGAACTGCCGCAGGTCGCATGTTTCGACACCGCTTTTCATCGCGGTCATGACTCCCTGGCGGACCATTTCGCCCTGCCGCAGCACTTTTACGATGAGGGCATCCGCCGCTACGGCTTTCACGGTCTCTCCTACGAATACATCGCCGAGCGCCTGCGCGAAATCGCGTCAGCCGTGGCGGCCGGACGCGTCATCGTCGCCCACCTTGGCAGCGGGGCGTCCATGTGCGCTATCGCCGACGGGAGAAGCGTCGAGAGTACCATGGGCTTTACCGCGCTGGACGGGCTGCCGATGGGGACGCGGCCGGGCCAGATCGATCCCGGCGTCTTGCTGTATCTCATCATGGAGCGCGGCATGGAGCCGTCGGCCGTTCGCGACCTGCTGTATCGGGAAAGCGGCCTCCGCGGAATGTCGGGTGTCAGCAGCGACGTGCGGGACCTCGAAGCCAGTGCGGCGCCCGCTGCGGCGTTCGCGATCGAGTATTTCGTCTATCGCATTGGACTCTGTGCCGGGATGTTGGCGGCCGCGCTCGGCGGGCTCGACGCATTCGTATTCACCGCGGGTATCGGCGAGAACTCGCCAACCATGCGGACACGAATCGCGGAGAGACTTGGTTGGCTTGGCGTATCGCTCGATCCGGCCGCCAATGCGGCGAACAAGACTGTCATCTCTCGGCCCGGGAGCAGGATAAAGCTCTACGTCGTGCCCACGGACGAGGAGCTGGCGATTGCTCGGCACACGATCTCGCTTCTGTCGAAACGCCCAAAGGTGGCCGCCAGGGTCGCGATGTGAAGCTGGACCTGGTCGTGGCGAGGCGCGTGCAGTCGTGTGATCCGGTGCTGCGTCATTCCGTTCCGGCCAAGGCTACTTCTTCCGCTCATCCCTCACCCGCACGGCCTTGCCCTGCGACCGTGGCACTTCGCCGGAAGACTTGACGACGACATCGCAGGTCACGCCGATCAGCGATTTGATCTGGGCGCTCACCTGCCTTGCCTTGGGGCCGCGATCACCCTCCGCGAGCGGCGCGTCGGGCGTAACCTCCACCTCCACCGTCAGCGCGTCGAGCGCGCCTTCGCGGGTCAAAACGATCTGATAGTGCGGCGCCAGCCCCGGGAAGCCGACCAGAACCGCTTCCAGCTGCGAAGGAAAGACGTTGACGCCGCGGATGATCAGCATGTCGTCGTCGCGCCCGGTGACGCGCATGATGCGGACATGGGTGCGGCCGCAGCTGCAGGGCTCGTCATTGAGCCGCGTGATGTCCCTGGTCCGGTAGCGAACCATCGGCAGCGCTTCCCTGGTCAGCGTGGTGATCACCAGCTCGCCGCTTTCGCCGATCGGCAGCGGCTGCAGCGTTTCCGGGTCGACGACCTCGAACAGAAAATGGTCCTCCCAGCCATGCAGGCCGGCCTGCGCGGAATGGCACTCGCAGGCGACGCCCGGCCCGAGGATCTCGGACAGTCCGTAAATGTCGACGGCTGCGATCCCGAGCCGCTCCTCGAGATCGCGCCGCGTGGCCTCGCTCCAGGGCTCCGCCCCGAACACGCCGACCCGCAACGGCCCGCCCCGCAGGTCGACAGCCATGGCGACGGCGACCTCGGCGATGTTGAGCGCGTAGGAGGGCGTGGCGCACAGCACGCGGGCGCCGAAATCCGCCAGCAGCGTCACCTGCCGTTCGGTGGCCCCGCCGGAGACCGGCACGACCGTGCAGCCGAGACGCTCGGCGCCGTAGTGGACTCCGAGACCGCCGGTGAACAGTCCATACCCGTAGGCGTTGTGCACGATGTCGCCGGGCCCAGCGCCGGCGCAGGCGAGCGAGCGGGCCATCAAGTCCGACCACGTGTCGAGATCGCCCGCGGTATAGCCGACGACCGTGGGCTTGCCCGTCGTCCCCGACGACGCGTGCAGCCGGAGCAGCCTTTCGCGCGGCACGGCGAACATGCCAAAGGGATAGTTGTCGCGCAGATCCGATTTCAGCGTGAACGGAAATCTGCCGATGTCGGCGAGCGACTTGAAATCCCCCGGACGCACGCCCGCGGCGTCGAATTTCTGGCGATAATGCGCAAGGGCGTAGGCGCGCTCCAGCGTGTCCTTGAGGCGGCTCGCCTGCAGCGCCGCGAGGGCCCGGCGCGGCATCGCCTCGGTGTCGCGGTCGAACATGAACGTGCCGGCGCGGCCGCTCGCCGTCTCGGTGCTCATCGCGCAATCTCCAAATGGCCCCGAAAGGCCCGCTTCGTCACGGTTCTCCGCTTCGGGGTCCGTGATCGTAGATCATTTGCGCGGCTGGTCGACCAGACGACCAGATCGGCACCGATCCCGGCCAACGCCCGGCACCAGCGGCTCGCCGGCGCGCCTGCCCGCTGTTTGGCCTTCGCCCCAAACGGCCGAATGACCGGAATTTGATTTCCAGCCAGCCGTTTGTGACGTGCACGCAACGCCTGCCGGCCCTACAAAACTCTTTGCCATCAGGACGAGGAGTGCTCCCATCATGCTTTCCCGCCGTTCCGTTGTTCTTGCCGCGATCGCCGCCAGCACGGGCCTTACCGCCCAGGCCTTGGCCTTCGAGACCAAGACCTTCGATGCGAAGTCTTTTGCGGCGGCCCAGAAAGCGGGGAAACCGATCCTGGTCGCCATCCATGCATCGTGGTGTCCGACCTGCAAGGCGCAGAAGCCGATCCTGAGCGAGCTCACAGCCAAGCCCGAATTCAAGGACTTGGTCTACTTCGTCGTCGACTTCGACAGCCAGAAGGATGCGGTGAAATATTTCGGCGCGCGCGTGCAGTCCACGCTGATCGCCTTCAAGGGTGAAACCGAAACCGGCCGCTCGGCCGGCGATACCGAACGCTCCTCGATCTCCGCGCTGTTGCACAAGACGTTGTGAGCCCGCCATGACGGCGGGCGCGCTGGCGCTGGCATTGATCGCGGGCGTGCTCTCGGTCCTGTCACCCTGCGTGCTGCCCATTCTCCCGGTCGTGCTCGGCGCCGCAGCTTCGGAGCATCGCTGGGGACCCGCGGTGCTCGCCATCGGCCTCTCGGTCTCGTTTGTCGCCATCGGATTATTTGCCGCGACCGTCGGCTATTCGATCGGGCTGGACGCCGAAATATTCCGCCGCGGCGCGGCGGCACTGATGGTCATTGCCGGGACCGTTCTCCTCGTACCGCGCTTCCAGGAGCAGCTCGCGCTCGCCGGCGCGCCGCTGGCGAACTGGAGCGACCGGCACTTCGCCGGCACGCGCGGGAGCGGCCTTGCCGGTCAACTGTCGCTGGGGCTGCTGCTCGGCGCGGTCTGGAGCCCCTGTGTCGGCCCGACGCTCGGAGCGGCATCTATTCTGGCGGCGCAGGGCCGCGATCTCGGTGCGGTTGCGGCCACGATGCTGGCTTTCGGGCTGGGCGCGGGCCTTCCGCTTGCGGCGCTGGGGTTCCTTTCGCGCGACGTGCTCGCTCGCTGGCGCGCGCGCCTGATTGCCGGTGGGACGCGCGCCAGGGCGGCCTTTGCCGTCGTGCTCGTGGCGATCGGCCTCCTCGTCCTGACCGGTCTCGACAAGCGCATCGAGACGTTCGCCGTCGACCACTCGCCGCAATGGCTGACCGACGTCACGACGCGGTTTTGACGGCCGCGGTCTGTTGCGCGCGGCCAAGCGCCGCGCCGATCGGCGTCACTGATGCGGCGGGTGGGTCAACAACGGCTGCTGCCCGGTTTGCGCTTCCATGACCAGCGTGCCGCCGTGGCCGTCGGCCATGGCGACAAAGCTTCCGGCGATGTAGTTGCCGAGGAGCGCGATCGCCGCCGCGTGGCGGCCGTCGCTCATCGTCAGCGTCGTGCCGACGGCATTTGCGAATAGGCCAGCGTCGTCTGCGCGCCGAAGGCGATGTTCGGCAGATCGACGCCGTTCCCCGGGAAGGTTCTTGTTGCGGGTCCGGGCGCGACGCTGCCGCCATTGACGACCGTCGGATCGACGATCTCCACCGTCCCGCCGCTGCCGGCGGTGATGTGGAAATTGCCTGCCGAGTAGTGGCCGACCATCGTGATCGCCGCGACCTCGACGCCCCCCGATGACACGAACAGCGTGCCGCTCGTGTTGGCGGCGGCGGAGACGTAACTCAAGCTGATCGTATTGGGCGCGGACGCAACCGAGACAAGGTCGATGAACTGCTTGTGGTTGGTATGATTGACCCCGCCGAAGCCGGACACCGTGCCGCTAAAGGTGCTCGGATTGGTGTCCGTGTCCGCGATCTCCAGCCCGCCGCTGCCGTTCGACAGGAACCTGACGCTGGCGCTGCCGCCGGAGAGCACATCGACAAGGCCGTTGCCGACCACGACCGCGCCGCCGCTGACCACCGCGCCGCTGTCGATCTCCACCAGGCTCCCGATCCCACTCGCCATCAGCGTGCCGGAATCGGCCAGCGCGCCGCTGACGATGATGGTGCCGCTGCTCAAGGTTTCGACCAGTGCGCCGGTGCTGATCGTGGCGCCGCTCAAGGTCAGCGCCGCGCCGCTCAAGACCTTCACCGTAATGCCGGCATCGATCTTGTTGACCGGGAAGGCGGCGCCTGAGCCCACTTCAAGCGTGGCGCCGGACAACGGCTGGATGTTCGACCCCCCGTTGGTCCCGCTGGCAAACTCGAAGGTGCCGCCGCTGGCGATGAACAGCGAGCTGCCGCTGCCGTCGCCGGTGACTTGGCCGCCTGATTCCAGGATGCCGAGGCCGCCGGCGAGGATGCTGCCGCCGCTGGCAATGCCGCCCGAGAGGATCACCAAGGTGATCCCCTTGCTGATCTTGGCGTCGGTGAGGAAGGCGCCGGAGCCGAGTTCGCCGGTAGCGCCGCTGAGCAGCTTCAGGCCGTTGTTGCTGGCATCGGTGCCGATAAACTCGATGGTGCCGCCGCTCGTCACCGTCGTCGTGCCGCTGAGCACGCTGCCGGACTCGACAACGCCCAGCCCGCCGGCCTTGATCGTTGCCCCCGACGCGATGCCGCCGGAGTGGATGAACAGGCCGCCGCCGCTCGACACCGTGGCGCTGATATCGGTGCCGCCGGCGAACACGCCTTCCTCGCCGCCGTTCTTGAGCACGGTGCCGCTGGCTAAGCCAAAGCCGGACACACCCAGACCGGAGCCGCCGCCGCCGGTAGCGCCGACACCCTGGATAATGTTCGCCAAGGCGGAGCCGCCGGAGGAGACGATCTCCACCCCGATAACCGTCGTGCGGCTGGCGATACCGCCGGACTTGACGAACAGGTTGCCGCCGCTGTTGACCGTGCGCCGATGTCCTTGCCGCCAAAATGAATACTCTCTTGGCCGCCGCTATTCACCAAGGTGGCGCTCGCGGCGCCGCCGCCGGCGGCGCCGGATAGAAGGAGCCCGCCCACGCTCGTGCCGACGCCGGTGCTGTTCACGATCGTCGATATCACGAGGCCACCGGCCGAGACGGATAGGAAACCGCCACTGTCGATGACGGCGTGAGACGTCCGCCCGCCTGAGCGCACAAATTCAGCGCCGAGGGCGCCTGCCGTGTTGCCGGAAAGCGTCGCGGAAATGCTGAGGCCGCCGGAGTGAATGGTGAGGAAGCCGCCGCTCAAGACCGTGGCGCCGATGTCGACGCCGCCGCTGGAGACGACCCCCTGACCATTGCTGCCGACGAGCGAGCCGCTTGCCGTGCCCAATACGCGCAGTCCCAGACCGGCGCTGTTCTGGCCGATATTCTGGACCTTCGCTGAAACCACCAGTCCGCCGGCGGAAACGGTTTCCAGGCCGCCAGAGGTGAACAGCGTGCCGCTCGCCCGGCCGCCCTTGAGGACGTCGAGTTCGCCGCCGCCATCGACCGTGGCGCCGATATCGGTGCCGCCGGAGGCTACGAGCTCAGTGCCGCCGAACAAGCTCGCGCCGCTGGCAATGCCGCGGGCGCTGACGATCTCGGTGCCGCCGGACACGACGGTCGCAGCCGCCGTGCCGCTCGAACCGACGACCTGCGCGCCGGCGAATACCGTGCCGCCGCTGGCGAGGCCGAACACGAGATGCGTGCCGCCGGAAATGTGCGCGCCGTCGTCGGTACCGTGGGCGCTCACGATCTCGGTGCCGCCGGCGAGGATGATCGTCGGATCGGCGACCCCGCCCGAGGAAACGATCAGCTTGCCGCCGCCCGATACGGTCGCGTTGATGTCGGTCCCGCCGGCCGAGACGATGAGGCTCGCACCGCTGTCGACGGCGAGCCCGCTGGCGATGCCGCCGGAGCGCACGGTCACCACATAGCCGCGTGGGACCTCGCCGCCGCTGAGCGTGCCGCCGGACAGGACAATGACCTGCACCGGTACGCTCGATGAGTTGGCGCTGACACTGAGCGGATGCTTGAAGCCGGAGCCGAGTTCGACCACGGCCCCGCCGAGGAAGGTGTCGCCGCCGACGCTGGCGCTGCCGACGCCACGAAAATGCCGCCCGAGCTCACGGTCGCGCCGTGTTCGGTGCCGCCGCCGGTGATGATCTCAACGCCGCCGGCCTTGACGGTCGCACTGTTCGCCGTGCCGCCAGAGAGCACGTCGAGCGTGATGCCCTTGCTGACGGCGAAACCGGTCAGCGTGTAGCCGGAACCCACTCCCAGAACGGCGCCGGACAGGAGCGTCACACCGGACGTGGTGGCACTGCCGGTGAGTTCGGCGAGGCCGCCGGACGAGATTACGGCACTGCCGCCGGCCCTGACCGTGGCATCGACCTCGGTGCCGCCGGAGGCGACGACGAGCTTGCCGCCGCTGCTGACGGTCGCGCCGCTGTCGAAGCCGGCCGCGGACACGGTCGTGTTGCCGCCCTTGAGAATGGCCTCGTTGAGGTCGGTGCCGCCGGAGAGAACCGTGGCGAGCCTATTTGTGTCGGCGGCATGACACCCGGCCGGTCGCACCAGCCGCTACGCCGCCCCATGCCGTTGCCCGCGACGACTTGGGATCAGCAACACCAGTGCCACCATGCCAACCGCGGCAAAGAAGGCGCCGTAGTAGAACACGGCCGCGTGCCCGACGCGGTCCCACAACAGGCCGGCGGCGACGCTGGCGACAAACTGCAGCAGGCCGACCGTGGTGTTGTACCAACCGATGCCGCTGGCGCGCAGGCGGTCGGATACGAAGCTCGATGCGAGCGCCTTGCCGGCGGTGCGAAAGATGCCCTGGTACAGTCCGTAGAACACGAACAGGCCGGCGATCAGCGTGACGTTCTGCGTCAAAGCAAAGCCGAGATAGCCGATCAGAAAAATGCCGAACGCAGCTAAGAGGACGTTCCTGCCGCCCCATCGGTCGGTCAGCGATCCGGCCGGATAGGAGATCAGCGCGGCGACGAGGTTGAACGCCGCGTAGATCAGGATGGTGTTTTCCAGCGATGCGCTGATGTCCTGCGTGCGCAGGATGAGAAACGCGTTGCTGGAATTGCCGAGCGCGAACAGCGCGATCACTCCCAGGTATTTCCAATAGGCCGGCGGAAACTGCCGCGGACTGACGTCGATTTTCGTCTCGGCCGCGACTGCCGCGCGCGGCTCCTTGACGAGGACGACCAGGGCGAACGCCAGCAGGCCGGGAACCACCGCGAGATAGAAGACCGAGCGGATGTCGAAGTGGAGCGCGTAGAGCAGCAACAGAGTGACGACCGGGCCGAGAAAGGCGCCGGCGTTGTCGCCGACGCCTTCGAGCCCGAAGGCGCGGCCGCGGTGCGCTTCCGCGACCGAAGCGGCAATCAGCGCATCGCGCGGCGCCGAACGCGCGCCGGCGCCCAGCCGGTCCAGGAGCCGCGCGCCGAACACGACCTGCCAGACCGTGGCGAGCCCCATCAGCGGCTTGCTGATGGCGGCGAGAAAATATCCGGCGAGCGCGACGGGTTTCCGCCGCTGCAGCCGGTCGGACAGGGTGCCCGACAGACCCTGGATGATGTTCTGCGCCGCCTGGGCAAGGCCGTCGACCAGGCCGACGATGCTGCCGGTCGCCCCGAGCGTCTGCGTCAGGAACACCGGCAGCACCGGATAGAGCATCTCGGTCGAGATGTCGGAGAACAGGCTGGCGAAAGCGAGGAGAAACGTCGTCCGGGAGAGCCCGGCAAAGTATCGTCGGATCGGTCGCTCGGTCATGAGGAGTCAACAATATCCCATGTGGGGGGCTGGCCCGCCGAGGCCGCACCGATCATCGCGCCCGGTCGCCAGTGTTTGCAAAGCGACTTAAGTCCGGTCTACTCGATCCGGTACAGGTCGGAGAGTGCCCATACCAGCGCGGCAAACGCCAGCGTTTCGGCGGCGCCGCGGAGATAAAGACCCGACACGAAGAATGCATCGAAGGCGCGTTGGGCGGCGGCGGCGTCTTGCGGCGCCGCCAGGCTCAGCATGATCGGCGCTGCCTTGACGGTGAGCAGCAATCCGACAATCGAAAACGCGGCGGCACAGTATAGAGGCAGCACGGTCCCCCGCCGGCGATTGCCGTCGAAATAGTTGCTCACGGCCGCCGCAATGGCCAGCAGAGCGGCTCCGATGCCTTCGATCGGATAAGCGACAAGACCGGTCCCGAGATCGGCGCGGCGGCTATATTCCAGCCAAGCTGCCGCACCGAGCTCGTGCCACGCCGGCCCGCCGACAATCACACGATCGACAGCAGTGCCGGCCAATATTCCGCCAAGGAATGTTGCCGCCAGCAGCAAGAGGCGAGTACGCGCGCGCGGCATGGTGGGGCACTCGCTTCAGACCGGAGGCTGCCGCCGATCGCGGCTGAGCAGCCCTTCCGGCAAGAACACCACCAGGCCGACGAGCAGGCGGATGAGGATCGAGCAGCCGGCCGCGTACGCGCGGAGGAGCGTGCGCAAGTTGCCTGCCATCGTCGCGTTCATGCGCGGCTCTGCGCGCGGGCGCGCGCCGCGGCGGTACGGGTCGCGACCCGGTCGAGCACCGCGATCATGTCCTCGACTTCGGCGCGGTCGAATCCCTGGGTGATGAAAACGAGCTTGCTGCGGCGATCCTCGTCCGGCCAGCGTTCGAGCCACGACAGATTGTGCAGGAGGTGCTGCGCGCCCTGGATCACCGCCGGGCGGTCGGGCTCCTCGGCGACGTGAACGAGGCCCTTCACCCGCAGCAGGTTGGGCCCGAGATTCTGCTGCAGGGCGTCGAGCAGCAAGCGCAGCGCCTCGCGCGCGATCGGCTGCTCGCGGATGAAGCAGAACGAGGCGATATCGCGGTCGTGCAGGCCGTGATGATCGTGGTGTGCGTGACCGTCGGGATGCGCGTGATCGTCGCAATGCTCGTGGCCCTCGCCGGCCGGATGCTGGCCGCCGTCACGCTGCTGGTAGGCGGCGGCGTTGAGCCAGGCGCGCGCGGCGGCGCCGGCGCCGCCGGGGTCGAGGCCCGCAGCCCGCAACAGGCCGCCGATGTCGAGCGCCGGATCGTCGAGGCGAGAAATCTTGGCTGCCGGGTTGAGCCGGCGCAGCCGCGCGGTCAACGCCACTTCCGCCCCCCTCGCCTCCGCTGCGCCGAGCAGGTCGAGCTTGGTGATGAGAATGCGATCCGCCAGCGCCGCCTGGCGCACCGATTCGATGTGCTTGTCGAGCGTCGCCGGCCCGTTCACCGCATCGACGGTCGCGACCACCGTGCCGAGGCGATAAAGCCCGGCGAGCGTCGGGTCGGACAGGAAGGCCTGGATGAGCGGCGACGGATCGGCGAGCCCCGAGGTCTCGATCACGACATGATCGAAACGCGGCACCGCCCGGTCCTCGCGGGCGTGATAGAGATTGTTGAGCGTGGTGACGAGATCGCCGAACACGGTGCAGCACAGGCAGCCGTTCTCCAGCACCATGATGGTGTCGTCGCTGCGCGCCGCCAGCAGGTGATCGAGGCCGATCTCGCCGAACTCGTTGATGACCACCGCCGTGTTCGCCATCGCCGGATCGCGCAGCGCGCGGTTGAGCAGCGTCGTCTTGCCGCTGCCGAGAAAGCCGGTGAGGATGGTGACGGGTGTGTGCGCCAAGCTCGCGTCCTCGCGGGTGCCGGCCTACCGGGCCTTGCCTCGTACTCAAATATAGTCGCAGGAGTCCATAGGCGACCTCCCTTGGGGGCCGTCGGGCTGGGTGGTCTCACAGGGGCTTGGACAGCACCGTCTCGACGTCCGCGGGTTGCGGGTTCGCCAGCGCCTGCGCCGTGTCGGGCTCTACGGTCTCAGGCCACCGCGCAAAAAAATCACGCCGCAGCGAAGCTGACCTTGCGCCGCTTCGTGAACATCATCGATAGTTCTCGGGAGGAGACCGGCGGGCTGTAGAAAAAACCCTGGGCGTCGGTGCATCCGAGCCGGCGGACGAGATCGAGCTGCTCCCGCGTTTCGACGCCCTCGGCGGTCGTCGTCATGTTGAGGCTGTTGGCGAGCCCCACCACTGCACTGACGATGGCATCCGACTCGGAACTTTGCCCGAGACCCTTGATGAAACAGCGGTCGATCTTGATCTTATCGAAGGGGAAGCTGCGCAGATAACTCAACGACGAATACCCGGTGCCAAAGTCATCCATTGAAACCTGGATGCCGAGCGCACGGAGCTGGTGAAGCACCCGCAACGTGACCTCGCTGTTCTGCATCAGTACTGCTTCGGTGATTTCCAGTTCCAGCCGGTCGGCCGACAGTTGCGCGGATGCCAGCGCATCGAGTACCGCCGGCAGCAGGTTCTTGTTGATCAGCTGTGTCGGCGAGAGATTGACCGCGACGCATGCGTCGCCGGCCCACTGCGCCGCATCCGCGCATGCCTGCCTGATGACCCACTCGCCCAGGGGGACGATCAATCCGACCTCCTCGGCAATCGGCACGAATTCCGCTGGCGGCACCAAGCCGCGTTCCGGATGGTGCCAGCGGAGCAGCGCCTCGCAGCACTGGACGCCGCCGGTGTCCAGATTCAAGATCGGCTGATACTGCAGTTCAAACTCTCCGTTGTCGAAGGCGTTGCGCAGTGCAAGTTCGAGCGTGCGCCGTTCGCGCATGCGGGCGTCCATTTTCGATTCGAAGAACCGGTAGACTCCGCGACCGGCGGCCTTGGCGCCGTACATAGCCATGTCGGCATTCTTGAGGAGTTGGTCGGCATCGGTGCCGTCCGCCGGACCGATCGCAACACCGATGCTCACATCGATGACGACCTGCTGGCTGTGAAGAGCGTAGGGCGTCTTGACGGCCTCGGCGATGCGCCGCGCCAGGTGCTCGGCGTCGGTGATGTCGCCGATGTCCGCCTGGATGATGAAAAACTCGTCGCCGCCGACCCGACATACCGTGTCCGTATCCCGGACGCAGCAGCACAGCCTTTCCGCCACCATGCGCAGAAGCTCGTCGCCGGCCGGATGTCCGAGTGAATCGTTCACGTTCTTGAACAGATCAAGGTCGAGGTAATGGACGGCAAGCCGCTGTCCGCGGTGCACGTGGGCCAGGGCCTCGTTGAGCCGCTCGCGCAGCAGGACGCGGTTCGGCAGGCCGGTAAGCGCATCGTGGCGCGCCATGTGCGCGATCTTCATTTCCGCCTGCCGCCGCTCGGTGACGTCTTCGTGGGTCGACACCCAGCCACCGCCCGGCATGGGCTGATTGTCGATCGCGATGGTCCGGCCGTCGTTCAGCTCGATGAACCGCGTGGTCGGCTTCCCCGCTTTGACCATGGCCCACACATTGTCTGCATAATGTTCGGCATCACAGGAGATGGTCCCGTTGGCAATTCGCCGCTCCAGCAGATGTCGCAGAGTATGGCCCGGCCGGATGCCGTCGGCCTCGAGACCGTACATGGCGAGGAAGCGCTGGTTGCAGATGACGAGCCGGGTTTGACTGTCGAACATCACCAGGCCTTGGGACATGTGGGAGATGGCCGCCGCAAAGCGCATGTTCTGCGCCTGCAACTCGGCGTCGCGCTCGCGCAGCTCCTTGGTACGCTCGATCACCGTGCGCTGGAGGTTGCGCTGAACGGTGTCGATCTCCTCGATCATGAGGGACATGGACCGGTCGGTGCGTCGCCGGTCGCGGTCGACATCCGCGTAGGCGTCGGCGATGAGAGCGAACAGCTTCTCCAGATCGACCGATCCGGCTTCATTGGTTGCTTTGGCGATCTGCCGGGCAAGAAGCTTGTGCACGACCTTACCTCATCCGGCTGGACTGCTCTCAGGCAGCCTCGGCGAAGGCCGTGATCGTCATGGTCTGGTTGTGCAGCTCGCAAAGCCGGGACTTGGCGTGTGGCGAAATCTCACCGTACGAATAGAAGCCGAGCCGCAGCGTATCGGGACCGAGTTCCGCGCCGGCCGCCTCGATTTCATCGATGGTGCGCTGGCCCATCAGCAAACGCCGGCCGATGCAGCTGATCAGAATGGAAAGGCATGGGTCGCCATGCTTCGCATCAAATCCGCTGCGGGCCTGGCGCGCCGCGTCGGCGGCGCCGGCGGCGAGACGATCCAGGTTTCCGCGCATCAACTGCGCCGTCCAGCCTTGCGGGACGTCGCCGGCGAAGGTCATCGAGCGCTTGTCGCGATCGATCGCCAGCACGGTGCGCACGACGGCGGAGTCGGGCCGCTGCAGGTCGTAGACCTGAATGGGAAACAACAATGCGGAGCCGGGCAGCCCCTTCGATTCGTCGGGCCCGAGATAGCGCTCATAGAGATCGAGCGCCGGCTCGCCATCGAGCTCATAGAGGACATTGCCTACGGATCTCGTCACCTGCCGGCGGGGTCCGAACAGGTCCCATCCGCCGGCGCTGCCATGGCCGACCCGGATGGCTCGGCCATAGAAGCCGACGCCGGCAATGATGCAGGTACGGGGCGCGCAATCGGCGCCGATCAGCGTCTCCTGGAAGTTGGCGCCGTCGCCGGCCAATCCCCCGGTCAATGGGACGTCCGGGCCGATGGTTTTACTGATCCCGGCTACCAGCTCGCTGCCGTTGACGTTCAGGCCGTCGGACAAGACGAACACGCCCGCGAGGTCGTCGGCATGGAGCGCCCGCCCGAGCGCCTCGCCGAAGTCCCTGGAGCGGTGCGCGTCGCAGATCTCCTGCCGGCACAGCCGCAGCTTCGTCGCTGCGAAACTTACCGCTGCCGCGACTATTTCGTCGTCGCCGATGTCGTTGTTGTTGATCTGCCCACCGGTGCTGCAGCCCAGCACATGGGCAGCCGGATACATGGCGCGCAGCTCTTCATGCCTGCGGCCGCAGGCGAGCGCCTCGCGCGTGCCGAAGTAGAGCACGAGCGAGGGGTCGCCGACTTCCCCCTTGGTCCGCCAGCCGGATTGACCGTTCCAGACGATATGCTGAGCGCGCATTTTAAGAAAAGTCGCACCTCCGTCCTGAACGGGCTTCAAAAACGCGCCTGTTCGAAGGCTACGGGCCGCCGCTGAACGATCGGTTATGGATTGCGTCGTTCTTCGATCCTATCGGTCATTTCCAGTCAAGATTGATGCTTTGAAAACAATCGAGTTTGCGAACCATTTTTTTGCCAAAGCTAGTCCAAGCCCGCGCGACGGAAGCCTTCCAAATAGTGCTCCCGCTCGGCGTCCAGCTTGATCGGCATTTGCCTTGCGATCCAGGCAAGCGAAATGTTGGGCTGGGCGCGGCGAAGCTCCCGCAATGCGACACCGGCGATATCAGGCTGGCCGGCCATGCCGGCGGCGGCCGTCAGCACTCGGTGGGCGCCGACGAAATCGCCGCGTTGTCGGATGCCTTCGCGCGAAAGCCGTATCGCCTCGTCGTAGTTGCGCCCGCTGAACTGTGCGTAAGCGGCGATCCCGTAGTAGACCGCCGAAAACGGGTCGCGTGGACTGAGCCGCAATGCACGGCGTGCAGCCGCGTCGGCCTCTTCCCAGCGCCCGCTATAGGACAGCGCCAAGCCGTAATAACCCTGGGCGAGAGAGAAGTTCGGATTGAGCCTGAGCGCCAGCTCGAATTCGGCCAGTGAGTCGTCAAAGCGCCGCTTGAACAGATAGACGCTGCCCAAGGCCTGGTGCGCCCAGGGGTCCTCGCTGTCGGCCAGGATCGCCGCCAGCGCCGCACGCTCGGCGACTGCCGTTGCAGCGGCCACGTCTTCCCAACCCATGTGGGCGCCGAACGTATGGCTCGTGGCGAGCACGCCGTGCGCTTGACCGTAGCTCGGATCGATGGCGATCGCCTTCTCGAGCAGCGCCTGCGCGACCACATTATCCTGTCGCGTCACTCGCCAATAGTGCGACAGCGCCCGCATCACCAGATCCCATGCGTCCATGCTCTCCGGCGGTTTGCGCTTGGCGCGAAAATTTTCCGCGGCATAGAGTTGCGGCTCGATCGCAGCGACGATCGCCTCGGTGATCTCGTCCTGCACGGCGAACACGTCGGCGAGGCTGCGGTCATAGCGCTCCGCCCAGATGTGGCTGCCGGTGGCCACGTCGTTGAGCTGGGCGGTGATGCGTACGCGGTCGCCGCCCTTGCGCACGCTGCCCTCTACCACGTAGCCGACGCCGAGCTCTTCGGCGATCTGCTTCATGTGGACGGCCTTGCCCTTGTAGATGAAGGACGAATTGCGCGCGATCACGAAGAACCAACGCAGCTTCGACAGCGCCGTGATGATGTCCTCGCTAATGCCATCGGAAAAATAGTCCTGCTCCGAATCCCCGCTCATGTTGACAAAGGGAAGCACGGCAATCGCCGGCCGGTCCGGCAGCGGCAAGGCCGCGCGCGACCACTCATGGACCTGATCCGGCGGCGGACCGCCGGCGTCTGCTGGTTCGGCGCCGGTAGGTTGCATGCGCACCTCACCGACGAAGCGGAGACCCTTGCGGGCGATGGTGCGGATCAGCTTCTTCTCCGCGCCGCTGTCGCCGACCGCGTTTCGTGCTGCATTGATGCGGCTGGTCAGAGTCGAATCTGAAACGCTCCGGCCGCCCCAGACCGAGGCGATGAGATCGTCCTTGCTGACGACGCGGTCGCGGTTCTGCACCAGGTAAACCAGCAGGTCGAAGACTTGCGGCTCGACATGTACCGGGGTCTTGGCGCGCCTGAGCTCCCGTCGTTCGACATCGATCTCATAATCACCAAAGCTGAGGGTCATGCGTCGGCCAAGCACATATCACGAGTATCTAAGGGGCATGTGGAGACTAAATCATGGCTTTCTGAAAGTCTTGACTGGCCGCGAAGTGCATTGTGTCGCCAGCGTCCTCGCGTGGGCGAGGTCAGCATAGAGGAGGCCGGCAATGCCATTGATAGAGGTCCATCTGATCGAAAAAGTGTTCAACCCTGAGCAGAAGCGGCAGATCATCCAGAAATTGACCGATGCCATGGTCTCGATCGAAGGCGAGAACATGCGCGGGGTGACCTGGGTGAAGATCTCCGAAGTAACCAGCGGCGAGTGGGGCATGGGCGGCAAGCCGGTGACCACCGAAGCGGTCAAGGAACTCGCCGCCGGCCGAAACGCCGCGTGACGAGCCATCGGCCTGGCATCGCTGGAAAGGAATAACCCTGACAGCGATGCCAGCTACGCAAGCGCGGGGCCGCCAGGAAGCCACCGGCACCGGCCGGGCGCTGGGGTCGGGGATACGCGGCGATGGGCCGATGCATCCGGACAGAGCAGCAAAGATTGACCTCATGACCCAGGAATTACTTGAGCGCATCGACTACGAAGTGTGCGGTTCCGGGCCGACCGTCGTGCTTGCGCCGGGATCGTGCAGCACCGGTGCGGCGTGGCGGCCTTTGATGGAGGCGTGGGATAACTCGCTTCGCTGCGTGACCACAAGCCTGCTCGGATACGGGGGAACCACGGAACGCCGCACCGCACATGATACCTCCATCGCCTACGAGGCTGATGCGCTGGAATGGGTCATTCGCAGGGCAAGCGGCGGCCGCGTCCATCTGGTCGGCCATTCCTTCGGCGGCTTGGTAGCGATTGCGGTGGCGCTGCGCAACCGGGTGCGCCTGGCTAGCCTCGTGATCATTGAGGCGCCCGCAGTGGAGTTGTTGCGGGAAAGGGGAGAGCAAGAGCACTATCGCGCATTCCATCGCATGTCGGAGGCCTATTTTGCCGCCCATGGCAGCGGAGACGCCGAAGCCATCGCGGCCATGATCGACTTCTACGGCGGGGCCGGCACCTTCGCCTCCTGGCCGCCCCGTGTTCGCGCCTACGCCGTGCAAACGACCGCGGTCAACATTCTTGACTGGGGTAGCGCGTATGGTTTCCCGCTGTCGGCAGCAGCGCTGGCCACAGTCGAAACCCCAACCCTCGTGCTTAGGGGCGGAGCAAGTCATCCGGCGATGCAACGCGTCAACGGGCTCCTCGCTGAGTGCCTGAACCGCGCCACCCTGGCCACCATCGACGGCGCGGCGCATTTCATGATCGCTACTCACGCGGGCGAGGTCGGTCGTTTAATTTGCGAGCACGTGGGCCGCATGGAATCGCGCAGCATCTCCCGTCCATCTCGATTTTGTAATCGCGACAGACCGGAGGAGATCATGGCTCCAACGCAAAAGATCAGGCCCACCTTGCCCTCGCGCCCCGGCAAGCAACTCTTTCGTTGTCCCATCACGAACCATCCGTGCGAGGGCGATCTTTCCTATCTGTGCGAAGACTACGGCTGCGCTCGCAAAGGAGGCTTGTCGCCACATTCCGATGAGAATCAGTAAAAGCCAAAGTTCTTGCGATCATTGCCGTTACGCAGCGATCCGAACGGCGCCGCCACGACTCACCGAGCGCGTGTCGCTGGGCTGCAAAAACAACCGCCTTCGAGCTCGGCGCGCGCTGTCATTTAACTGTCATCTAACCGTCACAGCGCGGTCAAGTACCGTCACCTTACTGTCATACGCGACCCAGCTACAGCGATTTGGCTGGAGGGAGTATGGTGGCCGATCCACATTCAACGCGGCTTCTCCGCTGCCCAATCTGCGATGCACCCGTCAAGGAGTCGCCGCCTCGCACTCCCAGTGCTGACCGTTTCAAGCGGTCTACTATATCTTCTGCGGTAATCACAAAGCTTGTCGAACTCGGATATCTGCCGCCGAAAGCGCGCCACCGCGCCGACGCGATCGAAAAAGCGATTGGCAGGCTGAGAAGCAATCTGATCCGCGATGGAATCGTTCTGCGACGATGATCCTATAGGAAAAGAGGATTCCAAGCGCCGTTACTGAAGCTGCGCGAAAGTGGGGAAACGTGCGCAGCCGCAACCGTGTACGCCATTTCCGCATCAGTTGATGCCGCACCACGGGGTGGCCGCTACCTTACGCCCAAAAACTGATGGTTCCTTAGGATGCCGCGGTGATCGCGGAGTTGTCCCCTTACGATTGTTCGCACTTCGCACATCAATAAATCGCGGCGGAGCCGCAGCGATGCTGTGGCTGAGTGGCAGTTCAGCAGTTAGAGCTGCCGGACAGACCGCCGACGCGCGGGCGAAGAAATTTTGTGCGATCAATCCCGGCTACACACACCCGTGCTGCAAGTCAGTTTGTGATGCTGTGATTGTTATCGCAGCCTTCGCTGGGTAAGTAGCACAGCTCGTGCCCGTCGCTGAGTCGGCGGAAGACGGAAGGCAATGAATGATGCGGCGGATCGTATAAATAGTAGCGAGCGTGAACCACGGCGGCCGCCTTCTTATGGTTTGCTCCGGCAAACGCACTCCAAGAAGTAAAGAAAGCAAGCAGGCCGACTAGCAACGCACTCACGAAGCGCACGTCAATTTTGCGTGTCATAGAACCCCTCCCTTGGCCAGCATGCCGCTGTGACGGCGGACTCCGCCTGAGATGACGCACCGGCACGTCCCGTCCGATGCGCCCCTTGCCTAACTGTCACACAGTTGTCATAAATCTGTCAACTGGCTGTCATGCCACGACAAGGGAGGCGCACATGTTCACCGATCGGCGCGTTCTATTCGGGATTGCCGCACTGGTCGCTTTGGGAGCCGCGGACGCTCCTGCGTCGCCTATCCATCGTTGCCACCAGCACGGTTGCAAAGCACACGAGCCTTCGCGGAGCGATCTTGACGGGCCTCATTCGGCCGAATTCGGCTGGCGGTACGTGCACCATTCCCCGGGTCGTTGGCTCTTTTTCGGGCCGGGTTATGTATTCGAGCCTGGGAAGGGGATTCTCGGCGGACCATGCGGTCTCCCGAGCAGCGGATGCACGGACATGGTGAACTGAGATGCAGCGTTACGCCGAGAGTAGCACGGCGCCCTGACGGGCATCGCCAATGTCCCTCGCCGAGTTTTCGCTGCAGCGGCCATTTACGGTCGCGGCTGGCATCCTCCTGGTTTGCCTATTGGCCGTGAGCGCCTTTTCGCGCATGGCGATGGATATTTTCCCCGAAATCAACATACCGGTGATTGCCGTTGTCTGGAACTACGCCGGCATGAGTGCGCCGGAGATGCGTGATCGGATCGCCACACTGTTTCAGCGCCAGGTGGCACAGGAGGTCGATCACGTCGCGCGTATCGAAGCCATCAATTACACCGGCGTCAGCGTCGTGAGAGTGTTCCTCCACGACGGTGCTAGTACGGCGCTTGCCGCGACCGAACTGGCGAGCAGTGCGCTGGCTGTTCTCAAATACATGCCGCGCAATATCACGCCGCCGTCGATTTTGCCTTACAGCGCCACCGACGTGCCAATTATCCAATTGAGCCTCTCCAGCAATTCGCTCTCCGACACGGCGCTGAATGATTTGGCCGGAAATATCATCCGGCCCAGTCTCGCTGTGGTGCGTGGCGCGTCGGTCACTACGCCCTATGGGGGTAAGCCGCGGGTCATCATGGCCGATCTCGACCAGGACGCCCTTCAGTCGCGCGGGTTGACACCGGGCGACGTCGCTGAGGCGCTCTCGCGACAGAATGTCATCATGCCTTCGGGTGACGTGAAGATCGGCAGTAAGGACTACAACGTCGCGCTGAACAACAGCCCATCGGGAATCGACGAGATCAATACGTTTCCCATCAAGGAGATCAATGGCAGGCCCGTGTTCGTCCGCGACGTGGCGCACGTGCACGACGGTTACCAGGTGCAGACCAACGCGGTTACTCGAAACGGTTCGCCCGGCGTGCTGATTGTTGTCCGCAAGAGCGGCGGCAGTTCGACGCTGGCGGTGATCGACGGCACCAACAGCGTTCTGCCGGAGCTGCGCAACCTGCTGCCGGCCGGCGTGACCCTCACGCCTCTTTTTGATCAATCGATCTTCGTGAAAGCCGCCCTGAACAGCGTCGTCATGGGCGGCTTGATGGCGGCGGCACTGACCGCGCTGATGATCCTGCTGTTTCTTGGCAATTGGCGGCTCACGTTGATCATCCTCGCCTCCATTCCGCTGTCGATCATCGCGGCGGTATTGGTGCTCTATCTCCTGGGCCAGACCCTCAACACGATGACGCTGGGCGGGTTCGCGCTCGCCGTAGGCATTCTGGTCGACAACTCTACGGTCGTCATCGAGAACATCGAGCGGCACGTCGGGCTCGACAAGCCCCTTTACCGCGCCATCGTGGACGGCGCCGGTGAGGTCGGTCTCCCGACATTTCTAGCCACGCTGTCGATCAGTGTCGTATTTTTTCCGGTCTTCCTGCTGACCGGCACTGCCAAGTACCTGTTCTCGCCACTGTCGCTCTCCGTCATCATCTCGCTCTGCGCCAGCTTGGTGCTCTCGTTCACCCTGGTGCCGGTGCTGTTCATGTATCTTATGCAGTCGCACCTCGCCCACCAGGGCGCTCAGGCGCACGGCACGTCCGCCCCTGCCCCGGTGAGCAGACCGCGAAGAAATCCCTTTAGCCTCGCACACCGATATTTCGAAAGTGGTTTTGAAAAGTTCCGCGAGGTCTACCGCAACGTTCTTGGCTGGACAGTCGATCGGCCGTGGGTATCGGTTGTGTTCGGGGTGTTCTTCATAGCATCGCTGCTGCTGTTTCCATTGCTCGGTATGGACTTCTTTCCGCAGATAGACGCGGGACAGATGCGGCTTCACGTACGTGCTCCACCCGCAACAAGGATCGAGGAGACCCAAAGGTATTTTGCCAGCGCGGAAACGGCAATTCGCGAGCTCGTGGGTGAAGAACAGATCGACGTCATTCTCGACAATATCGGGCTCCCGTACAGCTCGACCAACACCGCCCTCAGCGATTCGGCGACCGTCGGACCGATGCACGGCGAAATTCTCATCTCTCTGAAGGAGAACCACAGCCCCACCGCTGAGCATGTTGCACGGCTCCGACGCGAACTGCCGAACCGGTTTCCGCAGCTCTATTTCTCCTTCCTGCCGGCCGATATCGTCAACCAGGTGCTCAACTTCGGCCGCGCGGCCCCGATCGATATCCGGGTTTCGAGTTACGACGACGAAGCGGCTTATGCCATCTCGGCCAAGCTTGCGCAGGAGCTCAATGGCATCCCCGGAATCGTCGATTCGCACGTCTACCAGGTCCCGGATGGACCGGCACTTGCCATCGACATCGACCGGGCGCGGGCGCTTGAGTTCGGCTTGGGTCAGCAAAGTCTCGCCGCGAATCTCGTGACCTCCCTGAACAACAGCTTGCAGCTATCGCCAAATTTCTGGTTGGACCGCAAGAAAAGCGTTAGCTACCCGCTCGTCGTGCAGACGCCGACGTACCGGATCGAGTCGACTCAGGATCTTTGGACGCTTCCGGTCACCGCTCAGCAGAACTCTCCCCCGCAGATGCTGATGAGCGTCGCGAAATTCAGTCGGACTAAAGTGCCGATGGTCGTTTCACAATTGAACATCAGACCGGTTTTCGACGTACATGCCGACGTCGAGGGACGGGACCTCAATTCCGCTGCCGCAGAGATCGAAAAGGCAATTGACGCGGCGAGGCAAACCGCGCCCAAGGGCGTTACCATCACGCTCAGCGGCCAGATAGAGACGATGAAGGAAAGCTATTCGGGCTTGTTCTCCGGAATGGCTTTGGCGGTGGTGCTCGTATTTCTGCTTCTCGTGATCAACTTCCAGAGCTGGATCGATCCGCTGATCGTTCTTTCGGCAGTCCCGTTTGCGCTCGGCGGAGCGATATGGATGCTGTTTCTTTCGCAGACCCACATCAGCGTGCCGGCGTTGATGGGTACGCTCATGTGCATCGGGCTGACCACGGCCAACAGCATTTTGGTCGTCACCTTCGCCAATCAACGCAGCACGCGCGGGGTCGACGCGCGCACCGCGGCCATCGAGGCCGGCTACACGCGCTTGCGCCCCGTTCTGATGACAGCGGGCGCCATGATTCTGGGGATGGTTCCCATGGCGCTGGGCGTCGGCGAGGGAGGCGAACAGAATGCACCGCTGGCACGAGCGGTAATTGGCGGCCTGTTGCTGGCGACGAGCGCGACGTTGATCCTTGTGCCTGTCCTCTACGCTCTGCTGCGGCGGCGCCGGGCGTCAAAGAATGGGAGCGTGTCCGGTGCACCGGCCTGACGAACGCGGCACGAGAGTGCCCGTGGCTGATACCGAGGCGGCCTTCGACGCCTTCGATGAGGACGCAGGCGTATCCGATACCGCCGGGGCAAGCCGCAACGGCTCAAGCCGCGCTCCCGACGAGCACGGACATGTTGCGGTTTCGACTGTCTATGCGCCGACTACCGGAAAGGGATTGCGCATTTTTGTCGGCTTGCTTGCGGTCGCGCTGACGGGCGGCTTCTTCGTTGCAAATCATTTTCGACGAAGCCAGGAAGCGAGCCTCCGTGAGGAGGCCACCATGCGCGTGCAACAGCCCCCTCCGGTTCAAACCGTCACCGTTAGACGCCAGTCGTTGAAGCAGACGTTGGTTCTGCCGGGAGAAACAAGAGGCTGGTACAGCTCGACGATCTATGCGCGCGTAACGGGCTACGTGGCCCGGTGGCTGGTCGACATCGGGGATAGCGTAAAGAAGGATCAGGTCATGGCGATCATTGATACGCCTGATCTGGACGCCCAGCTCGACGCCGCCCAGGCGCAACTGACTGCCGCGGAGGCCGAGGCCAAGGTCAAGGAATCCGACGCGGAGTTTGCCAAGACAACGTACGTACGCTGGCAGACGTCCCCGAAAGGGGCGGTTTCCGATCAGGAACGTGAAGACAAGAAGGCCCGTCACGACAGCAGCGTGGCGCAGCTCAATGCCGCCCTTGCCCGCGTCAACCTCGATCGGGCGAACGTCGACCGCTTGCGCTATTTGACCCGCTTCAAGGAGGTCAGCGCTCCCTACGATGCGGTGATCACGGAGCGGCGTATCGACATCGGCGATCTTGTCACGGCGGGCAGCGCCAATACCACGCCGCTGTTCGGCATTGCCCAGTTCGATCGCATCCGGGTTTTCGCCAACATCCCGCAAAGTGCCCGGGTCGATTTGGGCGCCAAACAGACGGCACACATCAGGGCCGCGGAGCTTCCGAACCGGATTTTCGAAGGCGCGATAACCAGGACGAGTGAATCGCAAGACCCGCGCGCCCGTACGCTTCGGGTCGAGATCGATCTGCCCAACGACGACCGCGCGCTGGTGCCGGGCGTGTACGTCCAAGTCGCCTTCGACTTGTCGAGCAAGCCCGCGATTCAAGTGCCGGCGGGCGCCTTGATTTTCCGCGGCAGCGGACCGCAGGTCGCGCTGGTCACGAAAGACAACACCATCAAGTTTCAGGACGTGCGGATTGGCCGCGACGACGGGAAATTTGTCGAGATCGGCTCCGGTCTGGACGAAGGCGATCGGGTGGCATTGAACATCAGCAACCGGATCGTTGAGGGCGACAAGGTATCGGCGCGGGAAGTCGCAGAGGATGGCCAGAAGGCGAAATAGGTCGTTGTGATCGGGGGCAGTCGCGACCATCGGTAGCGGCATCTGGGGGGAGTCAATCGTTCGATGTCGGTGTGCCGAGTGATTGCGGCGATGAGCCTGGCTGCCAGCGTTGCCGCGTGTACCGTTGGTCCGGACTTCGTTGATCCGGAAATGAGTGTACCGGCGGCCTTCGCGTTCCTGGGTCCGGCACGACCGAGTAAAACCGGCGTTGATCCGGCGCAGGCGCAGCGCATCGGCAGCTGGTGGAAGACGCTGCACGATGCGGAGCTGAACTCCCTGGTGGAGCGAGCGGTCGTAGCCAACCCCGAGATCGAAGCGGCCCTCGATCGCGTGCAACAGGCCAGAGAGCGCGAGATCGCGGTTCTAGGAGCGGCGCTGCCGCGCGTTGGCGCCGGGGGTAGTGTCGCCCGCGGCAGCGGCACTGATTCAGTAAAATCGCCCCGTATTCCGCCGACGTTGGACGCGGGCGTCAATACGACGGGCTTTCAGGAAGTCACGGGGGTCGTTGGCTTCGACGCCGGGTGGGAACTTGATTTGTTCGGCAAGTACCGACGAGCACTCGAGGCCGGGCGCTATGATACCCAATCGGCGTTTGAAGCCAGAAACGCAACGGTGATCAGGGTCGTCGCCGAGGTCGCTCGCAATTACGCGGTTCTGCGCGGATTGCAATTGCGCGTGGTGCTGCTCAAAGAGAACATTGCACGCGCAGAAGACCTTGTGAAACTCACCCTCTCCAGATTTAAGCAGGGTCTTGCTGCTGAAGGTGACAATCTGCTGGCGCAGCGCGAACTCGAAGCGCTAAACGCGGCCCTTCCGCTCTTGAATTCCGCCATCTTCGACGCCGTGAGCCGCATTGGATTGCTCCTCGGCACATACTCAGGAGACGTGTCGGTCGAACTCAAAAAACCCGGTGCCCTGCCGCATACGCCGGAGCGGGTGAGGCCCGGGCAACCGATCGAATTGCTGCGGCGCCGGCCGGACATTCGGCAGGCTGAGACCGAGCTTGCCGCCGCCAACGCTCGGATTGGGGTGGCAGCCGCCGATTTGTTTCCGCGCGCGAGCATAACGACGGGCGTGGGGGTCCAGGGCGGTCGCGAAATCCCGGGCGCGCATCCGCCCGTTCATGGTCTTATCTGGTCAGTCGGGCCGGGCGCGTACTGGCCGCTATTGGACTTCGGCCAATTGGATGCCGCGGTCAAGCAAGCCGAATACCGGACCGACGAGATTTTGGCCGACTACCGAAAAACCGTGATCGCGGCCGTCGAGGAGGTGAACACGTCACTCGTGCGCTATCGGTCGGCGCTGGAGGCCGCCCAACATCTCAGCAAGGCCGTAGACGCGAGCCGACGCGCGCTGGATTTTCACACCGGGCGTTACGAACATGGGATATCGGATTTCCTTAACGTGTTGGATGCTGCGCGGCAGAAGTACGAACTTGAAGAACAGTATGCGGTCGCTCGGCTTGCTGTCGTGGTTGCCTATATCGCGCTCTACAAAGCGCTCGGCGGCGGGTGGGAACTTTACCAGGAAATTCCGCCCATAGCGACGCCTCTACCCGCCGTAGTGGCCGCGTTCCACGTACGGCATTGATAGGCAGCATCCGCACGGCGAGTATTACGGATAAAAAGTTTCCAACACCGCCCAGGAATCGCGGATAATAAAATATTGCATGGGAGGTCACCTGCACCACGGCAAAATTTCTGGCGATCGAGCGCCAAAGCATGCGCCGATCAAGTGATTGGCCTCCACGTAAGTGCCCACGCTTCATCACGCCGGCTTAGGGGCGCTTGTCCGCCTCCCAGGCACAGGCCGGCTTCCCTGCGCGCTGCATGCTGCCGGTTAGAGACAAGACGAAATTGGGGCTCTTAGCTGCGTTTTACAGGTACTCGCCCACTGGACTGTTGTCTGCGATTGATACTTGGTATGGATCAGCGCGCAGCCGTATCGCACCAGACGATAGGGGGAGGCTGAGGATGAACAGACGATTTCGTTGGCTCGGTCGCGCCGCGAGGGTCATCGCAGCGGCTGCCGCGGTTGTCACGACCACGATAACAATATCCGCGCCGCCTGCCGACGCGGATGACTGCCCCGACGGCGGTGCTGTGCGCTTCGGTGTCGAGCCCTTTGATACTGCGCCGCGGTTGGCGCCCGTCTACGAGCGTGTCGGAGCGCTGCTCGGCGAGAAGATCGGTTGCAAAGTCCAGGTTTTTATTGCCACAAGCTATAATGCCGAGATCGAAGCTATGCGTTCCGGTAAACTCGATATCGGCGAGTTTGGTCCTCTCGGCTACGTGCTGGCGCATCAGGTCGCAAAGGCTGAAGCGGTCGCGGCCTACAGCAACAAGGAAGGCAAACCAGACACCTATTGGGCGAGCATCGTGACCTACCCGAGCTCCGGTATCACGACTGTGGCTGGCATCCGCGGCCACTCTTTCGCATTCTCCGATCCGGCGTCAACTTCCGGCCACCTGTTTCCCGCCTATGGGTTACGCAAAGCCGGGCTCGATCCGGATAAGGATATCAAAGCAATCTATGCCGGCAGCCACACGGCCGCCTTTGAAGCGCTCTACAACAAAAAAGTCGACGCCGGGGAGCTCAACAGCGCACAACTTGAGTCCGCCACGCAGCGCGGCCATTACCACGACGGCGACCTGGTGTTCCTGTGGAAGTCCGACCCTATTCCGACTGATCCGATTGCAGTGCGCGGCGATCTTCCTGACGGTTTCAAGAGGCGGTTGGTCGAGGTGCTGCAGAATCTCGATCTGTCATCGCTCGACGAAAAGGACCGCAAAGTCATTATGGGCGGCCCGCGATGGGTGCCACAAACAGACCAAGCTTATGATGGAATTCGCGATCTGGTGAAGACTCTCAACATCGACTTGGCGAAATTGGACTGAGGTTCGCGAGAACAGGCCAATGCTGCGTGTTCGCGGACTTTCGTTTTCCTATCCGAACGGCAAGCTTGCGCTAGTCGACTTTGGGCTAACCGTCGAGGCCGGCGAGCTTGTTGTGGTTCTTGGCGGCAACGGCAGTGGGAAGACGACACTGCTGCGTTGCATCACGCGGACATTGAGGCCCAGCGCGGGCGAGATTTGGCTCGCCGACACCAATCTATGTCTGCGTGAAGGGGAAAAGCTGCGACTGGCGCGACTCGAGCTGGCGATGATCTCGCAGCATGCCAGTCTGGTTCGGCGCAGTACCGTATTGACAAACGTTGCGACCGGAGCACTCGGCCGGCATTTCGGCTGGCGGACCGCGCTCGGCGGTCTTCCGGCCTCCGAGCTCAAAGCGGCGCGCGGTTATCTGACCGATGTCGGTCTCGCCGATCTCGCCGAACAGCGCGCTAGCATGCTCTCTGGAGGTGAAGCGCAACGCGTCGCCATCGCGCGCGCGCTCGCGCAACGGCCACGCGTGCTGCTGGCCGATGAACCGGTGGCGAGCCTCGACCCGGAAGCATGCCAGGAGATCATGCGACTCCTTCAGCGGCTCGCGCGTTCGGAGCACCTTGCGGTCCTTTGCGTACTGCATCAGGTAGAACTCGCCTACACGTATGCGGATAGGGTGATTGGCATTCGCGACGGCCGGATCGCTTTTGATCTTCCGCGGGGCCAAGTCTCGCGCGAGGCCGTGCGTCGGCTCTACGTTGGAGAGGCGGCATGAACGGCGGCTCCCAAGTGGTCGCTGTCATCGTTGCACGAGGATGGGGCAGGGCCCTCCAAAGCGCGTTACGCTGCGCCCCTTCCCTGCTCGCGCTCGCCGTCATCATCCAGGCGCTCGTCGTCGTGGAGGCACGGCCACAAGACCTCGTCACCGGAATCCGCGGTATGGCCGACTTCATACGTCGGGCGATGCCGCCGGATTTCTCCAGGCTCCCTTCGGCACTCTGGCCAACGCTGCAGACGATCGATATTGCCCTGTTCGGCACCCTGCTCGGCACTATTCTGGCGACGCCCCTCGCAGTCCTTGCCGCGGCGAATGTTACGCCGTCGCGCTCCGCCTATTACGCCGCACGAGCGATCATTGGTTTCACGCGCGCCGTGCCCGATCTCGTCTGGGCGCTGTTATTCGTAACGGCGGTCGGCCTTGGTCCATTTCCGGGCGGTCTGGCACTTGGGGTGCATTCGGTCGGAATGCTCGGCCGGTTGTTCGCGGAAACCATCGAGCACATGGACATGGCGCCAATCCATGCGCTGGAACTCACCGGAGCGCGGCGGATCCAAGTCTTCAGTCACGGCATCGTTCCGACGATCCTGCCCTCGTTGCTCGGTATCAGCCTGTATCGTCTGGATGAGAATATTCGCTCCTCGCTCGTTCTGGGTTTCGTCGGCGCTGGTGGCATCGGCTTTCAATTGCTCACCGCCATGAACCTCTTCCAGTACCGGGAAGTGTCGATGCTGCTGATCATCATATTCGTCGTCGTCCTCACCGCCGAGCGGATGTCGGCGGCGCTGCGGGAACGCCTGGCTTGAGTCGATTCCAGGGCACAACTTTGCAGGGGCGCGTGCTCATTTGTTCAATGGGTCCATTCGCGGCGAGTCGGGGTGCAGATCGCAGCGGGCAGGCGACAAAACCGGCTTTCGGTCAGCCCACATTCCTGACAACGACCTTGGCTTTGAACAGCCGGTCGACTTCGGCGGTTCGGACGAGGCGGCCCGCGACATGCCGTCAATTGAGCGCCGGCGCGCCGCCAATCGTGATTGCAGCAGGCGCTGCGGCGCGGTGATCTCAGCGACCGTTACAACGCTATAACTTTGTCGGGCAAAATTCAACGATGGGCCGGAAAACATTGCAGACTACTTCCGACCGCGGCGAACGGTCCGCGACCGACCATACCTGCGCGCCGAGTGCCGGACGACGGCGGCGCGGCGGGGCTGCTCATGCTACGCGCCTTCCGCCTCGCCATACGGTTCGCACCGTCGGGACGCCGCCGACGACGCGAACGCGAATGAGATCGGCGCGCTTGCCGGGCAGGATTTCGCCGCGGTCGTCAAGACCGACGGCTTCAGCCGGAGCTTTGGAAACGGTTCGCACGGCCGCCGCAAGATCGATCCCGGGAATGCGCTCCGGCAAGAGGAGCGCTCCCATCAATAGGCTCGCCGGCACATAATCGGATGAAAGGACGTCCAGGACGCCGATTTTCGCAAGTTGTGAGGTTGGGATGTTACCGGCGTGCGAGCCACCGAGCACTAGATTGGGCGCGCCCATGAGCACGCGGATGCCCGCGCCGTGCAGCGCCTGTGCGGCCTCGATCGTGGTCGGAAATTCTGCTATAGAAATACTATCGGCGATCGCCTGCGCAACGTGCTCGAGCGTTGTGTCATCGTGGCTCGCCAGCCGCGTGCCATGATCGCGCGCGAGCGCGACAAGAGCCCGATAGTTATCCGCGGCGTACGTGGCCTGGTATTCGATCCGCTTGGCGAACAGCTTGTCCAGTTCAGCATCGGTGAGAGTGCCCTTTTTGCCGCGATAATAGTCGCGCAGCTTGCGCTCGTCGCGGAATTGCCGCTGACCGGGCGTGTGGTCCATCATTGAGGCGAGACGGACCTCGCCGAGACCAATCAGTGCGGTCGCCTCAGCGAGGACAGTCGGCATCGGTACCTCGCAGCGTAAATGCAGAAAATGTTCGACGCGCAATAGGTCGGCCCCGCGCGCTTGCGCGATCGCCCGGGCCAGCAGCTCGGCCTGTCCATCGACCTCCTCGATGCCCTCCTCCCGCCAAACGCGAAGCGAATCGAGGACCGTGGTGATGCCGCTGGTCGCGAGCTGACCGTCGAATGAGACCACCGCGGCAACCGGATCCCAGAACACCTTTGGCCGCGGAATGTAATGAGTTTCGAGATGGTCTGTGTGTAACTCGACCAGACCGGGCAACAACAGATCGCCGTCGAGGTCCTCGCCACGTTCCGGCGACCTTCCTTCGCCGACTTCGAGAATCAAGCCGTCGGCAGCGGCAAGCCATCCGTTCTCGACAACAACGTCTGCCAGGACGATTCTGGCATTGGCTAGGACGAGATGCTGCGACATGCGACAGCCTCAGGTCGCGCCCCCAAGGGCGAGCCTCCTGGATTTCCGGTTGGCGCTAAGCGGACGTCGTGCGATGTCCGACTTGCCCGCATTGCGGTGCAAAGCAACACGGGCGAGCCGCCGATCCAGGCATTTTATGAGCACGCGCCCTAAAACACGTCGCAGCCGGGCAGGCCGCAGGAGATCAGCTTGTACGAGGGGAAGTTGGTGATGATCTGGCAGCCGTCCTTGGTCACCACGACTTCCTCCTCGATGCGCGCGGCGCCGGAGCCGTCCTCGGCGCCCTTCCAGGTCTCGAGCGCGAACACCATGCCTTCCTTGAGCGGCGTGTTCTGCCCGGTATAGCGCTTCGAGATGATCGGCCGCTCCCAGAGCGAGAGGCCGACGCCGTGGCCGTACTGCAGCAGGAACGCCTCGGCCTCGTCGCGATAGCCGAACTCCTGGGCGTCCGGCCACACCTGCGCCACCTGGTCGGGCGTGATGCCGGGACGGATCATGTCGATCGAGGCGGAAATCCATTTCGAGGCGGTCTCGTAGGCGTCGATCTGGTGCTTGTTCGGCTCGCCGCAGATGAAGGTGCGGTAGTAGCAGGTGCGGTAGCCGTTGTAGGAATGCATGATGTCGAGGAACACCATGTCGCCGGGCTGGATGATGCGGTCGGAGAAGGTGTGCGAGTGCGGCCGGCCGCGCGGACCGGACACCGAGTTGACGCACTCGACCCGCTCCGAGCCCATGCGGAACAGCCGGTCGTGGGCGATGGCGACCAGTTCGTTCTCGCGCGTGCCGGGACGGATGGCGCGGGCGATGTCGACATAGGTGGCGTCGACCATGGCGCAGGCCATCTTCAGAAGCTCGATCTCGTCGGCGGTCTTCACCTCGCGGGCGTCGAGCATCGCCTGCTGGCCGTCGACCACCTCGATGCCTTCCTTCTCCAGCGCGCGCAGCATCGGCAGCTCCATGAGGTCGATGCCGATCGGCTCCTTGTCGATGCCGAGGTGAACGAGCGTCTTCTTGATCTGCCGGGCGAAGTCGCCCTGCACGTTGAGCTGCGGCGGTAGGCCGCCCTGCATGGTCGAGATCGGCGCGGCGACGTTGTCGGCGATCCACGGCGAGGAGATGCGCTTCGCCGGCGGCGCCGGGTCCCACAGCATGGGCGGGCCCTGCACCGGGCAGAGCGCATAGCGCATGAACTTGTCGCGCGCCCATTCGCCGATATGGGTGCCGGTGATGTAGCGGATGTTGTCGAAGTTGAAGGCAATCACGCCGCCGAGCCCGGCGTGGCGGATCGCCTCCTGGGCGCGCGCCAGGCGCTCCTTGTGCAGGCGGCCGTAGTCGATCCCCTTCTCCCAGTCCTTGGCCATTGAGCCCCAGGACGCGGTCGCTTGCGGTCGGTTGTATTTCATCGGGCAATCCTCACGCTCTTTTTTCGGCCGACCGGCCAGGAAATGGGCTTCACCGGGCGCCAAGGCGAAGAGCATTAGCGTAAGGCGCGGCCCGCACCAACGGGATTTTCGGGGCCCCGATCGGGGGATTTTCCATGCGCCACAAAAGCTGATAGGGCTCTGGTGCAACTCAACCTTTGCAGCAGAGACGGACACGATGATTGCTGTTGTCGGCGCGACTGGGAATACCGGGCGGGCGGTGGTCAAGGAGCTCAAGGCGTTGGGCCATGACCCGGTCTGCATCGTGCGCAACGCGCAGAAGGCGCAAGAAGTTCTGGGGCCCGATGCGAAGACGGCGGTCGCCGAATTGACCGACCGGCCGGCCCTCGAGAAGGCGCTCAAGGGCGTGACCAGCGTCTTCGTCGTCACCGGTCACAACCCCCAGATGGTCGAGCAGCAGAACAACGTCCTCGACGCGGCCTTGCAGGCTGGGGTCGAGTACGTGGTGCGCGTCTCCGGCAACCGCCAGCTGATCGCGTCCGATTCGGAATCGGTCATTGGCCGCGGCCATCATGCGATCGAGGAGAGGCTGCGGGCAAGCGGCATCAAATGGGTCATCCTGCGGCCCGGCCTGTTCATGCAGAACACTTTCACGCAGGCCGCCCTGATCAAGAGCGACGGCAAGATCGCCCAGCCGTTCGCCGCCGACCTGCCGCTCGCCTTCATCGACGTGCGCGATACCGGTGCCGTAGGCGCGCGCATCCTCGTCGATCCGGCCCCACATATCGGCAAGATCTACGAGTTCACCGGCGTCCGCAGCAACTATGGCGAATTTGCCGAAGTGTTCTCGCAGGTGTTGGGCCGCAAGATCACCTACGTTCCGCTGACGGTCGAACAGAACGCGCAGGCGATGAAGGCGCGCGGCATGCCCGACTGGCTGATCGCTCACCTTGTCACCGTCGGCAAGCTCGCCGCCAACGGTGTGCTCTCCGCCGAGAAGACCGAGCCGATCCGCGAGATCGCCAAGCGCGCGCCGCTGACCACGCGGCAGTTCGTCGAGGATTTCAAGGCGGTGTTCAGCTGAGGAACTTGCATGATTCGTCATTGCGAGGAGCGCAGCGACGAAGCAATCCATGTTTATGCGCCGAAGGACTGGATTGCGAAGCAAGCCTGTTCTTTGCGGTCGTCAGGACTTGAACATTTCCGCTGGACAACCTTGGCGTGAGCCAAATGATTGCGGCTCAAGATGCTGTTTTCATGATAAACGGATTTCCTCCGCCCGCTCCATTGTTGATCCACACGCTCTTGGACTGGAGATAACCGTCGATCGCCTCGGCGCCATTCTCCCGGCCGAGGCCTGAGGCCTTGTAGCCACCGAAGGGCATGAGAAAGCTCACCGCCCGGTATGTATTGACCCACACGGTACCGGCCTTGATGCGCGACGCCATAGTATGAGCCCGCCTGACTGACTGCGTCCACACCCCTGCGCCCAGCCCGTAGGCGATGTCATTGGCGATTGCGACCGCCTCCTCCTCGTCCTTGAACTTGATGACGGAGAGCACCGGACCGAACACTTCCTCCTGCGCAATGCGCATCTTGTTGTTGACGCCCGTGAAGATGGTCGGCTTGACGAAGTATTGCCCTCCACCTTCGTCGCTGCCGGCCGCGCCGCCGCCCAGAACGCACTTGGCGCCCTCTTGCTTCGCGATATCGATATAGGAAAGGATCTTCTGGTACTGCGGGGGCGTCGTTACCGGACCGACCTGCGTCTCGGCGAGGGCCGGATCCCCAAGCATGGCAGCTTTCGCCATGGCGACGAGCTTCTCAACAAACTGATCGTGGATCGTCTCCTGCAGCAGCAAACGGGAGCCGGCGATGCACGTCTGCCCCGTGGCCGCGAAAATTCCGGAAATCGCGCCGCTGATGGCGTCGTCCAAGATACAGTCATCAAATACGATGTTGGGTGACTTGCCGCCGAGCTCCAGCGAAACCTTTTTGAAAGTCTTGGCCGCCAGCTCGTTGACCCGGGCGCCGGTGGCGCTGCCGCCGGTGAAGGCGACCTTGGCGACTTTTGGATGGGTCACCAGCGGTTCGCCGACGACCGGACCATATCCGGTCACGACATTGACAACGCCCGGGGGCAGGCCCGATTCCGCAATGACCAGCTTCATGAACTCGAGCAGTGAGGCGGACGTGAACTCTGAGGGCTTGATGACCACGGTGCAGCCCGCCGCCAGCGCCGGCGCCAGCTTCCAGGTCGCGAGCATCAGCGGCGAATTCCAGGGCGTGATGAAGGCGCATACACCCACTGGCTCCCGCAAGATGTAAGTGAAATGATCCGGACGATCGACCGACACGACAGAGCCGTGAATCTTGTCGGCGAGACCTGCGTAGTAATAGAACCACTGCGGCATGTATTTGGTCTGCGCCACCATCTCGGAAATGAGCTTGCCGTTGTCGCGCACCTCGACCTCGCCCAGGTGTTCGGCGTGTTGCTCGATCAGCTCCGCAATCCGGCGCATGATCTTGCCGCGCGCGGTAGGCGTCATCTTCGGCCAGGCCCCGCTCTCGAAGGCCCGGTGAGCGGCGTCAACTGCCCTATCTACGTCCGCCTTGTCGCATTCCGGAATCAGCGCCCACGGCACTCCGGTGTACGGATCAAAGGTTTGGAATGTCTTGCCGGAGACGGCGTCGGTCCATCGGCCGTCGATAAAAGTCTGGTAGGTTTGGAGCGCAGTTGTACGATCCAGCATGATGAACTCCTGCTCTTGGGTGTCTCTTGGGTGTTTTGTTGGTTATTTTCACAATATGGCCCGTCAGACAAATGGCCTCGATATCGTTTCCATCAGGGTTGGGCCTGCGCTCCCTCGCCCATTCGTCTTGTTGAGCCGCCGAGCCACCCTCTCCCGCAAGAGGAGAGGGTGCAATGACAACCCTCGCTATTTCACAAGCCCGCTGGCGCGCGCCTGGTCCTTCGCCATCACCGCCCAATCATGCTCGGCTTCGCCGTGAGCGACGGCGCCGACGAGCCGGTCGCGCCAAACGTTGCCGCTGGGAAGGGGCACGCCCACCGCCTCGGCGGCGGCGAGCGCGAGATTGGCGTCCTTGAGGCCGGCCATGACGCGCTGGCCCGCCGGCAGATAGCGCTCCTCCATGATGATCTTGCCGTAGGTCTTGTAGGCCGAGCAGCCGAACAGGACGTCGGTGAGCACGTCGTAGAAAACTTCCGAGGCGACGTCGTATTTGCGCACCAGCGCGAAACCCTCGCCGAGCGCCTCGATGGCGCAGCCGAGCACAAAATTGTTGGCGATCTTGATCGCCGCGGCAGACGCCGGATCGGCGCCGGCCTCGAAGCAGCGCCGGGCGATCGCCGTGAACAGCGGCCGGCAGCGGTCGACGCTCTCCTTCGCGCCGCCGAGCACCATGCCGGCCTGCCCGGCGGTGACGACTTCCGGGCGGCCGAGCACCGGGCTCGCGATCAGCACCTGCCCGGCCTTGGCGTGCAGCGCCTTGAGTTCCTGGATGGTGGCGACGCTGTGCGTTCCGGCGCAGATATGAATGCCGCCGCGCGGCAGCGATTCCTTGAGCCCGCCGGGCTGGTTCACGACCTCCATGACCGCCGCGTCGTTGGCGAGCATGGTGAACACCGCCTCGCCGGAAGTCGCCGCCGCCTTGATTGAGCCGACCGCCTTGACGCCGAACTCGGCCAGCGCCTTGGCCTTGTCCGCCGTGCGGTTGTAGGCCGCGACCTCGTGGCCGGCCTCGACGAGGCGGCGCGACATGACCTGGCCCATGCGGCCGAGCCCGATGAATCCGACTTTCATGACTATTCTCCGTCAGCTGAGTTGGCCGCGCACCCAGTCGATCTCGCGGCACACATATTCGACGATGTCGCCGGTCTTCAGGCTGTCCGGCAGCATGTCCCAGGTATAGGTCTCGATTTCGAGCTGGCGCGACAGCGGCCGCTGCTTGTGAAAGCGCAGCGCGTCGGCGATGGCGAAGCGCGTGGTGCGAAACTGCCCGAGATCGTCGAGGAATACCGGGACGTGGATGTGGATGCGCCATTCGCGCGGCCCCGGATCTTTCTCATAGGCGGCGATGGCGTCGTCGAGATTGAGGAAGCGGTTGAGCTTGCCGTTCCGCTTTTCCATCGTCTGCGTGAGGTAGATGGTCTTGGCGTAACGCTTGAGCGTATCGACGGCCGCTTGCGTCACCTCGGGCACGTGCAGGGCGGCGGCTTCCTGCAGCTTGAAGATCGGGATGCCGGCGTCGGTGAGCTTCTGCAGCGACTGAGCGATGTCCTCGTATTCCACCGCCTGGTGACAGATGTCGTAGACGACGCCGAGATGGCGGCGCAGCGCGCCGTGCGCCTCGGAGACGGGAATATGCGCCAGCGTGGCGAGCTTTTCCGCCGCCGCGCCAGAGTAGAGGTGATCGGCGAAGTAATCGACCGTCTCGTCGGTGGTCTCGAGAAAGCAGAACGGCTCGGGTTCGAGCCCGAGCTGCACCGTGCAGCCGGTCTTCGCCTCGATCGCGACGAGATGCGCCACGACGCGCAGGACATGCTCGGTGTAGCTCGCGACCACGTCGTCCCCGGTGACGCGCGGCTTGAAGCCGAGCGGCGCGGTCTGGATCGAGGGCGCGATGTCGTCCGGCGCGACATCGGCGAGGATGTCGGCGACGTTGATCGTGTAGCGGGTGCGTTCTTCCGAGCGCCAGTCCGGCTCGTACACCTGCTCCTTCACCACCGTGCCCTTGAAGGCGCCGTAGGGGAAGGCGTTGACGGTGTAGAGGTACATGTTGTTGTCGCCCAGGAATTTCTTCAGCTTGTCGCGCTCGGCGGCGCTGCTCGCGAGAGTCTCTGCCGAGCTTGCCGACAGGCGGAGCGACACGCCGAAACGCTGGTTGCCGGCGATCCGCGCCTTCACCTTCGGCACGTAGGTGTTGAGGCTCGCCCACATCTGCTCCCAGTCATCGCCGGGATGGACGAGCGTCGAATAGGTCAAATGGCCGAGGCCGTTGCCGAGATCCATTTTGCTTTTCCTGCTTTTCCTGTTTGCACTCGGTCATTCCGGGGCCGAGCGAGCGAGGAGCCCGGAATCCATGTTCACGGATGGTAGTTATGCCTTCCGGACCCGGCGCTGCGCGCCGTGCCGGAATGACGAAGCCCCATCACTGCACCTTTTCGACCTGACCCGAGGCGGCCGAGCGCACGATGGCCTCGGTCGCGGCCACGCCCTGGATCACCTGGTCGAAGGGGATCGGATAGGCCGGTCCGCCCGCGGCCGCCTTAGCGAAGGCTTCCAGCGCGACCCGGGAGATGTCGAGCGTCGCCGCCTGCCAGACCTTGGCCTCACCCTTCACCGGCTGAAACTTGCAGGTGCCGAACAGCCGCATACGCCGCTCCTCCGAGGAGGCGCCGACCACGTGCGTCACGCCTTCGAGCCGCAGCCAGCCTTTCGAGCCGAAGACCTGGAAACTGAAACCGGGTCCCGTCGTGGTCATGGTGCCGAGATAGCCGGACATGCCCTCCTTCATGCGCATCAGGATCGACGTGGTGTCGTCGGCGTCGATCGGTGCGGCGCGGCGGAAGCTCTGGGCGAAGACGTGGTCGATCGGTCCGCACAGTTCGATCATGGCGTCGATCGCATGCACGCCCATGGGCATGAGGCCGCCGAGCGGCGTCTCCGCCCGGTCTGCGCGCCAATGTTTCGGATTGATTGACAGCACATTGGCGAACGTCATCGTCGCCTCGACGTGCAGGATGGTACCGAGTTCGCCCGAGCGGATCATCTCGCGCAGCTTGCCCATCTCCGGATGGAAGCGGCGGTTGTAGCCCACGGCGAGGGTAACGCCAGCCTTGCGTACAGCGGCAGTCGCGTCTTCCGCCTCGCGCTTGGTCAGCGTGAACGGCTTCTCGCAATAGACGTGCTTGCCGGCAGCGGCCGCGGCGATCACCTGCGTCGCGTGCATGGAATGCGGCGTCGCCAGCACCACCGCATCGACGCCACCGTGATGCAGCATGCCGTCATATTCCGTCGTCAGGTGCAGGCCCTTCTGGTTGGCGAAGGCCTCGACCTCCGGCGTCACAGCCCGCGTGGTGCCGGAGACGAAGCGGATCACGTCGCTGTTCTCGGCCGCCTCGACCAGCGTCTTGCCCCACCAGCCCAGTCCGACGATGCCGGCCTTGATCATCACTACAAACTCCTCGAACCAGCAGGTGGTTCAGCCGAAACAACGATCCACCAAAGTCGCGCTCGCCGCGGACTACGCTCCGCCGACCCGTCCTATCACGACCTGGGGCCAGGTCAGCATGGCGAGGACGATGCAGCACAACATCCAGAACACGCAATACTCGATGCCGCCGATCACCCAGATCCACTTTTTGGTCACCTTGTAGGTCGCGGCCCCGGCGACGAACAGATGGAAGGCGGCGATGATGGCGACAAAGGGCGTGTAGATCGCAAACACCAGGCAAATGGTCAGCACCGTCTCGATCGCGCCGGCTATGTACATCCAGGTGGCCGGCGGATTGAACTTGGCGGCCTTGAAGAAGTTCAGCGTCGCCGGTTCGGTGAACTTGCCGACAATGTGCGGGATGAAGAACAGCCCGCAAATCAGGCGCAGGACGTTGACGCCGTCGGTGAGATCGAAGTTTTGCGCCCAGCCGGACATGATGCCCCCTCCCCTTCGTCGATGCTATTGTCTACTTCGATCGTTCCCGCGAGTCAGCAGACCCGCTTTCACCGCCCGGCTGCAGGGGGAGAAGAGGCGCAAGCCGCGTTCCGTCGGCGCAGCGATACCTCGCAGCCCGGATGAGCAAAGCGAAATCCGGGACCAGCGTCCAGGCCTTCCGATCATTCCCGCATTTCGCTGTGCGCCTGCGGGCTCTCGCCCACAGCTAGAGCACCTCGAACATCTGATAGATCGGCCCCTCGGGCAACCGGTGGCCGACGCCGATGCTGACGATGTTGTTGAGCCAGCCGTACTTCTCCGACGAGGTCTCGAACGAGGCGACGATGCGGAAATAGTAGTCCGTGGCCTTGACCACCTCGCCCCGGGCGATGCGGTCGAGCACTTCCTTTGGCCCGTGGCGGATGCCGGTATAGGGCATGCCGATGATCGCATCGTCGTCGGTCTTGAGCACGATGCGCACGTTGATCAGCCAGGCGCCGTCGCCGCCGCGCACGGTCTGCCAGTCGCTGCCGCCGGGAAGTAGCGTCCCGCGCAAGCGTTCGCCCTCGAAACGGCCGCCGCTGATGATGCCGATGCGCCGGTCGAGGGCAGGCGTCTTGCCGACGACAATCGGCGGCTGCACCTCGAGCAGCAGAGAAAACAACGGCTGCGCGCGCAGCTCCGTCATTTCCTTGGGCAGAAGTTCGGACAACGGACGTGTCGTCGCCATGGGTCGACCTCTCCTAGAGAATGCGCCGGATCGCGCCGGTGCCACGGCAAGATACCACGCAGGTCCGATATTTCGCGCAATAGCGAGCGCGCGTCTCGCTCAGCCCGCTCATCCAGGTTGACAGCACGCCGGCGTGCTGTCGGTCACGCGAGAAAATTCTGGACGGCGTCGCTCGCCTCGCGCTTCTCGTCGAGCACGAGGTGGCCGGCGCCCTTGAAGATCTTGATATCGGCCTTGGGAATGAAGCGCCGCCAGGTCTCCGCCTGCTGCGACGGGATGAGCTGGTCCTCCTCGCCCCAGACCAGCAGCGTCGGCATGGTGAGGCGGTGGAGATAGCGCGGCAGCTTCGAGTCGTAGGGGTGCTCCCACATGAGCCGCGCCGTGGTGGTCATTTCGCGGTAGCGGTCGCCGATGAAGTCGAGGTCCGGCTTGGTCGGCAAATACGGCTTGATCACCTCGAAATTCGACACCAGCATCGCCGGCAATTGCTCACCCGGCAGCCCCAGCACGTCGGCGGTCGGATGCTTGTCGTCGCGCAGTCCCGCCGGCCCGACCAGGACCAGCTTGCGCACGCGGTGGCCGTGCTCCATGGCGAACTTGGCGGCGATGTAGCCGCCGAGCGAGAACCCGACCAGGTTGACCTTGTCGAGCCCGAGGAGGTCGAGCAGCTCGACATAGTGCATGACGTAGTCGTGGATGTCGTTCATCGCCGGATCGTCGGCGGATTCGCCGAAGCCCGGATGAAACGGAAGAAGGACCCGGAACTTGTCGGCCCAGGGCTTGGCGAACTCGAAGCCGTGGAACGTGCCGGCCCCATGCAGAAACAGCAGCGGCTCTCCGCTCCCGGCGGTCAACAGGATGATCTTCACCCCGTTGACGGTGTGCGTCTCGCGTTTGAATTCGGTCATGGTTGGTCCCGCTTTTATTCGGCCGCGGCGCGGCGCGCGACCGGCGCCGTAGTGCGCATGCGCGGGATCACCTCCTCGGCGATCAGGCTGAGGTTCTTGACCACCTTCCAGTTCGGCATGTTGCCCACAGCCGCCATCAGGTTGAAATGGTTGGTGCCCATGGTCTCGCCCCACTGGCTGAGCTGATCGACGACCTGGTCAGGCGTTCCCACCGCACAGAAGAAGGCTTCGTTGACGGCGTCGAAGTCGAACTTGCCGTGCAGCTTGTCGGCCAGCGCCGCGCGCATCTTCAGCTGCTCGATGGACAGATAGCCGGGCGGCGCGAGGAATTCCGGCGTGGTGCGTAGCGCATCCTCGAAGAAATAGCGGATGTGCTCGATCCCCTCGTCCTCGGCCTTTTGCTTGGTCTCGGCCACGTAGGTAATCACGCCGAGCGGCAGCTGGTCGGGGCGGATGGTGCGCCCGTAGCTCGACGCGCGTTCACGCAGCTTGCGATTGAGCTCGAGCGCGCGCTGCTTGGTCACGAACACCGCCGAGTAGCCGAAGCCGAGTTCGGCGGCGAGCTCGACCGTTTCCGGGCTGCCGGTGCCGACGATGTAGCAGGGCGGATGCGGCTTCTGGTACGGCCGCGGCCACGGATTGAGGAACCGGTAGGTGTAGAACTCACCGAAGAATTTGGTCGGCCCGTCCTGCGTCCACGCCTGCAGGATGATGGCGATCGATTCCTTGTGCCGCTCGCGCGCCGTCGTTGGGTTGATGGGATTGGCCCAGTACTCCATGCCGGTGCCGAGCGGGAACGCTACCTCGAGGCGCCCCTCCGACATCACATCGAGCATGGCGTATTCTTCGGCCAGGCGGTTCGGGTATTCCAGGTTCGGCGGCGTCCCCCACACGCAGATCTTGGCATTGCGGGTCTGCGGAATGATCGCGGAGGCGATGAGGTTCGGCGCCGCCATCATGCTGTAGGCGGTGTTGTGATGCTCGTTGACGACGATTGCGTCGAAGCCGAGCCTGTCGGCGAGCACGAGCTCGGACAGATAGCGCTGGTAGAGCGCATGGCCGCGCTTGGGATCATAATATTTGTTCGAGAAATCCACCCACAGCGACTTGAACTCCTTGTGGTTCTCAGGGAGATGCACGTAGGGAAGAAAATGCATGAAATTGAAGCGAACATTGCCGCTCATCGCTACCTCCCGTTTCGATTCACGCATGAGGCCGGTCCGGGCGGGCCGGCGGCATCACCAGCTTTGGGGAATGTCACGCTGCACGCTTCGCGTCCCCGAGCAAGCAGCCGTGTCCTCCGCAAGCTGTTTTGTTTCTTCAGTTTTTCGCTGTCGAGTTTATGAGGCCGCAACTTGCTGTCAAGTCGGATTCGGCGTTTTGCTGACGCACCGTGCGCGGTACGCGGCGGAGTGCTCGCGAACTTTGCACATGCTGGTATATTATCGGGCACCTGCCCAATCGCGCTGGGTTCGAATAGCGAACCGCCCTTCCGTTTCGCAGGGTTCGGATAGCGAACGGCCGATGGATTGGGGTACATTGTCAAACGGTCTGCGCCATTCGCGGTCGAGGCGTTCGATCGGAGCCGCAGGGGAAGCTGAGCAAGGATGAGCGGCACGGCTTCGTTGCGGATCGGCATCGATACCGGCGGCACCTTTACCGACATCGTCTGCGTCGACGACAAATCCGGCGCCATGCGCGTGACCAAGGTCGCGAGCACGCCGTCGAACCCGGCGGTGGCGCTGGTGCGCGGCGTCCAGGCCATTCTCGGCCAATGCGGCGCCGGCGTCGACGATCTCGCCGTGCTCGCGCACGGCACGACGGTCGCGACCAATGCGCTGCTGCAGGACGACATCGCCGGTCTCGGCCTGATCGTCACCGAAGGCTTCCGCCACATTCTCGAGATCGCCCGCCAATCCGTGCCCGAGGGCTACGGCAATTCGTATTTCTGGGTGAAGCCCGAGCGCCTGGTGCCGCTGCGCTATGTGCGCGAGGTCGGCGGCCGCCTCGACTTTCTCGGCGCCGAGCTGCGGCAGCTCGACGAGGCGAGCGTGCGCGCCGCCGCCCGCTTCTTTCGCGCCCAGAGCATTGCCACGATCGGCATATGCCTCATGCACTCCTACGCCAACGCCGCGCATGAGCGCCGCACGGCTGAGATCGTGGCGCAGGAATATGCGGGCTGCACGCTGTCGCTCTCGTCGGACGTGCTTCCCGAATACCGCGAATACGAGCGGGCGGTGACGACGCTGGTCGATGCGTTCATCAAGCCGCATATGAGCCGCTACCTCGACCGCATCCGCGACGAGCTGGGGCAAGAGCTCAACGAGAAGCCGTTTCTGGTCATGCAGTCGAGCGGCGGCGTCGCGAGCCCCGACCAGGTCATGCGCAAGCCGATCACGACGGCGCTTTCCGGGCCGGCCGCCGGCGCGCTCGGCAGCGCCGTCATCGCCGAGATCGCCGGATTTCCCGACCTGGTGACGCTCGACGCCGGCGGCACCTCGACCGACCTCTGCCTGATCGAAGGCGCCAAGCCGAAGATCAGCAACGGCGGGCGCGTCGGCCGCTTCCCGGTGCGCATCCCGATGCTCGACGTCAAGACGATCGGCACCGGCGGCGGCTCGATCGCGTGGATTTCGCGCGAAGGGAAGCTGAAAGTCGGGCCGCGCAGCGCCGGGGCCGTGCCCGGCCCGATGTGCTATCCGAACGGCGGCGAGGAGCCCACCATCACCGACGCCAATCTCGTCCTCGGCCGTATTCCGCCGGCGCTGATCGGCGGCGGCATCCGCCTCGACGTTTTGCGCGCACGGCAAGGTCTCGAAAGACTGGCGGCGCGGCTTCCCGGCAAGCTGAGCGCCGAGCAGCTCGCCGAAGGCATCATCGAGATCGCCAACTGGGATCAGGCCAATGCCATCCGGCAGATGACTATCCAGCGCGGCATCGACCCCGGCGCGTTCGCGCTCCTTTCCTTTGGCGGCTCCGGCCCGGCGCAGTCTCCGGCGGTGATGGAGCTCATGGGTATGCGGACCTGCATCGTGCCGCCGAACCCCGGCAACCTTTCCGCCTTCGGCCTCCTGGCGGTCGACTGGCGCACCGACCACATCGTCACCAAGGTCATGCCCGAGGATGCGATCGACCTTTCGGTCATCGCCGCCCATTACGCGACACTGGAAGAGGACGCCGCGGCCACGCTTGCGAAGGACGGCATCGCGCCCGAGCGGATCGCGCTCGTGCGCGAGGCTGATGTCCGCTACGCGGGACAGTCCATGGAAGTTCGCGTGCCGGCGCCTTCCGGCGGGGTCGACGCGCGATTCCTCGCCGCGCTGATCGAGGCCTTCCATGCCGCGCATCTAAAAACCTTCGGCTACAACTATGCTGGCCAGCAGAAGGTGGAGCTGGTCAATTTCTGTGTGTCCGGTTTCGGCATGATCGACCGGCCGAGCATCCCGGTGTTGAAAGAAACCGGCGCGCCGCCGAAGCCAAGCAGCCGGCCGGTCTACTTCGACGGCAAGTTCTGCGACACGCCGGTGTTCGAGCGCGCTTCGCTCGGTGCCGGCTTCAAGCTCGACGGGCCGGCCGTGGTCGAAGAGTTCGGGTCGACCACGGTCGTCTTTCCGGGCCAGCATCTGCGCGTCGATCCGCACGGCATTCTGATCATCCGCACCGCCGCCAACATTGCCGAAACGAAGAAATGAGCGCGGCGCGCTGGGTGCAGGCCGCTTAGTCCGGCAGACCCACTTGGCGCAGGGCGTCGCCGACTGGATTCCAGATTTCCGGCCGCCCGGTGTGAGATTTGACGAATTGCGCAATGCTGAAGCGCGGTTCCAGCTCCAGCACCCTGCGCGCCACTGCCTTGGCCTCATGCGCGCGGCCGAGGCGGCACAAGGCGGCGGCCTGCAAAACAACGGGAAAGCTGAAGCGCGGGTTCGACTGCGATGCCTTGTTGCATGCCGCGGCGGACTGCTCGAAGCGGCCGGCCGCAAGGTGGGCGATGCCGAGCGCCGTGAATTGCAGATAAGCCGTCGGATCGTGAGGGCTCATCCGGAGAGCGCGTTCGCCGTACTCTATGGCCTGGTCGATACGACCATCGTGGGCAAGGATCGTGGCGCCGAGGCCGAGCGCCAGCGCCGAGGAGCCGTTCAAGGCCAGCGCGTGGTCAATGGCGTTCATCGCGGCTTCATAATCGTGCTCGACGAGACCGATCACGAAGCCCGCGGTGGCGAGCGTCGTCGCGTCGTCCGCGCCGGCCGCCAGCGCCGCGCGCGCGTGCTCGAGCGCGGCGACCTTGTCGACCTCGTGCATGCCGCCGCGCACGTAGCGCTGCTCGTAGCACCAGGCCGCCAGGGCGTGGGCGGCGGCATAGTCCGGTTCAAGGGCGAGCGACTTGTTAAGCCATGAGAGCGCCTTCTCGCCATCGCCGGGCATCGCCACCTGGGCATGGGGCAGAGCCCGCAGATGAAGATCGTAGGCGTCCAGGCTGTCCGGGCGCTTGCGCTTCGCAAGCTCGATCTCCGCCTGCCGCAGGCTTGGCTCGATGGCGCCCACGACGCTCAGCGTGATCTCGTCCTGGATTTCGAAAATGTTGCCGAGCGGCCGGTCATAGCGCTCGGCCCAAACGTGGGTGCCGTTCGCGGTCTCAATGAGCTGGCAGGTGATGCGAATGCGGTCCCCCGCCTTGCGCAGGCTGCCTTCGAGCACGTAGCGCACGCCGAGCTCCCGGCCGACCTGCTTCACATCGACGGCGCGTCCCTTGTAGGCAAAGCTGGAATTGCGGGCGATCACGAACAGCCATTTCATCCGCGACAAGCCGGTGATGATGTCCTCGACAATGCCATCGACGAAATATTCCTGCTCCGGGTCGCCGCTCATGTTTTGAAACGGCAGCACTGCGATGGAAGGGCCTTCGGCAGGTGCCGAAATTTTCGGCGCCTTGGGCGCGGGCCGGTCGAGTTGAATGCGATAGACCCGCACCGGCTGCTCGATGTTCTTGAGGCGCTGGTCGCCGGCATCCGCAAAGGCGGCGTCGATCTTGCCGCGCACCTGCCTGAATGCGTCATCGGAGATGCAGATGCCGCCAGCTTCGGCAATGCCTTCCAGCCGCGCGGCAATATTGACGCCGTCGCCGAAGATGTCGCCCTCGTCGACGATGATGTCGCCGACGTGAATGCCGATGCGCAGTTCGATGCGCCGGTCGGCGGGTTCGTGCGCATTGCGCTGCGCCATTCCGCGCTGCTGCTCGATGGCGCATCGGGTGGCGTCGACGGCGCTGCCGAATTCGACCAGGATGCCGTCGCCGGTGCGTTTGACGATTCGGCCGCGATGCTCGGCGATCGTCGGCTCCAGCAGTTCGCGGCGATGGGCGTTGAGCCGGGCGAGCGTGCCTTCCTCGTCCGCTCCCATCAGCCGGCTGTAGCCGGCAACATCCCCGGCGAGAATGGCCGCAAGCCGCCGCTCCACACGATGTTCGGCCATGCCCGTCGCTTCGCCCTTCACGCAGGTAGCAGCCGAAGTCTATGGGTGGCCTGCAGGGGTGTCCATTGGGCGCCAATCATTCGGTGCAATCGCGCAGCTTCCTGTTTCCTCTGATCCGCGAGGAACGACGGGCTCCGTGGACTACCGTCCCCAGCGCAACGCCAACGGATTGAGCTCGCGCGCAAGTTCGAGGAGTCCCGCCTGCTGTGCCTCGGGCAATGGCGCCAAGGGATGCCGCACCATGTCGCTGGCGATGACGCCGCCTTCGCGCATGACGGTTTTGGTTGCCCGCAGCCCGCACTGCCGGTTCTCGTAGTTGATGAGCGGCAGGATGCGCGCATAGCTCGCGGCCGCCTCGGCGCGCCGTCCGGCGAGGTGATGTTCGACCACGGGCTTGATCAGGTCCGGCAGCAGCGCGCTCGGCATGGTCCCGGTGGCGCCGGCGTCGAGGTCGGCCATGAGCGTGATCGATTCCTCGCCGTCGAACGGCCCGGCGATCGCGTCGCCGCCGGCGGCGATGAGGGCGCGCAGTTTCGCCGCGGCCGCCGGCACCTCGATCTTGAAATAGGAGACCTGAGGCACCTCGCGCGCAAGCCGCACCAGGAACGGGACCGTCAGGGTGACGCCGCTGAGCGGGGCATCCTGCAGCATGATCGGAATCGCAGCGGCCTCGGCGATGCGGGCAAAATGCTCGACCATCGCGTTCTCCTCGGCCCGCAGCAGCGCGCCGTGATACGGCGGCATCACCATGAGCATGCGGGCGCCGGCGGCATGCGCCTTGCGCGCACGATCGGCCGCGATGCTGGTGCTGAAATGGCTGCAGGTGACGATCCCCGGCACGCGGCCGGCGACGTGCGACAGGCAGAGATCAAGCAGCAGGTCGCGCTCCGCGTCGGAGAGCACAAACTGCTCCGAATAGTTGGCGAGAATGCAGATGCCGTCGACTCCCTGGTCGATCATGCAGTCGAGCACGCGCCGCTGACCCTCAAGATCGAGGTCGCCGGAAGGGCTGAAGGGGGTCGGCGCGATCGGAAACACTCCGGTCCACCGCGGGGATACTGGGGCGGGCACTTCAACCTCCCGAGTCGGTTCGGCTGATTTTGTGAGGACGCCGAGCGATGATGCCGCGCGGTCGCCGGAGCTGCCGGCAGCGCAAGCAGGTTTATCATCGTCCTACTGCCCGCCCAAGGTGCTCGCCGGCAATGGCGGCGGTGACGTGGTGCAGCGGCCTTAGTAAAGTGCAGCCCGACTGACGGAGAGCGTCCGATGATGTCGCGTCCTGCCGATGGGGCGACAGCAAAAGCGAGCCACCGGTGGTGAGTGCGCTCGATGAAAGCGACTTGCCGGAAGCCGCGCGCATCGTCCGTCTCGCTTTTGGTACCTTCATCGGCGTTCCCGATCCGGAGAATTTCTGGAACGATCGTGACTACGTCTATGGCCGGCACCACGCCGCCCACGTCGCCGCCTTCGGCGCAAAGCTCGATGGGCAACTGGTCGGCTCCAACTTCGCGACCCGATGGGGAAGCGTCGGGTTCTTCGGCCCCCTCACCGTGCGTCCCGAGCCCAGGAGCGCGGTGTCGCCCGCGCTTTGCTCGCCAGGACGATGGAGCAGTTCGATTCCTGGGGAACCCGGCACGTCGGCCTGTTCACCTTCGCGCAGAGCGCGAAACACATCGCCCTCTATCAGAAGCACGGCTTTTCCGCGCGCTTCCTCACCGCGATCATGTCGGCGCCAGTCTCGGCGCGACACGGAACGGCGGGTTGGTCGCGTTTCAGCCAATTGAGCGAAGCGCGGCAGCACGAGACGCTGCGTTCGTGCCGCGACGCGGCCGAGACGCTCTACCCAGGCCTCGACCTCACCGAGGAGATCGGCGCAACGCACGCGCAGGGCCTCGGTGACACGGTCTTGGTGGAAGGCGCCGGCGGCATTGCCGCGTTCGCGGTGTGCCACTACGGGGCGCGCAGTGAGGCCGGTGCGGACAATTGCTTCGTCAAGTTCGGCGCGGTGCGCGGCGGAGCGTCGGCCGAAGAAGATTATTCCCGGCTGCTCGATGCGTGCGAAGCTTTGGCGGCCGCAGTCGGCATGCCGAAAGTGCTGGCAGGCGCGAACATGGCGCGCCACGAGGCCTATCGGCACCTTGT